>Ga0209577_10000040_pt1 | contig 105753 bp, 98 predicted proteins | sample GraSoiAngelo_109_FD_185874 | JGI IMG/M metagenome (GOLD analysis project Ga0209577, IMG submission 185874) | Grasslands soil microbial communities from the Angelo Coastal Reserve, California, USA - 14_0903_12_20cm (SPAdes) (version 2) | ecosystem: Environmental > Terrestrial > Soil >... | reverse complement strand
TATGCGCTGGCGATCGTCGGCTGCCCGGTGACCATGGGGCTGTGGGGATTTGCCCTCTATCGGCTCAACGCCCGCTACGTGCGCCTCACCGGCATAGGGGCGCCGCGCGGGGGCTCGGCGTGGCTGAAGTCGCTGAGCGCCGAGCGCCGCGGCCAGCGCCCGCGCCCGCTGATCGAGGTGAGCATGGCGCTGTCGGTGACCACCGCCGTCGTCGTGTTCGCCACCTGGCTGATCGTCGTCGGGCCCAACGGCCCCGGCGCAGCGCCCGGCGCGTGGTGAGCGCCCGGGCCGGCGGCGGCTGAGGGTCAGGCGCGGTCGGGGCGCTCGGGGTAGACATCGTCGATCGTGGTCAGCGCCTCGTAGGGAGCGGCGGCGGCCGCTTCGATCGCCGCCGAGCCGCCGGCCAGGCGGTCGAGCACGCTGACCACGCCGCAGATCGTGTGGCCCGCGTCGCGTAGCGCGGCGATCGCCGCAAGCGTCGACCCCCCGGTGGTGACGACGTCCTCGACCACCAGGCAGCGGTCTTGGGGTTCGAGCGGCGGGCCCTCGATGCGTCGCTGCAGGCCGTGGGCCTTGGTCTCCTGGCGCACGAAGAACGCCTTCGCCCCGGCGCCGGCGGCCAGCGCCGCGCAGGCCACCGGATCGGCCCCCATCGTCATCCCCCCCACCGCCGTGGCCTCCCAGCGCCGGGCGCGCTCGAGCACCAGCTCGCCCAGGGCGGCAAAGGCGGCGGGGCGCAGGATCGCGCGCTTGGCGTCGACGTAGTACTGGGCGCGCGCTCCGCTGGTCAGCACCACCTCGCCCAGCACCAGGGCGTGCTCACGCAGCTCGGTGATCAGGCGGCGGCGGGGATCGTCCATTCGGCCAGGGCTCGCATGCGCGCTCCTAATCTAGTTCCGTGGTGGCGCGAGCGATAAGGGCGGCGGCGCTGGCGCTCAGCGCGCTGATGATCCTCAGCTTCGCGCTGTTCGCCGTGGACCAGGCCTCGACCGCCTCGCGCGCCTCCCAGAACGGCGTGGCCGGGATCACCAGCGCCGACCAGTCGGGCCAGTACGCGCCCGCGCCGCGGCGGGAGTCGGGCATCCGCCATGACATCGACTCCGCCAACGACGCCGTCCTGTCGCCGTTTCAGGCGCTCGGCGCGCACTCCTCCAACGCCTGGGCCGACCGCGGCCTGCGGACGCTGCTGGGGTTGCTGGTGTACGGGCTCGGTCTGGGCTTCTTGGCGCGCTGGACGGCGGCGGCGCCCGGTCGGCCCCGCCCGTCGGGTCGCACCCGCGCGGCGTCCTAGAGCCCGCCGGCGATAGCCGGCCTATTGCCTTCTTCTCAGGCCACCAGGCGCCGGCGCATGGCGCGCACCGGCACCAGCCACAGCGCGGCGGTGACCGCGGCCAGCCAGGCGGCGTGGCCCAGGACGGTGAGCGCGTCGGGGCTGGTGGCCAGGCTGCGGGCGATGGCCACCAGGTGATACAGCGGCGTCAGCCACCCCAGCACCTGGGCCCAGTCGGGCAGCCGGTCGTAGGGAAAGAAGATCCCCCCGAGCAGGAACATCGGGGTCACGAACAGGGTGAAGAAGAACGTGTAGTAGTCCATCTTGGGGATCAGCGAGGTGTAGGTCAGCCCGATGGCGGCAAAGCAGGCGCCGCCCAGGGCGAGGAACGGGGGCAGGGCGATCGCCCACGGCGAGCCCACGAACCCCAGGGCCGCGATCACGACGAGAAAGCTGGTGCCGTAGATCAGCGAGCGCGTGGCCGCCCACAGCAGCTCGCCGGTGACCAGGTCCTCGACCTCCACCGGGGTGGCCAGGACGGCGTCGTACAGGCGCGACTCCTCCATGCGAAAGAACACGTTCCACGTCGTCTCGAAGATCGCCGCCCACATGACCGCCGATGCGCACAGGCCGGGGGCGATGAAGTCGCGGTAGGCCAGCCCGTGGACGTGGGCCACGTAGGCGCCCAGGCCAAATCCCAGGGCCAGCAGGTAGAAGAGCGGATCGAAGAACTGGGGCAGCAGCGCGCCCTTCCACACCTTGGAGAACACGCGCGCGTTGCGCCGCCAGACGGCGAGCGCGCTGGACGGGTGGGGTATGTGCACCCAGGCTCTGGCGCTTGCCCCGGCGCTCGGGGCGGCGGCGCTCACGCGTCGAGCTCCCGGCCGGTGAGCTGGAGGAAGACGGCCTCCAGGTTGGGCGCTCCGAAGCGCTCCATCAGCTCGGCCGGCGAGCCGTGGGCGACGATCCGACCGGTGTCCATGACCACCAGACGGTCGCACAGGCGCGTGGCCTCCTCCATGTAGTGGGTGCTCAGCAGCAAGGTCACCCCCCGGCCACGCAGGGCCTCCAGGCGCTCCCACACCGATTGGCGGGCCTGGGGATCGAGGCCGGTGGTCGGCTCGTCGAGGACCACCAGCGCCGGGTCGTTGATCAGCGCGCGGGCGATCAGCAGGCGCCGGCGCATGCCCCCGGAGAGCTCGATCGGCCGGGCACCGGCGCGGGCGCTGAGGCCGGCCAGGCCGAGCAGCTCGTCGGCGCGGCGCTGGGCCCACTCGTCCGGCAGGCCGAAGAAGCCGGCCTGGACGAGCAGGTTCTCGCGCACGGTCAGCTCGCGGTCGAGGTTCTCGGCCTGGGGCACGACGCCCAGCCGCGCCTTTACCTCCCGGCGATGGCTGGAGACGTCCATGCCCAGGACCTGGAGCTGGCCCTCCTCGACCTCGGCCAGGCCGTAGATCATCTTCATGGTCGTGGTCTTGCCCGCCCCGTTGGGTCCGAGCAGGCCGAAGCACTCGCCGACGCGCACGTCGAAGTCGATCCCGTCGACGGCCACGAGCTCGCCGTAGTGCTTGCGCAGGCCGTGGGCGTGCACGGCGGCGTTGTTCTCGCTCACGGCAGGGCCGGGGCCCGGGCGGCGGCCTGGGCCCGGGCGGCGGCCTCGGCCCGGGCGGTGGCGTGAGCGAGCCCCCGGGCCAGCAGCCAGATCACCGCCAGGGCGACCGCCATCAGGGTCGGGATCTCCCACCCCCAGTGCTCGTCGACTCCGAAGGCGAGCGAGTTGTTGATCGAGTGCAGGACGATCCCGGGATACAGGGATCCGGTGCGCTGGTACATCAGGCACAGCACCACGCCGAAGAAGGACAGCGGGACCAGGTAGACCGCCGGAGTGCTGGTGCCGTGCACCAGGCCGAAGGTGACCCCGGTGAGCAGCGCGGCCGTCAGCGGCCCGCGCCAATTGCGAAGCGCGGCGTAGAAGTAGCCGCGGAAGAACAGCTCCTCGCACACCGGCGCCACCAGCGCCACCGCGCCGGCCACCGCCAGCCGGGCCGCCAGGCTGCGATCGGCCCCTAGGTCGCGGGGCAGGTGCTCGGGCTGGTGGGCGCCGAGCAGGTTGGTCCACAGGAGCGTGAACAGCAGCGTGGCCGCCAGCCCGCCGACGGCCAGGCCGATGCCCAGCCTCCAGCGCGAGCGGCGTAGCCCGAAGTCGGGGGCCAGCGGGCGCCGGCCCACCCGGCCGGCGAACACGATCGCCGCCGCCACCAGCCCGAGGTCCTGGACCACGAGCCCGCCGATATTGAGCGCGGGCGGCGGGTGGGCGAGGTTGGCGCCGGCCACCGCCGCCACCACGGCCAGTACGACACCCCCGCCGATCACCCCGGCGGCCAGCCCGCCGATCAGCGACAGCGGCGCCGTCCACGGCGGCCACGCGCGCGCCGCCGCGCCCGGCGGAGGGACCGTGGACGGGCCCGATCCGCGAGCATCGGGGCCCTCGGGCGCACCGGGGGCCGAGCCGTCGAGCAGGGCGGACACCATGGCCCGCTCCAGCTTATGAGCCCGGGGCGCCGGGGCGGCCCGCGCCGGCGGGCGAGGGGTCGGCCGGCCCGCCGGCCGGCGAGGGGTCGGGCGGCGTGCCCTCCCAGGCGCGGATCAGCTCGGGCAGCTCGCCTAGCGAGCCGATCACCGCCGCCGGGGCGGGGGCCTGGGGGTCGGCGTCCAGCGCCTGGGTCCCGAGCCGGTCGATCAGCACCGCGGCCAGACCGGCGGCGTGTGCGCCGCCGACGTCGTCGGCCAGGCTGTCGCCGACGTGCACGGCGTCCTGGGGCCCGACGCCGGCCAGGCGCAGGCCGGCCCGGAAGAGCTCGGGCGAGGACTTATCGGCGCCGACCTCGGCGGAGGACACCGCGCCGTCGACCAGCTCGGCGATGCCCGTCTCGCGCAGCTGGTCGTGCAGCGAGATGTCCCAGTTGGAGACCACGACCAGGGCCAGGCCGGCCTGGCGCAGGCCAAGCAGGGCGGGACGCACGTCGGGGTAGGGGGCAAAGCGCAGCGAGCGCAGTAGCGTGTGCTCGAGCTCGGCCAGCGGGATCTCGCCCGCGGGCGCGGGCAGCTGCTCGGCCAGCACCACCGCGCAGCGGCGGCGCAGGTCGGCCAGGCGCTCCGGGTCTGACGCCCGGTGGTTGTGGCGCCGGTAGTAGGTCATCTCGGCCCCCAGCGCGGCCCACGCCTGGGTCTCGGTGATCTCCAGGCCGTGGTCTTCGCGAAGCGCGGCGGTCAGGGCGCTCGCCGGGTCGCGTAGCTCGAGGAGGGTGCCCAGCGCGTCGAGAAGCACCCCGCGCATGGCGCGCCTAGGCCACCCAGTGCCAGGTGGAGAACGCACCGGTGAAGAACACCAGCAGCCCCCCGCTGAGGAGCGCCGCGGGCCAACGCGCGCGCGGATGGCGTGCCAGCCAGTCTCCGCTCCACAGGTGCAGGGGAAACAGCGCGGCCAGAAAGCGCGGCAGCGACATGAGCGGCTGAGGGCCGACCGGGTAGGACAGGGGCAGGGCGAGCGCGGCGAGCAGGTAGACCCCGTAGGCGGCCGGCAGCCGGCGCAGCACGCCGAGCACCGCCGGGACGGCGGCGATAAGGAAGCAGAACAGCATCACGTTGTGCTGGGCCACGACCAGCGGGTCGCCGCCGGCGTCGGTGAAGTACACCGGGCTCTGGGTCCCCGCCCACAGCTGCCGGGCGCCGTCGAAGGCGGCCACGGCGCCGTCCCAGACGCCCAGGAAGGGGCCGGCGAAGTGCCGGTACCAGACGGTCTGGGCGTGGAAGGGGGCGAAGGCGTCCCCGCCGATCAGGGCCAGATAGGCCATGAAGGCGACCAGCCCTACGGGCACCAGCCCGAGCCACAGCGCATCGGCGCGCAGCCGGTAGCGGGGGGTGAGCCGCCGCCCGTGGGGATGGTCGGGCGGACGATCGGCGCGCGGACCGTAGAGGTAGAGCACGGCCAGCCCCACCCCGAGCAGGATCCCGCTCGAGCGGGTGGCCGACGCGAGCGCGACCGCGGCGGCGGCCGGGGCCCAGCGGCCCCGCCGGGCGAGCCAGAAGGCCCCCAGCGACAGGGCCAGGTACAGGGACTCGCTGTAGATCGCCGAGAAGAAGAACGACATCGGAAACAGCGCGGTGGCCATCACGGCCAGGCGCGGCGCCTGGCCGCCGAGCTCGAGCGCGGCCAGGCGGTGGGTGAGGTACAGGGCCACCGCGAAGGCGCCCATCGACACCAGCACGCCGGCGGCGATGATGCCGGTGACGCTCCCGAGCACCGAGCTCAGCAGCGGGTACAGGGGGAAGAACGCGCTGCGCCCATCGGCGAACAGGGCGTGGGGGGTGTAGCCGATGTCGGCGATGCTCAGGTACCACGCCGCGTCCCAGCGGGCCGCGGGGCCGACGAGCACGTCGGCCACCCGCCCCAGGCCGTGGGTCAGCCCCGGCGGATCGAAGGTGCGGCCGTGGTTGGTGTTGCCCCACGCCAGCAGGGCGACCACCCCCACTCCCCACACCAGCAGGCGGGTCCCGACCAGGGCTCCCAGAGCCGTGCGGACCGCCTCCCGCGCCTCGGCGCTCAGGCGAAGGCGCAGGCGGGGGCGCAGCGCGGCGGCGGGCGCGCCGGCGGGCGCGCCGGCGGCGCCCGGAACGGCGATCTGGAACTCGTCGGTGGACACGTGAAGGCGCGATGTTGCCAGGCGGGGCTGGCGCTTGGCGGCCGGGGGGTGCAGGGATGGTCCGGGGGAGGCCGAAAACCGGCTGGGAAGCCGGCGCCTTGTGCCAGAATTGGGCGCCGTCGAGGCGCCGCCCTGCCGCCGCTCGACGCACACTCGATGTCCCGCCGCGAACGTCAGCGCCGGCGCCGCCGAAACCGCGGACCGGCCCGCATCATGTTCATCGCCCTGGGGGCGACCGCCACGCTGGCGGTGATCGGGGTGGTCGGGTTCATCGTCTGGGTGATCGGGACCGCGGCCAGCGCGCCGTCGCTGAATTCGCTCAGGTCGGTCGACAAGGGCGCCTCCTCGCAGGTGTTCGCCAAGGACGGTCAGCGGCTGGGCTTCATCCAGTCCGACGAGCTGCGCCAGCCGGTGACCATGACCCAGATGCCCCAGCCCCTACGCGACGCCACCGTGGCGATCGAGGACCAGCGCTACTTCCAGCACAGCGGCGTGGACCTGGAGGGCATCATCCGCGCCGCGGTGAAGAACCTGGGCACCGGGCACACGGTGCAGGGTGGCTCGACCCTGACCATGCAGCTGGTGCGCAACCTCTACCTGCCCACCCAGCACCGCAACCTCAAGCTGAAGATCTGGGAGGCCAAGCTCGCCGAACAGCTCGAGCAGGCCCATCCCGGCCACGACGGCAAGCTGTGGATCCTCACCCAGTACCTCAACAGCGTGCCCTACGGGACGGTGGGGGGACAGACCGCGATCGGGGTCCAGGCGGCGTCGCGCATCTTCTTCAACAAGCCGGTGTCCAAGCTGACGCTGCCCCAGCTGGCGCTGCTCGCCGGCCTGCCCCAGGCCCCGAGCGAGTACAACCCGTTCATCAACCCCGAGGCGGCCCTGGCCCGGCGAAACGACGTGCTCTCCAAGATGACCGCCCAGCACTACGTCACCCCCGAGCAGGCGCAGGCGGCGATGACCGCGCCGCTGGGGGTCCACCACAGCACCTACTACACGGCCCACCGGGAGAGCTACTTCTTCGACTACGTCAAGCAGCAGCTGATCGACACCTACGGGATCAACCGGGTGCGCCAGGGCGGGCTGAAGATCTATACGACGATCGACCTAAAGCTCCAGGACCAGGCGCGCCAGGCGATGACGGGCGTGCTCAACGAGTCCGGCGACCCCTCCTCGGCGATCGTCTCGATCGATCCCCGCAACGGTCACATCCTGACCATGGCCTCCACCGCCGCCTACGGCAACTCGCAGTTCAACCTCGCCGCCCAGGGCCACCGCCAGGCCGGCTCGTCGTTCAAGGTGATGGTCCTGATGACCGCGGTGCGCCAGGGGATCGACCCCAACAGCACCACGTACAACTCCCACGAGCTGGACTTCGTCGATCCCCGCTGGGGCCGCATCCACGTCCAGACCTACTCCCACTCCTACGAGGGGGACATCAACCTCGTCCAGGCCACGCTGAAGTCCGATAACACCGTCTACCAGCAGCTAGACCTCGACGTCGGGCCCAAGAACGTGACCAAGACCGCTCACGACATGGGCATCACCTCGCCGCTTGAAAGCCTGCCCGCCGAGGGGCTGGGGGGCCTGAAGGTCGGCGTCTCGCCGCTGGAGATGGCCAACGCCTACGCGACGATCGCCTCGGGCGGCTGGCGCAACACGCCGATCGCCATCACCCGCGTGCAGTTTCCCGACGGGCATTCCGACGACCTCGGACGCCCCCACCGGGTCAAGGTCTTCTCCGACGCGGTGACCTCGACGGTGACCAACATCCTGGAGCAGAACATGCACTCGGGCACGGCCACCCACGCCGACATCGGCTGCCCGGACGCGGGCAAGACCGGGACGGTGGACAACTTCACCGACGCCTGGCTGGTGGGCTTTACCCCCCACATGTCGACCTCGGTGTGGGTCGGCTACCCCAACCGCAAGGTCCCGATGACCGATGTCCACGGGATCGAGGTCCAAGGGGGTTCGCTGCCCGCCGACATCTGGCACGCCTACATGTCGGTGGCCCACGGCAACGACTGCTCGGACTTCCCTCAGGCCCAGGACCAGGCCAGCCTGTCGCCCGGGGTGGGCAGCCACACCAGCGTCTCGGGCGGCGGGGGCTCGGGCAGCGGCGGCTCGGGCGGCGGCCACGGCGGTTCAGGGGGGGGCGGTGGCTCGACCGGCGGTGGCAGCTACAACAACCGGCGCCTGTATGAGTCTCCACCCCAGCCTACGCCGGGCGGCGGTGGCCGGGGCGGCGGGCACCCCGGCGCGGGCGGCGGCCACGGTGGCGGGGGCGGCGGGGGTCGAACCGGCGGTGGTACCGGCGGGGGTGGGGGCACCGCCGGCCCGGGCGGAGGCACGGCCCCCGGCTAGCCCCGATCGCCGCGGCAGGCGCCCCCGGGATTGGTACCTTGGGCCCGTGGCCAAGGAAGAGAAGGTCGAGTTCGAGGGCGAGGTGATCGAGGCGCTGCCCAACGCGATGTTCAAGGTACGCCTCGACAACGACCACGTCGTCCTCGGCCACGTGGCCGGCAAGATGCGCCGGTTTCGGATCAGGATCCTCCCCGGCGACCGGGTGCGCTGCGAGCTGTCGCCCTACGACCTCGACCGCGCCCGGATCGTCTACCGCCACCGCTGAGCGGCGGGTCAGGCGCGCGGTCCAGGGGGGGCCTAAATGAGACCGGACGCCCCCCCGGACGATTCACCCCAGCGCGAGCCACCTACCGGAGAGTGGCAGCTGCTCGAGCGGCTCCACGCGCGCCTGCCCGAACCCCCGCCGCGCGTGCTGCGCGGGCCGGGAGACGACGCCGCCGTGGTGGCGGCCCAGGGAGTGTGCGTCACCTCGGTCGACGCGATGGTCGAAGGGGTCCATTTCCGCCTGCGCGACGCGGCGCACACAGAGGCTCCCGACGCGCCGCCGGGGTGGGCCGAGCCCGCCGACGTCGGCTGGCGGGCCACCGCGGCGGCCCTGTCGGACCTGGCCGCGATGGGCGCCGGGCCCGGGGAGGTGTACCTGGCCGCGGGCATCTCGCCGCCGATGGGGGCGGCGGGGGCCCGGGCGCTGTTTGACGGCGCCGTGGCGGCGGCCACCGAGGCCGGGGCCGCCGTCTGCGGGGGCGACATCTCGGCCGCGGCCAGCCTGTTCGTGGCCGTCACCGTGGTGGGCTGGTCGCCCTCGGCGGCCGAGTTGGTGGGGCGCGAGGGGGCGCTGCCCGGGGACCTGGTGGGCGTTACCGGGGCCCTGGGCGGCGCCGGGGCCGGGCTGGCGGTGCTCGAGGGGCGGGCGCCGGCGCCCGCCGGGTCAAACCCCGCCGGGCGGGTGCTGCGACCCCGTCCGCGCCTGGGCGAGGGACGCGCGCTGGCGGCGGCGGGCGTGCACGCGATGATCGATCTCTCCGACGGCCTGGCCGCCGATGCCGGGCATCTGGCCCGGGCGGGCGGCGTACGCCTCGACGTCGACCTCGAGGCGCTGCCCCTGGACGCCGGCGTGGTCGAGGTGGCCGAGGCGTTGGGATGGGAGCCCTGGCGACTGGCCGCCTGCGCGGGTGAGGACTACGAGCTGTGCTTCTGCGCGCCGCCCGATCGCCGCGCGGCGGTCGAGGCGGCGGCGCCGGTCACCTGGGTGGGGAGCGTGGGGCCCGGAGGCCCGGAGTTGGGGCTCAGCGATCGGCGCGGCGAGCAGACGTGCCGCGGCTTTGAGCATCGTCTGTAGGCCAGCGCAGCTGGGGCAGAATCAGTCGCCGCGCGGCGGGGCGCTTGAGGATCGCGGCGGCGACCGCCGTGGCATTCACCTCGTAGGTCTGGGTCTGCAACCGCCGCTTGAGTGCCTGCACTCTTATCATCCGATCTTGCCTCATAGCCTCGCCGGTCGGGTCTGGGCCCGCCCGCCGTACCGCCGAGTGATTCGCCTCACTACCAAGGCTGGCGCCGCTCGCAGGAAAATTATCGGCCGCTCCCCGGGGGCGCTGAGATCCGCTGGGCCTAGCTGGACGCACGTTGGGGCTCGGGGGTCACGGTGGGCACCCCTCCGGGGGGGCCGAGGGGCACCGGGGCCAGCGGCACCGCCTCCGGGCCCGGTCCCTGGGTGGCGGCGCCCCGGGGCACCTCCCTGACCAGCGCGGCGAAGACCACGATCCGCTGGGCGGCGCTGTAGAGGGGGTGGCAGGCCGAGAGCACGAGGCGGTCATAGCCGACGGGATCGACCACCGCCACGTCGGTGGGGGCCACGATCCGCCGGTCCTGCACCGTGTAGATCAGACGGGCGTATGGCATCTCGAGCTCGATGCGATCGCCGCGGCGCAGCGAGTCGATGTGGCGAAACGGGGCCAGGTAGGTGGTGCGGTGCCCGGCGACGCCCACCGTCCCGGGGGCGCCGGGAAAGGGGGTGTCCGAGTAGATCCCCGGGCCGTCGCGCAGGGCGTCGGTGTCGGTGCCGGCCACCAGCACGAAGTCGGTGCCCAGGTGGGGAATGCGGATGCGCCCGACCGCCGAGCCGGGCCTGGCCCGCGCCCGCAGCGCGCGGGCGAGAAAGGCGATCCGCTGCTGGGCGTCCAGGTGCGAGAGCGCCCCCAGCTGAAGGGGCGAGGGCGCCTCGCGCTCGAGCGCGCGCAGGTCGCCGGCCAGGCTGTCCTGGCGCAGGCGCGTGTAGAGCGCGGACAGCGGCTCCTGCCAGGCCAGGGTGGCGGCGGCATCGGCGAGCAGCACGATCCCGGCCACCACCAGCACGCTGGACAGCGCCCGCAGAGCCGATCGGCGGTCGAGCGCCAGGGTTCAGCCTCGCAGGCCAGCGCCGCCGACGCCCGTCCTCTCCCCGGCAGAGATCACCGGGGTGCGCAGTCCGATCGTCGAGGCGGGGGCGGTGGGCCGATCGCCGCGCGCGGCGATCGTGAAGAACGCCGCCGCCCCGCCCAGCCCCAGCGACCACAGCACGACCGCCCCCAGACCCAGGTGCCCGCCGGCGACCAGCACCAGCCCCTCCCACACCATTTGGAGCGGGTCGAGAGCCAACTGGACGCCGTAGCCGGCGACCAGCAGCGCCAGCGGAACGAGCCCGGCCACCATCAGCGCCACCGCCAGCCCGCGGCGAAGGCGCACCTCGGGGGCGGCGGCGGCCAGCCACAGGTGCAGGGCGGGGACCACCAGGATCGCGGCGAACGGGTTGAGCGCCCACACCAGCACGGCGAGCAAGGACAGCATCAGCAACAGCACCGGGCCGGTGCCCGGCGCGCGCGCCGCGGCCCCCGCCGAGCCCTCACCCAGGCGGGCGAGCAGGGGGCGTCGGGCCAGCCAGCAGAGGGCGAAGACCAGCCCCACCGCGCCCAGGGCGAGGCCCTTGGCGGGCAGGGCGCTGGGGAGGGGCGGATGCGGCGGGGCGGCGCCGAGCAGGCCCAGCCGGCCGGCGACGACGGAAAACAGGCCGGCGGCCAAGAAGGGGAACACGAGCGTCAGCGCCCAGCGCAACCCGCGCGCGACCGGCTCGCGCCGGCGGCGGGCCCGGGCGACGCCGTCGATCGACACCAGCAGGGGACCGATGATCAGGGAGCCGAGCAGAACGGCGATCGTCCAGCCTGGAAGCACCTTGGGCGCCAGGTCCAGGTCGCGCGAGGGAGCAGCGGTCAGGTCCGGCGCTGAGTCCAGCGCGGCCACCGCGCGCAGGGCGGCCCGGCCCCACTGCTGAAGCGTGTTCTGATCCACCCGCTCCGTCGCCGAGGGTCCCCGCTCGCCGCTGACCGACAGCAGCGCGGCCGGCAGGCCGGCGGCGAGCAGCGGACCCTGCTCGCCGACCGTGAGGGGAAGGGCCAGGTGCGCGAACTGCACCGCCACGCTCGGCGCCCCCGGACCGTGGCCCACCTCGGTGTTCACGGCCGTCTCCAGTGTCCGCCGGAGGGCCAGCGGGGCGAGCTGCGCCCCATCGGAGAAGGGCACGAGCTGCGGGCGGCGGACCGAGCTGCCGGCCAGGTCGCCCAGCACCAGCACCGCGTCCACCGGTCCGCCGGTGGCCTGGGCGAAGTCGGCCGCCCCGGCGTCGCCCCCGCTTCCGCCCGAGGTCGAGACCAGGGTGAGGGTGTGCGTCATCACGCGCTCGGAGGCGACGTGGGCCAGCTCGAGCAGGGCGGCGGTCCCCGAGAGCGCGGCGGCCGAGCCCCGCCCGGCGGCGTCGCGGTGGGCGACCACCACGATCTGGCCGCTCGAGCTGCCCACCCGCCGGCCGATCACCGTCGTCAGCTCGCGCTCGCCGTCGATCGTCTGGGCGCGGAAGCGGCGCTCGGTGATGTCATACGGGGATCGGCGGCCCGAGCCGGCCCGGGCGGCCAGCGACTGGCGCACCACCCGGGCCAGGGCCAGGTCCCCCGCCGACCCCGGTCGCCGGGAGGGATAGCGCGCGGCCAGGTCCCGCAGCGTGCCGAAGGCGCGGGTGCCGTCGAACGCGTCGGGAGCGAGCGTACCCACCAGGGGACGCGGCGGATTGGCGAGCGAGAACGCGACGACGACCACCGCCAGCAGCACCGGCACCAGGCCCGCGCGGTAGATCCGCCATTCGAACATCAGCGCTCGACCACGGGTGCGGGCCAGCTACTCATCGGCGCCGCAGCCTAAGGCTTCGGGTTCGGTCCCGGAGAGGCCCAAAAGCCGATGGGCAAAAGCCGATGTGCCAAGCTTGATGGCAGACGACAGGAGATGGTCGATCGTCCTGCACGAATCCTGCTCGCCGACGACGAGCAGTCGATTCTCACGCTCCTCTCCTACCCGCTGCGCAAGGAGGGCTATGACGTGGTGCGCGCCGCCGACGGACGCGAGGCGCTGGCGCGGTTTGCCGAGGCGAGCTTCGATCTGGTCGTGCTCGACGTGATGATGCCCAACCTCGACGGTCTCGAGGTCTGTCGCCGCCTGCGGGCCAAGAGCTCGGTTCCGATCATCATGCTCACGGCCAAGACCGAGGAGATCGACAAGGTCCTGGGGCTCGAGCTCGGAGCCGACGACTACATCACCAAGCCCTTCTCGATGCGCGAGTTCCGCAGTCGGGTCAAGGCGGCCCTGCGCCGGGCGGGGATGCAGCGCCAGGTACCGGACGGCGACGAGGCCGAGGAGCCGCTCGAGGTCGGCGACCTGCGCATCGACTTCGCCAAGCGCAGCGTGCGGGTGCGCGAGGAGCCGGTGCAGACCACCTACGTGGAGTTCGAGATCCTGGCCGCCCTGGCCAGCAGCCCCGGCCGGGTGTTCACCCGCGACATGCTGCTGGCCCGAGTGTGGGGCGACTCGGCCTACCGCGACCCCCGGACCGTCGACGTGCACATCCGTCACCTGCGCGAGAAGCTCGAGGCGGACTCAAAGGATCCCGACTACCTGTTCACGGTGCGCGGGGTCGGCTACCGCTTCCGGGACTCCGAGGGCTAACGCGAGGTCGGGCCCGATGCGCTCGATTCAGAGCCGGCTCACGCTCCTGTTCTTCTCCATCACCCTGGCCGCCGTGGGAGTGGTCTACTTCTACGTGGCGCCCTCGCTGGAGACCAACCTGCGCAACCAGCGGCTGAGCGCGCTGGCCGTCTCGGCGGCCCAGTTCTCCGGGCCCTTGCAGCACGCGCTCGGCTCGAGCGTGTCCAAGCCCGTCGTCGACCGGCAGGTGCGCCAGGCCGCCGATCGCGCGAGCCTGCGCGTCACCCTGCTGGGCATCAGCCGCGGCACGCTGGGCCTCGCCACCTACACGATCGCCGACTCCCAGGCGGTGGGGGGCGTCTCCAAGCTGCGCTTCGGCGTGGCGGAGGCGGCGGCGCGCACCAGCCACAGCGCGACCGGCACCGAGGCCGGCCCCGGGGGTCAGGTGGGCGAGGCCGCCCAGCCCCTGTTCTTCCGCAACAAGCCGGCCCGGGTGGCCGTCTTCTCCGCCCCCCTGACCGATGTCGCCTCCAACGGCGCGCTGATCCGCCGACGCATCCAGGAGGCGGGGGCGATCGCCCTGCTGCTGGCGATCCTGGCCGGTTACGCCGTCTCGCGCGCTCTCAGCCTGCGGGTCAAGCGCCTGGAGCAGACCGCCGGACGGGTCGCCGCCGGCGACTTCAGCGCGCGCTTCCCCGTCGACTCCGAGGACGAGCTGGGCCAGCTCGCCCGCGCGCTGGACGACATGCAGCACCAGCTCGCCGATCTTCTCCCTGGGCGGGTTCCTGGAGCTGATCCAGGACGAGGAGCTCGACGACGAGACCCGCCGCCAGTTCGTCGGCCAGGTGCGCCAGCAGGTCGATCGCCTGGGTCAGCTGGCCACCGGCCTGCTGGACCTGAGCCGGCTGGAGGCCGGCTCGCTGGAGCTTCGCCCGGAGCGAACCGACCTCTCGGAGCTGGCCAAGGCGGTGGCGTCGGAGTTCATCCCCGCGCTCTCCCGGCATTCCTCCCACCTGCGGCTTCAGCTGCCCCGGGGGCCGATCTCGACGGTCTGCGATCCTGAGCGGGTGGCCCAGATCATGCGCATCCTGATCGACAACGCCCTCACCCACACCCCCGAGGGCACGGACATCCAGGTCATCGCCAGCCGCCAGAACGGCGCGGTGCGCATGGCCGTGCGCGACTTCGGCCCCGGCCTCAAGCCGGGGGCGCTGGGCCGGATCTTCGAGCCCTTCTACAGCACCGACGGGGTCCAGGGATCGGGTCTGGGCCTGACGATCGCGCGCGAGCTGGCCGAACGCATGAAGGGAACGCTGCAGGTCGAGTCGCGCTCCGGGGCCACGACCTTCACCCTCGACCTGGGGCCATGAGCCCCCACCGACCCCTACTGGCCGTGCGCGCGCCGGCCGCGCGCGCACGGACGCGCCCCCCGGCGCGAGCGCTGCTGGCCGCGACCCTGGCCGCGGCGGCCGGCGGCCTGGGCGCCGGCGCTCTCGCCGGCTGCGGCTCGTCGAGCTCCAAGACGTCCTCGGCGCCGTCGGCGGCGCCGCCGAGCCAGACCACGCGGGTGGAGGCGATCTCGCCCGTCCGGACCGGGCGCTTTGACCCCGCCGCGATCTACCGGCGTGAGGCGCCGGGTGTGGTCACCATCCTCAGCGTGCTGGGAGGCGGGCCCCCCGGGCGTCGCCAGGGGGCCGAGGGATCGGGGTTCGTGATCTCGGGCTCGGGGGAGGTGGCCACCAACGCCCACGTGGTCACCGACGGCACCGGGCCCTCGATTCACCCGGTGCCCGAGGTCTACGTGCAGTTCCAGGACGGAAACGAGGTCCCGGCCCACATCGTGGGCTTCGACGCCGACTCCGACGTGGCCCTGCTGCGGGTCAGCCCGGCCGGGCTGACCCTGCGCAGCCTGCCGCTGGGCTCGAGCGCCTCGCTGGTGGTGGGCTCGCCGGTGGCCGCGATCGGCAGCCCGTTCGGGGAGGCCGGGTCGCTGTCGGTGGGGGCGATCTCGGCGACCGGGCGGGCGATCGACTCGCTGACCGGGTTTCAGATCGAGGGGGCGATCCAGACCGACGCGGCCATCAACCACGGCAACTCGGGTGGCCCCCTGATCGACGCCCGCGGAGCGGTGGTGGGCATCAACTCGGAGATCGCTCCCTCCAGCAGCGGGGGACAGGGCGTGGGGTTCGCCGTGCCGGTCGACGTGGTGCGCCGCTCGCTCGATCAGCTCCGGCGCACCGGCGGCGTGAAGTACGCCTACCTGGGGATCAGCTCGGCCACCGTCTACCCCCAGCTGGCGCGCCGGTTCGGCATCGGGGTGGCGCACGGGGCGTGGATCCAGCGGACCGTGTCCGGGGGGCCCGCCCAGGCGGCGGGATTGCAGGGGGGCTCGAGCTCGTCCGAATTTCAGGCCGAGAAGTACCGCACCGGCGGCGACGTGGTCAGCCGGCTCGACTCCCATCCGATCGACAAGGCCGACGACCTCGGCCAGGTGCTGGAGAGCTACTCCCCGGGCCAGCAGATCACGCTCGAGGTCTGGCGCGGGGGCCAGCGCCGCACGGTGAAGGTCAAGCTGGGCGAGCGGCCCCGCGACACCAGCCCGAGCTCGCTGCCCTGACGCTTAGGTATCGTGCCCAAACCTCCGGGCCGAGCTGGTGGGGCGGCCGGACCTTGAGAAGAAATAGGACGGCCCTCGCTTGCTCCAGTCCGTCGCGGTCGGCAGCAAGTCCCTTGCCGACTACACCCACATATCCGGCCGCGCCCTGATCGAGGAGGTGAGGGAGCTGGCCCGCCCGCTTCAGGGACTGCGGGTGCTGCACGTCTCGGCCACCGCGTTCGGAGGGGGGGTTTCGGAGATCCTCTATACGCAGGTGCCGCTGATGCGCGACCTCGGGCTGGACTGCGACTGGCAGGTGATCTACGGGCGCGAGGAGTTCTTCCACGCCACCAAGCTCCTGCACAACGCGCTCCAGGGAGCCCCCCACGACCTGACCGAAGACGAGTGGCGCTGCTGGCGCCTGTACAACGAGATGAACGGGCGCGAGCTGGCCGGTGGCTGGGACGTGTGCGTGGTCCACGATCCCCAGCCCGCCGCCCTGTACCGGCTCGTGCCCGACAAGGCCCGGGGCTGGGTGTGGCGCTGCCACATCGATCTGTCCACGCCCAATGCCGCCACGATCGAGCACCTGCTTCCCTACATCCGGGAGTATCCGCACTCGATCTTTCATCTACGCGACTACGTGCCCAACGGGATGGACGGCAAGGTGCACGCCGTGCCGCCGGCGATCGACCCCCTGGCGCCCAAGAACATGGCGCTGGCCCCCGCCGACGCCGCCTACGTGTGCGAGCAGTTCGGCATCGACGTCGAGCGCCCGCTGATGTGCCAGGTGTCGCGCTTTGATCCCTGGAAGGACCCCCTGGGGGTGATCGACGCCTACCGGATAGTCAAGGAGGAGATTCCCGAGGTCCAGCTGGCCCTGGTGGGGTCGATGGCCAGCGACGATCCCGAGGGATGGGATTTCTTCACCGAGACGATCGCCCACGCCGACGGCGACCAGGACATCCACATCCTCAACAACTTCAACAACGTGGGCGCGATCGAGGTAAACGCCTTCCAGTCCCACGCCAACCTGCTGATCCAGAAATCGACGCGGGAGGGGTTCGGGCTGACCGTCTCCGAGGGGATCTGGAAGGGACGGCCGTTCATCGGGGGCAAGGTGGGAGGGATCCCGCTCCAGGTCCAGGACGGGGAGACCGGCTACCTGGTCAGCAGCGTGCAGGAGTGCGCCCAGCGCTCGCTGGCGATCCTGGGTGACCCCGAGCTGGGCCGGGTGCTGGGGCGCAAGGGCAAGGAGTATGTGCGGGCGCACTTTCTCGCCCCGCGCTACCTGCGCGACTATCTACGTATCTTCACCGAGCTTCAATCGGCGACATGAGCGCGACATGAGCCCCACCCCCGCGCGCGAGCTTCCACTGGTCCTGGTCTCCAACCGGGGGCCGGTGATCTTCGAGGCCGAGGGCCGGGTGGTCCGCGGCTCGGGGGGGCTGGTGACCGCGTTGACCGGGCTGGCCTCCCACCGCGAGGTGATCTGGATCGCCTCAGCCATGAACGAGCACGACGCGGCCAAGTCCGAGGAGCACGGGGGCCGCCCGTTCGCCGTGCGCTCGCCGGCGGGCGGCGAGTACATGGTGCGCCTGGTGGTCTCCGACCCCGAGGCCTATGACCGCTTCTACAACGTGTTCGCCAACCCGTTGCTGTGGTTCATCCAGCACTACCTGTGGGACCTTTCCAACGCGCCCGACATACGCCGGGAGGAGATCGAGGCGTTCGAGTTCGGCTACAACGCGGTCAACGAGGACCTCGCCCGGGCCGTAGTCGAGGAGATCGCCCAGGACCCCGACCCGGTGGTGATGGTCCACGACTACCACCTCTACACGCTGCCCGGGCTGGTGAGGCGGGCCCGGCCCGACGCCTTTTTGCAGCACTTCGTCCACATCCCCTGGACCCAGTCCGACGCCTGGCGCGTCCTGCCCGCCAACATCCGCGAGGACATCTACTCCGGGTTGCTGGCCAATGACATCGTGGGCTTTCACACCCGCTCTTACCGGCGCAACTTCCTGCAGTGCTGCAGCGATCTGCTCGACCTCGAGGTCGACTACGAGCGGGGCGTCGTGCTCTGCGAGGACCGCGAGGTATGGGTGCGCTCCTACCCGCTGCCGATCGACGCCGACTCCGCGCGGGCGGTGGCCGCCAGCGCCCGCGTCGCCGAGTTCGAGCGCGACCTGCTCCAACGCCGGCGCGACTTTTTGATCCTCCGCGTGGACCGAGCCGACCTGTCCAAGAACGTGCTGCGGGGGTTCTCCGCCTTCGACCTCTTCCTCGAGCAGCACCCGGAGTTCATCGAGCGGGTGACCTTCGTCTCCCAGCTCATGCCGTCGCGGACCGACGTCCCCGAGTACGCCGAGTACCTGCAGCGCATCGAGGCGCTGGTCGCCGTGGTCAACCACCGCCACGGGACCCCGGACTGGATGCCGATCCAGCTCAAGCTGCGCGACGACCTCGAGGAGGCGGTGGCGGCCTACAAGCACTACGACGTGCTGCTGGTCAACGCCATGTTCGACGGCATGAACCTGGTGGCCAAGGAGGGGCCGCTGGTCAACGAGCGCGACGGCGTGTCGATCCTGTCCGAGAACACCGGCGCCCACGAGGAGCTGGGCGAGTTCGCGCTGTCGGTCAACCCGTTCGACATCCAGGAGCTCGCCGACTCGATCCACGCGGCGCTGACCATGTCGGCGGCCGAACGGGCCCGGCGGATGCGGGGCCTGAAGGCGATCGTCACCCAGCGCGATCCCGGCAACTGGGTGGACGACCAGCTCGCCGACATGCGTGAGAAGGCGGGGGCGGACGAGCGCCAGGCGACCGCCTCGAGCTGAGCGCCGGCTATAGTCCTCGGCCGCCGATGGCCGTTGCCCCGCCCACCTATGACCTGCTGGTGATGCTCGACGCCGAGGCGCCCGAGGAGATGCGCACCGGGATCACCGAGGAGGTCCAGCGCCTCATCGAGCAGGGCGGGTCGATCGTCGGCCGCCACGACTGGGGGGTGCGCCGCACGGCGTATGAGATCGGCCATCGCGCCGACGCCGACTACCGCCTGTTCCAGCTCCAGGGACCGCCCGAGCTGCTGGAGACCCTCAACCGCACCCTGCGGATCACCGACGGCGTGATCCGCTACCGGATCGTCAAGCTGGCGCCGGGCACGCCCCCTCCGCCCGAGCCCCGCGCCCCCGAGGCGCGGCCCCCCGCGCGCGAGGCGGCCGAGGCCCCGGAGACCCCGCCCGAACCGGCGCCCGCGTCCTGAAGCCACGCGCCGACAGGCGCGTTTTTGGGCCACTTAGCGGGGTCGGCCAGTGGGCCTCTTGCGGTCGCCGTGGCCCCCGCCGGGCCCCGGACTAGACTCGCGGGCGACCCTCAGGCCGAACCAGCCAGCCGCGAAAGGAGCACTGTGGCCGCCACCAACATCAACCGCGTCGTCATGACCGGAAACCTGACCACCGATCCCGAGCTGCGGTCGCTGCCCAGCGGCACCTCGGTGTGCAAGCTGCGCGTGGCGTGCAACACGCGGCGCAAGAACTCGCAGAGCGGCGAGTGGGAGGACAAGCCCAACTACTTCGACGTCACCGTGTGGGGGGCACAGGGCGAGAACTGCGCGCGCTTTCTGTCCAAGGGCCGCCCGGTGGCCCTCGACGGGCGTCTGGAATGGCGCGAGTGGGAGACCCCCGAGGGGGCCAAGCGTCAGGCAGTCGATATCATCGCCGACTCGGTGCAGTTTCTCGGTGGGCGCGACGAGGCGTCCTCGGGCAACGGGTTCACGGCCGCCAAGGGTGCGGGGTCGGGCAGCGACATCCCCGTCGATCAGCGCGACTTCCAGCCCGCCGCGTCCCCGTCCGGCACCGGCGACGACGACATTCCCTTCTAGACGACCGCCCAGCAAGAGGACCGATGGCCAAGCAGCGAAGCCGAGGCAAGCCACCGCGCCGCCGCGACCGCAAGGGGGCGGGCGGGTCCGGTCGGCGCAAGCCGTGCCAGCACTGCCGCGACAAGATCGACCAGGTCGACTACAAGGACGTGGCGATGCTGCGCCGGTTCGTCTCGGACAAGGGCAAGATCCGCTCGCGGCGCATCACCGGCGCTTGCCGGCGACACCAGAGTCAGCTCTCGCGCGCGGTCAAGCGCGCCCGCGAGCTGGCGCTGCTGCCCTACGTGCACGACGGCCGTGAAGAGGGGCGCCGCGGCGGCTAGCCGCAGGTCGTGCCCGAGGCCATCCTCCTGCAGGACGTCGAGAACCTCGGCGAGCGGGGAGCCGTCGTCGACGTCTCCAAGGGCTACCTGCGCAACTACCTGATCCCGCGCCGCATGGCCCAGCCGGCCACGCGGGCGTCGGTCGCCGCCGCCCAGCGCCGCCAGGAGGCGCTCGAGCGCGCCCGGCGCGAGGCGGCCGAGCGGGCGCAGGAGACGGCCGCGCTGCTGAGCCGCACCGTCCTGACCATCACCCAGGCCGCGGGCGAGGACGGGCGCCTGTTCGGATCGGTGACCAGCCAGGATGTGGTCGACGCGATCCGCGAAGCGCGCGGGGTCAAGGTCGACCGTCGGCGGGTGCAGCTCGCCGAGCCCATCCGCGCGGTGGGCACCCACATGGTCGAGATCGAGGTCACGGAGGGCGTGTCCACCTCGGTCAAGACCATGGTCGTGGCCGCCAAGTAGCTCCGCTATCCGTCCTCCCCGTGCGCGAACATCCGTTCGTGCCGAGGAAAACGTCTGGTCAATGCGGCATCCCCTCCCGGCGGGGGCCGAAGCGCGACCTACACTCGCCCGACGATGAGCGTGCCCGCCGCCTCCTCTGATCGAATCGCGGGCAACGGCAGCGGCGAGGCCGGGGGACTGGCCCCGCCCCACAACCTCGACGCCGAGCAGTCGGTGCTCGGGGCGATCCTGCTCTCCGAGCGGGCCATGCACCCGCTGGTCATCGACGAGCGGCTGCGGCCGGAGGACTTCTACCGCGAGCGCCACCGGGTCGTCTACCGGGCGATGCTCGAGCTCTACGACGCCAGCGAGCCGATCGACGTGCTCACGCTCACCGACCGCCTGCGCCAGGGCGGCGAGCTCGAGGGGGTGGGGGGCAAGGCGGCGATCGACGCGCTCGCCGGGCCCGTGCCCGACGCCGCCAACGCCCCCAAGTACGCGCGCATCGTCCACGAGTACGCGCTGCTGCGACGCCTGCTGACCGCCTCCTATGAGATCCAGTCGGGCGTCTTCGAGCATCGCGACAGCCCGCGCGGGCTGGTGGAGCGGGCCGAGCGGGCGATCCTCGAGGTGGCCCAGGACGACCACCACGGCGACTTTCGCAAGGTCCACGACGTCCTGGCCGACGAGCTCAAGAAGCTCGAGCGGCTATCGCTCGAGGGCACGGCGCTCACCGGAACGCCCTCGGGCTTCAAGGACCTCGACGACATCACCGGCGGGTTTCAGCCCGGGAACCTGGTCGTGATCGCGGCGCGCCCGTCGATGGGCAAGTCGGCGCTGGTCGCCAACATCGCCGAGAACGCCTCCCTGGACCACGGCCGGTCGGTGGCCCTGTTCTCGCTGGAGATGTCCGAGGCCGAGCTCGCCCAGCGGTTCATCTCCTCCCAGGCGCGGATCAAGGGCGACGAGCTGCGCAAGGGCAAGGTGGCCGAGCAGCGCTGGCCCAAGATCGTGGAGGCCAGCTCCCGTCTGGCCCAGGCGCCGCTGTGGATCGACGACTCAAGCGACCTCGGCCTGCTCGAGATCCGGGCCAAGGCGCGGCGCCTGCACAGCCAGCATCCGGGCGGCCTGAAGCTGATCATCGTCGACTACCTGCAGCTCATGCGCGCCGAGCGGGGCGTCGAGAACCGCGTCGAGCAGATCGGCCAGATGTCGCGCGGGCTCAAGCTGCTGGCGCGGGAGCTCGACACCCCGGTCATTGCCCTTTCCCAGCTCAACCGCTCGGTCGAGGCCCGCACCGACAAGCGGCCGATCCTGTCGGACCTCAGGGAAAGCGGTTCAATCGAGCAGGACTCGGACGTCGTCGTGTTCATCTACCGCGACGACTACTACAACCCCGACGACTCAGAGCGTCCGGGCGAAGCCGACCTGATCATCTCCAAGCACCGCAACGGCGCCCTGGGCACCGTCCGGCTCACCTTCCAGAGCGACTATCCGCGGTTCATGGGCTACATCCCGCCCGAGCGCGTCGCGTGAGCTGTCCCTACGGCCAGTGCGACGGCAGCGGCTTCCTCATCGACGAGGAGGCCAACCTCGCCCGCGACTGCCGCTGCCGCGCCTCGCGGGTGGCCCGGGCCCGGGCCCGGACGCTGTCGGCGGTGATCCCCCGGCGCTATCGCCACGTCGCGTTTGACCGCCCCCCGGTCACCCACCTCGCCGCCCCGGTGGTGGCCGAGGTGCGGCGCTTTTCCCAGCACATCGAGGAGCGCCTGGACGAGGGACGCGGGCTGTGGATGTTGGGCGAGGTGGGCACGGGCAAGACCACGCTGGCCATGCTCGTCTCCCGCGCCGCGCTCGATGCCGGCCGCTCGGTGGCGATCTACTCGATGCCACGCCTGCTGAACCTGATCCGCGACTCGATGGACTCGGCCGGGTCCAAAGCCGAGCTCCTCGACCGGCTGGGGGCCGTCGACCTGCTCCACCTAGACGATCTCGGCGCCGAGAACCGCACGGAGTGGGTGCTCGAGCAGCTCTACTCGATCGTCAACTCGCGCTATGAGGATGAGCGCTCGGTCGTGGTCACCACCAACCTTGCCCCTGACGAGCTGCGCGAGCAGATCGGCGCGCGCACGGTCTCGCGCCTGATCGAGATGTGCGGCGATCCGCTTCCCCTGTTCGGTCCCGACCGGCGCCGGGAGCTGCGTCTGGGGGCCGACGCGCTCGGGGATTCGTTCGCCTCCGAGCTGCCGGGCGCGTAGCGCGCCGAGTCGGCTAGGGGGGCCCGGGGCCCCGGGGATAGGCAAACCCCACCCCATACACTCCCCCTGTGCCTGGCATCGTGATAGTAGGCGCCCAGTGGGGCGATGAAGGCAAGGGCAAGGTGACCGATCTGCTCGCCGAGCAGGCCGATGCCGTGATCCGCTTTCAGGGCGGAAACAACGCCGGGCACACGATCGTCCGCGGCACCGAGGAGTGGAAGCTTCACCTGGTCCCGTCGGGGATCCTCTATCCCCGCAAGCTGTGCGTGATCGGCAACGGCGTGGTCCTCGATCCGCGCGTGCTCATAGAGGAGATCGACCATCTGCGCGCTCGCCGCGTCGACGTCGGAAGCCTGAAGATCTCCGCCAACGCCCATCTGATCATGCCCTACCACCTGCTCCTGGACTCGGCGGGCGAGGCCCGGCTGGGAAAGCTTCAGATCGGCACTACCCGGCGCGGGATCGGGCCCTGCTACGCCGACAAGGCGGCGCGCCTGGGCATCCGTGTCCAGGACCTCCTCGACGAGACGATCCTCAAGAAGAAGATCACCGCCGCGCTCGAGCCCAAGCGCCTGTCCCTGCGTCCCTTCGCCAAGGACCCCTCGCTGGACCTGCACGCCATGACCGAGGAGTACGTGACCTACGGCCACCGCCTCGAGCAGCACATCGCCGACACCGCCCGCACGGCCTGGGAGCTGCTGGACCAAGGGCGGACCGTCCTGTTCGAGGGCGCCCAGGGCGCGATGCTGGACATCGACCACGGCACGTATCCGTTCGTGACCTCGTCTAACCCGGTCGCCGGAGCGGCGTGTGTCGGGGCGGGGGTCGGGCCCCGCGACATCGACGAGGTGTGGGGCGTGTCCAAGGCCTACACCACGCGCGTGGGAGCCGGGCCGTTCCCCACCGAGATCCACGATGAGCTAGGCGACGTGCTGCGTCAGCGGGGCGGCGAGTTCGGGACCACCACCGGCCGCGCCCGGCGGGTGGGGTGGCTGGACCTCGTTGCGCTGCGCTACGCGGCGCGGCTCAACACGCTGACCGCGCTGACGGTGACCAAGCTCGACGTGCTGTCGGGGCTCGAGACCATCGACGTCTGCGTGCGCTACCGGGGAGCCGAGGACGCCCAGTTCGACCACTTCCCCTATCACCAGTCGGTGCTGCACCACGCCGTGGGCGAGACCGAGCGCCTACCCGGCTGGGAGGAGGACATCGGCGAGTGCCGCCGCGAAGCCGACCTCCCGCCGGCCGCGCGCGACTACCTGCGCTTTGTCGCCGAGTTCACCGGGGTTCCCATCGCCCTGATCGGCGTCGGCCCGGGCCGCGACCAGGTGATCTGGACCGAGCACGGCCAGCGCTCACGCCTCGGCGCTTCACCGGGCGCCGCGGGCACGGAGAGGATGCCGGCTCGGCCCTCGGGCCGGGCGGCGGCCTGAGCCTGCCGCGTCGGCAAGAACCGCCGCTCACGTGGCGGTCCGGTCAAGGCCGCCGGCTCGCTCGGGCTCATCCTGACCCTCTGCTCCGGCAGAGACCTCGAGTACCCGTCGCTCGCCGCGACGTAGAAGACGCAGCGCCAGCCCGACGCTCGAGAGCAGCGCCAGCGTGGTGAGCGTGATCTGCACGCTGAGCAGCCCCTGTTCGGTCCAGTAGACGTCGTCGAGCTCGAGCAGCAGCGCCGACTCGTCCAGAGTGAGCGCCGAGCCGACCCCGAACGGGATCGCCAGCCAGGCGTCCAGACGCTGATCGCGGGAGAGGATCGAGGAGCCGCCCGCGACCAGGGCGATGACGATGCCGGGTACGAAGTGGTGGATGTGGCGCTTGCCGAGGACCACGTCGCCCATCGGGCCCAGGCGCCCGCGGCCGCGCAGGGCATAGGTGAGCGCCCGCACCAGCCCGAAGGTGATGGTGAACGAGGCCACCAGGTTGAGCAGGGCCGTCTCGCCCCGGGGGCCCTCGCGGTAGCCGGCGACCGCCACCTCGACGGTCTGACGCGCCGCCTCCTCGGCGGCGTCGATTACGTCGTCGGCTTCGGCCGGCAGCGGCGCCGAGCCCCGGCGCCAGACGCGGGCGAGCTCGCCGACCACCACGGCAGCGGTGCCACCGAGGGCGACGACGCCGAGGGCCAGGGTCCGCCGCTCGAGCCGCAGCCGCGCCGCCCGCGGTCGACTCCACGGCGAGCGCCTCATCTGCTCCCGGTGCGCGGGCACATGCGCAACCGCGCACGCAGGGTCAGGTGCGGCGTCCCGCGTCCCAGCACGACGGCGCTGACCAATCGCCGGCCGCTCGGGAGCAGGTCGGCCGGCAGTCGCAGGCGGTAGGGCGCCCGCCGTGCCGTGCCCGCCGGTCGCCCGTTCACGCGGTAGCGCACCCGCACCGGGCGGCCGGCCGGCCGCCCGGAGAGAGACGCCACCACCGGCCCGCGCGCGCAGCCCCGACCGCGCCGGAACGACAGGCGGAGGGCGATCCGGTGGCCGTGGCGGCGGCGATGTCTCCCGGGCGGTTGACCTCCCGGGCGCGCCGGGGTCGGCGCCAGCCGGATCGACAGGCGGTCGACCAGGTCGCGGTAGGCGTCGAACGCGGCCTTGGGCGAGTAGTCGTCGTGGAGCAGCCCGAACTGCTGCTGGAAGTTGGGGGAGCTGCTGTCGGCGTCGCGGAGGTCAAACCAGCGATAGTCAGAGACGTTGTAGGTGCCCCGGAAGTCGTCGAACGCGCTGACCATCGTCTGCAGCACGGTCCGCTGCATGGCCTCGCTCCGGCTGGGGCTGGTGGGCCAGCCGTTCTCCTCCACGTAGATCGGCGTCGGCGCCCCCAGGCCGGCGACGCCCATGTAGCAACGCAGCGAGCTGAGCGCGTTTACGATCGCGTCGCGCTCGCCCCCGGGGGTATCGAGAGGCGGGAAGAAGGTGCCGGGATATACGTCGAGCCCGACCCAGTCGACGGCCGCCGCGAACGCCGGGCCTCCGCTGGTTTTGAGGTAGGTCCAGAACGACTGCTCGTCGGCCGGATCGGTCCGGTAAAACCAGTTAAAGCCGACTCGCAGCTGGCGATAGCCGTCGCGGTCGGCCTCGTCGTGGGCGGCGATCACCCCCTGAACGAGCGCGTCGCGCGCGCCGCGGTAGGCCCCGTCGGAGGAGTCCTGCGACGCGGTGAAGTTGACCTCGTTGGTGACCTGGACGCCCACCACGCCGGGGTCCGAACCGAATCGGCGCACGGCCTCGCGCACGAACGCCACCCAGCCGGGTATGTCGCCCTCCTGCCCGCTGGCCGGGTGGTAGCGCAGCTGCAACTCGACCTGAAAGCCGCGGACCGTGTAGCGGTGGGCGAGCGCCAGGAAGCGTTCGATTCCCGCCTCACCGTCTGACCAGAAGAAGCGGTGAAGCCGGAGGACGAAGGGGGCGCCGGCGGGAGCCAGGTGCCCGAGGGCGGACAGCGTGGCGTTCTGGTCTTCGGGCTTGGCCGAGGCGGGCATGCCCACCTGCCCGGCGACCGCGCCCGGGGTGATGCCAAAGCGCATCGGCGGTCCCGGAAGCCGGGCGACCATGGCGCCGGGGGGCTCGCCCAGGCAGTCCGGCGATGACTGAGACGCGGCCCCCGGGGCCCCGGCCAGCGCGGCGGCGCTAGCCCCCAGGAGCACGGCGAGGATCGTCCAGCCCTTCACCGGCGCCGACGCCCTCCCCGCGGGGGGCCGGCGGCCAGCCGCGTCAATGCCTGGACCACGCGCTCGCCCGCGCGCCCGTCGCCGTAGAGCTCCGGACGAATCGCCGGTGCCGGCAGCCGCAGAGCGGCCCGCGCCGCCTGGGCATCGAGATCCACGAGCGTGTTCCAGCCTAGGCGAACCGTCTCCTCCCATTCGGTGCGGTCGCGCAGCGTCACGCACGGCACCCCCGCCAGGTAGGCCTCCTTCTGCACCCCGCCCGAGTCGGTGAGCACGGCCCGGCAGTGGCACAACAGCGAGGTGAAGTCGAGGTAGCCGAGCGGCTCGCACAGGCGTATCCCCGGTGCCCCGGCCAGGCGATCGAGCAGTCCGGCGGCGTCGAGGCGCACCCGGGTGCGCGGGTGCAGGGGCAGCACCAGCGGCTCGTGCACGCCTCCCAGCAGCTCGACGGCGGCGCGCAGGCGGTTGGGGTCATCGACGTTGCCGGCCCGGTGAAGCGTGGCGAGCAGGAACTCGCCCGAGCGCACCCCGAAGCGCTCGAGCACCTCCACCCGCTCGCGCGCCCGCGGCTGGAGCAGCACGGCGACGTCCACCATGACGTCGCCCACCACCTCGATCACCCCGGCAACCTTCTCGGCCCGAGCGTTGGCCAGCGCCGCCTCCGAGGAGCACAGCAGCAGGTCGGACACGTGATCGGCGACCAGTCGGTTGAGCTCCTCGGGCATCGTGCGATCGAAGGACCGCATACCCGCCTCGACGTGGGCCACACGCATCAGCAGCTGGGCCCCGGCCAGGGCGCCGGCCAGCGTGGAGTTGGTGTCGCCGTAGACGAGCACGACGTCGGGGGCGATCTCGGCCAGCAGGAGCTCGAGGGCGCCAAGCATGGCCGCCGTCTGCGCCGTGTTGGAGCCCCCGCCCAGGCCGAGCTCGCGGTCGGGCGGTGGCACGGCCAGCTCGCGGACGAAGATCCCCGACAGCTCGTCGTCGTAGTGCTGGCCGGTATGGATCAGGACCTCCTCGTGTTCGCGGCGCAGGGGCCCCGAGACCGCGGCGGCCTTGACGAACTGCGGCCGGTTGCCGATGACCGTGGCGACGCGCATCCGGAGGCTCAGCCGGATGCGAGCTCGGCCTGGATGCTCTCGCCCAGGCGGGACCGTGCTCGCGCGGTCACCGGTCCCTCGGACGGTAGCGTGTGGTCCTCGATCCGGCTCACCGGCAGGACCTCCCGGACCGTCGAGGCGACGAACGCTTCCTCGATCGCGCCGAGCTCCTCGACGGCGAGGGGGGTCTCCTCGACGCCGGCCGCGGCGATCAGCCGGCGGCGGGTGATCGAGTCGAGCAGATGCTCGCTCAAGGGCGGGGTCAGGATCCGTCCCTCCCTAACCCAGTAGAACGACGCGGTGGGAGCCTCCAGCACGCGCCCATGCGGGGTGTGCAGGAGCGCCTCGTCGAAGCCCCGCTCGCGGGCCAGCCGCGTGGCCAGCATGTTGGCCGCATAGGACAGGGACTTGACCCCGTCGAGCACGCGCGTCGGGGCGTAGGCGACCAAGCCCAGCGACAGCGCGCCGGGCAGCTCGGGCAAGGGCTCGAGCAACGCGATGCGCCGACCCCCCCGGGTGACCACCAGACGCAGCAGTGCCTCCACCGGGCCGGCCCCCTCGAGCAGCAACGCGACGTCGGCCCGCATTGCGGCGGCGTCGAACCCGAGGCGCAGGTTGGCCGCCGAGCCCGTCATGCGCTCCAGGTGGGGCCCGAGATCAAGCGCGCGACCGCCATAGACCCGGATGACCTCGAACACGCCGTCGCCGCGCAGCAAGCCCTCGTCGGTGACCGGGATGCACGCTTCGGGCAGGGCGACAAGGCGCCCGTCCAGACTGGCCCTGTCCAGCGCGGCGTCGATGCGCGCAGTCTAGGGGCCGACCTCCCCGGCGCCGCCGCCGGGCGCCGCCACCGCGGCCGGGTGGGCCCGGGCCCTAACCCGCGATCGCCCCCTCGCCGACGGGCACGAATTCACGGATCAGCTCGGCGAGCCGCGCGGGCTGATCCACCGGCACGAACGTGTAGGAGTCGGCGATCGGCTCAACGCGGGCGTCGGGGAGGACCTGGGCGAGCCGCTCGGCCAGGCTGAGCGGGAAGAAGCGGTCTTCGACGGCCCAGGCGAGCAGCACCGGGCGCTGGAAGCCGCCCAGGCCCGCCGCCGCTTCCACCGTGTAGCGGCTATCCACCCCGCGCAGGAACTTGCGTAGGTCGCGGCGGATATCCGCGTCGCCTAGCGCCGGCGCCAGGGCGGCGTCGACCACTTCGTCGGGCACGCCGCGCTTGCTCAGCCAGCCCAAGGCGAGCGGAAGACGGCGCATCGCACGCACGTTCATGGTCCGAATGATCGCCGTGCCCGAGCCGGGCAGACGTGCCAGCCATTGCAGGTAGCGGAAGGCGGGCGGGAAGAAACGCTCAAAGGCGTCACACGATGTGAGCACGAGCCGTCCGATCCGCTCCGGCCGGCGTACCGCGGCAATCTGGGTGAGCGCGCCACCGGTGTCGTTGGCCACCAGCGTCGCCTCCTCGAGCTCGAGCCCGGCGAGAAAGTCGCCGATCAGATCAGCGCATCCGGCGGGGGACAGGTCGGCGTCGGACCGCATGGGCACCGCGTGGGCGCCCAAGGGCCAGTCGGGGGTGATGCACCGGTAGCGGTCGCTCAGGCGCGGCACCACCGATTGCCACAGGCTCCCGTTGACGAGCAGCCCGTGGACGAAGACCAGCGGGGATCCTCGCCCCACCTCCCGATACCGGATCGGCCCCCCCGCCAGCTCGATCTGATGTACGTCTCCCAGTTGCCCTTGTGGATCCATGTCTGATGCCTCCTGCCGGCCCGCGGGCCCGCGCTTGATTCCGAGCCTACATCCAGCCTGTATGTTACATACTCTCTGTATGGAGGTGGGATGGGCGCGTGCTCGGGTGGCGTGTGTGGCCCGCGATTAGCCGGGTAATCCCGCAGGACCCCAACCTCGAAGGAGACCGACCCCATGGCTGAAGTCTCGGCGCGCAACGCCAAGCTGATCCAGTACCTCACCGAGGCCTACGGAAAGGAAAGGCAGCTCGAGACGGCGCTCGAGGCGCACATCGGGCTGACCAACAAGGCCTCCTACAGGCGACGGCTGCAAGACCACCTCAAGGAGACCAAGCAGCACGCTCGCGAGGTCGAGCGGCGCATCAAGGCGCTCGGGGGCGCGGTCGACGGCCTCAACATCCCCGTTCCCGACCGCGTGTCTGAGCTCGCCTCAGAGGTGGTTCTACGCGGGGTGACCGTGGCCCAGAAGGGCATGGCGCTGGCCCAGGGGCCGATACACGCCCTACGCGGAGCCGAGGACCGGGAGAGGATGCTCAGGAACGCGAGGACCGAGTACGCCGAGGAGGCTCGGGAGATCGCCACCTACCGCGCCATCGAGGCCCTCGCCGACGTGGTGGGCGATCGCGACACGCAGCAGCTGGCGCGCACGATCCTGCGCGACGAGCAGCGCATGGCGGCGTTCCTGGAAAAGGAGATCCCGCGCCTCACCAAATCGGTCGCCCAGGCGCAGATCCCGGCGGCGCAGCGCAACGGCGGCCGACGGCGCCGTACGCGCTCTTCGCGATCGACCGGACGACGCACCACGAGCCGCTCGCGGCGCACCTCGGGTGCGCGCTCCTCGGGTACCGCGCGCGCCCGGGCGTAGCTCGCGCTAGCGTCTCCGCGATCGACCTGGCCAGCGCCGTCGGTCGCGGCGGCGACTGGCCGGTGCGATGCTGCTGCCGACCGCCGCTGGCGGTCAATCGATCGATGCCGCCCCTGGGACTCGAACCCAGAACCTTGGGCTTAAGAGGCCCCTGCTCTGACCAGTTGAGCTAGAGCGGCGAGGAGCGCAGGCGCTCGCAGGGCAGTGTAGCCCGGCCCCCCGCCCCGCTCGCGGGCGGTGGCTCAGCCCGTCGGCTGGTTGGCTGCCGACGCGCCGCTGGTGCCCTGCTTCTTGGCCTGGTCCAGCTGCTGCTTGAGCGAACTGCGCTGGGCGGACGGAGCGAGGCTCACCGCCTTGGCCGAGGCCAGGTCGCCCTTGCGGCTCTGGCCGGCCAGGTAGGAGAAGGCGGCGAGCTGGGCGTAGACGGCGTAGCTGGGTCGCGCGGCGGAGACGATCTCCGCGGCCCGGGCCGCCCCCGCATAGTCGCCCAGAGCGCCCTGGCCCCCCAGGGCCTGGAGCATTTCGTTGGCCAGGTTCGCGTCGGGACGAGGAGGGTTGAGCGCCAGGTAGCGATCCCACGCCGTCTTGACCTGGCCGAGCTCGCTGCGGCCCTTGGGGGTGAACGTGCCCTGCGTCTGGCTGTAGTTGTCTCCGGTTCCCGCCAGCTGGAAGCGCAGATGTGCCAGCTGCGCCCACACCGCGGGATTGTTGGGGGTGCGCGTCGCCTGCTGCTCGGCCGCCTTCACGCGGCTGTCAAAGCCATTGCTCGACGAGCCCCCGCCCCCCTTGAAGGCATCCAGGAGGCCCCCCGAGGTATTGCCGCCGATACCGAAGAACACCAACCCGCCGCCCATCAGGATGGCAAGCAGCAGGTAGATGGCCTGTATCGTGCGCCGCCGGCCGCGGCCTCTGAGGTCGAAGAGCATGGTCTAGGGAGACGCGCTCGCCCCGCCCGCCTCTGTGGCATGAGCACGCTCGGCGCGGCGGACGATCACCGAGGCCACAAGGATACTCAGCTCATAGAGGACCAGAATCGGGAGCATCTCGAGGATCATCGTGATCAGATCGCCCGGGGCGATGGCCGCCACCACGGCGGCCAGGACGATCGCGTAGCGCCGGTTGGCCCGCAGCTGCTTGGGGGTCACCACACCGGACTGAACGGCGGCCAGGATTCCGACCGGCACCTGGAAGACCAGGCCCAGCACCACCAGCGTGAGGGCCACGAAGCGGTAGTAGTCACGAGCCTGGACCAGCACGTTGAACGAGTCGCTGTTGAAGTTCTGCAGGAACTTCACCGCCGCGGGCAGGACAATGAAGTACCCGAACACCACCCCGGCTATGAACAGGACCGGGATGCTCAGCATCAGGGGAAACGCGACCTTGCGCTCGCGCGGGCTAAACGCGGGCAGGATGAACGCGTAGAGCTGAAACAGGATCACCGGCGCCGCGAACAGCACCGCGAAGTACAGCGCTACGGTGACCGTCGAGCTGAACGGCTCCCCCACGCCCAGGGTCACCGGCTTGTTCCCGCTCGGCGTGCGGGGTAAGCGGGCCACGGCGGACTGCAGCTGGGCCTCGCTGGCCTGCAGCTGGCGGCGCACCGCGGGCGCCAGCCCGCTGTCGGGTCGACTGAGCACGGCGTCACGCGCGGCCGAGGCCTGGGCCAGGGCGCGTACCGCCTGCTGGGTGATCGCGATCTCTCCCAGCGGCCCCCGGCCCTTCTGAATCGCCTTCTGGGTCTGGCGGTCCAGGGGCTTGTTGACCACGTGCAGGAGCGGGCCGTTCTGCCACAGGCACACCCCGAACGCCACCACCAACGCCGCGACGGCGACGATCAGGCGGGTGCGCAGCTCGTCGAGATGATCGACGAGGCTTAGTCGGTCCTCGTGGCCGATGACCCGGAGGGCGCTCGCCATGCGAGCTTCAAGGGTACCGGGGCGCCGGCCCGCCAATTGGGGCTCTATGCGCGTGCGTAGCACATCCGCGGTGGAGGCTCAAGTTCTGTGCACCAGTGTCCGATGAGTGCTCCCAGAGGTCCAAGATGGCGCCCCAGCCCGAGTCAGAGAACAAGGTCCGGCACGTCGTTCTGCCCAGCGGACGCACGATCGAGGTCGTGTACTTCGCCGAGCGGACGGAGGCGCATGGACGCCCCGCCGACGAGCAGGTCGACCTGCATCTGTGCGGTACCTGCGGCTCCGAGCTCGTCTACCCGGTCGACTGGGAAGAGGAGGGCTCGACCCACTGGCGCGTCGTGTTGCGTTGCCCCAACTGCGAGTGGACGGGCACCGGCGTCTTCGAGCAGGAGGTCGTCGAGCGCTTTGACCTCGAGCTCGATCACGGCACCGAGGTCCTGGTCTCCGACCTCCAGCACCTGACGCGGGCCAACATGGAAGAGGATGTCGAGCGCTTCATCACTGCGCTGCACGGCGACCACATCCTCCCGACCGACTTCTAGACCTCGGGGACCGACCCGAGCAGGCCGGCTCGGGGTCAGATCACGCGTAGCGCTCGACCACGCCCTGGGCCACCAGCTCGAGCAGGGTCCGCCGCCCGCCGTCGGCGCCACCGTCCAGGCCGCGCTTGGCATCGGCCACCAGGTCAAGCGCCCGCTGGCGCGTCTGCGCCAGGGCGCCGCAGGCCTCGATGCGCCCGCACAGCACCTCGGCCTCGGGGGGAGTGAGATCGCGCAGCCCCCGTCCGGCGACGTCCGGATCACATTCCCGGGCCAAGATCAGCGGCAGCGTCACCGTGCCGTCGAGCAGGTCGGCCCCGCGGGGCTTGCCCGTGCGCTCGGGCGGTCCGGTGATGTCGAGTACGTCGTCGAGCAGCTGGAAGGCCAAGCCCACGCGCGCCCCGAAACCGGCCAGCCGGGTGATCGCCTCACGCGGGGCGCGCCCCGCCTCGGATGCCAGCATGCCCAGGCGACAGGCAGCTTCGAACAGGCTGGCGGTCTTGAGCGTGCAGCGCTCGAGGTAGCGCTCGACCGTGATGTCCTCCCGCCAGGCGTCCTCGCGCTGGAGCAGCTCGCCCCGGGCCAGATCCGAGCTCGCACGCGACAGGGCGCGCAGCTGCCCGTCGTTGGCGTTGGCGGCCAGCTCGGCAAACGCCCGGGCAAACAGCAGGTCGCCGGTGGCCGCGGCCATCTCCCGGCCCTGGGTAGCCACCACTGTCGGGTTCCCGCGCCGCAAATCGGCCCCGTCGAGGATGTCGTCGTGGACCAGCGTGGCGCTATGGATGAGCTCGACGGCTACCGCAGCGCGCACGATCTCCGCGGACGGACGCTTGGCGCCGTCTGTCGCCTCCGGGTGATCCGGGGCGGCGGCGATCAATACCAGCAGCGGTCGCAGGCGCTTGCCGCCAGCGGCGATCGTCATCGCCGCGGGCTCGGCCAGCGGACCGGCGGGCGCGGCGGCCAGCTCCCGCAGGCGCGACTCGACGGCGGCCAAGCCATCGCGCAGCCAGGTGCCGCCCGCGCGCAGGACCCCGTCGACCTCTGCCCCGGTTTGCGTCGCCGCCTGGCTCACGAGACCGTCCCCACGTGAAGGGCGATTATGCCCCCAGCGGTGATCAACCAGCGGATCTGCTCGAGCCCCGCCCGCTCCATCGTCGCCGCCAGCTGGCGGGGGGCGGGAAAGCGCTGCACCGACGCGGGCAAGTAGTGGTAGGCGTCCGAGTCGCCGGTCAGCTTTCCCAGCGCCGGGATGAGTCGGTCGAACCACACCTGGTGAAACCATGACAGCGGAGGCTTGGTCGGTGTCGTGATCTCGAGCACGACCACGCGTCCCCCGGGTCTGACCACGCGCGCCATCTCGGCCAGACCCCTTAGCAGATCGGAGAAGTTGCGGGCCCCGAAGCCGACGGTGGCGGCGTCAAAGGCCCCGTCGGGAAAGGACAGCGCCAGCGCGTCGGCCCACTCGAAGCGCGCTCCTGGGGCCTTGGCCCGGGCCCGCTCGAGCATCGACTCGGAGAAGTCCACCCCCACCACCTCGCCCTGGGGTCCCACGCGCCGGGCCAGCTCGATCGCCAGGTCGCCCGTGCCGGTGGCCACGTCGAGCGCTCGGTCCCCCGGCCCCAGCGCGGCAAGGTCGGCGGCGCGACGGCGCCAGCGATGGTGAAGCCCGGCGGTCATGACCGAGTTCATGACGTCGTAGACCGAGGCGATGCGGTCGAACATCGCCCGCACCTGCGCCGCTTCTAGCGTGCCGGTGGGGGAAGGGGATGGGCTCATGGGGAGGCGGCGCGCGCCACCCGATTGCGCTACTTGGACTTCAGGTGCGACAGGAAGTACACCAGCGCGTTGAACTTCTGCGGCGGCAGGCACGAGACCGCGCTCTGGCCGGGCCCCTGGGTCCCGCACTCCTGAAACGGCGGCATCGGCGAGGTGGGGTTGGTCAACGTGCGCGCGATCGCCTGGGCCGGGAGCCGCGTGCCGATGTCCTTCAGCGGCGGCCCGGGGCCGTCGTTGCCGTTGTCGCCGATCTTGTGGCAGGCCAGGCAGCCCGACTGGGCCGCCACCTGGCGCCCGGCGTTGAACTGGGCGACCACGGCGGGCCCCTGTTGCATGACCGCCGGCGGCGTCTTGAGGTCGATCGACGTCGGCGACCCGGCGTTGGCCCCCTGGTAGGTGAGGTAGGCCATGGCCGCGATCACGAAGATGCCGGTCAGGGTGGCGATTGGCCGGCGCTCGGGGCGACGTTCGGGCCCGCGGTCATAGAAGGGCAGGAGGATGAGCAGGATCAGGCAGACCGTCGGGATCCCGATCATCGCCAGCCCGGTGAACGACGGCGGCTTGATCACCCGCAGCAGCTCGAACAGGAAGAAGAAGTACCACTCCGGGCGAGGGGTGTAGGTGGTGGTGGTGGGGTTGGCCTTGGGCCCGAGCTCGGCCCCCAGCACCAGCGACAGCGAGATGATCACCACCATCACCACCGCGGCCATCGCCGCGTCCTTGGCCACGGCGTAGGGGAAGAACGGCTTGCCCTGGGACTTCAGGACCGCGTAGTCGCGGAGGTACTCCTCCTTCTCGCCCTGGTTCATGAGCGCGGGTGGCCGGCGGCGGCGGTAACTGGCACGCCGCTAGGCCTCGGTGGTGCGCAGGTCGGACTCGGGCTCGGCCTTCAGCCACGGGGGCGCGGTCGTCCCCAGCTTGGCCACCAGGTAGAGGTGGGCGCCGATCAGGGCGGCGATCGCCCCCGGTATCAAGAGCATGTGAATCGCATAGAAGCGCGACAGCGTGGTGGCGGTGAAGTCCGGGCCGGCCCGGAGGAAGTCGGCTAGGTAGGGGCCGACCAGGGGCCCCGAGCCGTTGATGTTGACCGCCACCACCGAGGCCCAGTAGGAGCGCTGATCAAACGGCAGCAGGTAGCCGGTGAGGGCCATCATCAGCGTCAGCACCAGCAGCACCACGCCGATCACCCAGTTGAGCTCGCGCGGGTACTTGTAGGCGCCGAAGAAGAACGTCCTCCCCATGTGCAGGAAGATCAGGATCAGCATCATCGACGAGCCCCACTTGTGCATGCCCCGGACAAAGGCCCCGAGGAACGCCTCGTTGGTGATGTAGCGCGCGGACTCGTAGGCGTGGGTGGGCGAGGGGTCGTAGTACATCGCCAGGAACACCCCGGTCACCGCCTGGGAGAGGAAGGCGAACATCGTCGCCGACCCCAGCGTGTAGAACCAGTTGGTGCCCTTGGGCACCTTGCGGAACATCAGCCAGCGCATGCCGCCGCTAAGCGATGTGCGCTCGTCGACCCAGTCCACGGCCGTGGTGCCCGCCTCACGGGCGGCGTCGATTCGGCCCACCGGGCCGTTTGCAGTCCCCGGGCGAGGTGGCTTGGGCCGCAGGGCGGCGGGCAGCGGCGGGGCGGGCAGCTTGGGCAGCCTCACGTTCCCTTCAGCTTCCTGGTCGTGGGGCGCGACGGATACAGGTACTGGCCGATCCCGTCCAGGGGCTCACCCGGGTCACGGGGGGAGAAGATGCGCAGGTGACTGTTGACGCTGAACCGGGGGCCGACCTCGACGCGGTCGCCGACGATGCGCGTGTAGAAGCGGTCCAGCGGCCGCACCGGCGGACCCCCAGTGCGCTGACCGCGGAAGTCATAGACGCCGCCGTGACAGGGGCAGATGAAGCGCCGGGAGGCGGGCACGAAGCGCACGGGACAGCCGGCGTGCATGCAGCGCGTGGAGATGGCGACGATCTGGTTGAACCAGCGCGACGGCTCGGCGTCGATGGCCGGGTTGCGCTTGCGCATATAGATGGTCGTCTTGCCCACCTCGCCGATCCCCGGCGTCAGCGTGATCACCTTGGGCACATAGGTGTCGATGGGAAAGTCGCCCACCGTGCCGGCGTCCTCCCAATGGGGACGGTGACCCTGGAAGACGGGGCCCAGGGCGAAGCCGAGCGCCGGCAGGGTGAATGCCCCCGCCGCGACGGCGCCGGCCGCGTGGACGCTGCCGGTCATGAACCGCCGCCTGGTGACCGTCTCCCCCGGAAACGCACCGGGGATGTGGCGGTCGGCTGCGTACTTGGACTTGTGCTTGGGGTCGTCCATCTGGGCGGCGCCCGGGGCCGGCGATCGGCGCCGAGGGACGCCAGAGAATACCGTGGGGGCGACCCCGGCCGGGCGCAGGGGAAGTCCTCCAACCCGGCCCCGGCGACCGCTACCCGGACGCCTGCGCAGGGCTGGTAGCCGTCGGTCTGGGGGCCCGGGGCCGGGCCACCTGGGGGCTGGTGCGCCTCGGCCCGGTGGTCAGGGCGCCGGCCGCCGAGCGGCCGCCCGCAGCAGCGACTCGGCTCCCGCGTTCCCCTCGCGGGCGGCCTGCTTGGCCGCCCGGTGCTCGGCCGTGGCGCCGAAGCCCACCGCCACCGCCCCGGCCGCCCATGCCGCCTCGGCTAGCTCGACCAGGCCCCGGGCCCGGGCGCTTGCCGCCAGCGAGATGGTTTCCGCCAGCTCGATCACGGCCTCCAGATCGCTGAGCTCCACCAGCCAGCCCAGGCCCATCGCATAGAGGCGATCGCCGGCCAGCAGCGCGAGGTCGCGGTCGGCGGTGTCCAGCAGGCGCGGGACGTCGTAGTGGGCCAGGTAGCCCTCGTACATCGCCTCCACCAGGGCCGCGTACTCCGGACCGCGGCCGGACGCCCGCGGCCCCCCGCCCGCCACCAGGCCCGGGCCCGCGACCCCGCGGGCCGGGGTGCGCACGGCATTGGCAAGCAGGCCACCTTCGGCGCGCAGCGCCTGGGCCACGCGGGCCAGGGGATCGCCCAGCGCCGCCGCCGACATCACCGCCACGCTCCCTGGCGATCGAGCTCGGAGAAGGCATCGGCGGCCGCCTCGAGGGTGAGCTCCAGCTGCCGGTCGGTGTGGGCGAGCGAGGGAAACCAGGCCTCGAACTGCGACGGTGGCGGGTAGATCCCTCGCTCGAGCAGCGCCCGACAGAACGCCCCATGGGCGCCCACGTCGCACGCTTGGGCCCCCGCCAGGTCGCTCACCGGGGCGGGCGAGAAGAACACGGTGAGCAGCCCGGGCGCGTGGACGACCGAGACGGGTCGATCGCCCGCCGCCGACGCCAGGCCCTCGGCCAACGTGCGCGTGATCTCGCCCAGGCGCCGGTACGCCTCGGCGTCGAGCCGCCCCAGGGTCGCCAGCCCCGCCGCCATCGCCAACGGGTTGCCCGAGAGGGTGCCGGCCTGGTAGACGTCGCCCGCCGGGGCCAGGCGCCCCATCGACTCCGCCGGACCGCCCACCGCCGCGGCGGGCAGCCCGCCCCCGAGGACCTTGCCCAGGAGCACCAGGTCGGGGGTGATCCCCTCGAGCTCCTGGGCGCCACCGCGGGCCACCCTAAATCCGGTAATGACCTCGTCGAAGATCAACAGCGTTCCCGTGCGCCGCGTCTCCTCGCGCAGCAGGCCGAGGAAGCCCTCGGCGGGAGGGACCAGGCCCATGTTGGCGGGGTAGGGCTCGACCAGCACCGCGGCGGGGGCCTGCGCGAGCGCCTCGCGCGCGGCGCCCGGATCGTTCCAGGGCACCACCGTGGTCTGCTCGGCCACCGCCGCGGGCACTCCCGGGCTAGCGGGAATCCCTTGGGTGGCCAGCCCCGATCCCCCCTGCACGAGCAGGCCGTCGACGTGCCCGTGGTAGGCGCCGGCGAACTTGACCACCCGCTCGCGGCCGGTGAGCGCGCGGGCCAGGCGCACAGCGGTCATCGCCGCCTCGGTTCCCGAGCTGGTCATCCGCAGCGCCTCGACCGCCGGCACCCGCCGAGCCACCTCCTCCGCGAGCTCGACCTCGGCTTCGGTCGGGGCGCCGAAGCTAGTCCCCCGGGCCGCGGCCGCGGCCACCGCCTCCACCACCGGCGCAGGGGCGTGGCCGAGGATCAGCGGGCCCCATGAGCACACGTAATCGACGTAGCGCCGGCCGTCGACGTCGACCAGCTCGGCGCCCTCCCCGCGGGCCACGAACACCGGGTCGCGCCCGATCGCGCCCATCGCCCGCACCGGCGAGTTGACGCCGCCCGGCATTACCGCCTGGGCGCGGCGGTAGAGCTCGGCCGAGCGCGTATGCGCCTTCCGGGGGGCGAGGCTCACGCCGGCGTCAGGCGTGCTGCTCTTCCCAGCGGCGAAAGTCGTCGGTGAAGTACAGCAGCCGGATCTTCTTGAACTCGGTCGATGAGTAGAGCGTGGCCCGCTCCTCGATCCCGGTGTCGCGCGCGATCGAGTCGAGCACCGCGTCGCACTCCTCCCGCGAGCGGCCGTGGGCCATCGTGAACACCGAATAGGGCCAGTCCTCATACGTCGGCCGCTGGTAGCAGTGTGAGATCCCGCGCACCGCGGCCATGCGCGGGCCGAGTTCGGCGATCCGGCCCTCGGGCACCTTCCACACCCCCATCCCGTTGGCCGAGAAGCCGGCCCGGCGGTGGTAGAGGATCGCCGCTACCCGCCGCAGCAGGCCGCGCTCGCGCATGTCGTCCATGTGCGCCAGGAGGCGCGCGACCGGCATCGCCAGGCGCTCGGCCGCCGCGTCGAAGGGCCGTTCGTGCACGGGCATGTCGCCCTGGGTGGCTTGAATCATGCGCACGTCGAGCTCGGACAGCGGTTGGGCCTCGAGCTCGGCCGGCGCCGGGGTCTCTCCCGCGGCCGCCAGGGTGCTGGTGTCGCCCTGCATCTCCAGGTCCATGCGGATCTTGAACAGCCTCAGCGTGGGCAGCTGGCGCATCGACTGGGCGCCGGCCAGGCGGCCGAGCACGTCCAGCGTCCCTTCCAAGCCCAGCGTCGAGTCGCCCTCGACGGCGATCGTGAACCAGATGTTGAACTCGTGGTTTCGCAGGTAGTTGTGCGAGACCCCGGGATGGCGGTTGATCACCCGCGCTGCGCTCCACGGGTGCTCGGGGTCGACCTTGGCCGCCACCAGCATCGACCGATAGCCCAGGGCGCGGGTGTCGTAGATCGGCGTGAGCTGTCGGATGATGCGCTCGTTGAGCAGGCGCCGGGTGCGCTCGATCGCCTCGGCCTCGGTCGTGCCCGCCGCCTCGGCTATCGCGGCAAACGGGCGCTCGGCCAGCGGGAATCTGCCCTGGAGGAGGTTGAGCAGCAGGCGGTCGCTGTCGTCGAGCGCGACCGCGGCTCCTTCGCGGCGGGTGCGCGCCTTGCCCGTGTCCTCGCCGACCCCGTCCAGGCGGGGAGCGGCACCGGTCAGCTCTGCAGCCACCGGGCGGCGTCCTTGGCGTAGTAGGTGATGATGATGTCGGCGCCCGCGCGGCGGATCGCGGTCAGCGCCTCCAGCGCGGCCGCGCGCTCGTCGAGCACGCCGGCGCGGGCGGCCGTCTTGAGCATCGCGTACTCGCCGCTCACGTGGTAGGCGGCGAGCGGCAGCTCGAAGCGCTGCTTTACGCGCGCGATCACGTCCAGGTAGGGCAGCGCGGGCTTGACCATCACCACATCGGCCCCCTCATCGACGTCTAGGGCCACCTCGCGCAGCGCCTCGTGCAGGTTGGGTGGATCCATCTGGTAGCCGCGGCGGTCCCCGAAGGCGGGGGCCGAGTCGGCGGCGTCGCGAAACGGCCCGTAGAAGGCGGAGGCGAACTTGGCCGAGTAGGCGACGATCGGGACGTGGCTGAGACCCTCGGCGTCGAGCTCGGCGCGGATCGTGCCCACGCGCCCGTCCATCATGTCGCTCGGCGCCACCACGTCGGCGCCCGCCCGGGCCTGGCTGGTCGCCGTCCGCGCCAGCAGCTCGAGCGAGGCGTCGTTGTCGACTGAGCCGTCGGCGGCCAGCACCCCGCAGTGACCGTGGCTGGTGTACTCGCACAGGCACACGTCGGTGATAACCGGGAGCGCGGGCTCGGCCTCCTTGATCGCCCGGGTGGCGAGCTGCACCACCCCCTCCTCGTCCCATGCGCCCGAGCCCTCGTCGTCCTTGTCCTCGGGGATGCCGAACAGCAGCACCCCGCCTAGCCCCAGCGCCGCCGCCTCGCGCGCCTGGCCGACCGCCGCCCCGATCGGCAGCCGCTCCACGCCCGGCATGGAGGGGATCGGCTCGCTCGCTTGCGCCGACGAGGACACGAACAGGGGCAGCACCAGGCGAGCGGCCGAGAGCTCGGTCTCCCGCACGAGGTCGCGCAGCCCGGCGGTGCGCCGCAGGCGCCGCAGGCGCGTTTGGGGAAACGCCATACGCAGCTCAGGATACCCGCGGGCGCTCGCGCGCTAGGCGAAGCGGCGCAGCGACAGGCGAGCGATCGTCCCGAAGGCCACCGCCAGCCCGGCGAGATGAAGCAGCGAGATGCCCACCCCGGGGTGGGTGTCGTTGAGGGCGGCGTCGAGCGCCTGCAGCGCGGGCTTGAACGGGAACAGCGCCGAGATCACCCGAATCGCGTCGTAGACCCCCACGGCCACGGCGCCGCTGGGGACGAGGGCCAGGAAGGCCAGCGGCAGGGTGAGCAGCAGCCCCAGCAGCGAGGCGGCCCGGACCTCGCGCGCCAGCGCCCCGATCGCCACGCCGAGGGCCGCGAAGGCCAGCGCCCCGACCGCAAGCGCCGCCACCCACAAGCCAAAGCGCCCCCAGTTCAGGCCCACGAAGGCCCCGATGCCCACCAACATCAACAGGCTGGCGGCAAACGCGCAGCCCCCGGACAGGCACACCTTCTCGGCCAGGAGCGACTCCCGGCTGACCAGTCCCCTGACCAGGCGGGCGAAGGCGTTCTCCTCGCGTTCGAGCGCCAGCATCCCCGCCCCGAGCAGGACGCACACGAACATCAGCGAGACGGTCACCGCCACCGCCACGGCGAAGGCGTCAAGCGGGGTGCGCCGCCCGTGCAGCAGCGTGCGCTTGACGGTCACCGGCTGGCTGATGGTGGCCAGGGCCTGCTTTGACAGGTCGAGATTGTTGACCGCCAGCCGGGCGAAGCGGTCCACGCGCCCCAGCGCCCCGCGCTCGGGCGATCCCGGCTTCAGGCGCGCGAGCTCGGCGGCGATGATCGTCCTGGTGGCCCGCAGCCCGAGGATCGGGACCGAGCGCCCGAACAGGTCAAAGGTCCCGCCGTTGAGCAGCAGGTCGACGTCCTGAAGGCCCACCTGCTTGAGCTTGTCGGCCAAGGCGGCGTTGGCGTCGGCCAACTTGGAGGAGATCGTCGACTCGACGAACGACTGTTTGACCGCGTCGCCGTTGTAGACCACCTCGACCTCGCCCGGCTCCAGCCCGCTGCTGAGCTTGCGGGTGATGTCGGACGGGATGATCAGCGCGGCCAGTGCGCGTCCGGAGTTGACCGCGTCGATCGCCTCCTGGCGGCTGCGCACCCGCACCGGCTGAATGGACTGGAACAGCTGCGAGGCGTACTTGGCGGCGTTGATGTTCTCGTTGCCCAGCGAGATCGTGCTCTGGCCCGGCGGCACCTGGTTGAGGAAGGCCACGCGCGGTCGCTCGGGGCCGCGCGACAGCGCAAGCCCGATGAGCAGAGCGATGGCCACCGGATAGAGCACCAGCAGCGAGACGAGCAGCGGCGAGCGCCGCAGGATCTGTACGTCCTTGACCAAGAGCCAGCGCATCAGTGCCCGCGGGCGCGCAGGAAGGCGACGAAGGCGGCCTCGAAGTCCCGCGCGGCGGCGGGCTCCTGGGCGTGGAGATCCTCGGGGGTGCCGGTGAACACCAGCTCGCCGTCGGCCAGCACCAGCACGCGGTCGCCGTAGCGTTCGGCCTCGCCGACGATGTGGGTGGAGAAGACGATGCTGGTGCCCGCGCTGGCCTGGCCTTCGATCAGCTCCCACAACCGCTCGCGCTGGCGGGGGTCAAGCGCGCTGGAGGGCTCGTCGAGCAACAGCACCGGGGGGTCGGCCAGCAGGCCGATGGCGATGTTCACCCGCTGACGGTTGCCCCCCGAGAGCCGGCCGAGCTCGTCGTCGGCGCGCTCGCGCAGCCCGGTCTGCTCGAGCATCCGCCCGACGGCCGCCTCGGGGTCGGCCACCCGCTCCAGGCGGGCGAACAGGCGCAGGTTCTCGGCCACCGAGAGCTTGGAGTACACCGCCGGCTGCTGGGGCACCCAACCCAGTGCCCGCGTCTCGCGGCTGACCGAGCCCTCGTCGGCGGCGAGCACACCGGCCAGGATCGCCAGCAGCGTCGTCTTGCCCGCGCCGTTGGGGCCGATCACCGCCAGGCGCTCGCCCACGCGCACGTCCAGCGAGACGTCGCTCAGGGCGACGCGCTGGCCGAAGCGCTTGGTCAAATGGTGGGCGGCCAGGGGCGCGGGCGCCCGCGGCGGGGTGCTCACTGCCACCCGGGGAGCCTAACCAGCGTCTGCCGGCGGCGGTCGCGGTGGCGTCGGTGGCTTGGCGCCCCACGACTCAAACACCACATGACGCCGGAGGTAGATCGCGGTCTCGCGCAGGACGGCGGCGACGGGTAGGGCGATCAGCGCCCCCACCAGGCCGTAGATCGCCCCGCCGACGGTCAGGGCAAAGATCACCATCAGCGGGTTGATGCGCAGTGCGTGACCCAGCACCTGGGGGGCGACGACGTGGCCCTCGAGCTGCTGCAGGGCCAGGAACAGCAGGAGCACCCACAGCGCGGTCACCGGATCCTGAAACAGGGCCACGGTGATCGGCGGGACGGCGCCGAGCACCGGCCCGATGAACGGTATGAGCTCCATGAAGCCATAGAAGGCGCCGAACGCGACCGCGTAGGTGCGCCCCGCCGGAAACAGACCGATGAGGCCAACCAGATACAGGCACACCCCGGCGCTGGTCCCCATGATCAGGCTGAACAGCAGCTGGCCGCGCACGTATCCGGAGACCGCCCGCTGGATCCGCAGTGGGTAGTCGTCCTCGGGCGTGCCGTCGCCGGCCGGCATCACCGAGCGCACCAGGGCCCCGATCCGCTGGCCGTAGATCAGCATGTACACCGACAACACGAAGACCAGGATCAGATCGAAGCCGACGCTGACCGCGCTCTTGAGCAGGTCACCGGTGGTGGAGACGATCGAGCTCGACTCCTTGGACAGGCGGTCCTGCAGCGTCTGCAGCGCCGTCTTGCCCGGCTTTACCACCTGGACGTGGATCCCGTTGCGATCGAAGAACTTCTGGGCGTTGCCCAGCGACTTGTTCGCCGACCGGGTCAGCGACGGGATGTCGCGGTTAAACGCCTTGATCTGGTTGGACACCGGGGTGGCGAGCAGGTACCCGAGCCCGCCCAGTGTCACGAAGAAGGACAGGTAGACCACGAGCACGGCCAGTCCGCGGGGCAGCCGGCGTCGCTGCAGGAACGCCACCAGCGGGTTGAGAATCAGCGCGATGACGGCCGCAACCGTGAAGATGAGCAGCACGGTGCCCGCCGCCTTGGCCAGCGAGTACAGCAGCAGCGCCCCCAACAGCAGCGCGACCAGCTGCACCCCGCGGGGAATCACCACCGGCGCGATGCGCGCCGGCGGCGGCTCGCCGGCGGCGGCGTCGTGGCCGGCGGGGGCCTGGTCGGCCGCGGCGCCGGAGGGGGGTGGCGGCCCCGGCAGGTCCTTGGCCGGGGCTCCGTCGGCGGTGGTCGTGCCCCCAGGGGCACTGTCAGCCTCCCGCCGGGGGGCCTCGGGGGGTGCCGGGGCGGCGGCCCGGCCCGGACCGGGGGCGCCCGGCGGCGCCGTCGGGGGCTGGCCCGCCAGCTGCTCCTCGCTGCTCATGCGATCGTCTCTTGACCCCACAGTATTGGGCCCGTGACCGACGGCAGCGCTACTGACCCCGCCGCGGGCCCATCCGCCGGGGGCCCGACAGGACCAGCCGGGACGCGCATCCTGTTCGTGGGCGACGTCGTGGGCGGGCTGGGCCGGCGCACGCTCCTGGCCTGCCTGCCCCTGCTGCGCGAGCGCTACGAGCCCACGTTCGTGGTCGTCAACGGCGAGAACGCCGCCGGCGGACTGGGGATCACGCCCAAGATCGCCGACCAGCTGCTCGCCGCGGGAGTCGATGCGATCACCCTGGGCAACCACACCTACAAGCACCGCGAGGTCTACGGCTATCTCGACGAGCAGCCGCGGATCCTGCGCCCGGCCAACTTCCTGCGCAGCCAGCCGGGCCACGGATCGTGCGTCGTGGAGCGCGACGGCGTGAGGCTGGGGGTGATCAACCTGTCAGGAAACCTCTACCTCCAGGCCGGCCGCCCGGCCTTCGCCGAGGCCGACGCCGAGCTCGCCGCCATGCGCGGTCGCGCCGACCACGTGCTGGTCGACCTGCACGCCGAGGCCACCAGCGAGAAGGTGGGCATGGGCTGGTACCTGGACGGCAGGGTGACCGCCGTGGTGGGCACCCACACGCACGTACCCACCGCCGACGCCCGCGTGCTCCCCGGGGGGACCGCCTACGTCACCGACGTGGGCATGACCGGGCCCCGCGGCGGGGTGATCGGCGTGCGGCGCGATCAGGCGCTCGAGGCGCTGGTCACCCAGATGCCGGTGCGCTTTGAGACCTCAGACGAGGACCCCTGGCTCATGGGCGTGCTGATCGGAGCGCAGGAGCCGATGCGGGCCACCGGGATCGAGCCGATCCTCATGCGCCCGCCCCAGTAGTCCGGCCATCGCCAGCCCGAAGAACCAGGGGATGTACAGGTAGAACCAGTGGGTCACGCCCAACTGCAACGCGATCAGCACCGCCGCGCATAGGGCGGCCAGCGCGGCGCGGTCGGCGCGGCGAGCCCACCACGCGGCCAGCGCGACGAACGCCACCGCCCCCGCCTGGACCGCGGTCTGGATGGCGTCGAGCCCGCCGTACAGGCCCCAGACCGAGAACGGCGAGCCGCGCTGAGCCTGGTACTGCACGGTGTGGCGCCAGAACTCAGACGCGCTGGTGACGCCGAGCAGGGGCAGGCAGGCCAGCGCGGCCAGGCCCGCGAACCCCAGGGCGTAGGACAGCCACGCCCGCCGCCCGCGGTCGGCGACGGCCGCCACCGCCAGCACCGGGGCCAGCGCCAGGGGCGCGAACTTGGTCAGCGCGCCCAGCGCGGTCAGCCCGCCGCGGGCGGCCGGGGCGCTGAGCAGCACCGCCCCGAGCAGCAGCGCGGCCACCAGGGGGTCGTTGGTGTTGCTCTCCAGGGCAAACAAGGTGAACGGGTAGGTGACCCAGGCGTAGGCCAGCGCCAGCCCCAGGGTGGGGCCGCGGATCCTCCGGCCCAGGAGGAAGACCAGCAGCAGGCACAGCAGGTCAAACGCCACCGTCGCGCCGTGGGCGGCGGGCAGGTCGTCCCAATGGCCGCTGAACCCGAACGCGACCACGAACGGCACGTAGGCCTCGTAGGCCACCGGCCCGTAGGTGTCGCCGTGCTCGTTGTCGTGGGGGAAGTGGCCGTAGAGCGGCTTGCCGCTGAGCAGGCGATCACCCCCGATCACCCCGGCATAGCCGACGTCGATGACGTTGGAGTTGACCAGGTTCAGCCCCACGCGAAAGCCGGCCAGGAAGATCACCGCCACCGCCAACCAGCCGGCCGGGAGGTGCAGCCGCAACGGCTCGGAGCCCGGGCGGCGCGCCACCCAGGCCAAGCGCCCGAGCAGGTACAGCAGTGGGGGGTAGGCGAGCGGGACCGAGGCGTCGATGTTGCCGTGGTTAAAGAAGGCCAGCGAGATCGAGAACGCGCTCAGCACCGCCAGATCCAGGTGCAGCATGCGCCAGGGCCGGCGGCGGTCCACGAACGGCACCAGGAACAGGAGGCTGAGCGGCAGCCAGATGTACAGGGCGTTGACCCGGCGCCCGAACGCCCCGGGATAGCCCCGGGCCATGGTCCACGCCACCTGCGGTCCCGTCCATTGCTCGAGCACCGCGCCGGTCGCGTCGTCGATCAGGACCTGGGCCAGCTCGTGCTTGCCCGAGCTGGAGTAGACGCTCACCTGCCAGCGCGCCGCACCCTTCTCAAACGCCACGGCGTAGGAGCCGGGCCAGTGCCGGCGCTCCCCGGCGATCTTGGGCAGCCGCTCGGCGATCGCCTTGGCCCGGTCGGCGGTCAGGTGATGAAACGCCGGCGGGATGTCCAGGCGCGCGGGCTGGCGCAGCGCGTCGGGCGCCACCGGGGGGTCGGCCGCGCGCTGGCCCGCGCCGGACACCGTGGCCCCCGACCGCCCGACGGTGGCCGTCCTTGCCCCCCAGGCGGCGCCGGGCATCGCGAGCGCCATGCCCACCGAGGCGAGCGCGGCGGCGATCCCGGCCCGCGCCCCGATCACCGGCCCGCCTCCGATCACCGCCCCCCGCCGTCGAGCGCGAAGTGTCCGGCCACGGCGGGCGCCACGTCGGCGATCGACCAGCGCCGCTCTCCGCGCGCGGTGGGGCCGGTGCCGCAGAAGATCAGCGGGCCCAGCGAGTCGCCGGCGTCCAGGGAGCCGTGGCTTGAGCCGCCCACGTGCGAGACGCCTCCCCAGTCGACGAACTCGAACCCGTCGGCGGCCGACAGGAGAAGGTCGCCGGCGGTGGGGCAGGTGATCGCCGACCAGCTGCGGCCCAGGGCGTCGGGGTAGCCCGGGGACACCAGCCGGTTGTCCTCCAAGCGGGCGGCGAGCAGGTCGACGTCCCCCTCCACCTCCCAGGTGCGCCCGCGCTCGTCGGTGAGTCCGGCGCCGGGAGCGAAGCGCAGACGCCGCTTGCCTCGTCCGATCACCGCCCGGGCGCCCTCGCGCCACAGGACCAGGTCGATCGCCGGCTCGGACAGGACGACGTCGAGCAGGCGGGGCATCAGCGCGCGCCGCCCCCGCCGCACCAGCACGTAGATCTGCGCCGAGCGCTGGGAGGGACAGATCGCGATCTCGGCGTCGAGGGTGCTGCGCTCGCGGGGCTGGAGCACGATGAAGTCGGCGAACAGGTCGGGCAGCGAAAGCGCCTCGCGAATCTCGCTGTGGGCGTGATCGGCGAGCACGATGATCGCGTGCTCGTCCAGGAAGCGCTCCGGTCCGCCGCCGGCCTCCATCAGCCGGGCGAGCTGCTGATCGGCGACCCCCAGCGACTGCACCTGCGCATCGAGGCCCCGGCGGTGCGAATGGGCGTCGTTGTCGGGCAGCGAGAAGAGCAGGAAGTCGAACAGGTCGTGTTCGACCAGGTAGGCCCCTACGCACCCGGTGTGCTGGTCGCGCTGGCCGGGCATGCCCATCTGCGAGCGGCAGCCCGTGCGCCGGCTGGCGAAGATGTCGGCGTAGAAGAACTCGCGGGGACCCTGGACCGGGTGGCGAAACAGCGTGGCCGCCAGGCGGGTCAGGGGCGTATCGGCGGTTGGCTGGTGCTCGTGGCGCCCGCGGTACATGAGATAGGTGGTGCCCGCCGTGCGCAGGTCGGCGTCGTCGAGGCGCTCGAACACGGTGGCCACGTCCCCGGCGAGGTGGACGCGGTTGAGGTTGTAGACCACGTCGATCAGCTGGCGGGTGATGCCAAAGCGCCGCGCCGCGGCCAGGCTGGAGCCGTATTCGACGTAGCGGCCCTCCAGACGGTCGTACCAGTTCATCGCCGGGATGTGATGGCGATCGGGACCCACGCCGGTGGCGATGGTCGCCGCGCACACCGGCGTCACCGACGGGAACGCCGACACGCAGTCGTCGATGTACAGGCCGCGCTCGATCAACTCGCCCAGGACGGGGGCGACGCCCTCAGCCACGGCGCGCTCGAGCATCGCCGGCTGGACCCCGTCGATGACGGCCACGACCAGCTTAGTCCGCCGGCGGGCGCGGGCGGCGGGCATGCGCTAGCGCAGGATCCGCAGGCCGGCGTAGCGCTCGCCCTGGCGCCTGCGGCCCGCGAGCACCAGGCGCGCCAGTGCGGCCAGCGCCAGCAGCGACACCGGCGGGGCGAGCACGGCGGCGGCGGCGGTGAGGAGGGCGACGCCGTCGAGATAGACCGGCAACGCCCGGCGGGCGGCGGCGTCGCTCAACCGCCGCCGCGCCCCGGGCAGCACCTGGCGCACGGCGGCCTGGGCGAGTGCCGCCGCCCCTAGGCCGCCGATCAGGCCGGGCCAGGCGGCGTCGCCGTGCTGGCCCAGCGCCCCGGCGAACAGCAGCGCCCCCAGGCCGAGCGAGAGGCCGGCCAGCGCGGCGCCCAGCGGACCGTTCTCCAGGCGCTCGGCGCCGAGCGCGGCCTCCCCCGCCAGAACCAGCACATAGGCGGCGCCGACGGCGATTAGGAAGGCGGCCGACTCCAGGAACGCGTAGCCGGTGTGGTCGAAGTCGACCCCCAGGTTGGCGCCGGCCAGGGCGCCGGCGAGCAGCGCGGGGAGGAAGGGCCGCACGCCCGCGGCCACGGCCAGACCAAGGCCCAGCGTGATGTCCAGGAAAAGGTCCATCTGCGCTACGGTGACGGCCGCATGACGATAGACGAGACCCCCCGGGGGGGCGGCCCGGCGGGTCGGGGCCCGACGTCCACGAGGGTAACCGGGCGCCATGGCGAAGGACGGGGCATGAACCGGCGCTCCGGCCAGGCGCCCAGCGGCGCGCGCGACCTCGAGCGCTACGCCGGTCTGTTCGCCAGGCGCACGCGCTCGATGAAGTCCTCGGCGATGCGCGATCTGATGGCGATCACCGAGCGTCCCGAGGTGATCTCGCTGGCCGGAGGGCTGCCCGACACGTCGACCTTCCCGCCCGACAGCTACGCCGCGCTGATGGCGCAGGTGGCCTCGGAGTCGTGTGCCCGGGCGCTGCAGTACGGGCCCACCGAGGGGTTGGCGGCGGTCAAGCGCTCGGTCGTGCAGGTGATGACCGAGGAGGGGACCCCGGTCGACCCCGACGACGTGCTGATGACCACCGGCGGCCAGCAGGTCATCGACCTGGTGTGCAAGGCGCTGATCGATCCCGGTGACGTGATCGTCGCCGAGGCGCCCACCTACCCGGGCGCGATCCCCGCGTTCTTGGCCTACGAGGCCGACGTCGTGCAGATCGCGATGGACAGCGACGGCATGCGGATCGACGAGCTCGAGCAGACGCTGGATCGACTCGAGGAGCAGGGCCGACGGCCGAAGTTCATCTACACGATCCCCACCTTCCAGAACCCAGGCGGGGTGACCATGTCCCTGCCCCGGCGCCAGCGCCTGGTTGCGCTGGCCCAGGAGCGCGAGCTGCTGGTGCTCGAGGACAACCCCTACGGGCTGTTGCGCTACGAGGGCGAGGCGCTGCCCACCCTGCGGGCGCTTGAGCAGGGGACGATCGCGCGCGAGGAGGCGAGCTTCGTCATCTACCTGGGGACGTTCTCCAAGATCCTGTCCCCCGGCGCCCGCCTCGGCTGGACGGTGGCGCCGCGCCCGGTCCTGGAGAAGCTCAACGTGGGCAAGGCCTCGACCGACCTGTGCTCGTCGCCGATGACGCAGTACTTCGTGGCCGCCTACTTCGACTCGGGACAGTGGGGCCCCTACCTGCGATCGCTGCGCTCGATCTACCGCCGCCGCCGCGACGCGATGCTCGACGCCCTGGCCGAGCATTTCGGCCCCGAGCTCGAGTGGACGCGGCCCCAGGGAGGGCTGTTCCTGTGGGTCAACCTGCCCCACTACATCGACACCACCGACCTCCTCGCCCGGGCCCTGGGCGAGAACGTCGCATTCGTTCCCGGGGCCTCGGCCTACGTCGACGGCCGCGGCGGCTCGGCCATGCGCCTGAACTTCTCCGGCGTGACCGAGGAGCGCATCCACGAGGGCGTGCGCCGCATCGGCCAGGTGGTGCGCGAGCAGATCTTCCTCTACGGCACCCTCACCGGCCAGCGCCCCGTGGCCCCCCGCGCCGACCCCGCCGACGAGCCCGCCGGCGAGGCCGCCCGCCGGCAGGCCGGCGCCCGCCTGGCCGACGTGCTTCACCTCCCGCGCCGACCCGCCTCCGATCGGCGAGCCGGCACGGGCGAGGACGGGTGAGCCGCGTCGCAGTGCTCAAGGGCGGCCGCTCGCTCGAGCGGCAGGTCTCGCTGAAGTCCGGGGCGCGGGTCGAGGACGCCCTCGACCGCCTGGGGCACGAGCCGATCCCGATCGACGTGGGCGCCGACCTGGTCGCCCGGCTGCGCGACGAGCGGGCGGAGGTGGCCTTCGTGGCCCTGCACGGTCGCGACGGCGAGGACGGCACGGTCCAGGAGCTGCTCGAGCTGGTGGGGATCCCCTACACCGGCTCGGGTGTGTCGGCCTGCGTGCGCAGCGCGGACAAGGTCCTGGCCAAGCACACGATGCTCGACGCCGGGATCCCCACGCCCGAGTTCTACTCGTTCACCGAGACCGCGTTCTCCGAGCTGGGCGCCGCCGACGCCCTGCCGGCGATCGAGGAGCGCCTGGACTTCCCGATCGTGGTCAAGCCGGCCGGTCAGGGGTCGGCGCTGGGGATCAGGTTCGCCCGCTCGGCCGGCGACGTGCCCGCCGCCCTGGTGGCGGCCTTCTCCTATGACCGCAAGGTCCTGCTCGAGCGCCACATCACCGGCCGCGACCTGGCCGTGTCGGTGATCGACGACCCCGGCGGCCAGCCGCAGGCGCTGCCGGTGGTCGAGGCGGTGCCCCAAGAGGAGGAGTTCTACGACTTCGAGGCGCGCTATGAGATCGGGCGCACGCGCTTCATCTGTCCGGCCGATCTGGACGCCGCCGCCACCGACGGCGCCCAGGAGATGTCGCTGGCCGTCTACCGGCTGTTCGGTTGCTTTGGCTTTGCCCGGGTGGACCTGATGCACGACGAGGGCGGGGACCTGCAGGTGCTGGAGGTCAACCCGATCCCTGGCCTGACCGAGACCAGCCTGCTCCCGCAGGCGGCCGAGGCCGCCGGGCTCGGCTTTGACGAGGTGGTCGAGCGCTTGCTGGCGCGAGCCCGCGAGCGGGGACCGGCGGGCGCCGGTGTCCGCGAAGGCTAGGCCCTCAGCCGCTCTCGCCGGCGGCGAAGTCCTCGGGCGAGACCTGGTCGAGGAACTCCTTGAACTTCTCGACCACGTCTTCGCTTTCCTCGAGCTCGTGCTCGAACTCGATCGCCGACTCGGCGATCACGTCCTCGGCGGCAAAGATCGGGGCCCCGGAGCGCACGGCGATCGCGATCGCGTCGCTGGGACGGGAGTCGATCTCCAGCTCCCGCCCGTTGACGCTCAGGGTGATCGAGGCGAAGAACGTGTTCTCGCGCAGCTCGGTTACCGCCACCTGAGTGCACTTGACGTCCAGCTCGCCCAGCATCTCCCACAGCAGGTCGTGGGTCATGGGACGCGGCGTCGTCGCGCCCTGCAGCTTCATCAGGATGGAGGCCGCCTCCGGGTGCCCGATCCAGATCGGCAGGAACTTGTTGCTGTCGACCGTCTTGAGCAGCACGATGGGCTGTTTGCCCACCATGTCAAAGCTCACGCCGTAGATGACCATCTCCTGCACGGGGGCTCCTAGGGGCGGTGGAGAGGGTCAGTATAGGCCCGCCCGGGGGGCCGGCCGGTGCCGGCGGACGCCCGCCCTAGGCGGGTGCGGGCAGCTCGGCTTCGCCGCTCTCGGCGGCTCGCTCGCGCGTGCGGCGCCGCTGGTGCAGGGCGTTAAAGTGCAGCGCCAGCAGGCCCATGAGGAGGAAGGGCACGAAGTTGAGGACGTGCAGGACGAGCGCATAGGGAAGGGCCTGGCTCTTGGAGAACCCGTAGGCGTTGAGCGCCAGCAGCGCGGCCGCCTCGAACACCCCCACCGCGGCCGGCGGCGAGGGCAGGATCATGGCCAGTCCCAGGGCGACGGCGACCAGCACGCCGGCGTCGAACCCCAGGTGCAGTGCGAACGCGTAGGTGACCAGCCAGGCCGACACCGCCGACAGCACCCACGCCACGATGCTCCAGAAGAAGCCAATAAACGCCACCCAGGGACGGTGCAGTCCGGCCAGGCCGTGGACCAGGTCGGCCGCCGCGCTCTCCACCCTCTCCGCGGTGAGCAGCGGAAGCCGGCCCAGCGGGCGCGCGATGTAGCGCACCGGGCGATCGCCGTAGATCACCAGCACGGCGATCACCGCCATCAGCCCGACGGCGAGCACGATCGCCGCGATCGCCGCGGTGTGAAACCAACTCACGTGGGGCAGCCAGTGCGAGGCGACGAAGAAGATGACCAGGATCGAGAGCACGTCGAAGACGCGCTCCACGACCACCGTGCCGACGACCTCGGTGGTGGGAGTGCCCGCGCGCTGGCGTAGGACGACGACCCGGGCGGCCTCGCCCGCGCGCGCGGGGAAGATGTTGTTGAACAGGTAGCCCACGAGCATGGCGTTGCCCACCGCCCGGACGGGGGGCCGGCGGCCGGGGGCGAACAGCGAGTGCCAGCGCAGAGCGCGGACGAAGGTCGACAGCCCGAAGGCGGCGAGGGCCGGCAGCAGCCAGTAGTAGTCGCTGTGCTCCAGGGCGGTGCCCACCCGGTGAAAGTCGACGTCGCGCAGGGCGATCACCGAGAAGGCCACCGTCACCACGATCACCAGCACGTAGAGCAGCGTGCGCAGCCCGAAGCGACGCGAGCCGGGCGGCCGCAGCGCGGGGGCCGGGCCCCCGACTAGGTCAGGCCCGGACGGAAGAGAGGAAGCGCCGGCCGCGCCCTCGGGCATCTGGCGCTGGTAGGCCACGGGGCTCTCGGGAGGGCTCGGGCGGGAGCCGATCAGGGAATCGGATGGTGTGGGCTCAGCCAACTGGTTCAGCCGTCGTGCGCGCGCGTTTCGGGTGGGGCGCGGGGCCGAGCCGCACCGCCGAACGCCTTGGCAGGCGAGCGCCGCGGCCTGCCAGACGGCCGGGGCGCGCAGCCACCGATGCCGGCGCCATGACCGTTGACGCTTAAGAGTAGACGAGCGCCGCCGGGGCCACCACTCACTCGCGGGCGCCGGGCACGGTAAAGCAGAACACCGATCCCCCGATCGGCGGGTTCTCGACCCACAGTCGCCCCCCGTGCCGGGCGACGATCCGCTGACAGGTGGCAAGGCCTACGCCGGTCCCGGGATAGCCCCCGCCGGCCTGACCGCGGGCGAAGGCCTCGAAGATGCGCGCCACGTCGATCGGCGGTATGCCGATGCCGTCGTCCTGGACCGCGACCAGCGTGTTGCCGTCCTGCGGGCCCGCGGTGATCCGGACCCTCGGCTCGTCCCGCTCGTTGAACTTGATCCCGTTGGCGATCAGGTTCTGCAGCAGCTGGATGAGCTGGATGCGATCGCCCTCGACCCGGGGCAAGGCTGCCGGGTCGTACTCGATGCGGGCGTGGCGGTCGGCGATCGCCGCCGCGAGCTTGCCCTCCGCGTCGGCGACGATCTCGCCCAGGGGCAGGCGCTCGACCTCGAGCTCGGCGCTCCCTACCCGCGCGAACGCGAGCAGGTCGTCGATCAGCTGCTCGCCGCCCGCGGCGGCCCTGGCGACGTGGTCGAGCATCTCGCGGCCGCGCTCGTCGAGCGCCTGCGAGTAGCGATCGTCCAGCAGCTCGGCGAAGCCGCGGATCACCCGCAGCGGCTCGGAGAGGTCGTGCGAAGCGGTATAGGCGAACTGCTCAAGGTCTTCGTTGGAGCGGCGCAGCTCGGCCAGCGCCCGGCGGGTCGCGGCCTCGGCGCGCTTGCGCTCGATGAACTGACCCAGCTGGCTGCCCAACGCGCTGAGCATCCGGATCATCTCGCCGTTGGAGGGAGCCAGGCGCCCGGCGAAGTACTCCAGCACGCCGGTGGCGTCCTCGCCGGCCCGGAGCGGTATACACACCGCCGCCCGCATCCCGGCCGACGCCGCCGCGTCGACCTGGGAGTAGTCGCTCTCGGCCAGGACGTCCTCGAACCACGCCGGCTCCGAGCTGGCCCAGGCCCGGCCGGCCAGGCTCTCGCCCCGCGCCAGCGTCACGCCCTCGCTGGCTTGCCCAAAGCGCGTCGCAGCCTCTTCGTCGCTTGACCACACGGCCACGCGAGAGAGGCGGTCCTTGTCGTTGCGCAGCCATACCACGCCCAGGTCCCACCCCATCGCCTCGCCGACGACGGTGACGATCTGCGGCACCGCCTTATCCAGGTCGGGGTTAGCGGCCAGGATTTCGGTCACCGTGAAGTACAGCTCGGTCGCCGCCTCGGCGCGCTTGCGCTCGATGAAGTGACCGAGTTGGCTGCCCACCGCGCGCAGCAGACGGGCCGGGTCGGGCTCGGCGCGCCCCGGCCGCCTGGCGAAGTACACCAGTACCCCCGTCGGCGCGTCGCCCGCCCGCAGCGGAATGCACACCGCGGAGCGCATCCCGGCCGCCGCCGCGGCGCCGATGTGGGGATACTCGCCCGCGACCATCAGGTCGTCGAACCACAGCGGCTCGGAGACCTCCCACGCCCGCCCGGCCAGAGCTTCGCCGCGCCCCAGGGTCACGCCCGCGCTGGCCTCGGCGAACCTGCTCGCAGCCTCCTGGTCGGTCGACCACACCGACTCGCGGACCAGGCGCTGTTGCTCGTTGCGCAGCCACACCACGCCCAGGTCCCACCCCATCGCCTCGCCGACGACGGCCACGACCTCCGGCACCGCCTGCTCCAGGTCGGGGTTGGCGGCCAGGATCTCGGTGACCGTGAGGTACAGCTCCGCGTAGGAGGGGCGCTGGGAGGCGCTGTCCGGCGGGTCGTTCACGGTAACCCTCATAGCACGTCCGCCAGGCGAGCGACAACACCTCGCCGCTGTCTCATCGGGCGGCCCGGTTGGGGAAAGGCCGTGAGCGTGGGCGTGCCAAATCCCGCAAACAGCGCCCGGCCCGGGCAGGGACGGGCGGTGGCGCGGCCAAAACTGATAGGAGTGCAAACGGATAGCCGAGCCGCATCCGCTCCAGGCGGGCGCGGGCGGGGGATCCGGTGGCCGCCATGCGGCCCGGGGCGAATCGTCGCACGTGCGACGTAGCGCGGTCTTTCGGCGCGAGCCCGACAGCTAACTCCGTAGGCCCAGAAAGACGAGGAGCGATTACCGTGGCTGGTCTTCGGCCTGCTCGCCCCTGGGCGAGCTCGCAACCAAACGCAAGCGCGCGCCCGGCTACCCCGGCCGGGCGCCTATTGACGCTCGGCGGGCCCCTGTCGGCGCTCGTGCTGGTGAGCGGGGCATGGGCGACGGGCGCGCCCGCCCGACCCAGGCCCGCGTGCCCCGGGGCGTCCGAGAAGCCGGGGCGCGCGTCGGCCCGTGCCCTGACGACGGCTACCGTCTGCCTGCTCAACCGCGCGCGTCGCCGCCGTGGGCTCGGCCCGCTGCGCGTGGATGAGCGTCTGGCGCGCGCGGCGACGGCGCACGCCGGGGACATGGCCGCCCACCGCTATCTGTCACACAGCTCTCGGGGCGGGCGCGATCCCGCCCAGCGGATGCTGCACGACGGCTATCGCTGTCGCACCCGTCGATGCTCTCTGGGCGAGAACATCGCCTGGGCGCCGGGGCGAGCCACGCCCAGAGCGATGGTCGGCGCGTGGATGGCCAGCCCGGAGCACCGCGCCAACATTCTCTATCCCGGATTTCGCGCGGTGGGCGCGGGGATCGCCCCCACCAGACGCGGCCCCGCCTTCTACGTCACCGACTTCGGCGGCTGAGCCGGCCTGCGCAGGACATAGGTCAGCGCCGAGAGCGCGAACAGCGCCCCGCTGATCGCCAGCCACCGGGACAGGTAGCCGTGCGCGTGGCGGGCGGAGGCGGCGTGGTAGGTCGAGTCGCCCAGGCCGAACATGAGCGGAAAGAACACGAGCGCCAGCAGCCCCGACAGCAGCGCGGGCACGCGCAGGTAGGCGATCCCGGCGCGCGACCCGGGGGCCTGCTCGGGTTCGGGGCGCTCGGTCGACGCGCGCCGCCGCCCGCTCCAGGCCAGGCGATCGAGCGCCGTGTACAACGGCAGCAGCACGAGGTCGTGGCCGACCAGCGCGCCCACGAACCAGACCAGGACGTTGACCGTGTCCGAGCCGGCGTCGAACCAGCGCACGACCGCCGCGGCGGTGATGGCCAGGCTGGCCAGCAGCGCGAGCAGGTGAAGGGGGCTCGCCCCGTACAGGCGCCGCCAGCGCGCGATCATCGTCTCTGCGCCGCCCGGAAGGTCAGCTTGGCCACCCACTTGGTGCAGTGCACGCCGGGCACGGCGGGGGCGATGACCCGCGCCGGATGGCCATGGTCGAGCGACAGGTCGGCGCCGTTGACCCGCAGCGCGAGCAGGGAGCGCTCGTCGGCCACCGCCTCGGACCCCAGGCTCGCCGTGGCGAACAAGCCATTCTGCTCGAGCGACTCGGTGTCGAGGGTGAGCTGGCCGCGCAGCCCCACCAGCGCGGCGAGATCGCGCAGCGGGACCCCACTCCAACGCTGGGTCGTCGACCAGCCCTCGACGCAGCCGATGGTCAGCGAATGGGTCCGCTGGGGAAGGGCCAGTAACTGGGGCCGGCTGAGGGACAGCCGGCGTCCGCCAAGCGCGCGCAGCTCGAGGCGCCAGTCGTGGCCGACATCGTCGCCAGAGATCTCGGCGGCGGCGGCGCTGCGATTGACCTGAAAGGCGTTGGCGCCCCTCCCGAATCCGTCCCGCCGAGGCGCGAGCAAACCCAGGGGCCGCAAGGCCCCTCCTATCGACTGACTGGCGCCCTGGAATCCGAGCAGCACCGAGCCCGCCCCCACCGTTCCGAGCAGCGCGCGGCGGGACATGGTGGCCGGCACGGGGGCGATCGGGATCAGGTCGCTGGCCACCGCGGCGGGCGGTTCGGGGCCGGTGCGCTCTAGGGATTCGCGCAGCGGGGCCAGCCACCGGCGCGCCGCGAGCGCCTTGCGCATGGTGGGCAGCTTGAGCGCCACGTGGACGGCGAATGCGGCGGTGAATACCCACGCCCCGTAGTAGTGGGCGTCGGTGAAGAAGAAGTGAAAGGGGTAGTAGACCTGGACGTTGAGCACCCCGGTAGCCAGTTCGAAGACGATCCCGCCCACCAAGAAGACGAGCGAGACGCGCTCGAGCGCCTGGGCGGGGGTGCGGGCGGGGGGCCACAGAAATAGCCGGGGGATGACCGACCACAGCTTGGCCAGGACGAGCGGGACGGCGGCCAGGCCGACGCCGACGTGGAGCCCCTGGTTGAGCGCGTAGAGCCACGACGGATGCGTGGGCCACGGGAACAGGTAGAAGTCGAGGATCCCCAGGTGCCGGCCCACCGCGTTGTCGCCTAGCCGCGGGTCGTAGGCGTCGTTGGAGAGAAAGCCGGTCAGGGCGACGATCGGAATCGCCACCAGCAGCACCAGGCCCAGCATCGAGGTCAGCCAGGGCCCCCGCAGCGGGCTCTTCCACCAGGTCGGCCGAAACGGACCGGGGGGCGGGCGCTCGGGGTCGAGCAGCCGCGGGCGAGCGGGGCTCATCGCCGGGCATCGTAGGCTTGGGGGCCGGCGATGGCAGACCTGGCGCTGATCGTGCTGGCCAAGGAGCCCGTGCCCGGGCGGGCCAAGACGCGTCTGAGCCCGCCCTGTACGCCCGCGCAGGCGGCCGGTCTGGCCGCCGCCGCGCTGGCCGACACGCTGGCGGCCGTGCTGGGGGCGCCGGCGTCGCGGCGGGTGGTAGCGCTCGAGGGACGGCGCGGTGACTGGATCCCCGCCGGCTTCGAGGTCGTCGCCCAGCGCGGCGCGGGCCTCGACGAGCGCATCGCCTGGGCGTTCCAGGACGTCGGTGGGCCCGGGTTGCTGGTGGGAATGGACACGCCGCAGGTGAGCTCGGGGGATCTGGCGTTTGCGCTGGGCGAGCTGGGCCGCGAGGAGACCGACGCGGTGCTCGGGCCGGCGCCCGACGGCGGCTACTGGGCGGTGGGGATGCGCGACCCCCGCCCCGAGGCGTTCATCGGCGTGCCCATGAGCACGGCCCGGACCTGCCACGCCCAGCGCACCCGCCTGGCGCAGCTCGGCCTGCTCGTCACCGAGCTTCCCGAGCTGCGCGACGTCGATCGCATGGAGGACGCGATCGCCGTGGCCAGGCAGGCCTCCGGGGGGCGGTTTGCCCAGGCGCTGGCCGCGCTTGGGTGACCGGACCGCTGGGTGCCGGAACTCCTGCGGTGGGCGAGGTGTTGGTAGGGCAGTTGGGGACCATGAGGCCGACCCGCCAACACCACGCGCGCCCGCTTGCGCTCGCCGTCGCCGTCGCCGTCGCCGCGGTCGTCGTCGCCGCGCTGGCCCAGGCGACCGCACTCGCCGGCGCGCCGGCGGCGGTGACGGGCGCCCCGATGTCGCTGGTGGGCCGGAGCGCCACGGTGTCGGGCACCGTCAATCCCAACGGAACGGCCACCACCTACGCCTTCCAGTGGGGCCCCAGCACCCAGTACGGGCTGCAGACCCCGGTTGACCGTCAACCGGCGGGGTCAGACACGGCGGCCCATCTGGTCACCGCCACGCTCAGCCGTCTGAGCCACGGGACGACCTACCACTACCGGCTCATCGCCATCAGCCCGGCGGGTACGAGCGGGGGCGCCGACGCCTCGTTCAGGACTGCGGGCGCCGCCCCCAAGCGCAAGGCCCGCAAGGCGACCGCCACCACCAGGGCCGCGACCAAGGCGACCCTGCAGGTGGCGCAGCTCAACGGCGCGCTGCGCACTCGCGACGCCACCGTCACCTACTACTTCGAATACGGGCTGACCCCCCTTTACGGGACCCAGACCCGGCACCAGACCGCAGGGGCCACGAGCCGGACGCAGTCGGTCGCCGCGGCGCTTGGCGGGCTGCTCGCCCGGCGGACCTACCACTTCCGGCTGGTGGTGCACATGGGCGACGGGCGCGTGATCGTGGGCTCGGACCGGACGTTCTTCACCCAGGTGCCGCACCGCTTCCGGCCCGGCTCACTGATCCTCAGGGGGACGCTCAGCCGCGGGCGCTCGGCGAGCACGATCGCCCTGGCCGGCAAGCTGACGCTCCCCTCGCAGGTCAGCGGGCAAAACGGCTGCACCGGCCGGGTGGTTCTCGAGGTCAGACGGGGACGCCAGCGGGTGCTGCGGCAAAGCACCACGGTGGGCGCCGACTGCTCGTTTCGGGCCCGCCTCAGGTTGGCGGCCCGACCGCCGGCCAAGCGCCATCCGATCCGCGTCCTGGCCCACTTCGCCGGAAACGGCGTGCTGGAACCGGCCACCTCGCCTCCCCTTAGGCTGGGGCGGGCATAGCCCGGCCAGCCGGGTCCGCTCGGCCTGGCTATCCGGAGATCGTGGCCGGCGATCCGGTCGTGTCGCCCCAGGCGTCGTCGATCGCGATCGTGGCCCGATCGCCGGGGGACAGCGTCGTGGTGGAGACGAAGTGGCCGCTGGCATCGGGGGTGTCCTGCTCGGAGCTGGTGCTGCCGTCGGCGCGCTTGATGTTCACGGTGGCGGTCAGGTCGTCGGTGGCGTCCAGCCACGGGCGGAAGCTGCAGTCCAGGCAGTAGTGCTCGACCTCTTTGGGGCCGGTGCCGGAGTAGCCGCGCAGCGAGTTGAGAAAGCGCGCGCCCGTGGCTGCCTGATCGTTGGCGTGGTCGGGGAAGTCGACGGGACCGATGGTGAAGGTCACCGGATCGTCGTTGGGGTTGGGCGAGCCGTCGGCGTGGACGGGAGGCCGGGCGGTCCGGCGGACGGTCTGCTCGGGGATCTGATGCGTGGGCCCGGCCGAGAAGGTGGCGTGCCCGGCCGGGTCGAGCTTGGCGTCGTCGACGGTGATGCCGCTCCAGGGCCTCACCTGGAAGGGGTCTGAGACGTAGCGGTAGGGGACGTCGGCGCCCCCGCGGTGGGCCTCGCCGGTGACTACGAAGTGGTAGGTCCCCGGGGGGGTGGCCTGGTAGGCGCTGCCCTGTGGGTCGACGAGCCCGAAGCGCGAGACGAACGCCTCAAAGGTGGCCGTCCACTTCCACGGCTGGCCGCCGACGCGATAGCCGACCATGCCGGTGGCCAGCTGACCCGGGGCGTTCTGGTCATAGCCGGCCTGGCCGCCGGGGTAGTGCACGATCACCGGAATCTCGCCGCTCTGGTCGGCAAACGGGATCCAGTCGCCGCCCACCTGGCGCTCGACGGTCACGTAGGGGTTGTCGGTGTAGTTGTTGCCCCCCACCCAGGTGTAGGTGGCGGCGTCGAAGCGCTCGACGCTCCGGGGCTGGGTGAAGTCCGAGGGCGAGCCCAGACCGTCGTCGGGGAGCGTGCGGTCATAGGCGGTCACCGCGGCCGCGGAGGCCTCGCCGACGGCGCGCACCTTGGCGTCCTCTACCTGCTGGTCGGCGACCTCCTTGACGGCCATCGACGCCCAGCCGGAGCTGGCCTTCGCCACGTCGGTCTGGGCGTCCAGCGCGCTCTGGGCGGCGGGGTCGCCCTTGAGCTCGTGGCCCATCTGGGCCAGGCGCGTGGCGTAGTAGTCGCTGGAGTGCGGACCCCAGCCGGTCAGCGCCTTGCGGTAGTGGTCGCGGTCCATGTACTCGCGATAGGAGGCGATGTAGCCGTTGTAGTCGTTGGCCATCGCGATGGTCACCGTGAGCTTGTACCCACGCTTGCGCGCGTACTCGGTGGTTTGGCTGGCGCCGCCGTGCACGTCGCGAGCGGTGGTGTCGTCGTGGGTGAAGTTGCCGTAGATCTTGCTCAGGTCCGGCGGCTCGGACTCGGCCTGGGCGCCGCAGCCCATCTCCTTGCAGGTCGGGTCATCCCAGCCCGAGGCGTCGTTGAGGATCTCGGCGCGCATGTGCTCGACAAGCCGGTCGGACAAGTTGGTCTTCTTCTGGGTCCAGATGTCCTGGAGCTGGCACGTCCAGGTGCCCGTGCCGGCGCCGTCGTCCTGGTGGCTGCCGTCGGGGTTGGGCGTGCACTGCTCGAGGCCCCGCTCGCTGGGGTAGGGGACCGGGTTGGTGGGGTCATAGCCCAGGTACTCGTTGCCGGGAGCGGTGTCGGTGCGGGTCTTGATGTTCCAAGACTGCTCGACCCACTGCTCGCAGGAGCACACCGTGAACAGAATCTCCCCCAACCTGAACGCCTGCATGTGCACGCCGACGGTGTCTTCGAGACCCCCGGTGGAGGGCGCCGAGTAGTTGTCGGGGACGGGGATCCCCAGCCCCTTTAACGTGTCGGTCGAGACGCCGGGGGTGAGGCCGCCGAGCGTGGTCACCGGCTGCAGCGAGTCGCCCCAGGGCATGTCCACGCAATCGGGCAGCCCGAGGACGGGCAGGCGCGGATCGCCCTGGAAGGCCGAATCGGTGCGACAGGAGGAGACGCCGGGATAGGGGTGGGAGATCGGCCCGCCGAACCAGCGGTCGTCCATGGCGACCGGGAAGTCGCTCATCCAGCGCACGAACCGATCGTGGTAGGGGGTGCCCCCGTAGGGGGTGGGGCTGGTGTCGGTGTTGGGCTGCTGGGCGCGGATGTCGTTTACGTCGCCGATCACCGCGCTGGCCAGCTGGCGCGCCGCCCACTCCATCTGGTTGTACTGGGCGTGGTTGAACAGCTCGCGGTCGTGGATCGGATGCCAGCGGTCCTCCTCGACTTCACTGGTCCCGATCGCGTTCTGGGTGAGCATGGTCACCCCGCCCGCCGTGCGATCGACCATGCGCTCCATCTCGGCCGGGTACTCGCCCGAGATCAGGTTGTAGCCCATCAGGTCCTCGGGGTGCTGGCCGATGTTGATCAGTGTGCCCAGCGGCTGCGGGTGGGCGCGGTCGTCGACGTTCTCGAAGGCGACGACGCTGAGGTCGTGGTCGGTGTGGGGACGGGGGAAGCCGGCCGGGGAGCCGTCGTCGGCCCAAGTCGGTCCCATCGGATTCTTGTGAAAGGCGTCGAAGTAGCTGGCCGTGCCGCTGACGCGGACGTCGTGCAGGTTGGCCAACGCCTGCTCGACCGCCTTGGCGTTCTGGTGGGCGTAGTAGTCGAAGAAGCGGAAGTCGAATACGTCCTGGAAGGTCCACACCCCCCAGTCGAAGGAGGAGTAGGAGGGCGAGGAGTGGTTGTGGGTCACCGACATGATCAGGTTGCTCTTGTTGATCAGTCCGTGGGTGTCGGCGTCCAGGAGTTGGGCGGTGCGCCGCCACAGTGCGTCCTGGGGGATGTAGTGGTCGTCGCTGACCAGGGCCACGCAGCGGCCCCCGCGGGCCTTGACCACCAGGGCGCGCACGCTTTCTCGCGCCTGCACGCCGTAGGAGGCCTGGTTCTTGACTTGCTGGGCGTGGGGATCGACGTCGCCGTAGCCGCCGTCGCGGGTGGACGCGTACTGCCCGGCCGAGTTGCCCACGTGGTAGGTGCCGTCGAGCATGGCGACGCCGGCGCGCACCTGCCCGTCGGCGAGCGCCGCCGGCGCCCACGCCAGCCACGCCATGGCGGCGGCCAGCGCGATCGCCGGACCGCACCAGCGGCCGGTCCTCTTCCCTGCCCTGCTCATAATCCCCTCGCCGCGAATCTTGACGCGGATGCCTCCCGGTGACGACCGCGAGTCCTATCAGACAGGAGGCTTGGATGGAGCCGGTTAGATCCCCACGCCGTCCGTGTAGCCGTGGTGGACGACGGGGGCCGAGTTAGTCCCCTCGGGCGCGGCGGAAGCGGTCAGGCCACCGAGCGCTCGGCGCCCAGTCCGACTCCGGGGTTGCGCCGGGCGTCGAAGTGAGCGACCAGCGCCTCCACGCACGCCGGGTCAAATTGTCCCTCCCCGGCGGCGCGCAGCCGGGCGAGCGCGGCCTGGGGGGTGAGCGCGGGCCGGTAGGGGCGAGCGCTGGTCATCGCCTGGTAGCTGTCGGCCACCAGCAGCACGCGTGACTCCAAGGGGATGCCCTCGGCGGCCAGCCCGTCCGGGCCCCCCGACCCGTCGAAGTGCTCGTGCGAATGGCGGATCCAGTCGGCCACGTCGGCCAGCCCCTCGATCTCGCTCAGCAGGGTGGCCCCGTCGATGCGCGCCTGGTTGACGCGCACCCGCTCCTCGGGAGTCAGCGGCCCGGGGCGCATCAGCAGATCTTCGGATAGCAACACGAAGCCGACGTCGTGCAGCAGGCCGGCGAGGCGCAGGCGCTCCCGGCGCTCGGGCGCCAAGCCGAGGTCGGCGGCGATGCCCTCGGCCACGTCGGCCACCCCCTGAGAATGCTTGTCGGGGGAGGCCATGCGCCCGTCGACCGCGCGGCCGAACGCGGTCGCCCAGCTCACCTCGTGCTCGCCGCGCCAGGCTCCTGGGCGGTCCATCTTCTCGCCATACAGGCGCGCGTCGGCACATCTCATCAACGCGTCCGAGTCCCCGCCTTCGCTGGGGAACGAGGCGCTGCCAATCGAGGCCGTGACACGAGCGGCCAGCACCGCGCGCAGGCGCGCCGCGGCGCCAGCGGCCTGGTGGGCGCCGCAGGTGGGCAACAGCACCGCGAACTCGTCGCCGCCCAAGCGCCCGACCGCATCCATCGGGCGGACCTCGCCCTCGAGCGCCTGCACCGTCCAGCACAGGAGCTCGTCGCCGGCCACGTGGCCCTGGCTGTCGTTGACCGCCTTGAACGCGTCGAGGTCGAGCATCAGCACGGTGACCTCGCGCGCCAGACGGCGTCCGGCATCGAGCTCGGCCTCCAGGCGCTCGTAGAACCCCCGGCGGTTTAGGCATCCGGTGAGCGGATCGGTGCGCGAGCGTTCGACCAGCTCCGTGCGCTGCTCCTCGTGGATGTGGGCCTGCCAGGAGCAGGCGAGCGCCGCCACGCCGATGCTGAACGCGAACAGCGGAACGTAGGGGCTGTCGAAGGTCCCGGTGTCGGCGCTGATGCCGACGTAGGCGATCATCTCCATGGTCCCGATGGCCACCACCAGCAGCACGGGGTAGGAGAGCGCCGCGATCAGCAGGGGGACGAAGAAGAGCAGCGCCAGCGGGCTGGCCACGGCGCGGTCGACGACGACAAAGCCGGCGATCAACCCGACCTCGGCCGCGCTCCACAGGAGCAGCCACGCCTCGCGATAGCGACCATGCGCCGCACGGCTGCGGGCCGTCAGTGCGGCGACCGTGGCGACCAGGAAGTAACCCCCGGCCAGCGCCACCAGCGCGGACCTCCGGGGCTGGTCCCAGGTCGAGGCGATGAACCCGGCCAGCACGGCGCACACCGCGTACGTGAGCCACACGTGCACCTGGACCATCCGCGCCTGAACGCGCAGGAGAGACAGGTCGATGATGCCCGCGCCGGGGGCGCCCACCCTTTCGGCTTCGGCACGGGCGCCGTTGTCGATTCGCTCAGCGGGTCCAGACTGGACGAAGGTCCTAGCGAGGGCGAGCCGGCCGCCGCCGCTGGCCGCGGCGGGCGGGCGCGCGGCAGTCCCGGTGGCTCACGCTCCCATCGGGCAGGGTCGTGCGGCAGATCTCGGCCCAGCGAAGCGGCGACTCGCCCTCCTCGGTCACGGTGAGCGTCGCCTCGCGCAGATCCGCGTCGGTGATGTTGGCGAAGAACAGCGACGAGCGATTGACGAGCCTCGCGCCGCTGAAATTCGAGCCGACCAGGCGGGCGTAGGCGAGATCGACGTGGTTGAGCGTGGTGCCGGTGAACGACGTGCCGCCGTCGAGCCCCGCGGCGTTGAACGCGGTGTCGAGGAAGGTCGAGCGGGTGAAGTCCGACTTGTTCAGGACGGCGCCATAGAAATTGGCCCGATCCACCAGCGTGCTCCGAATGGCCAGCCGCGGCGCCAGGGTGGCGCGCAGGAAGGTCTCCTTGATGACCGCGTCGCTCGCGTCCACCCCGGCGAGACGACCGCCGTCCAGATTGGTCTTGTTCAGACCGGCCATGCGCAGGACGCCTCCGGTGATATCGGCCATGCGCAGGTCCGCGCTCGAGAGGTCCGCGCCGGCGAGCGACCCGCCGACCAGGTCGCAGTACTGCAGCGCGCCGGGTCGAGCCCCCGGGCCGATGGTTCGGTCCGAGCAGTCCACGCTGCCCACGCGGCCTCGCTTGGGGCCGGCCCGCAGCTGCGCGACGGTGACGTAGCTGCGCTGGTTGATGGCCGGCACCGGAGGGTTGGGCAACGGCTTGTGCTGGGTCGCCGTGAGAACCACGCGGTTGCCACGGCGCAGCGCGGCAAGCCGTGCCCTGCCGGTGATCGTAAGCACCGCGCGGCGCGGTCTGGCCGCGTCCCCGGCCGCTAGGACCGTCGAGGACTTCGCCAGCAGCGTCGGCACGGTCGTGCGGGAGTTCACCGCCACCGCGCGTAGATCGCCCGCGGTCATTCCGCCGCCGATGCCCGGTCCGTTCCAGCGGATCACGGCGACGATCCTCGCCAACCGTTGGGAGGGCCGCTCGAGCCTGGCGTCGACCCGCACGAGCGGCGTGGCCGCGCTCGCCACCGGTACCCAGCTCAGCACCGCGACGAACAGGATCGACGCGGCGGCGAGCGCGCCGCGCTCAGCCCGTGCAGTCACGATTCTCCACGCCCTCTCGGGCGGTCGGCATCTCGGTCCGGCAGAGCAGCGCCCACTGCAGCGCCGCTGGATCCGAAGGAGTGATCTTGGCGCCGCGGAGCTTGGCGTCGGTGAGGTTGGTGAAGTACAGGGTCGGCCCCGCGATGGTGGCGTTGCGCAGATCGGCGCCGACGAGCCGCGACACGGTCAGGTCGGCGTCGCTCACCGAAGCGCCGGTCAGGCGCGCGGCTTGGAGGTTGGCGTGGCCGAGCGACGTCCCCTTGAACGTCGCGCCCTCGAAATCGGCATCGACGAGGTATGCATCGAACAGCGTCGAGTCGAGCAGCTGGGTGTCCTTACCCCGCGCGATGAGCCCGGTGCCCTCTGCGTGGGCCAGCGACACCCGGTCGATGATCGCGCCGCTCGCGTCTGCGCCGTTCACCCTGGCGCCGGCCATGCCGCTGCGGGTCAAGTCCGCCTGGCGGAGATCGGCGCCGGTCAGGTCCGCGGTTTCCAGGCGGGTGCCGAAACCGGGTGAAGACACCCGGGCGCGTCCGAGGTACGCCCCCACCAGGTCACAACCCACCAGTCGCGCCTGCGCCACGATCGGGCTGTCGGAGCAGTCAAAGCGCCCAATGCGGCCCCGGTGGGGACCGGCCTGCACCTGGGCGACGGTTACATAGGTAACCGGCGTGCGGACCAGGGGCGATGGGTTGAAGGCGTGCTGGCTGGCCGTCAGCACCACGCGGTTGCCGCGCCGGATCGCGGTCAACTGGACCGCCGATCTCAGCACGTAGCGCACCCGCTGCCTGGGCTGGGTGGGCAACGAGGAAAAGGTCGAGGCGGCGAGCTGCGTGGGCCGGGATCCGTGCCGGCTGACCGCGACCAGGCGGACGTCGCCCACGGTCATGTTCTGCTCCAGCGCGGCCGCGTGATTCCACAGGATCGTCGCCGTCACCACCGCCGGGCGGCCCCGGTGCAGGCGCGCGTTATGGAGGCGAATGAGCGCAGCGGCGGCCGGGCCGGGGATCGCGGCGAGGACGGCGAGCGCCAGCGAAGCAGTGCTAGCCAGTCGTGCGAGTGGGGTACGGTGTCGCATCGTGGTCGCACGCCCCATCGCACGGAGCTGCGCCCAGCGTATCCGGTGGTGTGTGCCAGTGGCGATCGCCTTGATCGGGGCCTCCGCGCCTGGTGCGGGTGCGCAGGGGATTCGCTCACCGTGGACTTGGCTCGACCGCAGCCCGAAGCTGCTGGGCGCCTCGTGCTCGGCGCCGGGGCAGTGCGTCGCCGTCGGCACCGGCGGCTGGGTGCTGCGCTCCGGCGCCGGCTCCCCGCCCTTGGCCTGGTCGGGGGTGCCGATCGGCGGACCGACGGAGAAGCTGCTCGCCGTTACCTGCGCCGGACAGCGGTGCATCACGATCTCGAGCGGCGACGGCACCCCGAGCGGCGGTGGCGGCACGACCAGCGCCAAGACGCACGTGTTTCGCAGCGAGGACGCAGGCGCGACCTGGTCAGACGTCGCCCATCCGCTCCCGCCCGCGCGCACCGCTGCTAGCGGGACGACCCAGGTCGGAGCCGACGTGGCCTGCTATCCGGGCGCATCCAGCACCTGCGTGATCGTCGGACCGGCGGGGGGCATCTGGCGCTCGACGGACGACGGGCGCACCTGGATCGCGCTCGGGCCGGCTCGTACGTCGGCCCGGGGCCGGCGGTCGGCCCGGGGCCGGCGCGTCCGCAGGGCTCCCAGGGGCCGCCGAACCCGCATCCGTCCGCGCCGCGGGAGTAGCGCGCCGAGGACGCGGCGAGCCCGGAGCCGTCGGGTGGCGCGGCGGGCCAAGCCGGTGCGCTCTACGCCCGCCCTCTCGTACACCCATCTTGCCTGCCCGGCCGACGGGCTCTGCGTCCTGGTCGGTATTACGGGGATGAACGAGGCCGGCAGCGCGATCCTGCGTGGCACCACGGCTAGCGAGGTAGTGGGGCCAGCACCGTTCGGCATCCCCACCGCGATCGCGTGTGACGCACCGGATCGATGCACGGCGGCCGACAACGGCGGCATGGCGACAACGATCTCCCCCCCGTGGACGGCGTGGAGTGACCCCTATGTACTGCCGGGCAAGGAAGGAGCCGTGCTCGCGTCGCTCGATTGCCCCCAGGTCAACGTGTGCGTGGGGATCACCTCCAAGCCGGCGGGCGCGGCGCTCCGCACCATCGACGCCGGCTCCCCGCACCCCACGTGGACGCGCCGCACAACCAGCACTAAGGACTTGGTCGGCATCGGCTGCGCTCGCGGCGCGCCCCCGGGACCGAACGCATCGTGTACCGCGGTCGGAGCCGCGGCCGGGTGGTCCGAGACCGCCAATGCCGGGGTGGATTGGACTTTGGTCAATGATGTCCCCGCGCTGAGGGTGCTCGACTGCCCCGCCGGCGCCCCGAGCGGCGTGTGCGTCGGCGCGGGCAAGGGGGACATTGGCAAGACGACGTCGGGCGGGCAGTTCTGGACGGCACCCTTCCCGGGCATCACCTCGCTCGACGCCGCCGCGGTCTCCTGCCTCGCCTACCCGCAGTGCCTGGTGATCGGAAAGTCAAAGGTGCTCGCCAGCCCCGACGCCGGTCGGACGTGGAACTTCCGCTTCGCCGCCGGCGACGTCACCGCGGGCCCGGGGGGCGGAATGTGCGTCACCCCCAACCAGTGCTACGGGGCCGGCAGCGGCGCGGTCTTCACCACCTTCGACGGTGCGCAATCGCTGTGGCAGGCCGGCCCGATCCCCACCGCGCCGGCCGAGACCCTGGCGGCGATGGCTTGTCCGACGCCCACGGTATGTCTGGTCGCCGGCTCGGAGTCGATCTACCGCGGCACGCTCCAGGTCGTCGGGGGCCGGGCTCAGTGGTCTTGGGTCGCCACCGACGCAGATGCCGTCGACGCATTCAAGGCGATCAGCTGCTCCTCGCCGAGCTCCTGCACCGCCGTCGGAGGCGGCGGCAACGAACCCACCAACGGCGGCCAGGTGGTGACCACGACCGACCCGGCGCTGCGGCACTGGAACTCCATGCGGATCAAGAACACGATCGACCCGGCCGACCCCCTCGCCCTCGAGGCCGTGGCCTGTCCGGCCGACGGCGTGTGCGTCGCCGGTGCGAAGCGCGGCTACGTGATCACGACGACCGACAACTGGGGTACGCATTCGCTGGACCAGTTCGGGCCGCCCGTCGCAGACGCCGAGCACGAGCCCGATATCGCGGGGGTGAGCTGCCAGTCCCCCACCACCTGCGTGCTGATGGGGACGAAGTCCAACCCCGCTTTGGGCGTCGACAGCGGGGCGGCTTATACCGGCGTGCGCACCGGCGGCTAGCAGCGGGGGCCGGAGGCTGAGGCCAAGGCAGATCCGATGGGCGATCCAGGACTCGAACCTGGGACCTCTTCCTTATCAGAGAAGCGCTCTAACCGACTGAGCTAATCGCCCGCTCGCCGGCCGAGTCTAGCGCCGCGCAGACGGCGACGATCCCGGCTCAGGCGACCGCGCGCGGGCGCAGGCGGCGGGCCAGGGCCAGCGCTTCGTCGAGCGAGGAGAAGGCCAGCTCGGCGCGGTAGCCGGCGCCTCGGGTGCGTACGCGAACCTCCGCGCCGAGGGCACTCGAGAGGGCCTCGGCGATCTGTTCCACCGCCGCCTCCTGGTCGGGATGAGTTCCCCGGGCAGCCGTCGAACGGCCGGGGCGGCGGGCGGGGGCGTTCGCCTCGCGGGCACGCTGCTCGAGGACTCTGACCGACCATTGGCCCTGGGCGGCCCCCCGCGCCAGGCGGCGTCGATCGGCGTGATCAGACGCCAGCAGCAACGCCCGGCCGTGGCCTTCGCTGAGCTCGCCCGCCTCCATCAGCTCGAGCGCCTCGTCGGGAAGCTCGAGCAGGCGGAGCAGGTTCGAAACCGCGACCCGGCTGCGACCGACGCGCAGGCCGACCTCCTCGCGTGTGAGCCCGAGCTCCTCGACCAGGGCGGCGCACGCCCGTGCCTGCTCGACCGGATTTAGGTCCTCGCGCGCCATGTTCTCGATCAGCGCGAGCTCGAGGCTCGCCGCGTCGTTCTGCGGCCGGACCAACGCGGGGATGGTCTTGAGCCCCGCGGCGCGCGCGGCGCGCCAGCGGCGCTCACCGGCGATCAGCTCGTAGCCACCCCCCTCGCGCGGGCGCACGAGCACGGGCTGGAGCAGGCCCCGCTCGCGCACCGATTCCGCGAGCGCGGCAAGCGCCTGCTGATCGAACTTACGCCGCGGCTGGTGCGGGTTGGGATGGAGCAGGTCGACCCCGAGCTCGCGCAGCTCGTCGCGCGGCGAGGTGCCCGACACCGCCAGGATCGCCGCCAGGCCCCGGCCCATGCCCCGTCGTTGGTCAGCCACGCGCGGCCACCTCCTTTGCCAGATCGAAGTACGCCTCGGCGCCCGAGCAATGAGGATCGTGGTGGGTCACCGGTAGCCCGAAGCTGGGCGCCTCGCTCACGCGCACGTTGCGGGGGATGACGGTGCGGAAGACCAGCTCGGGGAAGTGCTCGCGTACCTCGCGCTCCACATCCTGGGCCAGGCGCGTGCGACCGTCGTGCATGGTCAGCAGCATGCCGGCCACCGTCAGCGCGGGGTTCAGCTCGCGCCGGATCAGGTCGAGCGTGTCGAGCAGGCCGGCCAGGCCCTCGAGCGCGAAGTACTCGGTCTGGACGGGGACGAGCACCCGGTTGGCGGCGACCAGTGCATTGACGGTCAGGGGACCCAGCGACGGCGGGCAGTCGACCAGCAGGTAGGCGTAGCTCTCGCGGATGGGCTGGAGCACCTCGCGCAGACGGCCCTCGGAGCCGGCCTCCCGCGGCAACTCGAGGTTGGCGGCGGCCAAGTCGCGCCCGGCGGGGAGCAACCTCAGGTCCGCCACCGTCGTCTCGCGCACCACGCCCTCGGGCTCGGCGCGGCCAGCCAGCAGGTCATACAGGCCGGGGCTGCAGTCGCGGGGAAAGCCCAGTCCGACGGTGGCGTTGGCCTGCGGGTCGGCGTCCACCAGCAGGGTCCGGTAGCCGGCCTCGGCGATGCACGCCGCCATGTTGACCGCCGTGGTCGTCTTGCCCACGCCGCCCTTCTGATTGGCGATCGCATACACGGTGGTCATCGGCGCGCACGCTAGCGTCAGGCACGGTCGGACGCGCGCGCGGAAAACCCCTCGTCGGCGGCGTCCGCCGTGGGGCGGTTCGGGGGCGAACTCCATGCGCCCGGCCGTCCAGCCGAATCGCCGTTGGCCGCCGTCCGCTGTTTGCGGGCCCACACCCTCAAGCACAGGTTCTGGCTGGGGCGCGGCCCCCCACAGGGCGACTCGGCCTCTCGGTCGCACGGGCGCCTGTCGGACGGGGTCAAAGGGGGCGCTTTCCAGCCATTCCTGCGCGCCGCGGAAACCGTTCGGGGGTGGGACGAACCTTTAGGTAGAGGTGCAGGTATCGGGCCTGGGCGCCGGCCGGACCGGCGACGGGGATCACCTGGCCGCCATCGAAGCCCAGCGCCTCGGCGGCGCGCCCGCCCGCCCGCTCCTCGTCGGGATCCCGACGCCCCTTCCAGGCGACCGCCACCCCGCCGTCTCGCAGCAGCGGCGCCGCATACTCGAGGATCACGCCCAGCGGGGCCAGCGCCCGCGCCAGCACGGCGTCCTGGGATCCGCGCCCTTCGCGCCACTGCTCGGCGCGGCGGGCCACGACCTCTACGTTGTCCCGCCCCAGGGCCCGGGCCGTGCGAGTCAGATAGGACGCCTTGCGGCCGGCGCTCTCGACTAGGGCGATCCGCGCGTGGGGCAGCGAACAGGCGAGGGGAAGACCGGGGAAGCCGGCGCCCGAGCCGACGTCGGCCAGCGTGCGCGCCGCTCGCACCGCCGCTAGCTCCAGCCCGGCGAGGGAGTCGGCGATGTGGGATTCGACCGCCCGTGCGGGGTCGCGGACCGCGGTCGGCGCATGGGGATCGGCGGCCAGCAGCTCCAGGAGGCGGGCGAGACACGCGTCGGCGCCCCCGGGGGCGCCGTGGCGGGCGACGAGCTCGCCCAGGCGCGCGCGGACCGCGGGCGCCAGGTCAGGCGGCGCGCGACCGGACACGCTCGATGTAGTCGGCATAGCGCGCCTTCATCGCCTCCAGGCGGGCGGCGGCGTGGGCGTCCAGGCGCTCGTCGAGCACCTCCTCTATCACCGGCAGCAGGTCGTGCACCAGCGCCGGGCCACGCGCCATCCACTGGTAGTAGCTGCGACCGCCGTGGCCGTAAGGTCCGTACAACCGGCTCCGGGGGAAGCGTTCGGTGAGCCAGCGAAAGAGCGCCTCGTGGCGCACGTGCATGCGCAGGGTCACCTGCGGCTGGCGGCCGTCGCCGCCGAAGGACCCCTCGCCGATCAGCACGCCAACGAGAATGCCGCGCTCGAGCTCGGTCAGCGGTGGGGAGGGTTCACGGGCGCCCGGGTCGCGCATGCGCGCTCGTGTTTCACCGTATAGAAAAACGTGAAACCTCCAGCCGGCGGGCGGCCGGACGCGGGCCCGGGGAAGTGGGAGATCCGCCTAACGCTCGATTACGGGCGCCACGACGAGGTGGCGGTCGGGCTCGCTGCCCTCGCTGTAGGTCTCGACGTCGAGGCGGTCGCGCAGCCGCTCGTGAACGATCCGGCGCTCCCCGGGGTTCATCGCGTCCAGGCTCACGGGGCGCCCGTGGCGGACCGCCTCCTCGGCGGCGGCGTCGGCCTGGGCGTTTAGCGTCGCGCGCCGACGGTCGCGGTAGCCGGCGGCGTCGACGACGATCGCCTTGTGCACCGAGCGGTCACGCAGCACGACGCGCTGAGCCAGGTGCTGGATGGCGTCGATCGTCTGGCCGTGGCGGCCGATGACGATCCCCAGCTCCTCGCCCTCGATCGTCGCCGTGAGCGTCTCCTCGTCCTCATCCAGGTCGACCGCCGCGTCGATGCCCAGCCCGTCGACGATCGTCTCGACCAGGTCGCGCAACTGCTCGGCGGGCGGCTGCCCGTCGCCCCGGTCCGCGGGCAGCGCCTCGTCCATCACCGCCGTCGGCCGGAGCGCTTCTTCTTCTTGCGCGGCGAGGGCGGCGGGGGGCCGCTACGGCCCGCGCCCTTGGAGAACCCCGAGCCCTTGGCCGCCCCCACCGGCTCGCGCTCCTTGTCCCCCCGGCGGGCGCGTCCGTTGCCGCCGCCGCCGGCCGGCTCCTCGCGGCCCAGCAGCGCCCGCAGGCCGCCGAAGGACGGCTCGCCCCCCGGCGCGGTGGCCGGCTTGGGCGGCGGCGGGTGTCGGCGGCGGACGATGTACTGCTGGACGATCGTCCACAGGTTGGTGGTGATCCAGTAGACGATCAGCCCGGCGGGGAAGTTGATGATGAATAGCGTGAAGACGATCGGCAGCCCGATCATCATCAGGCGCTGGTTGCGGTCGGCGGTGATCGTCATCAGCAGGCTCGACGCCATCTGGGAGCCGATGTAGAGCACGATCAACGTGATCAGCACGGCGCCCGTGGCCTTCGCCGTGATGTCGGGGATCATCAGGAAGCCCGCGTTGCCGCTGCCCCCCACCGCGTGGGCCGCCTGGCTACAGCTGTGGCCGTTGGCGTAGTGGACCGGGAAGGCGCCGTTGGGCGGGAGCTGGCCCACCGCTCCCGGCGTGGCTAGCGGCGGGGTGGCAAGCTTGGCCGCCGCCTTCATCACCGGGGCGCAGATGTGCTGCTTTAGGTCCTGGCGCAGCAGATAGAAGAGCGCGATGAAGACCGGAAACTGCGCGACCAGGGGAAGGCAAGAGCCAAACGGGTTGACCTTGTTCTCCCGGTAGAAGCCCATCATCTCCTGGTTGAGGCGCTGCTTGTCGTCCTTGTACTTGGCCTGCAGCGCCTTGATCTCGGGCTGCAGGCGCTGCAGCGACTGCATCGACTTGACCTGCTTGAGGGTCAGCGGCAGCAGCAGCGCGCGCACGAGCACGGTCAGCCCGACGATCGCCAGGCCCCAGCTGCCGCCCACCACGTGGTCGTGGATGAACACCAGCACCTTGTCGAAGACATCGATCAGGGGCTGGAGGACGTTGGCGTAGAACAAGGGCATGGGGGTCGGGGTTCAGGCCGCTGGGGCCCGGCCTCCGGACGATCGGAACAGGCGCTGGGCGTGCACCGGGTCAAAGCCCCCGTGGCTGAACGGGTTACAGCGCAGCAGGCGCCAGGCGGCGAGCACCAGCCCGCGGAGTATGCCGAACTCGCCCACCGCCTGGACCGCATAGGCCGAGCACGTGGGCTCGTACTTACAGCGGCGGGGCAGCGCCGGCGAGATCGCCCGCCGGTAGAGCCATAGGGGCGCGAGCACGAGCGCCGCCAGCGCCCGTTGGGCCCCAGCGCGCCGCGCCGCGCCGCCGGTCGAGCTCGGCGACGTCACGAGGGCTTCTCCGGCGCCGACTCCCCGACCGCCAGCTCGTCCAAGGCGCCGGTGATCGCCTCCAGGCCCCCGCCCTCGGCCAGCTCGCGGGCGTCGGGGCGGGCCACGATCACGAAGTCGTGGTCGGCCGGCAGTCGGTCGCGGCGGGCGGCGAACGCCTCGCGCAACAGGCGCTTGATCCGGTTGCGCTCAACCGCCCCGCCCACCTTGCGCGAGACCGAGACCCCCAGGCGCGGTTCGTCGCCGTCGTTCGGCTCCGGGGGGCGGGCGAACGAGTAGAGCACCAGATAGCGGTTGGCGCGCGAGCGCCCCTGGCGGTACACGCGCTCGAACTCGGCGCTGCGCGACAGGCGCCCGCTGCTCGCCCGGCCGCCGACTCGACGGCGTGACGCGTCCACGTTGGCTAGGCGGCGAGCCGCCGACGGCCCTTCGTCCGCCGGCGCTTGATGATCATCCGCCCCGCGCGTGTGCGCATGCGCGCTCGGAACCCGTGGGTGCGGGCCCGCTTTCGCTTCTTCGGCTGATACGTACGCTTCATCGCCGGGCACGCCCAGTATACGGGCGGCCCCCACGGTCCGATCGCCTCCCGCGCTGGGCCGGAGCGGCGTCGGTGGAGCCGGGCGATCCCGGGCGTGGCAGTCAACCTCAACCTGATGGTTACTGTTTGCCGGGCGGCGAGCGTTTTTCCCGCCATTTGCGCGATCGCCGGCGCGGCGCGGGCGCCGGCGCGGCGCCACGCGGCTATAGTCGCCCGTCGCCGGGTCGTCCCCGCGGCCCCCTGTTTACGGATCCAGTCGAGCCCGTTTCCGAGAGGAGCCGGATCACCCTGCCGTGCCTGTGGAGCCTGAGCAAATCTGGTCACAAGTCCAGGCCCGGCTCCGCCGCTCGTTGCCGGAGACCACCTACCAGATCTGGGTCGAACCCCTGACCCTGCGAGAGATGGCGGGCTCGACGATGGTGGTCGTCGCCCCGACCGAGATCCGCCACTGGGTCGTCGACCGCTTCCGCGCTCCGCTCGAGCAGCTGGCCACCAGCGTCGCGGGCACCCAGATCGAGTTCGACATCCTGTCGCCCTCCATGGCCGACTCGGCGCCGCGCCGGCCCGGCGCGATTGCCGCCGCCGTGGGCGCGCCGGCGGCCGAGATCTCCTTCAATCCCAAGCTCACGTTCGAGCAGTTCGTCATCGGCGACTCCAATCGTCTGGCCCACGCGGCGGCGCTCGCGGTCGCCGAGGCGCCCGCCCAGGCGTACAACCCCCTCTTCATCTACGGCCCGCCCGGGCTGGGGAAGACCCACCTCCTGCATTCGATCGCCAACTACGTCTCCACCTACGGTGAGCGCCTCGCCGTCCGCTACACGACGGTCGAGTCGTTCACCAACGAGTTCGTCGCCGCCCTCCAGGCGCGCGCGGTGGACCGCTTCAAGCACCGCTTTCGCCACACCGACGTCCTGCTCATCGACGACGTCCAGTTCCTCGAGCGCAAGGCGCGCACCGAGGAGGAGTTCTTCCACACCTTCAACGCCCTCTATGACATCGGTGGCCAGCTCGTGGTCACCTCCGATCGCCTCCCGGGCGATCTCGGCGCCGTCGAGGAGCGCCTGCGCGAGCGCTTCGAGTCCGGCCTGGTGACCGACGTCGGCCCGCCCGACTACGACATGCGCATGGCCATCCTGCGCAAGCGCGCGCAACACGATGCCGTGCCGCTCTCCGACGAGGAGCCCCTGGCAGTCATCGCCGAGCGGGTCACCGCCAACGTACGGGCACTCGAGGGGGCACTCATCCGGGTCGTCGCCTACGCGTCCCTCACCGGCCAGCCGCTGAGTGCTGCGCTGGCCGCCCACGTCCTCCACGAGCTCTACCCCCAAAATGCGTCGCCCGCCACCACCGTCGAGGCGATCCAGCGCGCCGTCTGTCACTCCTTTCACATCACCCCCGAGGAACTCGTGGGTCCCAGCCGCAGCGCACGCATCGCCTGGCCCCGGCACGTGGCCATGTACCTCTCGCGAGAGCTCACCGAGTGCTCGCTGCCGGCGATCGGCCGGGCGTTCGGAGGCCGCGACCACAGCACGGTGCTCAAGGCCTGCCAGCGCACCAGCCGGCGCTTGGGCAAAGACGAGCCCGCCGCACGCGCCGTTGGCAACCTCACCCGTCAGCTCGCCCAGTAGAACTAGGCACACCTGTGCACACTCGAGGACCCGCCGTGACCGCCCCGCCTGAGATCCTTCACCCTCTGCTCACAGCTTCGCGCACACCTGCTCCTGCGTCGCGTCATGCCCGCGCCCTCCGTCCTGCGAGGAGGCTTGGCCCGAGTTATGACCTTGGTCGAGCTGTTCACACCCCTTACTACTGCTATTCCCTAATCGAAGAAGTGGTCAGATGAAGATCGAGCTCAAGACGGCCGACCTGCTATCCGACCTTCAGTCTGCCGCCCGGGTCGCCTCTACCCGCAGCGCAGTGCAGGCGCTGGCCGGCGTCCAGGTCGTCGCCGAGGAGGCGGTGGAGCTGCGGGCGACCGACGTCGAGGTGGGCCTGCGCCTTCCCCTGCGCGCCGAGGTCAGTCGTCCCGGGACGGTCGTCCTTCCCGCCCGCCTGATGCTCGATGTCGCTCGCTCGCTACCGGCAGACGAGGTGTCGCTCGAGGCGCGCGCCACCGAGCAGGACGTAGAAGTGGTCTCGGGGTCGGCGACATTTCACATTCGCACCCTGCGCGCCGAGGACTTCCCACCCTTGCCCGACGCCAACGATGAGGACGCCGTCACCGTCCCCGCGGCGGAGTTCGTGGCCACGATCGCCCAGGTTGCCCGCTCGGCGTCGCGGGACGAGACGCGACCGGTGCTCACCGGGATCCTGGTGTCGGCCTCGGGCAGCGAGCTGCGCATGGTGGCCACCGACTCCTATCGCCTGAGCATCAAGGAGACCAAGCTCGAGCAGCCGTTGGCAGGCGAGCTGGAGGCCAACGTTCCCGCCCGGGCGCTGCAGGAGCTCGCCCGGCTCGTAGCGCAGCTCGAGGCCCAGGAGCTGCGGGTCAGCGCACGCCAGAACCAGATCGTCTTCGCCATCGACGGCGCCGTGCTGTCCTCGCGTCTGATCGAGGGCCAGTTCCCCAACTACCGCCAGCTGCTCCCCGACTCGGTCGAGCACGAGCTGCGCCTGGCGGGCGGCGAGTTCGCCGAGGTGGTGCGGCGGATCAGCCTGCTGGCCCAGAAGAACGCGCCCCTGCGGCTGGGCTTTCGCGAGGGCGAAGTCACGGTCTCGGCCCAGACGCCCGACGTGGGCGAGGCCTCGGAGGCCGTGCCGGTGGACTTTCACGGCGAGTCGTTTGAGATCGGGTTCAACCCCGAGTTCCTGCGCGACGGCTTGGAGAGCGTGGAGTCGGGAGACCTCGTCCTCAAGCTGATCAGCCCTCTGCGGCCGGGCCTGATCGAGTCGGCCGACCAGGGCGGCTTCGTCTACCTGGTGATGCCGATTCGCCTGAACGTCTGAGGGTGGCCGCGCGGTGCTGGTCACCGGTGTGCGCGTCCGCGATCTGCGCTCCTACGCAACCGCCGACGCCGCCCTGGGGCCGGGCCTAAACGTCGTTCACGGGCCCAACGGCGCCGGCAAGACCAACCTCCTGGAGGCGGTCTACTTTGGCTGCACGGGGCGGTCGTGCCGGACGAGCAATGAGCGCGAGCTGATCCGGTTCGGGGCCGACGTGGCCAGGGTCGAGCTCGACGTGCAGGGCGACGGGGGCACCCATCGGCTGTGCGCGGCCCTCCCGCGCGCGGGCGCCAAGCGCGTGGCGGTCGACGGCCAGCCCGTCGACAGCCTCCTGGACGTTGCGCGCCGCCCGCTGGCCAGCGTGTTCATCCCCGATCGGCTGGAGCTGATCAAGGGCCCGCCCGCCCTGCGCCGCTCGCATGTGGACTCCTTGGTGGCCGCGCTATGGCCCGCGCGCTCCGGCGCGCGTCGCGACTACGTCCGCGTCCTGGCTCAGCGCAACGCCCTCCTCGCCCGCGTGCGCACCGCCGGTGCGAGCACCGCCTCGCTGGGGGCGTGGGATGCCGAGCTCGCCGCGTGCGGGGTGGCCCTGCAGGCCCACCGCGCCGAGGCGATCGCCTCCCTGGCCGGTCCGTTCAGCGCCCACGCCGCCCGGCTTGGGCTGCGCGACGGGGCCGAGCTCGCCTATCGCCCGCGCAGCGGTGCGGCGACCGCGGCCGAGCTCGCCGCCGAGCTCGCCGCCCGCGTCGAGTCCGACCTCGAGCGAGGGTTCACCGGGCACGGACCGCACCGCGACGAGATCTCGCTAGCCCGCGGGGGCAGAGAGCTGCGGGTATACGGGTCGCAGGGCGAGCAGCGCCTGGCCCTGCTGGCCCTGCTGCTGGCCGAGCGCGAGCTGCTGGCCGAGCGGCGGGGGTCGCCCCCGCTGCTGCTGCTCGACGACGTGATGAGCGAGCTCGACGCCGAGCGCCGCGAGCTGCTGGCCGGCGAGCTGACCGGCCGGGGCCAGGCCGTGGTGACGGCGACCGAGCTGGCCCACGTGCCCGGTGCCACGGGCACCGAGGCGACCCGTCTGGCGGTCGGCGATGGGCGGGTGCTCTCCGGGGCGCGGGCGGCGTGAGCGGGACACGGGGCCTCGCGTGAGGCGCCGAGCTCCGCGGCCGGTCCGGCTGGCGCTCGAGCGCGTGACCAGCCGGCTCCAGCCGCCCTCGGTGCTGGGCGAGATCCAGCGGGTGTGGGAGCAGGCGGTGGGGCCGGCGGTGGCCGCCGAGGCCCGCCCCACGGCCGAGCGCGACGGCGTCCTGACCGTGAGTTGTCGCAGCGCGGTGTGGGGCCAGGAGCTCGAGCTGATGGCTCCCCAGCTGATCGAGCAGATCAACCAGCGCATGGGCGCCCGGCGGGTGCGCTCGCTGCGCTGTCGTACGACGCCCGGCGCGTTCTGAAACCGGGGTGGGAAGCCGGCCGCCGCGAGGCGGCCTTTTGTCCGTGATTTGCAGGCAATTTGGCACATTTTCGTGGCCGGATCCGGGGGGTCGACCTGCTATTGTTCTGTCCACCAAGTCGTCGACGCCCCGGACCGCCTTCGACCGCGCGTGATCCGGGGCTTTCGCATGTAACGGAAGGCAGGTTTGGCTAAGAAAGCAACGGACTCCGGCGCGTCCCAGGGCTCCTACGACGCCAAGGACATCACCGTCCTCGAGGGCCTGGAGGCGGTGCGCCGTCGACCGGGGATGTACATCGGCTCGACCGGGGTCCGCGGCCTGCATCACCTGGTCTACGAGGTGGTTGACAACTCGGTCGACGAGGCGATCGCCGGGCACTGCTCGGAGGCGACGATCACCATCCACCCCGACAGCTCGATCACCGTGACCGACGACGGCCGGGGGATCCCGGTGGCGGTGATGGAGAAGGAGGGGCGCCCCGCGGCGGAGGTCGTCCTTACCGTGCTGCACTCGGGCGGAAAGTTCGGCGAGGGCGGCGGTTACAAGGTGTCGGGCGGACTGCACGGCGTGGGCGTGTCGGTGGTCAACGCGCTGGCGGAGTCGCTGCACGTCGAGATCCGCCGTGACGGGCACCTGTGGACCCAGGACTACGCGCGCGGCGAGCCCCAGTCGTCGCTGAAGAAGGGCGCCACGCTGGCCAAGGGCCAGGGCACCGGAACAACCATCACCTTCCTGCCCGACGCCGACATCTTCGAGTCGCTGGACTTCGACTTTCGCACGCTGGAGGAGCGCCTGCGCGAGACCGCCTTCCTGACCCGCGGGCTGCGCATCGAGCTGGTCGACGAGCGGGCCGAGGGCAACCGGGCGGAGTTTCGCTACGAGGGCGGGATCGAGGACTTCGTGGTCTTCCTCAACGAGAACAAGGAAGCCGTCCAGCGCAAGATCATCTACTTCGAGGGCGAGTCCGAGGAGGGCGCCGTCGAGGTGGCGATGCAGTGGAACTCCTCCTATCAGGAGTCGATCTTCTCCTTCGCCAACAACATCAACACCCACGAGGGCGGCACCCACCTGTCGGGCTTTCGCTCGGCGCTCACGCGCACCCTCAACCGCTACGCGCGCGAGAAGGGGCTGCTCAAGGAGAAGGAGGAGAACCTCGCCGGCGAGGACGTGCGCGAGGGGCTGACCGCGGTGATCTCGGCCAAGCTCCGCGACCCCCAGTTCGAGGGACAGACCAAGACCAAGCTCGGCAACCCGGGCATGCAGGGCTTCGTGGAGTCGATCGTCAACGCCCGGCTGGCCGAGTTCCTAGAGGAGAACCCCAAGGACGCCAACCGGGTGATCACCAAGGCAGTGCAGGCCGCCCGCGCGCGCGAGGCGGCGCGCAAGGCGCGCGACCTGACGCGGCGCAAGTCGGCGCTGGAGAACTCGATGCTGCCGGGCAAGCTCGCCGATTGCTCGGTCAAGGACCCCGCCCTGGCCGAGCTGTTCGTGGTCGAGGGCGACTCGGCCGGCGGCTCGGCCAAGCAGGGGCGCGACCGCAACACCCAGGCGGTCTTGCCCTTGCGGGGAAAGATCCTCAACGTCGAGAAGAGCCGCATCGACAAGGTGCTTCAGAACGTCGAGATCCAGGCGCTGATCACGGCGATCGGGACCGGCGTGCGCGACGAGTTCAACCTCGAGAACGCGCGCTATCACAAGGTCGTTTTGATGTGTGACGCGGACGTCGACGGCGCGCACATCCGCACGCTCGTGCTCACGCTGCTGTTCCGCGAGATGCCCGAGCTGATCGAGGCCGGTTACGTCTACATCGCCAAGCCGCCCCTGTACAAGCTCAAGGACGGAAGGGCCGAGCGCTACATCGAAAAGGAGACCGAGCTCGAGGAGCTCCTGCTCGCCGACAAGCTCGAGAAGTTCAGCGTCTTTGACCGGCACGCAAAGCAGTTCAAGCTCACCGCCGCGCGGTGGCAGAAGTTCACCCGCCTGCTCAAGCAGTACGAGGGTTGGGCGTCGTCGCTGCAGGCGTCTCACGGCCACGACACGGTCGCGTTCCTGGAGGAGTCCTCGCTGCTGGACGAGGAGATCTCGAGCGCCGATGAGGCGATCGAGCTGCTGGGTCGCAAGGGCATGGAGGGGGAGGTCTACGCCACCGAATTGGTCTCCAAGGACCCCGTCGAGCTCGTCGTGCGCGCGGTCGAGGTCAAGACCGGCATGGCGCGCACCCATCGGCTGCGCCGCACCCTGTTCGACTCGCCCGACTACCGCCAGTTCGTCAAGGTCCACGCGCAGCTGGTGGAGCTCGCGGGCACGCCCCCGTTCGAGGTTCGCTTGGGCGACGTGCGCCAGGACGCGCTGGCGTTCGAGGCGCTGCGGTCGGCGGTGATGGAGGTCGCCTCACGGGGAGTTTCACTGCAGCGCTTCAAGGGACTCGGGGAGATGAACTACGACCAGCTCGCTGAGACCACCATGGATCCCGCGAGCCGGACGCTGGCCCAGGTGACCGTCGAGGACGCCGCGGCCGCCGATCGCATCTTCTCCATGCTGATGGGTGACCAGGTCGAGCCGCGGCGGGCGTTCATCGAGGAAAACGCCCGCGCCGTCGCCAACCTGGATGTTTGATCGCGTGCCCCGCCAGAAAGTCGGCCCCGCCCATCCGCGTCGGGAGGTGAGACATGGCAGCTAGTGACGTCATCGGCGGCGGCAACATCGAGCCCCGTGCGCTGGAGGACGAGATGCGCTCTGCGTATCTCGACTACGCCATGTCGGTCATCGTCGGGCGGGCGCTTCCCGACGTGCGCGACGGGCTCAAGCCCGTCCACCGGCGGGTGATGTTCGCGATGTCGGAGATGGGGCTGGGGCCGACGCGTCCCTACGCCAAGTCGTCGCGCATCGTCGGCGAGACGATGGGCAACTATCACCCCCACGGCGACACGGCGATCTACGACACCCTCGTGCGCATGGCCCAGGACTTCTCGCTCCGCTACGAGCTCGTCGACGGTCAGGGCAACTTCGGCTCGGTCGACGACGATCCGGCCGCCGCCATGCGGTACACGGAAGCGCGTCTGTCTCGAATCTCGATGGAGACGCTCCGTGACCTGGATATGGACACCGTCGACTTCGCGCCCAACTACGACGGGCGAAAGCAGGAGCCGCTCGTCCTGCCCGCGCGGTTTCCCAACCTGCTCGTCAACGGCGCCTCGGGCATCGCGGTGGGGATGGCGACCAACATCCCGCCCCACAACCTGGGCGAGGTGATCGCCGCCACGGTGGCCTACATCGAGGATGGCGAGATCGACGTCGCCGGGCTGATGCGCCACATCAAGGGTCCGGACTTCCCCACCGGCGGCGTGATCCTCGGTCGGGCGGGCATCCGCGACGCGTATGACACCGGCCGCGGGCGCGTGCGCGTGCAGGCCCGCGCCCACGTCGAGCCGCTCTCGCACGGCAAGGAGGCAATCATCGTCACCGAGCTGCCGTTCATGGTCAAGAAGGGCGGCGACGGGGGCCTGATCCAGAAGATCGCCGACCTGGTCCACGACAAGCGCATCCCCGAGATCTCCGACCTACGCGACGAGTCGGACAAGCGCGGCATGCGGCTGGTGATCGAGCTCAAGCGCGACGCGATCCCCAAGGTCGTGCTCAACAAGCTCTACAAGCACACCCCGATGCAGGCGACGTTCGGGGTCAACATGGTCGCCCTGGTCGACAACGTCCCCCGCACGCTCGCCCTGCCCGAGCTGATCCGCCACTACGTCGACCACCAGCGCGAGGTCGTCGTGCGCCGCGCCAAGTACGAGCTGGCCCAGAAGGAGGCGCGAGCCCACGTCCTCGAGGGGCTGCTGATCGCGCTCGCCGACCTCGATGACGTGATCGACCTCATCCGATCCTCGCGCGATCGCGACAGCGCCCGTGAGCAGCTGGTCGCCCGCTTCGAGCTGTCGGTGGTCCAGGCCTCGGCGATCCTCGACCTCCGCCTGTCGCAGCTCACCGCCCTGGAGTCCGACGCCATCAAGCAGGAGCACACCGACGTCAGCGAGCGCATCCGCGAGCTGCGCGAGCTGCTCGGGGACGAGACGCGGGTGATGGGGCTGATCAAGGAGGAGCTCAACGAGGTGGCCGATCGCTTCGGCGACCAGCGTCGCACCGAGATCACCTACGCCGAGGATGAGATCGACATCGAGGACCTGATCGCCGACCAGCAGATGGTCATCGCCATAACCCACTCGGGCTACATCAAGGCGCTGCCCCTCACCACCTACCGCCAGCAGCAGCGCGGCGGCCGGGGCGTGACCGGCATGGACATGAAGGAAGGGGACTTCATCGAGCACCTCTTCGTGTGCTCGACCCACGACTACCTGCTGTTCTTCACCAACCGCGGCAAGGTCTATCGCTCGAAGGTCTACGAGCTGCCCGAGGCCTCGCGCACGGCCAAAGGGCGCGCCCTGGTCAACGTGCTGCCCCTGCGCGAGGGCGAGCGGGTCCAGTCCGTGCTGGCCACCCGCGACTTCAGCGAAGGCGCCTATCTGGTCTTCGCCACCCGCCGGGGGCAGATCAAGAAGACCGAGTTCGGTGCCTACAACACCCGCATCGAAGCCGACGGCATCATCGCCATTAACATCCGCGACGACGACGAGCTGGTGGCGGTTCGGCGCACCAGCGGCGACAACGACATCCTCATTGTCTCGCGCTCGGGGCAGGCCGCCCGCTTTCATGAGAAGCAGGTCCGCTCCATGGGGCGCGACACCTCCGGGGTGCGGGGCATGAACGTCGCCCACAAGGGCAACGCGGTCATCGCCATGGACGTCGCCCGCGACGAGCAGGAGTTGCTGGTGGTCACCGAGAACGGCTTTGGCAAGCGCACCGCGGTGTCGGAGTACCCGCGCAAGGGCCGCGGCACGATGGGGGTCAAGACGGTCACCCTCACCGACAAGAAGGGCGCTCTGGCCGGCGCCCTGGTGGTGCGCGAGCACGAGGAGCTGGTCTTCATCTCTCAGGCGGGCATGGTGCAGCGCACCGGCGTGCGGGGGATCAACCGCTACGGGCGCGCCTCCCAGGGGGTCAAGCTGATGAATCTCCGCGACGACGACACGGTGAGTGCCGTCGCGCTAGTGGTCGAGGCCCAGGCCGACACCGCGGCGCCGGTGATCGAGGGCAACGGGGCCGGCCCGGGCGCGGACGCCCCGAGCGCGGACGCCGCGAGCGCGGCCCAGGCCCCCGAAACCGACGGCGCCGATGGCGACAGCGCCGCGGGCACGGAGTCCTAGGGCCGCGGTCCCCCTCCCGACGCCCCCCGGTCGCCGCCGCGCCGCCTCGCCACCTCGCCGCCTGCCCGCCTCCGCCTCACCACGGACCGAGCGCGAAGCGCCGGCCCAGCGCGTCGCCAGGTTTCGCTACGCTCCGCGGACCAGAGAAAGGAGGTGGTCCGTATCGAGAGTTCTAGTTCTTACGGGACCCTGGAGGTGACCGGCCGCTAGGCCGTAGGCTGGAGCCGCTTAGCGGAATCCAACCCGGGACACCGTCGAGATGGCCGCCGGGACTGGTCCCTCCGGCGCCGGACCGCCTCCTCGACTTCTTCCAGTCACAGCAGCGCGCGAAGGGCGTCTCGTCGAGGGCGCCCTTCGTGCTTTTCCGCCGCGCCGGGGCCCGTGGTCAGGCGGCGGTGGCCGTCTGGGTCAGGTACTGACGCCACGCCGCCGGCACGGTGGGGGTGGATACGTGAATGAAGACCTCGGCCCGGGGCGGGTGGGGCCTGCGCCGCAGGCGCATGTTGGCCTGGCGGGGCATGCGGTCGCCCTTGCGCCGGTTGCAGGGCGCACACGACGCGACGATGTTGTCCCAGGTCGAACTGCCCCCCTTGGATCGCGGAACCACGTGATCGACCGTTAGGTTCGATCCCGAGCCGCAGTACTGACACGACCAGCCGTCGCGGGCGAACACCGCCCGGCGGGTGATCTTGCGCTGCCGGGCCTCGCGCGGCACGCGTACGTAGGTCACCAGGCGGATCACCACGGGCCGGGCGATCGCCGTCGACTCCGAGCGCAGCTCCCACTCGGCGTGCTCGACGACCTCGGCTCGCTCCTTGAGCATGAGCACGATCGCCCGCCGGACCGTGCACACGTTGATCGGCTCGAAGGTCGCGTTGAGCACGAGCACACGGCCACCATCACGCCCACGCCGCCTGTGCTCGGTCGACGGCGCGGACCCCACTGGCTCTGCTAGCGCCACGGAGGCCATGGTGGCGCGCAGTGTAGCGACCGTCTGGGCGCCCCAGGCCCGGCAAAGCGGGGAAATCCGGGGGTCGGCGGGCGCTACCCCGCCCCCCGGGGAGGTCAGGCGGCGGGGTAGGAGCCGAGCACCCGCACGTCGTCGCAACGCCCCCGCAGCCCGGCGATCGCGTCGGCCACGGGCGACTCGAGGACGCTGCCCTCGAGGTCGGCGAAGAACATGTAGCGGCCAAGCCCGTGCCCCCGGGGGCGCGATTCGATTCGCGTCAGGTTCACCTGCCGTGAGGCGAACTCCGACAGGCAGGCCACCAGCCATCCCGGCCGGGAAGCTCCCGTGCCCCAGAACACCAGCGAGGTCTTACGGGGCGCGCCCGCGGCGCCCGGCCGGAGCTCTCCCAGTCCGGAGGCGCCCTCGTCGCCGCGCCCGGCGCCCTCGGCGCGCGCCCCCAGCCAGACGAAGCGGGTCTCGTTGTCCTCGTGGTCCTCGACGCGGTCGCGCAGGATCAGGCAGCCGTAGAGCTCGGCGGACAGGCGGTTGCCCAACGCCGCCCGTCCCTGGTCGGGCCGCTCGGCCACCGAGCGCACGGCCTCGGCGGTGGAGGGAGCGGTCTCGACGTGCGCCGAGGGCAGCGCGCGGATGAACCGGGCGCACTGTCCGATCACCTGCGGGTGCGAGACGACGGTACGGATCTCCGCCGGCTCTAGTTCGCGCGCCGCGATCAGGCTGTGGTGGACCGGGTGGACCGCCTCGCCGACGATCTCCACGTCGGGGGCGTCGAGGGCCAGGGCGTCCAGGGTCTGATCGACCGAGCCCTCGATCGAGTTCTCGATCGGCACGATCGCCCAATCGACCGTCCCCTCCTGGACGGCCATCACCGTGTCGTGGATGGTGGGCAGCCCCACGGCCTCATAGCCGGGCGGCGGGCCGCTGGCGCGCAGCGCCTCGCCGCTGAACGTGCCCTCGGGACCCAGGTAGCCGATGCGCATGCTGAGATCTGACCCGGCGCGCCGGCCGGCCGAGCTCGATCTAGCCCTCGACCGCCGGCGGGGGTCCGTCGGTCGCCCGCCGCACCGCCTCGGCCTCCTCGGGGGAAAGCTCCAACTCGCCCTGGCCGTGGCGGACCTGCTTGGCGTAGAGGCGGGCCTGCTCGCGGTGGTGGATGGAGGAGAGCACGATCCCCGAGTGGGTGGCATCGAGCAGCGCGATCGACAGCGACTGGTGCCCGGACATCTCGTTATAGGCGTCATAGCGGACCAAAGAGCGGTGGGCCAGAGCGTCCTCCAAGGCGCCCTCCGCCGTCCCCAGCCGGGCGTCCAGGCGCAGGGCGACATCCTCGACGTAGTCCCGCAGCGCGCCGAAGGCCGCCTCGAGCTCGCTGCCGTGGGCGACCACATCGCGCTGCTCGCGCTCGCCGAGCACCACGCGCTGGCGGGCGCGCAGGCGCCGCAGCGAGACGGCCATTACCAGGCAGCCGATGAGGGCCATCACCGCCACTGCCGCGGCGGCCAGCGCCACGACCCCCGTGGTGCTGTTGAGCCCGTGCACGCCCACAAGGTAGCCGCCCGCCCGGCCGCCCGACGGTCGCCGACGGCCTCGAGACCGGACCCGACTACTTGCTGAAGACGACGGTGTAGGTCTTCTTGTTGTTGTCGACCACGGTCTCGCCGGGTACCGGCTCGACGGAAGCCTGCACGTGCAGGGGCACGCCGGTGGGGGCGGCGGCGCCCAGCGGGATGTCGATGCTGGTGTCGGTGCCGGCCTTACTGGAGACCACGGTCTTGGTCGCGCTCAGCGGCTTGCCCGACCCGGTGACGGCGATGTCCACCTTGACGTTGGACTCGTCGTTGGTGCCGGTGTTGGAGAACTTGGCCGTGAAGGTGGGGTTGGAGGCGCCGCTGATCCGGTTGACCGCCGGAGACTCCTGCAGATCCTGACCGCCCGCGGATACCCCGTTGAGCGTGTGGCCGTGGGAGCCGGGAGCCACCGGGCCGCTGGGCTTGGCCGCGCCGCCGGCGCCCAACTTGGCGCTGACCGTGGTCGGGTCAAGCCAGCTCAGGTCGGGGAGGAAGTTCCGCCCCGGCGTGGGGGCCTCGCTGTGGACGCCATTGTCGTTCAGCGCCTGCTGCATGAGCGGCATCACCCGGGCCTGGTCGATCACGTCGGAGGCGAGGAACGCCTGCATCTCGGCGGCGATCGCGTTGACCGATTCTTGCGCGGTGTTGCCGCCCCCGGCCCCGGGGGCGACCAACGCACCGCGGATGCGACCGGCGATCGCGGTGATCGCCTCGGTACGCAGGTTGAGCTCGAGCAGCAGCGCGCGCTGCGCGCCGGACATGTCGCCGGGCACGTTGAGATTGGCCGCGCGCTTGGCCTCCTCCTGGGCGGTGACGCGGAACTCGTTGATCTGGTTATAGGCCGAGTCGGCCGAACGGGTCTTACCCAGCAGTGAGAACAGGGGGCCAGAGACCTGGCTCTGTGACTCCTCGCGGATCGAGTTGACGTCACGCGTGTAGGACTTCAGGGCGCCGATCTTCTGGTTTTCGACACAGCTGCGGACCAAGAGGACGAGCAGGATCAGCACGAGCAGCCCGACGCCGGCTGCCACGGCGCGCCTGACCATCAGCGTCTGCGAGTCGCTCATCGCTCCCCCGCCCCCGCCCCCGCCCGGGGGCCGCGGGGCCCGCGGGGCCCGCGTGGCGCCTGCCACCCGCTCGTCACCCTCATCGAAGAACGACAAAAAGGTCCGCTCCTTGCGGAGGTTTGGACGGCAAGTATGACCAGCGCGGCCGTCGGCGCGAATCGGTGCAATTTTTCGGCCAGCCCCCGGTCGCCGGCGGCCGGGGGAGGAGGAGGTGGGCGGCCGCCGAACGGCCAAGGCGGTGCGAACCACCGACGCCACGCTGGCGGCCCCCAGGGGCACGCCTCCCGCCACCCCGCCGCCCGCCGGGTCGGCACCCGGCGCCTGCGTGTTGGGCCGCTACCGGTTGGTGCGGCTGCTCGGGCACGGCGGATTCGCCACCGTGTGGGAGGCCACGGACGTGCAGCTGGCACGCCAGGTGGCGGTGAAGCGGATACCCCGCTCGGCCCTGGCCGCGGGCGCACGTGGCGACCTCGTGGCCGAGCGGGTGACGCGCGAGGCCCGGACCGTGGCCCGCCTGGCGCACCCCGCCGTGGTGGCCCTGTTCGAGGCCAGCGCCGACGAGGAGGCGTTCTATCTCGTCTCCGAGCTGGTGGTCGGCCCGACCCTGGCCGAGCTCATCGCCCAGGGCGGGCTGTCGGATCGGGACGTCATGGAGATCGGCCAGTCGCTGTGCCGAGCGGTCGAGCACGCCCACTCCCGGGGCATCGTCCACCGCGACATCAAGCCGGCCAACGTGATCGTCCCCGACGCCCGGGCCGCCGGTGGCCAGTGCGCCAAGCTCACCGACTTCGGCGTGGCCCACGTGCTCGGCGAGCCCGCGCTCACCCGCACCGGCGACGTGGTCGGCACGCTGGGCTACATGGCCCCCGAGCAGGCTCAGGCTGGCGCGGTGGGCCCCCCGGCCGACATCTATGCGCTCGGCGTAGTGCTCTATGAGGCGCTTGGCGGCCGGCGCCCCGCCCCGGAGCCCGACCCGCCGCGCGCCGCGCGCCGCGCGGGGCCCGCCGCATCCTCCCTCGCCGGCCCCCGCCCCGATCTACCCGCCGACCTGGTGGGCGCCATCGACGATGCGCGGGCGCCCGATCCGCGTGCCCGCGCTCGACTTCCGACCTTGCTCCGCGCCCTAGCCCGGGCCTCGCGCTACGCCGACGACGAGCCGCGCTGGGCGCCGCCGCCGAGACCCTGGCGCCCCACGCTCAGGCACCTCGGCCGCCGACTGGCCATCGGTCCGAGTCCGCCAGCGTCCCTGGGGATCGGCGCCCGCGCTCTCGGCGCGGTCGGCACCGGAGCCCTGGCCGCGCTCGCCCTGGCCGCCTTGGGCCCAGCCTCCCCGCTGCCCCCGGGGGTCGCCGGACTGGCGGTGGCGGCGGTCGCCCTGGCGCTGCCGCGCATGGCCTGGGCGGCGGCGGCGGTCGCCGTGTGCGCCTGGCTCACGCTCGCCCAGCGCCCGGGGCTCGCCCTGTTCGTGGCGCTGCTGGCGCTGCCCAACGCCCTGCTGGTGCGCGCGCCCGCCGGGCGACCGGCGCCCGCGCTGGCGCCGGTGTGCGGCGCGCTGGGCCTGGCGGGCGCCTTTCCTGCCCTCGCCGGCCAGGCGCGGCGCGGAGCCACGCGCGTGCTGCTCGGCGCGCTGGGCGCATGGTGGCTGTGTCTCGCCGAGGTGCTGCTGGGCCGTCGCATGTTGCTCGGCCCGGCGGCGGGCACAGCGTCTCGCGACGCCTGGCAGGCCAGCCTGGCCACGACGGTCTCGCACGCCCTGGCCCCGTTGGCCGAGGGCGGGGTGCTCGCCTTGGCCGCGGTGTGGGGCCTGGCCGCGCTCGTGCTGCCCTGGCTGGTTCGCGGGCGCGCCCCGGTATGGGACATCGCCGCGGCGGCGGCGTGGGCGGGGGGCCTGGCCCTGGCCACGCACGAGCTCGCGCGCGCCCTGGGACCGGCGCTCCCCGGCGACCCAACCCGCGCCCTCGTGCTGGGCAGCCTCGCCGCCGGCGCCATCGCCGTCGGGCTGAGCTCCGCCCGCCCGGCGCGTCGTGACCCGGCGGGCGAGCGCCTCGGGACGTGGGCCCGGCGCGCGCGGACCAGGCCCGTGGCGCCGGTGGCGCCCGCCCGGGGCCCCGCATTGCGCTAGGCCGGGCCCCGGTTGCGTAGCATGGCCCGAAGCGGTGAGCCGCCCCGGGCCGAACCGGCCCGCCGAGGGTCCGCCGATGTGAGGGTGCCACCGAAAGCAGGCGTGAGATGAGCGTCCTCAGAAGCCTCGAGTCAAAGATCGCCGAGCTCGTCGAGGGGACGTTCGGTCGCGTCTTTCGTTCCGAGGTGCGGCCGATGGAGCTCGCGCGCAAGCTTGCCCGGGAGATGGACGAGCACCGCACGGTCTCGCTCTCCCGCGTGTATGTGCCCAACGAGTACGTGGTGTGGCTCTCGCCCGAGGATCGGGCCCGGTATGAGGGGGTAGAGCACGAGGTGATCGACGAGCTGGCCGCCTACCTGCTCGAGCACGCCCGCCGCGAACGGGTGGCGATGGCCTCCCGACCGGCGATCGAGTTCCGCACCGACGAGCGCCTGCAGCTGGGGGAGTTCGGCATCCAGGCCCGCCTGGTGCGGCCGGCCGAGGAGGACCGCGTCCAGCAGGGCGAACACGGCCACACGATGATCTACAGCACGTCGGACCGGCTGCGCGCCCCGCTCAACGAGGCCCAGGCCCAGCGCCGCGGCGGGCCTGGCCGCGCGCTGCTGGTCGTCGACGGCAAGCGCCACCTCGTGCCCCCCCACGGAGGCGTGGTGGGGCGGAGCCGCAACTGCGACGTCGTGCTGGGGGACTCCAACGTCTCTCGCCGGCACGCCCAGCTGGTCCCCGGGCCCGAGGGCTGGGCGGTCAAGGACCTGGGCTCGACCAACGGCGTGCGGGTCAACGGCACGCCGGCGGCCACCGAGCAGAGGCTGGTGTCGGGCGACCGTATCCAGCTGGGAACGACCGAGATGCTGTTCGAGGTGCAGTAGTGGCCCTCGAGCCGGTCTCGGTCGCGCTGAAGTTCGGGTTCCTGGTGGTGCTGTACCTGTTCGCGCTGTGGATCGCCCGGAGCGCGCTGAGAGACCTGCGCGGCGCGCCCGGTGGCGCCGCGCCGCCACCGGACGCCACGGGCCTGCACCCCGCGGCCGGCGCCGATCCTCTCGGCCCCCCGGAGGGGCGGTTGGTGGTCGACCATGCCCCGGGTCACGAGGCGGGCATGATCTACGACATCGGCGAGGGCGCGGTGATGGGACGGGGCGACTCGGTGGACATTCGGCTCGAGGACCCCTTCGCCTCGTCGCGCCACGCCCGGCTCTTGGCCCAGGGAGGCATCATGGTGCTCGAGGATTTGCACTCGACCAACGGCACATACCTCAACGAGCAGCTCGTCGAGGGCCCGCGGCCGCTGCACACCGGCGACCGGGTGCGCATCGGCGACAGCGAGTTCGTCTACGAGCAGGGATGAGCGCCTCTCGCGCCCGGCCATGCTGCGTGTAGCCGAGGATCACTTCTCCGACACCCATACCGGGCGCCAGCGCCGGGCCAACGAGGATGCCTACTTCGCCCGCGCGCCGCTGTTCGTGGTGGCCGACGGGATGGGCGGGGCCCAGGCCGGCGAGGTGGCCTCGGGGATGGCGGTCGAGCTGTTCGCCGACGGCCTCCCCGACGGGGGCGGTGGACTCGAGCAGCGCCTGGCGGCGGTGGTCCGCGAGGCCAACGATCGGATCTACCGACGCTCGCGCTCGGACTCCGCGCACGCGGGCATGGGCACCACCCTCACCGCCGCCTACGTGGGCGATGACGAGATCTCGATCGCCCACGTCGGCGACAGCCGGGCCTATTGCCTGCGCGACGGCAAGCTGATGCGCCTGACCAGGGACCACTCCCTGGTCGACGAGCTGATCAGCTCCGGCCGCCTGACGCCCGAGGAGGCCGAGCACCATCCCCAACGCTCGGTGATCACCCGCGCGCTCGGACCGGAGTCCCACGTGGAGGTGGACACCAGGACCCACCGCGCCCGTCCGGGGGACGTCTACCTGCTGTGCAGCGACGGCTTGACCTCGATGGTCTCCGAGGAGCAGGCGGCGGAGATCCTGCGCTCGGCGCCCTCGCTGCGCGAGGCCGGCCGCCGGCTGATCCAGGCGGCCAACGATGCCGGCGGGCGCGACAACATCACGGTCGTGCTGTTTCGGTTGGAGGAGCTGCCCGAGGCCGTCGCCGATACCACCAGCGACGATCAGGCGACCATGGCCGGCGGCTCGGCCCTGCGCGCTGAGGCCGTCCGGGAGGCCCTGGCGGAGCCCGCGGCGGTGGGCGCCCCCGCGGGCGCGCCGGCCCGCGCCCCGGCGCCACCGCCGGGCCGCCCCCGCCGCCCGCGAACCGCCCCCGCCGGCCCCACCCGCTCGCGCGCCCGGCGATGGCTGGTGCCCGCGGTGGTGGTGGTCGTGGTCGCGCTGATTGCGGCCGGCGCCTGGGTGGCCAGCCAGACGGTGTACTTCATCGGCACCGACAGCCACGGGCAGGTGACGCTCTATCAAGGCGTCCCCTATGACCTGCCCGGGGGGATCCACCTCTACAGCCCCAGCTTCGTCTCCGGGGTCAACGCCACCGAGGTGAATACCACGCGCCGCCGTACGCTGCTCGATCACACCCTGCGCTCGCATTCCGACGCCATCGACCTCATGCGCCGGCTCGAGCGGGGCCAGCTCGCCGCGGGGGTCGGCCGGTGAACAAAGCGATCCTGCGCCTGTTCGCCCTCGTGGTCCTGCTCTTCGCGCTCCTGGTGGGGTTCACCTCGCGCTGGACCGTCTTCGAGGCCGGCTCGCTCCGCTCCAACCCGCTCAATCGCCGCCAGCTACTCGAGCAGCAGCGGATCCCCCGCGGCCAGATCCTCGCCGCCGACGGCACCGTGCTGGCGCGCAGCGTGCCCGCGGGCGGCGGAGTCTTCCGGCGCACCTATCCCAGCGGGGGCCTGTTCGCCCACGCCGTGGGCTACTCCTACATCACGATCGGAAACGCCTCGCTGGAGCGCTCGCGCAACGACGAGCTGACCGGCCAGCGCACGTCGGTGAACACGATCCTCGACCAGCTGCGCGGGCGCAAGCGCCAGGGCGACGATGTGCTCACCACGCTCGATCCCAAGGCCCAGCAGGTCGCCATCTCCCAGCTGGCCGGGCGCAAGGGAGCGGTGGTGGCCCTCGATCCGCGCAACGGCGCGGTCAAGGTGTTCGCCTCGGTGCCCCGCTATGACCCCCGCACGCTGGCGCGCCCCGGCGTCTTTCAGACCCTCTCCCAGGACAGCGCGCGCAGCCCGCTGCTCGACCGGGTCACCCAGTCGGGCTACCCGCCCGGGTCCGCGTTCAAGGTGGTGACCGCGATTGCCGCCATCGACTCGGGTCGCTTTACCCCCTCCTCGACCGTCAACGGCGACAACGGGGTCAAGATCTCCGGAGTTCCCCTCAACAACGACTTCAACCAGAGCTTCGGCCCGGTGGACCTGACCACCGCGCTGACCAAGTCGATCAACACGGTCTGGGCCCAGGTGGCCGTGTCCCTGGGGAAGGCCACGATGGCCCGCTACATGGAGCGCCTGGGATTTGACTCGCAGCTGCCACTCGACCTTCCCTCGGCCGAGTTGCGTCCGTCCGGCGAGTTCAAGGGCCGCCGCTTGCTGAGCCCCACCAGCTCGCTGGTCGACGTGGGGCGCATGGGGATCGGCCAGGACAAGCTAGACGTCACCCCGTTGCAAATGGCGCTGGCGGCGGCCGCGGTGGCCAACCGAGGTCGCCTGATGGCGCCGCACCTGACCGATCGCGTGGTCGATCGCGACGGGCGCACCGTCCAGCGCGTTGCCCCGCGCACCATGAGCCAGGTGATGAAGCCGGCCACGGCGAACGCCGTGGGCCAGATGATGTCCCAGGTCGTCCAGGAGGGAACCGGCACCGCGGCCGCCCTATCCGGGGTCCAGGTGGCGGGCAAGACGGGCACCGCCGAGATCGTCCCGGGCCAGAACGTCAACCAGGTCTGGTTCATCGCCTTTGCGCCGCTGGACCACCCCCGCATCGCCATCGCCGCCACCGTCGAGCGCTCCGACGGCCAGGGCGGGACGGTCGCCGCCCCGATCGCCAGCGCGGTGATCCAGAGCCTGCTCGGTGGTGGTGGCTAGGCCCGTGCCCGAGCTCGCCGAGGGAACCCTGATCGACGGCCGCTACCGGCTGGTGGGCCGTCTGGGCTCGGGCGGCATGGCCGATGTCTACTGCGCGTCTGACGAGCAGCTCGGCCGGCGGGTGGCCCTCAAGCTCCTGCACCCGCGCTTCGCCGAGGATCAGGAGTTTGTCGAGCGCTTCCGCCGCGAGGCCTCCCACGCGGCGGGCCTCCAGCACCCGCACGTGGTGAGCGTCTATGACCGGGGCGAGTGGGAGGGCACCTACTACATCGCCATGGAATATCTCGAGGGGCGCTCGCTCAAGGAGTTGCTCGAGGAGGAGGGACCGCTGGCGCCCGTGCGCGCCATCGACATCGTGGTCCAGATCCTGCGCGCCGCCCGCTTCGCCCACCAGCGCGGGGTCATTCACCGCGATCTCAAGCCCCACAACGTGATCATCGAAGAGGAGGACCGGGTCAAGGTCACCGACTTCGGGATCGCCCGGGCCGGCGCCTCGGACGTCACGCTCACGGGCTCGATCATGGGCACCGCGCAGTACCTGTCACCCGAGCAGGCGCAGGGGCACGCCGTCTCGGACGCGTCGGACCTGTACTCGATCGGGATCGTCATCTACGAGTTGCTCACCGGGCGCGTGCCGTTCGAAGGCCCCAGCGCCGTGACCATCGCCCTCAAGCAGGTCTCCGAGGCGCCGATCGCGCCCAGCGCCTATAACCCGGCGGTCACGCCCGAGCTCGACTGGGTCGTCCTCCACGCCCTAGAGAAGGACCCCGCCCAGCGGTTTGCCACCGCCGACCAGTTCATCGACGCCCTCGAGCACGCCCGCGCCGGGCTGCTCGCTCCCGCCGGGAGCTCGACCGCCGAGTGGGCGGCGCTGGCCGCCGCGGCGCCGCCGCCCCCGTCCGCCCCGGTCAACGGAGCGCCGGCCGACGAGGCCTACCTGCCTCCTCCGGTGCCCTACGCGCAGCCGGCCCGGCGCACGGGTCGGCGCTGGCCCTGGGTGCTCCTGCTGGTGGCGCTGCTGGTGGGCCTGGCAGTGGCCGGCGTGCTGCTGTTGCCCACCGACCAGCGCCGCGTGCCGAGCGTGGTCAACGACCGCGCGGACCGCGCCGCGGTGATCCTGCGCCGGCAGGGGTTCAAGGTCGCCCAGCGCTCGGCGACCAGCGCCACCGTGGCCCGCAACTACGTGATCTCGCAGTCGCCGGCGGCGCGCACGATGGCAGACCGCGGAAGCACCGTGGCGCTGGTGGTCTCCGGCGGTCCGGCCGCCGTCCTCGTGCCCGACGTGGCCGGCGAGGCGCGGGCGGTGGCGTCGGCGCAGCTGCGGGCGGCCGGCTTTCGGGTGACCGAGCGCCACCAGAGCAGCGACACGGTGGGCAGCGATCACGTCATCTCCACCTCGCCCCCGGGCGCGACCAACGCCCCCCAGGGCTCGCGCGTGATCGTGACGATCTCCACCGGCCGCGGCGAGATCGCGGTCCCCCCCCTGGTGGGCAAGCGCGTGGCCGACGCCCGGGCGACGCTCCAGGCCGCCGGGCTGGGCGTGGACACCGTCGATCAGGCCTCGGACACCGAGCCGCCGGGCACGGTAATCGCCCAGACGCCCGACCCCGGCGTCCGCGCCGCGCGCGGCACGAGCGTGACCCTGACCGTGGCCAAGAAGCCCGACCTGGTGGCGGTGTCGGCGGTGGTGGGGCTGGGCCAGGACGCCGCCGACGCCGAGCTCGCCCGCGAGGGGCTCAAGGTCAACCACAAGATGCGCTCGATCTCCGACCCCACCCGCGACGGCACCGTCGTCGCCCAGAACCCAGCCGCGGGGACGAAGGCCAGGCGGGGATCGACGGTGACCCTCACCATCGGCACCTTCGGCGGCGGCTCGGGCGGGGGCGGCGCCGGGGGCGGCTCGGGCGGGGGCACCGGTGGCTCGGGCTCGGGGACGCCGGGCTCGGGCGGTTCGAGCACCCCGGGATCGGGTGGGTCGACCAAGCCCGGCGCCGGCACGGGGTCGGGCAAGACCGGCTCGGCGGGCGCCGGCGCCCCGTCGGCCTCGGCGCCGGCCCCCCGGGGGTGGGCGGCCTCGGGAGCCGGAGCCGGAGCCGGAGCCGGGGACGGGCTGCGGGCGTGAGGGTTGCGGTCCTGGCCGGGGGCCGCTCCTCCGAGCACGAGATCTCCCTCGCCTCCGGGCGGGCGGTGCGCGAAGGGCTAGAGCAGGGTGGCCACGACGCGCGCTTCATCGAGATCGGGCGCGACGGCGTCTGGCGCGACGGCGACGCCGAGGTCGCGCTGACGCCCGCTCGCGGGTTGGGCGACGCGGAGGTCGTCTTCCCCGCCCTCCACGGACCGTTCGGAGAGGACGGCACGGTCCAGGGCCTGCTGGAGGCGCTCGACGTGCCCTACGTGGGGTCTGGCGTGGCGGCCTCGGCGGTGTGCCTGGACAAGGTGCTGTTCAAGGAGCTGATGGGCGTCGCAGGCGTGCCGCAGGTGGACTACCGCGCGGTCACCCAGGAGCGGTTTAGGCGCGACGGCGACGGCGCGGTGGCCGACCTCCAGGCCCTCGGGCTCCCGGTGTTCGTCAAGCCCGCGCGCCTGGGATCCTCGGTGGGCATCGTCAAGGTGGGTGCCGCCAGCGAGCTGGACGCGGCGCTCGAGCAGGCCTTCGTCCACGATCCCTTGGCGATCGTCGAAGCGGCCTCGGCGGGCCTGGAGGTCGAATGCTCGGTCCTGGGCAACCCGCCTCCCGACCAGGCGCTGGCCTCCGAGCCGGGACAGATCGCCGTCGACAACGAGTTCTATGACTACGAGGCCAAGTACGAGCCGGGCGGGATGCGCCTGATGGTGCCGGCCGACATCTCGGCGCCGGTGCGCGAGCGCGTCCGCGAGCTGGCGCTGCTGGCGTTTCGGCGGGCGGGCTGCGCGGGGCTGGCCCGCGTCGACTTCTTCGTCGAGGGCGAGCGCGTGCTGGTCAACGAGCTCAACACGATGCCCGGCTTTACCCCGACCAGCGTGTACGCCAAGCTGTTCGCAGCCTCGGGCATCCCCTATTCCCAGCTGGTGGACCGTCTCTGCCGGCTGGCGCTGGCCCGCCACGCGGCCGACCGCGCCCACGCCTTCTAGCCCCTCTGAACGGCTTCGCCCCTTGCGGGGCTCCGCCGGGTTCGTGGGCGCGCCGGGCACCGCCCGCCTCGGCGGTCGCCGTCAGCGGTTGAGGCCAACCTCGTCGATCGAGACCTTGTCGCCGTCGGGCGGCAGCTTGGTGATCCACAGCAGGTAGTAGCGGAACCGCTGCCCCGCGGTGTCGAGCGTGATCTGCTGGGTGTCGCCTACCGTGATCGGCCGGCCCCCGCTGACGTCGACCTCCTGCCAGCCCCCGGCGGTGAGCGGGCTGTTCCCGGACAGCAGGCGGGGCGGCTGGCGGTTGGATACCCACACCTGGGCCTGGAATCCGGGGGTGGCGGTCTGCACCACCATCTGACGGGCGGCCACGCCGGGCTTGGCGTCCACGTACAGTCCAACGCCGGGCTTGTTGTTGAGCGTTCCGCCCGTGTAGGTCTCGGTGTCCCAGTAGGTGCCCGGGGTGTTGTCGACCGCCAGCTGCACGGTGTCCGGGTGCTGGGTGCCGGCCCCCGAGGGGTCATACGGGTTGTAGTCGTGGGCCGCGTCCTGGGCGAGCGAGATCGCGCTCAGCTGGGGCGAGGCGGGCACGTCGGACGCGCCGCCCGTGCCCCGGTGGGTGCGCGTGATCACCACCACCGCGGCGGCGGCGGCCAACACCAAGACCAGGGCGAGCACGAGCGCCGAGCGGCGGCCGTCGCGCATGCGCAGCGGCAGCCGCCGCCGCGCCTTGGCGGGCAGGGTCTGCAGCACGGCGGTGGCCTCGCCGGTGGCCTGCCCGGCGCGCGCCGTCTCGAGGGCCAGCGCATCCTCGAGATCGGTCAGCATCGTGTCCGCGTCGGGGTAGCGGCGCTCGAGCGACTTGCTGGTGGCCCGGTCGACGACCGCGGCCAGCACCGAGGACACCTCGGGGCGGCGAGTCTGGATGTCGGGCACCTGCTCGCGCACGTGCTTCATGGCCACCGCCACCTGGTTCTCCCCCGCGAACGGGACCGAGCCGGTGAGCATCTCGAACAGGACGATGCCCAGCGAGTAGAGATCCGACTGGCCGGTGACCGGGTGCCCCAGCGCCTGCTCAGGGGAGACGTAGTCGGTGGTGCCCAGGACGCGACCGTCGGCGGTCAGCCCCTCTTCGCTGAGCGTGCGCGCGATGCCGAAGTCGGTGATCTTGGCCCGGCCCTCGGGATCCACGAGGACGTTCTGGGGCTTGACGTCGCGGTGGACGATCCCGTTCTGGTGGGCGCACTCCAACGCCCGCGCGATCTCGATCGCGTAGGCCACCGCCTCGGATATGGGCAGCTGGCCCGTGCGGCGGATGCGCTCCTTGAGCGTCTCGCCCTCGACGTACTCGAAGACTATGTAGGGGACGCCCTGATCCTCGCCGGCATCGATGACGGTGACGATGTGGGGATGGTTCAGCTGGGCCACCGCGCGCGCCTCGCGCCGGAAGCGCTCGAGCTGGTCGGCGTGCGCGGCGACCTCGCGATGCATGAGCTTGATCGCAACCTCCCGCTCGAGCACGGTGTCGAAGGCCCGATAGACCATCGACATCCCGCCCGCGCCCACGTGGGCATCGAGTCGGTAGCGGCCGTTGAGGAGTGTGCCTACGAGGGTGCTCACAGCGCAGCCAGTCGGCGCTAATCCTGGCTCTATTGTGCGCCCATGGCGCTGGTGGATGTCACGTACTACACCGATCCGGCGTGCCCGTGGTCATGGGCTCAGGAGCCCGAGCTCAGGCGTCTCGAGGTTCAGTTCGGCGAAGGCCTGTCGTTCACCTACGTGATGGCGGGGTTGGCTAGGGAGTTTGAACCTTCGCCCGGCCCAATGCGAGCGTGGTTGGACGCCGCCGCGGCCAGCGGGATGCCGGTCGACGTGCGGCTGTGGCTCGACGCTCCCCCGGCCAGCTCGTATCCCGCCTGCATGGCCGTCAAAGCGGCCGCTGAGCAGGGGCTGGAGGGCGCCTACCTGCGCCTGCTGCGTGAAGGCTTCGCGTTCGCGCGCCGCAAGCTGGACACTGCCGATGCCCTCGTGGGCGAGGCGCGCAAGGTGCCCGGAATGGACGTCCAGCGCTTCGGGGTGGACCTCGGCTCGCACGCGATCGTGGAGGCGTTCGGCGCCGACCTCGATCTCGCGCGCGAGTTCGGCGGGGGCGAGCGGCCGCCGCTGCCGGCGATCGAGTTTCGCGGACCCGGTGCCCAAACCCGCGTGCTCGGGCCGAGCAGCGATTGGGCGGCGGCGGCCGAGGAGGCCGGCGCGCGGCGTGCCGCCGCCGGTTCGCCCTCCCCCGAGCAGGCGCTCGCGCGCTGGGGTCATCTGACGACCCCCGAGGTCGCCGCCGCCTGTGACCTCCCCGGACCCCGGGCGCCCGAGCGGCTCTGGGCGCTCGCCAGCGCCTGGCGGGTACGCGCCGAGCACCGCCCCGGCGGCGAGGTGTGGAGCGGCGCCTAGGCGCGTCACCGCGCCCGCTCCTTGCGCAGGCGGCGGATCACCACGGCGGCCAGCGCGGCGCGGTAGCCGACGTAGGGGAGCAACGGGCGCCCGCGTCCCAGCCGGGCGATCACCGGGCCACAGCCCAGCGTGGAGGCGAACGACGCCGATATCGCCAGCGCCAGGCGGCCCGCCGTGCCCGGCGGCAGCTCGCGGCGGCGGCGGGCGAGGCGCAGGCCCTTGAGCGCCGCGGCCCCGACGATCACGGGCAGCCCCACCCGCAGCGACAGCGCCTCGGCATCGGCGCGGCCGAACCCGCGTGCCCGAGCCGCCGCCAGGGTGGCCCCATGACGCGAGACCCCGGGCGCCAGTGCCACCCCCTGGGCCAGCCCGAGCACGAGCGCGTCCACCGCGCCGGCCTGTGACCCCCGACGCCGGCGAGCCGGGCGCCGGTCGGCCGCCGCCATCAGCGCTGAGCCCACCAGCAGACCGCCGGCGATCGGTCCCGGCGAGCCCAGGCGGCGTTCGATCGGTCGCTCGAGGGCGTAGCCGAGCACGGCCGGGGGGACCAAAGACAGCGCCGCCACCACCGCATCCCTGCCGGCGTGCCCGACCCCGGCCTCGCACGCCCCTCGGCGCAGGCCCACCAGCAGCGCCGCGGCGGTCCCGGCGTGCAGGCCGACCTCGAACGCCTTGCGCAACTCGGCGTCCAGTCGCCCGTAGGGCCAGCCCAGCAGCCAGGGGACCAACGCGACGTGGGCCGAGGAGGAGACGGGCAGCAGCTCGGCCGGCCCGTGTAGCAGCCCGAGGATCAGCGCGTGGCGCGCGGGCAGCGGCTTGCCCGCCGCGGGCACCTAGCCAGCCGGATCCGCGGCCGGCCCCGTCCGGCGCCAGCGCCGGATCAGCAGATAGGCGATGCCGAGCACGATCAGCGCCACCACCGCGTAGTCCACGTACTCCAGGCTGTGGCGCCAGTCCTTCCAGCGGTCGCCGACCTCGCGGCCGATCAGCGCCAGCGCCAGCACCCAGGGAATGCACCCCGCCAGCGTGTAGGCACTAAAGCGCCAGAACGGCATCCGCGCCGCGCCCGCGGGCAGCGAGATGAAGGTCCGGACGATCGGAAGCAGGCGACTGAAGAACACCGACGGGGCGCCGTAGCGCTCAAACCATCGGTCGGCCGATTGCAGGTGGTGCATGCGGATGCCCACCTTCGGGCCGTGGCGCTCGAGCAGGCCGACGCGGCCGTAGTAGCCCACCGCATAAGCGACCCACGACCCGACCAGGTTGCCCACCACGCCGGCGATCGTGATCGTCGCCACGGTGTCGTGGCCGTGGGAGACGTTGAACCCGGCGAACAGCATGGTGGCTTCCGAAGGGATCGGAATGCACGCGCTCTCCAGGAGCATGAGCACGAAGATCCCCGGCAGGCCGATGTCGCGGACCACGTCGGTGACGAAGGTGACCAGCGAGTCCGTGAGCGACGCGATCACGAGCACGGCGGCGAAGGGTAGCGTTCGGCCCTGGATGCCCGTGCCCCTGTTCGACACGGCGACGCCGCTGTCGCCGCTGGGAGACGAGCTGCGCGCGGCCGTGCAGCGGGTACTGGACGGCGGGCGCTACGTCCTCGGACCCGAGGTGGCCGCCTTCGAGCGCGAGTTCGCCGACTACCTGGGGGCCGCCCACGCGATCGGGGTAGCCAACGGCACCGACGCCATCACGATCGCCCTGAGCGCGCTGGGCATCGGGCCCGGCGACGACGTGGTGGTCCCATCCTTCACCTTCTACGCCAGCGTCGAGGCGATCGTGCCCACCGGCGCGCGCCCGGTGTTCTGCGACGTGGACCCCGAGACGTACTGCGTCACCGCTGACACGGTGCGCGCCGCGGTCACCCCGGCCACCAAGGCGGTGATCGTGGTGCACCTGTTCGGCAACGTTGCCCCGGTAGCAGAGATCCGGGCATTGGGGATCCCCGTGGTCGAAGATGCCGCCCAGGCGGCGGGCTCGAGCGGCCCCGGCGGACGCCCGGGGGCGCTGGCCGCGCTCTCGACTTTCAGCTTCTTCCCCTCCAAGAACCTTCCCTGCTTCGGAGACGGCGGGGCGGTGTGCACGTCTGACTCTGAGCTCGCCGACCGCGTGCGGATGCTGCGCTTCCACGGCTCGCGCGACAAGCGCACCTACGAGCTGGTGGGGTTCAACTCGCGCTTGGACGAGCTGCAGGCGGCGATCCTGCGCGTACTGCTCCCCCACCTCGAGGGCTGGGCCGAGGCTCGCCACGCCGCCGGTCTGGCCTACCAGCGGGCCGGCCTCGGCGAGCTGGTCGCGCTGCCCCGTCCAACGCCGGGTGCGCGCCCGGCCTGGCACTTATACGTGGTGCGCCATCCTCGCGCCGACGAGCTGGCGGCCGGGTTGGAGGCCCAGGGGATCGGCGCCAGCTCCTATTACCGCCGGCCGGTCCACCTCCAACCGGCCATGTCCGGCGTGGGGCTGGCCGAGGCGCCGCTTGAGGGCACCGAGGAGGCGGCGCGGACCCATCTGGCGATCCCCATGGGCGCGGCGCTGGACGGGACGGCGGTCGACGCGGTAGTGGCGGCGGTCCGGGCCGCGGTCTGAGCCGTCTTCGGTCGCTGGCATGCGCGCCTGGGTCGACCTGACCAACAGCCCCCATGTGCTGGTCATGCGCCCGGTGATCGAGCGCCTGCGAGCCCGCGGCTGGGAGGTAGAGGTGACCGCCCGCGACTTCGCCCAGACGCTAGAGCTGTGCGATCGCTTCGGGATCGAGCACGTGGCGATCGGTCGCCATCGCGGCGAGCGAAGGCGGGCCAAGGCGATTGGGCTGGCGACCCGCTCGGCCGCCCTGGTGCGCTGGGCCCGGGGGCGGCGCTTTGACGTGGCCCTGGGTCACGGATCGAACGACCTCACGGTCGCCGCGGCCGCCCTGCGCATTCCCAGCGCGACGATGTTCGACTACGAGTGGGCCACCGTCCAGCACTGGGTCAACGGCCGGCTGGCGCGGGCGGTGGTGGTGCCCGACGCGATCCCGCCCGAGCGCCTGGCTCGCTACGGCGTGGCGGGCAAGCTGGGGCGCTACCCGGGCCTCAAGGAGGAGTACTACCTGGCCGACTTCGACCCCGACCCGTCCGTGCTCGAACAGCTGGGGCTCGATCCCACCCGCCCGATCGCGGTGGTGCGAACAGCGCCCGACGTCTCGCTCTATCACCGGTTTCGCAACGAGCTGTTCGCGGGAGTGCTCGAGCGCCTGCGCGGCGAGCAGACGGTGGTGCTGCCGCGGACCCTCGAGCAGAGGACCGAGCTCGAGGCCCAGGGCGGCTTCGTGGTCCCCGCCGGGGCGTTGGACGCGCAGTCGCTGATCGCCGCCGCCGACCTGGTCGTCTCGGCCGGCGGGACGATGAATCGCGAGGCGGTGGCGCTGGGCACCCCGGTGTGGACGACGTTCGAGGGACGCCTGGGGGCGGTCGATGAGCTGCTCATCGCCCAGGGCCGGCTGCGGCGGCTCAGCAGCCCCGATCAGGTCGTGCTGGTCAAGCGGGCGCCCGACGAGGCCGGGGGGCGGCGCGTGCGCCGCGACCCGGAGCGGCTCGTCGAGCTCCTGCTGCGCGCCGCCCCGGAGCGGGCTACCGCGACGGGGGGCGGCGCCTAGCACGCCCGGCGTCCCGGTTGCCCGCCGGGACCGCTTTACAATGGCGCGGATGCGCCGACGGCTCCGCTCCGCGGCCTTCCCCCTGCACCGCCACTCGGTGCCACAGCTTGCGCTAGACGGGGCGTTGGTCGCGCTCGCGTACTACCTCGCCTTCTGGCTGCGCTTCGACACCGGTATTCGCGGCGTCTATGAGCGGCTGCTGGAGAACACCTGGTGGTGGGCGGTGCTCATCGGCCTCGTCGTGTTCACCGCCTTTCGCCTGTACAAGCGCTGGTGGCGCTACGCGGGCCAGCGCGACTACGAGGCGGTCGTGCGGGCCGTGTTCGTGTCCACCCTGGCGCTGGTGGGGGCGGTCGCCGTGCTGCACCCGGTCGTCCGCCAGGCCGGTCGCGGCAGTGCCTCGGTCGGGCTGCCCAACGGGATCATCGCCCTGTACTTCCTGCTCTCGCTGACCTTCATGGCCGCCGTGCGCTTCCTCGCCCACGCCATCCACGAGCGGCCCCTGAGCGGCTTTCGCGCCGACAAGGACGCCCGCAGCGTGCTGATCGTGGGGGCCGGCGACGGCGGACGGCTCGTGCTGCGCGAGATCCTGCGCAACCGGCCGCTGGGGCTCAAGCCAGTGGGCTTCATGGACGACGATCCCACCAAGCACGGCATCCGTGTGCAGGGGGTCCGCGTCCTGGGCGACACCGGCGACGACCTGGCCCGCATCATCGATGAGGCCGAGCCCGACGAGGTCATCATCGCCATCCCCTCCGCCCCCGGGGCCACCCGCGCCCGCGTTGTGCGCGCCTGCCGCGACCGCGGCATCCCGGTCCGCACCCTGCCCACCGTCTTCGAGCTTCTCCGCGGCGGCGCCAACTACATCGCCCAGATGCGCGAGGTCAAGGTCGAGGACGTCCTGGGCCGCGAGCCGGTGCGCATGGAGCTCGATCGCGTCGGCTCCTATCTCAACAGCGAGGTGGTGATGGTGACCGGCGCCGGCGGATCGATCGGCGCCGAGCTGTCTCGCCAGATCGCGCGCGTCGGACCGCGTCGCCTGATCCTCCTGGACCACGCCGAGGACAACCTCTTCGACATCCAGCGTGAGCTGGAGTACGACCGCCACGTTCATCCCTCGGTGCTGACCACGGTGCTCGCCGACTGCAAGGAAGAGGAGCGCATGCGCGAGGTGTTCGCCGAGCACGCGCCGACCGTGGTCTTCCACGCCGCGGCCTACAAGCACGTCGGCCTGATGGAGTCCAACCCGGTCGAGGCCTTCCGCAACAACGCGTTGGCCACGCGCGTGGTGGCGACCGTAGCCGGCCAGCAACAGACCGGGATCTTCGTGCTCGTCTCCACCGACAAGGCCGTGGCGCCCGCCACCGTGATGGGCGCGTCCAAGGCGATGGCCGAGTGGGCGCTGGAAGCGGCCACGGCGCGCTTTGCCGGCACCCGCTTCGCCACCGTGCGCTTCGGCAACGTCCTGGGCTCGTCGGGTAGCGTGGTCCCGATCTTCCGCCGCCAGATCGCTCAGGGCGGACCGGTGACCGTCACCGACGAGCGCATGACGCGCTACTTCATGACGATCCCCGAAGCGGTGCAGCTCATCATCCGGGCCGGGAACCTCGGAACCGGCGGCGAGATCTTCGTGCTCGAGATGGGAGAGCCGGTCTCGATCGTGCAGCTGGCCCGGGCCATGATCGACCTGTCGGGGCTCGAGCCCGACCGCGACATCGCCGTCGAGGTGGTCGGCCGCCGCCCCGGCGAGAAGCTCCACGAAGAGCTGTTCAACCCCTACGAGGGTCCCCAGCCGACACCGGCCGAGAAGATCGTGCTCGCGGAGCGCGACCCCCTAGCCGCCGAGGCGGTAGAGGCGATCTTCTCGGAGATAAGCCTGCTGGTGCTGGAGGGGGACGCCGCCGGACTGGCCGATAAGGTCACCGAGCTCTCGGCGCTGCGCGCCACGCCACCGATGCGCACGGCCGGCGCGACCCGCGCCTAACATGCCCGCTCCCATGGCCGCCAGCCTCCTTGCCGCCCTCTCGGTCTCGGACAAGATCAAGACCTATGGGGCCTACGCCGGCTTCGCCGCCGTCCTGGGCCTCGGGGTCCTGGCGCTGCTGTACTTCGCCCAGGCGCGCGAGGTCAAACGCCTGCGGGAGTGGGCCGGTCGCGCCCCCGACCGCCCGGGTCAGCCCCCCGGCCCGGAGATCGCCGCGGGACGCCGTGCGCCGGGCCCCGCGCGTCCCAGCGGCGTCGTCCGCACGGGGCCGGTTGCCGGCCGCCCCCCCGGCGCGGTGCCGCGACCGGGGCTGCGCCCGCCCCCCGGCGTCCCGGCG
>Ga0209577_10000039_pt1 | contig 106423 bp, 87 predicted proteins | sample GraSoiAngelo_109_FD_185874 | JGI IMG/M metagenome (GOLD analysis project Ga0209577, IMG submission 185874) | Grasslands soil microbial communities from the Angelo Coastal Reserve, California, USA - 14_0903_12_20cm (SPAdes) (version 2) | ecosystem: Environmental > Terrestrial > Soil >... | reverse complement strand
GATCCCGACACCGGCGTCATCGACATGTACGCCGGCCCGAGCAATAACGAGATGGCCCTCTTCCCCACCCGCGTCGTCGCGCTCGGACCGACGAAGAGCGCCTACTCGTTCACGATGTTCAAGGCGTCGGGCATGCCCGACGAGCTGTTCGAGTCGCAGCACCAGTCGCTGCAGCGCGAGTTCGACAACATCCGCGCCCACTTCATCGCGAGACCGGGAGCTGTGCACGATGACCGACCAGCATGAGCGAACGGAGATGCTCGCCGCTGATCTCTGGGTCGCACTGCAGAACCTCATCGACGATGCTGAGCGGAGGCCGCAGGCTTGACACGCGCAGCTGCGGTGACCGCCCGCGCCGGCCAGCGAGACAGCGATACCCGCAAGTCGAGTGCGTCGCGACTCACGCTCGACAACCTCGGCTTCCTGCTGGCCAAATCCAGTCAGCGCTGGAACGAACTCCTCTACGAACGGTTCGTTGCCGCCGGCTTTCCCGAGGTGCGGCCGGCGTACGGCTCGCTCCTCATCCCCCTCTACGAGGAGGACGGACTTCGCCAGGGTGAGCTCGCCTGGCGCGCCCGGCTGAGCAAGCAGACGATGACGACGATGGCGCGTGCGCTCGAACGCGACGGGCTGATCGAGCGGCGCACCGACCCAACAGACGCCCGCGCAACACTGATCTTCCTTACCAAGCGCGCGCACCAGCTGCGACCCGTCGCCGAACGGGTGCTCGCAGAGCTCGACGCTCATGTCGCCAGGACGCTGCCGGCACGCGTTCGCACGTCGCTGAAGGGCGCGCTCCGCCAGATCGCCGACCTCGACCGCGAGCGTGTACAGCGATAGAGCACGTGAGCAGCTTCGGCCGATGGAGCCTTTGTGGAGCCCCGTGGTTGCAATAGGTGGCAATCACCGGCAAATCGACTTCTCGCCAAACCCGCGCAAACAAGCGAAAACCGTTGCGACCGGTTGCGACCGGTTGCCTGAGAAGTTCCATGGTAAGGAGGGGGTCGACGGTTCGAGTCCGTCAGAGGGCTCTGCAAAAGCCCAGCTAATGGCGCTTTTTTGTAAGTGTTCAGTCGGTGTCGGGCGCCGTGGGGGCGGGTGTGGAGCCTTTTTTGGAGCCCTCAGGTTGTGAAGGCGCTCTCGCTGAGCGCGAAAACGGGCTCTTTGGTTGTCTTGGCGGCGAGCGGCCCGGCCCGTCTGGCGGCGGCCGCTCGGTCGTCGTGGTGGCTCAGGCGAGCGCCGGGATCGGGTCGCCGCGGGCTTTGGCGGCGAGGAGTTCGCTGAGGTAGCCGTAGAGCGAGCGGCGCTGCAGGCGACAGGTCTGGTCGACCGAGAGCAGCCGTTCGATCGTGCGCTCACCGCCTTGCGAGCGGCTGCCGAGGGAGAGCTTGCGGTAGATGACGGCGGCGCGCAGGCCGCGCTCGGCGGCGTTGTTGGTCGGCTCGACGTCGGCGACGTCGGCGAACGTCCACAGCGCGGGCCAGAGCTTCAAGAGGTTGTTCGCGACGCGCGCACGTGCCGCTGTCGCTTGCCGGTCGAGCCCCACTCGAGCAGCGGCCACATCTGGTCTTTGATCTGGTCGACGCGCTGCTTGAGGGCGGCGCGGTCGCCGTCCTGCTGGAACTGCTTCCAGGCCTGGAAGACGTTCCACGTGACCTCGAGCCCGTCGAGCCCGAACGCTTCTTGTGGACCGGAGCCGAGGTCGGCGTGGCAGGTGAAGTCGCGGCGCAGGTGCGACCAGCACACCTGCCGCCGCTTCGGCTCCAGGCTGTTGTAGGCGCTGAAACGGTCGGAGCCGACGACGCCGGCGAAGTCGTCGCCGATCAGGCCGTGCAGGTGCTGCTTGCCGCGGTCGGGCGCGATCCGCAGCACCGCCGTCTGCTTGCTGAAGGCGCCCCAGAGCGTGCGCGGCTCACCGCTGAGGTACCAACCCGTCTCGTCGATGTTGAGCGCGCCAGCCGCACGCGTCTGCTCGAGCAGCTCCTTGTAGACGGGCTCGAGCGTCGCGGCGATGCGAGCGAGGATCGCGTCGATCGTGCCGACCGCAATCGAGCAGCCAAACAGCTCCCCCAGCAGCTCGACCAGCTGCCGCCGCGAAAGACGATTCCGCACCGTGAGCGACGCGATCGCCGCCTCCAACTTCGGCCCGAAGCAGCCACCCGGAACACCCGCCGGCAGCTCCGCCCGTACCGCGCGACCGCAATCGGGACAGCAGAGCCGCTGCAGGCGGTGCTCGCTGATCTCGACCGCCAGCGGCGGCAGCTCCGCCACCTGATGCCGCACCGGCGCCGCAGCCGGCTCGCGCTCCTCCTCGGCGAAGACGTGGCCGCACGCGCAGCGCTCCGGCCAGTGCTCGACCACGTCGGTCACTCGTTCGCTCGGAAACAACGCGCGGCCGTGCCCGACATGACCGGGCTGAGCGCCCTGCTTGCGGCCCGTCCCGCGCGACCGGCCCCGCCTCCCAAGCCAGGGCGGGTCGTGGCTCGGCGGCAGCGAGGAGTTACGTGAGTCACGCTTCAGCCGCTGCTCCAGCTCCTCGACCCGCTCCGCCAACGCCGCGAGCTGCACGTCCTGCGCCTCCAGACGCGCCGACAACGCCACCAGCGCCTCGACGACCGGCTCGGATCCCGCCGCGTAGATGGCCTCCGCCTCCCAGCGCTCCACACGGGCTCATTCGCCGCCCCGAAACGGGTCCCTGCCGACTGAACGCTTACCCTTTTTTCTTCGGGTCGATTTGCAGATCGTGCAAATTGCGGTGGGTATGGAGCCCTTTCTGGAGCCTTCAGGATAAGAACGCTCCTCCCAATCCGCGAAAACGGGCTCTTTGGTTGTCGTGGCAGCGAGCGGCCCGGCCGGTGTGGGCGTCGGCCGGGCGGTCGTGGCGGTGGCTCAGGCAAGCGCCGGGATCGGGTCGCCGCGGGCTTTCGCGGCGAGGAGCTCGCTGAGGTAGCGTAGAGCGAGCGGCGCTGCAGGCGGCAGGTTTGGTCGACCGAGAGCAGCCGTTCGATCGTGCGTTCCCCTTGCTGGGAGCGGCTGCCGAGGGAGAGCTTGCGGTAGATGACGGCGGCGCGCAGGCCGCGCTCGGCGGCGTTGTTCGTCGGCTCCACGTCGGGAACGTCGGCGAACGTCCAGAGCGCCGGCCAGAGCTTGAGTAGGTTCTTCGCCAGCGCTCGCACGTGCCGCTGCCGCTTGCCGGTCGAGCCCCATTCGAGTAGCGGCCACATCTGGTCTTTGATCGCCTCGACGCACCGCTGCAAGGCAGCGCGGTCACCGTCCTGCTGAAACTGCTTCCAGGCCTGGAAGACGTTCCAGCTCACCTCGAGGCCGTCGAGCCCGAACGTCTCCTGGGCGCCAAGCCCGAGGTCGGCGTTGAAGGTGAAGTCGCCGCGCAGGTGCGACCAGCACACCTGCCGCCGTTCCCGGTCAAGGCTGTTGTAGGCGCTGAAGCGGTCAGAGCCGACCACGCCCGCGAAGTCGTCGCCGATCAGGCCGTGCAGGTGCTGCTTGCCGCGGTCGGGCGCGATCCGCAGCACCGCCGTCTGCTTGCTGAAGGCGCCCCAGAGCGTGCGCGGCTCACCGCTGAGGTACCAACCCGTCTCGTCGATGTTGAGCGCGCCAGCCGCACGCGTCTGCTCGAGCAGCTCCTTGTAGACGGGCTCGAGCGTCGCGGCGATGCGAGCGAGGATCGCGTCGATCGTGCCGACCGCAATCGAGCAGCCAAACAGCTCCCCCAGCAGCTCGACCAGCTGCCGCCGCGAGAGGCGGTTGCGCACGGTCAAGGAAGCAGCCGCGCGGGACGCCCGCCGGCAGCTCCGCGCGGACCGTCGCGACCGCACTCAGGACAGCAGACGCGCCGCAGGCGATGCTCGCTGATCTCGACCGCCAGCGAGGGCAGCTCCGCGACCTGGTGCCGAGCGGGCGCACCAGCCGGCGCGCACTCATGCTCGCCGAAGACGTGGCTGCAGCCGCAACGCTCCGGCCAGTGCTCGACGACGTCCGCGACCCGTTCGATCGGGAACAGGGCGCGTCCGTGGCCGGGATGGCCAGGCTGTGCGCCCTGCTTGCGGCCCGTCCCCCGCGACCGGCCCCGCTTCCCCAGCCAAGGCGGATCATGGCTCGGCGGGAGCGACGAGTTGCGCGAATCGCGCTTCAGCCGCTGCTCGAGCTCCTCCACCCGCTCCGCCAGCGCGGCCAGCTGCGCGTCCTGCGCCTCCAACCGGGCCGACAACGCGAGCAGGGCCCGACCACCGGCCCCCGCCCCTGCGTGTAGATCGCCTCCGCCTCCGAGCGCTCCACACCCGCTCATTCGCCACCCCGAAACGGGTCCCTGCCGACTGAACGCTTACCCTATTTCTTTCTAGTTGGTTTGCAATGTCTTTGGCTTGATCGACTTTGGAGCCCATTTTGGAGCCTTCAGACCGTCAAGCAGCGGCGACAGCGGGCGATCCGCGGGTTTTCCAACCACTGGAACCAAGCGGTAGGCGACGGCGTGTGGAGTACGGCGCCGTGTGGTAAGCGGCAGTTCCTCACCAGGCTTCCGGGCCGCCCGTCCCGTCGTGGGGTCTATATCTCGGGTTTGCCGCGCGCTTGCGAGCGATGAGTTCCCGCCGCGCGTGGTCGGCGGCGATCAGCGGGTCGAAGTCGGCGTCGCCCCTGATGTTTGGCCGAAGCAGGTCTTCGATCGGTTCGTCCGAGATCAGCTCTCGGAGCATCCGCCCGTTCTCGCCGGGGAAAATCCCGTTCTCGTGCATCAGCACCAGTAATGGCTCGATGCTGAGGACGGCGGGAAACCCGCCCGTCCGCTCGAGATCCTCGCTGAATATTCCCGTGTAGATGCCGAGAAGGAAGTTCCACTCGTGAATGACCGGCCCGCCGCTGAATCCACCGCGCCCCATCGTGGAAACGATGAAATGCGGATGGCCGCCGTCGTACCGGTCGACCACGCCGTTGATCTCGCCGACACTCGCAACTAGCTGCGTGTCGGCCGAGAGCGGCACGCGTGGGTATCCCATCGCGAGAACGCTCGTGAGAACCAGCTCGTCGCCGATCCAGTCGTCAAGGTGGCCGCCGAGCGGAACGTAGGCGATCTTCGGCTGGACGAAGTCGTCCCTCACGATGGTCGTCCTCTCCATGTAGAGCTCCAGGGAGAAATCCGTCTCGAGGATCGCCAGGTCGACCTTCGGGTCGTCCGGCACGAAGGTACGCACGATGGTCAGCGCCTTCGGCCGCGAGTGCTCCGCGACGATCTCTGTCACTTGACTGTCCTCGATGACGTGCCGCGCGGTGACCATGTATCCGTCGCCGATGTGGAACGCAGCGCCGTTCGCGAGCGTCTTGTCGGGCATCTCGACCTCGACTCGCGCCATGCAGACCTTGTAGAGCTGGAATAGCTGCCAGAGATCGGGCCGCTCCCACGAAGGATCGAGAGGACGCTCGTTGAGCGCCTGTCGCCCGGAGGCCGGCCGACGCAGTGGCCGCCGCAGGCGCGTCAGCGCCTCCACGGCTGCCTTGTGAGCGTGACGCCGCAGACGCGTTGCGCGCCGCCGTCATGGATCAGCGCGCGCGCGACCTCGCGGAGGGTGAACCCGTCGGTGAAGACGTCGTCGTACACGAGGATGTCCTGATCCTTTGTTACGGAGGGGTCCGGGATCGACAGCGCGTTCCGCAGCTCGCTCTCGACGATCTCTTTACGGTCGGCCCATGTGTGGCCTGCGAGCGTCTGAGTCTTCGCCCTCTTGACGATCGCTGGCGGGTCGTCCGTGTCGAAGGGCCATCGGCCGTCGGCCTCCTCGTCGGCAGCTAGGATGACCTCGCGCGTGTGGTCGTACTTCCGGGTGCTCTCCGGTTCGACGTACGTTGGGCTGGCGATGATCAGGTCGAAGTCCTCGAACGTTTCGCTTTCGTCGTCCAGGAATCCCACGAGGACGCGTCCGAAGATGTTCCTCCAGCCGTGTCGGTTTCTGTACTTGAACGCGCTGATCGCGGTTTCGAGCACGCCCGACCTCATTGCGATCGCGTAGTTCCAGCTGAAGTAGCGATCGGACTCGGGCCAGTTGCAGAGCGGGTTGCCGCACGTCCCATCCGACTTCAGGGCGAGGTCGCAAGTAAGGCAGCGGTTCGGGGCGAGTGCCTCGATCGTCTCGCGCGCGCAGCGGTAGCAGATCTCGGCGGTCCCGGACTCGAGATAGGCGCACACGCCGCAGCGCCCGATGCCGGCTGGAACGGGCGGTTCGCCCACCGGATCGGGGCGCCGAGCTCCCATGTCCGGAAAGGCTAGACCGCGAGCGAGAGCTGCATCCGCGCGTCGGCGCGCTGCCGTACAACCGCGGGAGACCGAAGGTCCATGAGGATGTCCTCGACCCGCGAGACCTCCTTCGCCCCCCGCCTTCCGACGTACGTGCGCGCCCATGCGTGCTCGCTCACGAGGTTGCGAAGAAGCCACACGTGCTTTCCGTGCTCGAGCGCGTACCGCGCCTGCATCTTCGCGCCGGAAGTCTCGGACGCCTCGATCACGACCGTTCCCTGCCCCATCCCGGACATCGTTACGTTGCGCCGAGGGAACGAGTAGCGCGTGGGTGGCGCATCCGGCCAGAACTGCGATACGACGGCGCCGCTGTGCACGATCTCCTCAGCAAGCTCGCGGTTCTGGGATGGGTAGATACGCCGGATGCCAGAGCCGAGGACCGCGATCGTCCGACCGCCCGCATCGAGGCACGCCTGGTGCGCGGCCGTGTCGATTCCGACCGCGAGCCCAGAGAGCACCGTCACGTCGTGTGTCGTAAGCAGGCGCGCCATCTCCGCGGCTTGCCTGAGCCCCATCGGTGACGCCTGACGCGTTCCCACGACCGCGACCGCGCGGGCGTCGTCATCGCGCAGCTCACCGCGGTAGAACAGGAACGGCGGGAGGTTGAAGATCGTCCGGAGGTTCGCGGGGAAGTCGTCGTCAAGCACAGTGGTCAGGGCCGTACCCTCGGCGTCCATCTCGCGGAAGATGTCTTCGACCGATCCCTGGTGGTCCTGCAGCTCCTGCGCGTGGCGGGCGAGAAGGGTCATGCTCTCCTTCGCTTCAACAGAGCCTTCGGCGCACTTCCCGTCCAGCAGCCGGTCGAGGCCGTCGGGTCGTTGCGCCTCCCGGGCGATGAAGTGCCAGTTGACGCCCTTGACGCGCAGGAGCGCAAGTAGGGCTATCCGTCGGTCGCGGCTAGCCACCACTGCACCTCCTCTCTAATACGAACGCATGTTCGCACATGTCGCACTCTGGAGGGTACATCGGACGGCACGGGGCGACTCACGCGTGGGCAGCTGTTCGTCCCAGCCCGGACGGCACGGGGCCATCTTGTCAGGTGGCTCGGAAGGCCGCCTCCGCTCGTCCCCGACCGCGATTCCAGTCCGGCGCCGGAGCTGCTTGTCGCTGGTCTGGGGTGAGCGCTGAGCGAGCGCCGCCGGCATGCGGTTCACCTAGCCATTTCGGCAGGCGCCCCGCTGCTCGAGAGAGGGAGGGCAGCTCGCTCAGAGACGAGCGCGAGGACGAGGAAGAGCGGCATCGACGATCCCTCGCCGATATGTTCACTCCTGAACTGGGTCGAGCCGGTGCCAGAAGCTGGCGTGGTCTAGCCCGACGGCGCGACTAGGGCGCTGCTGGCGCTCCTGTATTGAAAACTGACAGCGGCTCGCCGAGCGCGGTCAGCGCCTCCCACAGTGCGGCCCGCAGCGCCTGCGTGAACCCCGGTCGGAATGCGTCGATCGCCAGCCAGCGGCTAGTCAGCGCAAGGCCGGGTCTCGGGCTCGCGCTCATGCGCGCGGTGTCGGCGAAATCCGCGTGAAACTGTGGAACGTCGGCGGCGTCGAAGATCCCGTCCTCAATCAGCCGTTGTAGCTCCGCATCCCATTTGTCGCGCGTTATCGGCGTCGTTGAGTCGATGCGGTCGACCCAGTACTCGACGTACTCATCAGCCGTTAGCTTTGAGCGCGTCCACGTCAGGCCGCGCGTCATGAAGCCGAAGTGGAAGTTCGGCTCCACTTCCCAGCCGCGCTCGCGGAGAGCGAGCATGCGCTCGCAGCGGCCGCGGTCGGCGTAGAGGAGTCGGGCCTGTTCAAGGGTGTCCCCTGGGTAGAGGCGGAGTGGCGCCTCATGAGCGGAGTCAGTGTCGAGATACGCGTACTTCACGGTCACCGGTCCTTGCAGCTCGAGTCGCGCACGAGTCCCGAAGCGCCCTCTGACGACGTCGACCTCTGCGCCGGGTGCGACTTCCCGTAGTAGCTCTGCGTAGTGGTCGACGGCGCCGGCAATGCCTCGTAGGGCCCCGTCGTCGTCAGCGGCACGGCTTGCGCCGTTAGCCGCGCCCGCTTCTTCCTCGCCGCCCTCCGTGACAGCCGGCGCCGTTTCCCAGGCATCAGGGCCGGGCCATAGGGAGAGGACTCGATTGGCGAGAACCTCACCGCGGGCGTCAATAGCCGCCTCATCGAATGTCTCCGGCTGCTGTTCGATGAGCTCGACGTTCAGCAGCAGACGCGTGACCTTGTTGAGCTCCGTGCGCTTCGTCAGCCAGGGCGCGTTCGATAGGGCCGCATTCAGCGGCGCCGCGGTGAGGGTCAAGTTGCCGAGGCGGTGAATGCGCGCCTCGCGCTCCTCCTTCGCCACGATCGGATCGTCGTTGGCGGGAAGGGGCCAGTGCTCCTCCCATGACTGCGGCATGACGTGCTCGAGCGTGAGCGTCTTCGGGATGACAGGGACGTCGACCTTCGACGTGTAGAGGCTTTCCTCAATCGCGGCCAGCGCCATAACGATGCGCTTGCCGGCAACGTTGTTGTAGAGGCCTCTGGTCGTAAGCGCGACGCGCAGCTCATTGTCCGACGGCCACCGACTGATCTCGCCGACGCCGCGCCGGAGATAGTCGATCAGGACGTCGTCCGCGTGCTCTGGATCCGCGCTGACGCGGGCGAGCATCACCGGCACCTGCTGGTTGTAGTTCTTCACCGTCAGGCGCATCAGGGCGCGGCGCACAAGCCAGCTTTCAAGTGCACGCAGTGCTCGGCGACGGCGCTCGAGCGTTATCCGCGCGTCCCTGAACAACAACAGAACAAGCGGCATTACGGCCGATGTGTCAAGCAGCTCGAGGCGCTCGAAGAAGATCGCCTCAACGCTGCCCGGAGGCTGGTGTTCGAAGCTCCGCATGATCTCGGCGTCGCGGCGCAGCTCGCGGATCAGCTCATCGGCGCGCGGAGCAGCGGCGGCGGCGCCGATGACGCGCTGGCGGAAGCGCAGGAAGAGTTCCGTCGCCGGAACGACCTCCTTCAGCTTCATCGCCAACCAGTGCATGAGGAAGAGCTCGGCGCGCGGGCGGTTTAGGCGCCCCTGGCGAACTTCCGTGCGCCAGTACGCCTGGTCGAGCTCCGGCTCCCATACGCCGTGGTAGAGCCCCTCCACGTCGAGCGATTGCCGCTCGGCCTCATGGAAGACGACATTCTTCACGAGGTCGAGCGCCAGTAGCGGCGTGCCGCGGGCATTCAGCGTCTCGAAGATCACCTGGGGGTTATCGCCCGACTCGAGCGTGATCGAGACGACCTTCAAGAGGTCGCTTAGCGTCGTTCGCAGCAGCGTGAGGCGCTGGAGCCGCGCCTCACCGTCCTCGACTTCCGCAAGCCAGTCGTTGATCGCGCGGCAGAAGAAGGCGTACGCCTCATCGATGCGATTGTGCGGATCGTCTTCACGATCGGCGGGTGGCCCGCCGCTCTGCATCACCGCTGTGAACGCCGATCGGTTGGCGTTCGTCGGCCAGACCTTGAAGACGTTGATGCCCTCCGCGATCAGCTCGTCGTTCCGTGTGAGGCGGCGCAGGATCGCCGCCTCCTTCTCCGAGCCGGCGTCGTAAGCCATGTTCGTCGCCGCGGCCAAGAGCAGCTGCAGCGTCGTCAAACGCTGCTGACCATCGATGACCGTGTAGAGCGGGATTGCGCCAGGCGCGTGGATGACTTGGTCGAGCACGATCGCTCCGAGGAAGTGCGAGTAACTCGCATCGCCACCGCCGTTCAGGCGCTCTTCCAAGATGGTCTCGATGTCCTCCCAAAGCGGCTGCCACTGCCGCTCGGCGTCCCACACGTACGGCCGCTGGTAGAGGGGCACGACGTAGCGGACGTCACGCTCAAACAGCTCCTTCACTGTCCGCGTGTCCGGCTTCACGCGCGTACCTTTGTCGGCAGAGCAGCGGCCGTCAAGCCCCCTGTTAGGCGCTTAGGACACCTCGGACTGGCCGCGACACTCTCGGCGGCCTGGGAGCAGACACACCGAGGACCTCCGTAGCTCGCCGCAATCGATCTCGCACAAATGAGGGCCGCTGCGGAGTCGGCCGAAAGAGGGTGAGCCACCGCGGAGTCCGCGGCGCCGCGGCGAGGGGTCGTGGCGCCCTCTCCCAATCGAACACCTTGACTTTCTCCCAGCCGGCAATCTTGCCCTATCCCGAAGTCGGCCCCGACACCACGGGCGAAGGCGACGCTTGGATCGGGGGCGATGGATCGCCGCCGCGGCGACGACGCGGACGGCCCGGCCTATCAGATCCCGTACTCGGAGTGTCCCTCGTCCGGGGGTGCGCCGCCGCAGCAGCAACGCCGACTTCGTTGCCAGCGGTCGAACGTCCCTTGAGAAGCCTGAAGAGCCGCTGCGGGTTCTGCGCGCGGTCATGGAGCGCCCCGAGGAACTCAAGCCGGGGAAGACGACGGCGGAACTCACGGCGGAGGCAGCCTCGGAGTTCGCGTCGCTCGCGGACCGGCTCCGCGTCCGAGGCCACGAGCCGCACGCCGTTGCTCATTTCCTCAACAAGCTCGTCTTCTGCATGTTCGCCGAGGATGCCAGACGCTCCTGCACTGGCATCGCCGGCTGTTCGCTCGCCGCTGGACCTATCCACACCGACGTCTGGGACGGCCGCCGATCAGGCGCGACGTACACGAGCTGATTCTGCGTCTCCCGCGCGAGAACCCGGCTTGGGGTTATCCGCAGACCGTGGGCGAGCTGCGGCAGGCTGAGTATGGCTCAACCAGGTGGTTCCACGGCCTCTTTGGCTTCGTGCGCGGCAGCGGGCGGCTGACATGCATTGACGAAAGACCGTCCGTAGAAAGTCAGCGTCAGCTCTGCTGTTCCATTTACTAGGCCGCCTTGCCGGTAGAGCAGTTCGTTCAAGCCGCCATACGTTGCCGGCACGGGGACATAGATGAGCCCGTGTCGTTCGAGATCGTCCACGTTCACGAGAAACGTCTCATCGAAAGACACACCACATTCCCGAGCAAGATCAGCGACGGGGATCCCCTCTTCCCCCTCTTGGACTGAGAGATCCTGAGCGCGATCTCGGGTCGAATCGTGTACGAAGCGACCACCGGACCAATCATCATCTTGCAGGCGGTAAAGCGTTTCGAGGATGAGGGCCTCGATAGGCAGTATTTGAGCCAAGATCACAGGGAAACCCGGCATGACGACGACACCGTGATCGCCAGCAGCAGCGTTGGCAAGCAGTGCCGCCCATCGCCCAACCATAGAGTCCTCGCGCTCGTCCTCGTTTGCTGCGGCATCAAGCAAGGGCACGAGGATCTTCCAGTCCACGTGCTGTGGATCAATCCCGGCCGTCTCGCACATCTCCTTCGCGTCCGTGAACACGCGAATCTGCATCTGCAAGCGGCGGAAGCGGATTGTATCGACGAGGTAGCTCCCTACTTCCTTCGTCGGAGCGCCGAAGACAGCCGAGACGAAGTCGGTGATCGGGGCGAGGAGGCCGCGTACTGTGCCTTCGGCCGCTCCCTCTGTGGCGGCCTTCACGAGCTCCAGACTGTCGTCGCCCACCAAACGGAAGCCTGGAGCCTTAGCGTCAGCCCGTCAAGCGGCTCAAAGTACGAGTCAAGACCGTCCGCCGACTGCTGCTCGTGCGCGCGCCGGTCGAGACCGGCCATGACCACTCTACGTCGGAGCGTTGGAATTCTCTAGCGGGGTGTCCTTCCTAAATCGACGAGCTACCAATGAGCTTTGGGCCACGACAGGCGTGGAAGCGGTCACCGTTCGTGACGCCGGCAACACTCCTTCGCTGGCACCGGGAGCTCGTCGCGCGCCGCTGGAGCGAGCATCCTCGAGTGCGACTTCTCACGGTCGAGATGCTCTTCCTCAGGCGCTTCTACGTCCTCTTCTTCATCGAGCTCGCGAGCCGCCGCGTCCACCTCGCCGGGATCACAACTAACCCCGACGGCGTCTGGGTTACTCAGCAGGCGCGCAACCTGCTGATGCAGCTCAACGACGGCATCCCGTCGTCCGCGGTTTCTGATCCGCACCGCGACAGCAAGTTCACACGCGAGTTCGATGAGGTCTTCCGCTCGGAAGGCATCCGAGTCATCAAAGCGCCCGTGCGGGCCGTGGGGTGCACAAATACGATCCGCTGCAAATCGACAAGATCACGGAGGCGGACCGAGTTTTGTGCACCCCACGGGCGGAGAATGCACCCAAACGAGATGATGGAGCCGCTCGCAGCGAGCAATGCCGTAGCCGCCGGTATCGGCGCGGGAGGCGCTGTGCTTGGGACGCTGGTCGGAGGCTCATTGACATACGAGATCGAGCGCAGCCGCGAGAAGCGGCAGCGCAGGCGAGAACGCGAAGCCGAGGCGCGGGTGACGCAAGGCATCGCTCGCGTCTGGAGCAAGAAGCTGAGCGACTTTTACGTCCTCGTCGACGACCACTCGCCTCCTCGAGCGGGATCAGTCTGGTGGAGGGACCAAAACGACGTCGACTCGGAGATCGACGTCGAGGACATGAAGCGCGTCGCCGCCGTCGCAACGACGAAGCAGTGGAAGGAGATCGACTACGCCCTCTCGCACATACGTGAAGCGCGCGCGGCGCGGGCTTTCGCGCTGAGCCGGGACCAGGGTGCCCTTAGCGACAAGAACGTCCTCGATCTGAGGCGCGCCATGGCGCAGGTCGAGCGGGCGATCGAGAAACTGGCGGACCTTGCTCACGACGAGTATCCGCCCGAGTGGCTCACCGACCGGATTGAAGGGGGCAATCAACCAGGCGGTTGGCGCTCGTAGGGTGCAGAAACGCGGTTGGGTGACGCGCGAGGGGCGATGATGGCGAGGTAGCGTCGGCGGCCCCGTCTATTGGAGGTCGCCGTTTGCTTGTGTCATCCGTGTACGTCGTGCTGAGCCGGTTGCTGGAGCTGGTGGTGCTCTTCGCTCGGGCTGATCGGGCGAAGGAGCTGGAGATTCTCGTACTCCGGCATGAGCTGTCGATTCTTCGCCGGCAGATCAGCCGGCCGCGGTTTGAGCCGCACGATCGGCTGCTGCTTGTGGCGCTGAGCCGGATGCTGCCGCGCCGAAGCTGGAACGCTTTCTTGGTGCGGCCGGAGACGCTGCTGCGTTGGCATCGCCGGCTGGTGGCTCGCCGCTGGACCTTCCCGCACCGACGTCCTGGGCGGCCGCCGATCGGGCGTGAGGTGCGGGAGCTGGTCCTCCGTCTGGCGCGCGAGAACGCGAGCTGGGGCTACATGCGGATCGTGGGTGAGCTGCGCAAGCTCGGCATCGCCATCTCGGCGACCTCGGTCCGCAACATCCTCGCTAGGGCCAGCTTGCCGCCCGTGCCGCAGCGCGACTCGCAGTCGTGGCGCAGCTTCCTACGAGCGCATGGCGAGTCGATCCTCGCCTGCGACTTCTTCACCGTCGACACCGTCTGGCTTCGCCGCCTGTACGTGCTCGTCTTCCTCTCGATCGGGAGCCGCCGGGTCGAGTACTTCGCCTGCACGAGCAACCCGAACACCGCGTGGATGCTGCAGCAGGCGCGCAACCTGCGGATGGAGCTCGACGATCGCGACCGACAGGTCCGATTCCTGATCCACGACCGCGACACGAAGTTCCCGCGCGCCTTCGATGCGCTCCTGGCGGCCGAGAAGGTCAAGGTCATCCGCACGCCCGGGAGGCGCCGAACGCGAACGCACACATGGAGCGCTGGGTCGGCACCGTCCGCCGCGAGTGCCTCGACCGGCTGCTGACCCTCGGCCGTCGCCAGCTCGAGCACGTCCTCTGCGTCGACGTCCAGCACTACAACCGACAGCGGCCCCACCGCGCCCTCGACCTGAGTCCGCCCGAGGCGAGCGATCAATTAGCCGTCCGAGCAGGGTCGGCGCTGCAGGATCTTCAGGTGAACCGCCGCGACCTGCTCGGCGGCCTCATCCACGAGTACGACATCGCCGCCGCCGCGTGACGATCGAGTTTCTGCACCCCACGGGATGCGGGTGCTGCGACAGCGGCGGCGGCAATGCTGCACCGCCTCGCGTCTCACCGTCGGGGCGCTCTCCGATGAGCGGCGTGCCCTGGTGGGTCCTCCGGCGCCGCCGGCGGCGTCGGAGGCGGCAGACCTGGCCGTCAAGGGACGAGAGCTCGCGGCGCGAGCGGTTAGGCCGTCGCCTTCCTCACGTGCCATTCGGGACAATCGCAGCGATGACCGACGGCCGCGAGTGGCTTCTTCATCCGCGCCAGCGCTGGCAGGCGCGACGGCGCCACGCGGACATGCTCAGGGAGATCGACGAATACAGACGCGAGCGAGATCCCGCCGAGAACGCCGAGAGCGCGCCGCCGGCGAGCGAGGAGATTCGCCTTCACGCGGTCTGGGGGGCCGAGAGCTATCCGCTGTCGTTCATCGACGTGCTGCTGGATGCCGTGCGGCGCCTGACGGCGCAGGGTCGCTACGGACCCTGGGAACCGCCGGCGGAGCGGATCGAGCAGTCGCTGCGTTTGGGAGGCTCGGGCTGGATTCCCCTCGGGCCGGTGGTTTCTCCCGGCAGTCGCTTCTATGCGCACGCCTCTCCGATCGAGGTAGTGCTCCCGCGCTATGTCGAGTACGGGCACGCCTCTGTTCACTACTCAGTGCCGTCACACGCGGTGCTTGTCGTCACGTTCGTCCTCGACGATGCGGGCAGCCGGCGGGTCGAGGAGAGCCTGCGCGCGACCTATCACAGCTATGCAACGGGGCACGGGAACTGGACGACGATTCATGACCCGGCGAACCAGAAGCGGGAGGCCGTGCGTGCCAAGCGAGCGGAGCAGCTGGCTGAACTCGCGACGTTCTTCGCACGGGAGGCGCCGGGGTTGTTCGCCAGCGACGGGCGTCAGGTGCCGTCGATCGAGTTCTGGACGACGCGGGAGAGAGAACCCTTCGAGGAGGATCAGGAGGAGGGTCGCCGGAGAAGTCTCAACGACTTCATCCAACTGCTTGGCTGGATCACGTGGACGAACATCTGGCGCGGGCCGCACGGCTTGACCCTGAAGGAAGCTCCGCTCACTGGGGACGACTTCTGGAGCTCGCCGAACCTTCAGCTCGTCGCCCGAGAAGCTGAACTGTTCGCGGGCAAGGATCTCGAGATGTACGGCGGGCGATCACGCGAGGCCTATGTCAATCGTCTCAAGGACAGCATCGACCCGCTCGCGGCCGTCCTCGCACTGACGGAGACGTTCCGTTTCTACGACGCCGAGCTCGTCTCCTCGAGGCGTCGCCTGCGCGAGGCTCAGAGTCGGTCGCTGCGGCGACGCGTTAAGGCCACCATCGCCGTGCAAGACCGCCTGCTGCGCCAGCACGCTGACGTGGACGCCCTCGCGCGCGGTGTTCAACAGTGGAAAGACGATCTCCTGCCGCTCCTTCGACACACCACCATCGACTTCGAGCGGTGGCTGCCGATGTCCCTGCGCGACTCGAATGCCAGGGATCAAGCAGCCGGAAGCAGGACGGCACGGCCCAAGCGCGGGCGGGCGCGACTGACGAGGCGTTCCGAGGAGCCCACGCAGGTCGAGTCCACTGAAGCCAGGCGCCGACGGGACCCACCTAGGACCTGGCTCGAGACGCAGGCGCGTGAGATACGCGTACGCGCAGAGCATGTCGTCGGCGGGTCTCGCGAGATAAGCGATGTCGTTCGCGCGAGCAGTGAAACCACCAGCGCGCAGGCGAGCCTACGACTCCAGCGACAGGTCGCGCTCCTGACGTGGGCTCTGTTGATCATCGGGGCCGCGATGCTGATCGTCGTGATCGTCACGGCCAAGTAGAGAAGCATCTGTTCTTGGGGCGCCGACTTCGGCTATGGCATCTGGGCGATCCGCGCAGAACATCGCCCCCGCACCTGACCGAGTTCACGCACAAAGCCGGGTCGCCTTAAGCGCGCCCGCGACCTGGCGGATGCCGCTCTGGAAACCGCCGACGCGCCGCGCTTCCGCCAGCCGAGGCGATCGTGGCGGACGGCGAGCAGCCGGCTCGCGCGTGGGATGGAACACCTTCGACCTGTACAGCAAGCACCCCGCGACGATCGAGTCGTCGAACGCGATCGCGCGGATCGGCGTGCTGCTCGAGCGGTTCGGCCCGGTCTCGTACGACTACCGGCTGTTCATCTAGGCGGCGCGGGACGCGGCGGCTAGATCCACCCGCGTTTGCGGCCCTCACCGATCAGGGCGAGCACCGTCAGCGTTGCTGCCGCCATCTGGACGATCCACTTCAGCTGATCCATCTCGAAAACTCCCTTCCTTGCGTCGCGGCCGGCGCCAAAGCCGGCCTTTCTGCCACCGTGCCAGGCGATTCGGGGTTGCGAAAGGGTCGGAGCCGAACTTGCGCGTTAGCGACGGCCGGAGTGTCATCCCACGCATGACAGACGTCGCGAAGGAGCTCGGGCCGACGATCGACGACCTCGTCGAGGTCGCTCGCGCAGCCGGCAAGCCAGACGCGTCGAGACGAACGATCCGGCACTGGGTGAGCGAGAAACTCGTGTCGGGGCCGGCGCGTGTGGGACGGGAGTGGCGTTACCCGCTGCGTGCGATCGGCGAGGTCGACGCGGTGACGCGGTGGCGCGAGCGCGGCGCAGCGCTCGACGAGACCCGCTTCGTCGTGTTCATCGAGACCGGCGGCGGCGATGCCGGAGCTGCGGTCCGGATCGCGCGCGAGTTCCTTGAGGCGTGGGAGCATTCGATCTCAGCGGCGGCTGCTGATGCGAAGGCGAATCCGGCGCTCGTCGAGGAGGAAGCGGCGAAGGCGGCACGGATGAGGAGCCGGTCACCCCTCCCGCACCGCGTGCGGGGCGTCTCGTTCGATCAACGCGAGCTCGCGATCGCGTTCGTGATGAGCAAGATGCTCGGCCTATCTCGCGACGAGGACGCGGCGGCGGAGGGTCTGTTTCAGCTCGAGCGGATCTTGGGCAGTCGTAGCGGTCGCGGCGGCGCAGCCCGCGACCTCAGCGAGGTCAGCATCAAGCCGGACGACGTGTTCCCCGACCCGGGCGATCTACGGCGCGCGCTCGAGCGCGCGACGCCGGAGCGGATTGAGTTCGCGCGGCGGGGTGTCGACGCCGCGCTCACGTGGACGCCGGCGCTTCAGGCGACGCTCGCGACCGAGTTCGGTGTTGCCGCAGCGCCGGTTGTCGACGTCGCTCTGGAGTGGGCGGAGAAGATCACGTCGCACGTCTACGCGCTCATGTTCGCGATCTTCATCCGCAATGCTCTCGAGCGCGCAACCGACGACGAGATCACAGAGAGCCTGCGCGTCTTCGGCGGTCCGCTGATGATGGCGGCGATCCTCGCGGAGCGTCCGCCGAGCGAACGGGAGGTCGCCTTGCGACGCCTCCGGCCGTACCAGCGGATCCTGCTAGAGCGCGCGCCTGCGATCCCAGACGACGATGTAGCGTGATGACGGTGCTGCCGGACTATCTCGACCACGGTCTTCGCGTCGTCTTCTGTGGCACAGCGGTCGGAGAGACCTCCGCCGCGTGCGTCCACTACTACGCCGGCCCAGGGAACGCGGTCTGGCAGTTCCTGTACGAGTCGGGGCTGACATCCCGGCGCCTCGCTCCCCACCGACGATGCGTCGATCACGAGATAGGGGATCGGGCTGACCGACCTCGCGAAAGACATCGCGGCGTCGAGCGATCGTCGCCTTGGGGAGCAAATACGACGTGTCGCGCTTCATCGAACAGATTGAGCGGTACACGCAGCGCTCGTCGCGTTCCCTGGGAAGGCGGCGGCGAAGGCTGTCTCTCGCGCGCTTGGACACGGCAAGCGATGTTCGCCTCGGTCTCCAGTCGTGGTGTGTCGGTGAGTCGGGTGTTTTCGTCGTGCCGAGCGCGAGCGGCGCGAACCGGAACGCGGCGCGGCTCGAAGGGGAAGCCGACGCGTCTGGCCTGGGTCGTGAAGCTCCGCGAGGTCGTCGACACGCCAAGACGACAGACGCCCTAGCCCTCTGGGTCTTCGCCAGAGTCGCCTTCTGGCTCGACGATCTGCCTCAGCACGTCGAGATCGACGATCGGCCCACCGGTTTCGACTTCCGTTGCGAGTTGGAACTCGATCTCGCCGCGCGTTGGCTCGGCGAGGTTCGCGGCGTGGATCTGCCATGGAATCCGGTACGTCCCGTCCTGCGGCAGTCTCAGCGTGAGCATGTCGCTCTCCTCGTAGACGCCGTGAATCAGCTTCGTAATCTCGATGTCGACGAAGACCGACCCTCTGCGGTAGCGCGGACGCGACACATTCCGTGGCTGCGGCATCCGGATTGGGCCGACCCGGTCGAGCGCGGATAGGGCGCCGAGGGAAGGCGAGAAGCCGAGGTCGGGAATCCCAAACCGGCTCTTGCGCGCGAACTTCGGGCGGGCGGGCGGGCTGTCGATCACCGGATAGTCCTCCGGCCCCTCGTCGAACGGATCAGGGAAGTGAACTTCCACGCGGACATCATTTGCTGGCACACGACCGTTGTTCTCGAACCTCAGCTTGAAGCTCACAAGCTCGTGGATTTCGCGATGCCATTCCTGGTAGTCGCGCAGCCATTGCCGGACTCGCGTCAGGTACGTCTTCACGCGCGCTTCAAACTCCGCCTTCTCTTCGGCTGTCGCCGGCCCGGATGGGGCGAGCCCTAACGAGCGGGCAAGCGCGTCGTACGCTTCCGCCTGCTCGAGAAGCTTGGCGAAAGCTGGCGCAACCCCCGCCATGCCTGCTGCCGCATCTGTCGGCTTCGTCTTGGGTTTCGGTTCCTTCGGCAGAGTGGCGAGTGCCCGCTCCCGCTCGAGAGCGATGATCCGTTCGACATCGACGTCGCGATCCACCCGCTTGCGCGCAAGCACGGCTCCGGAGGATCCCGATCCCTTCACATCGAACACCACCACGGGATTCGGCTTCAGAGCGCGCGCCTCCTCGATTGAGTTCTCCGTCAGCTCTGCTAGTCGCCGGACATCAGACGCCATCTGCTGCTGCTGCCGCGTGGCCTCCTTGTTGCCACGCCAAGTGATGAACGTTCCGGCGGAAGCTGCCAGCGCCGCGATGATCGACGAGGCGAGCGTGAGTGCGACGACGATGCCCTCGCCGTGCGTGAGCGCGAGCACGATCGCGGCTCCGACACCTCCGACGGAGGCGAGCCAAAGAACTGACCACGTGACGATCCCGAGCTTGCGCATCTCGATCGAGGATAGATCCAACGTCGGCAGACGACTGTGCAGCACGGCCGCGGCATGGCAAGCCCACCTGGCCAGGCCGTAATGCGTTCAGTCGGGCGCGAGACCTACAGGCCTCGGTCTCATCTTCGTGTCGTCTGCTTCGTCGGCGGCGCCAACTGCGGATCCCACACAACTTCACCGAGCCGGTCGACCGGCCGGATCAGGATTACCGCTTCGTGCGCGAGGTCGGGCGAGAGAGTCGGATCCGGCTTCGATCTCGCCGGAATCGCGATCACGCTGGCCGTCTCTGTGGCCGCTTGACGCGGACGCGGATGTATGACCTCTGCCAGCTCGTCCTACAAGATCAGTGCCACGACGTCGTCGCCGTGCTCCCGCTGCCTTCCTCAATCCCCAAAACGCGCGCGATGTCGCCACCGACCGCGTGCGACCCCCAGGGGGTTCTCCGTACTGGGGTTCCGTGGCCTCCGACCCCGAGTCCGCCCGTGCTCCGAAGTCGAGGAATTCGGGCGCGTTTTCTGGTGCCGAGACGAGACGAGACACTTCGGCGTGTGAGGAGGTGGTTGATGGCTGGTGACCGTTTCGGCCGCCTTCGCTTGTTAGGCGGAGCCATGAGGCACTTCGGGCGGGGAGGGAAGGCGACGGCGGCGCAGCGCGCTGAGGTTGAGCGGCTGGCGGCGGAGGGCGTGTCGGTGCGGCGGATCGCGGCGCAGGTGTTCGGTGATGCTCGCTTCCGGGGACGGGTGGAGCGGATCCTGCACCGGCCTTCCTCGCAAGCTGTTGCGGCGACGGTCCCGCTGGAGCCGGCGCTGGCGGGGATCGATCCTGCCGCGCTGGGGACGACGGAGCTGATCCGCTTGTTGCTCGAGCGTCGATTGGCCTGGTTGGCGGCGAACGGGAAGGTGCCCTCGTTTCGCGAGCTGCGGAGCTTGCTGGAGGTGCAGCGGCGGCTTGAAGCGGCCGAAGCGCTCGAGCAGCTGCGGCCGAGCTTGCACATCCGCAAGTAGGTGGCCGCGTCGGCATCGTCCATGGCGGCGAAGCCGAAGGAACCTCATGACCCGACCGTAGCTCTCTACGGCAGCTCGTGCTCAGGGGGTCGGCAAACGTTTGCTCTGCCCCGGCAGCCGGGGAGGTGGTCGGGTGAGCGGGCTTGTGAGTCGCCGCCCGGCGGTGCCCGTTCTGGCTCCACTTCTTCCCGTTTGGGCCAGCGTTGTTGCCCCTCCGCCTATCCCGCGGAGGCGAGCGGGCCGGCGGGCAGCGCGGCGCCCGCTCGCTCCCTCGAGCGCTCACCTGCGAGCGACGATTGCCGTCTGCGAAGGCGGCTGCCCGCGGCGGTCGCGGTGGTGTGCGGTGCGGCAGGCGGGGCCGCAGAAGCGGCGGCGGATCGTCGCGCCGGCCGGAAGCGGGCTGCCGCACCAGTCGCAGAGGCGGCCGCGCTCGAATAGCTGCAGTGAGCCGCTGGCGCGCATGGTGGCGAACCAGCGCCAGACGGTGCGTTCGCTCACCGCACGCACGCGCGCCACCTGGCGGACCTGATCGGTGATCTCGCCGCGCTCCATACGAAAGTCGCAGCCACTGTAACGGAACTGTCAGCGAAGGGCTGGATAGGCGGAGCCGATGACCCAAGCCGCCGCAGCCCTACCCTCACCCGAGCCCGCTGGGGCTGCGACGCTGCGCCCGACCGCGGATCTGCGCCCGCATCCGCAGGCCGACCTGCTGCCGCCGCTCGCGCAGCAGGAGCACCGCGGCTTCCTGGCCGATGTGGAGCGCCGCGGGGTACTGGTGCCGCTCGACATCACCCCCGCCGGGGTGGTGCTCGATGGGCATGTGCGGCTGCGCGCCGCCCTCGAGCTGGGGCTGGAGGAGCTGCCGGTGCGCGAGCTGTCGCCGCCGGATGAGCTCGAGTACCTGTTCTGGGCGGCGCTCCGGCGCCGCCACCTGACCGCCTCGCAGAAGGCGGCGCTCGCGGTCGAGTTCGAGCGCTACCAGCACGCCCGGGAGCGGGCGCGGACGCGGCAACTGGCCAACCTCAAACACCAGCAAGTCGAGGTGGCAACGTTGCCACCTCGAGGAAAGACCCGCGACCACGCCGCCGCCTGGGCCGGCGTCTCACCGCGCACCGTGCAGGACGCGGCCACCGTGCGCGCCCTCGACCCGGACCTGTTCGAGCAGGTGAAACAGGGGCGGCTGCCCGTCGATCGGGCCGCCAACCAGGTCCGCCAGCAACAACGCGACCGCGCCCTGCCGCCCCCGCCGCCGCTCCCCACGGGGCCGTTCGAGCTCATCTACGCCGACCCGCCCTGGCGCCTACCCGGCGACCCGACCAGCTCCCGCGCGATCGAAAACCACTACCCCACCATGGACCTCGAGCAGATCAAGGCGCTCGCCGTCCCCGCCGCCGACAACTGCCTCCTCTTCCTCTGGGGCGTGAACAGCCAGACCCCCGAGGCGATCCAAGTACTCGAAAGCTGGGGCTTCGCCTACGTGACCAACTACGCCTGGTGCAAGGATAAGCTCGGCCTCGGGCACTGGAACCGCACCCAGCACGAACTGCTCCACGTCGGCCTGCGCGGCAAGCTCTCCCCACCCCCACCCGCCGCCCGCCAAAGCAGCGTCATCCAGGCCGCCCGCGGCGACCACTCCGCCAAACCACCCGTCGTCTACGAGCTGCTCGAGACGATGTACCCGCGCCTGAGCAAGCTCGAGCTGTTTGCCAGGAACGCCCGCCCGGGCTGGACCGCCTGGGGCAACCAAGCCCCCGCACAACCGGAGAACTCGGAGTGAACGGGTCGCTGCCGCTGCTCGTCCCGGCGGAGCTGGTGGAGGCGATCGCCCAGCGCGTCGTTGAGCTGCTGCGCGAGCAGGCCGCGCCCGCGGCCGAGCCGGCCTCACCGTGGCTCGATGTGGCGGGTGCGTGCGCCTACCTGGGCTTCAGCCGTGATCGGCTGTACAAGCTGACCGCGGCCGGCGCGATCCCCTGCCGCAAGAAGCGCGCCGGGCAAGGGTTGCTCTTCCACCGCGCCGAGCTCGACGCCTGGGTCGAGGACGCCTACGAGCGACTGGATCATCGCTCCTAAGCGAGCTACGGTCGGACGTGTCTCCCATCGCCCCCTCGCCCAGCCCGAGCCGGCCAAAGAACCACCCTACGACCAGTCTCTCGCGCGCACGCGCGCGAACGCTGCCGCGGCGGCGGGTCGTGCCGCGCCATCCGGGCATCTACTACCGGCCCAGCGCGGGCGGGAGGGTGCAGCCGCCGTACGAGATCCGCTACCTCGACTCGAGCGGGGTGCGCCGCTGGGCGCTCGTCCACGGCACCCTCGACGAGGCCGAGGCGAAACGCGTGGAGCTGCGCCTGCGCCGCCGCCGCGGGCAGCGCACCCAGCCCACCCGGCAGACGTTCGAGCCCTACGCGCGCGCCTGGCTCGCCCGCCAGCAGTGCCGCCCGCGCACCATGGAGATCCTGACCTGGGCGCTGGAGCGGCACCTGCTCCCCTACTTCGGCCGCCGCCGCCTCGACCAGATCACCGTCGACGACGTCGCCGCCTACATCGCGGCGATGCGGCGCACGGGGCTGCGCGGCTCGACGATCAACACCACCCTGCGCCCGCTCTCCCGCATCCTCGCCCACGCCTGCCGGCGCGGGCACATCCCGCTCAACCCGCTCACCCAATTGGAACGCGGCGAACGCCCCCGCCTCGACGACCAACGCCCGAAACGCATCCTCACCCTGGACGAGATGCACGCGCTGCTGGAGGCGGCGGATGGGGAGCGATACCGCTGCCTGCTCGAGCTCTTGATCACCGCCGGCCTGCGCATCGGGGAGGCGCTCGGCCTCAGCGCGGGCGATCTGGATGCGCAGCATTCGATCATCAAGGTGGAGTGCCAGCTCGGCCGCGACGGCACCCGCACCCCCTTGAAGACGGAGGAGTCGCGGCGGGCGCTCGACATCCCCCCACAGCTGATGCGCCGCCTGCACCACCTGCTCGCCCAACGGGGCGCGCTCTTCGACCCCACCGCGCTCGTCTTCGCCAGCCTAAGCGGCGGCGGCCTGGAGCGCAAGGTCGCCCGCGCCGCCCTGCAACGCGCCTGCACAGCCGCCCACATCCCCGACCCGCAGCCCTCGCTGCACGACCTGCGGCACAGCCACGCCAGCATGCTGATCGCCCTCGAGCACACGGTCGCCGACGTGCAGCGCCGGCTCGGACACCGCAAACCCGACACCACCCTGCGCATCTACACCCACCAATGGAAATACCGCGACGCCCGCCGCAGCCAAATCGGCCACCAACTCGAACAGCTCTTCGAGCAGCCACGACAGCTCACAGCCCCTGCCCCACCCCCAGCGCCGCTGGCACTCCCAGCGGCCGCCGGGGCCTAAACCAGCCTGGGGCGGACGCGGCTCCCTCGTCGCCGCCCCGCCCCACCACAAACAGACGAGGAGAAGGAGGAACCAGCAATGGCCAAGCAACAGGCGAAGGGCGAGTCGGCGCGGGAGGTGACCCGCGACGTCCTCCGCCAAGCCGGCGAGCCCCTGCACGCCAAGGAGGTCGCCACTCGCGTGCTCGCCTCCGGGCGCTGCCGCAGCCTGAGCGGCAAGACCCCCGAGGCCAGCATCGCCGCCCTGCTCGCCGTCGGGTCGAAGCCGGGCGGGCCCTTCAAGCGGGTCGGCAAGGGCATCTACGCCGTCGCCGACGACGCGACCGGCCCCGCCAACGGCAAGGAGCGCAAGCAGCAGGCCAAAGCAGGCGCCTGAACCGAGCCCGCATCAGCGGGAGCGAGAGCCGCACCGAGCGGCTCTCGCCGCTCGTCACGCCTCTCTCGAGCCCAAAGCCGACCCGACGCGTGGCTGGGACTTGACTCTCGGCCGGAAGAGAGCGTCACTGTCCGTCCGGGCGGGCCGGCTGGCCTGCGAAACAGATGGCCCGGCGCGGATGGCGTCCGCCCGGGCCGTGACCACCAAAGGGGTGACCTTTGATGGCGATCGAAGTAGAGCAGGCCCGAAAGCGGCCTGTGCTGACCGAGCGGCAGCGGCAGGTCGCGCGCGCCCTGGAGCGCGGGCTCGGCGAGGAGGAGATCGCGGCCGAGCTCGGTATCTCCGCGCGCACCGTGAAGGCGCACTGCGACAGCCTGCGCCGCAAGCTCGACGTCGCCAAGCGGCGGCAGATCGTGCCCGCCTTCCGCGCCCTGGAAGGGAGAGCCTGACCGAGCCGGCGCCGCGAGGAGCACAGGCGCGATGGCCGAGACGGCGGAGACGATCGGGCAGCGGCTGCAGCGGCTGCGCAGCGAGCGCGGGCTGAGCCAGAAAGACATCGCCGGCCCCGGCGTCGGACACGCCTACATCAGCCGGATCGAGGACGGCCAGCGCACCCCCAGCCTGCGCGCGCTCCGCGTACTAGCCGAGAAGCTCGGCGTCACCCTCGAACACCTGGAGACTGGGCGCGAGATCCCGCTCGCGCTCGAGCGCGAGTACCAGCTCGCCAGCGCCGAACTCGAGCTCCGCCTCGGCAGCGACGCCGACGCCGAGCAGACCCTGCGCCGGCTCGCGGCCGCCGAGCCCCGCAAGCGGAGCAGCGCGCGGGCGCGCGCCGCCCTCGGCATCCACGCCGCCGAGCGGGGCGAGCACGAGCAGGCGATCGAGCAGCTCGAGGCCGCGACGGCCGCAGGCATCCGCCCGCGCGAGCGACCCGACGTGTACGAGGCGCTCGCCAGCTGCTACCTCGCCACGGGCGCGAGCAGCAAAGGGATCGCGCTCCTTGAGCGCTGCCTCGCCGCAACCGCCACCGACCCGATCCTGCAGATCCGCTACCGCGCACAGCTCGGGCTCGCCCTCCACGCAAGCGGCGGCGCGCAGCGGGCGCGCGCGCTGGTCGAGCAGGCGGCCACGCTCGCAGACGAGTTCGCCTCCCCACGCCTGCGCGTCTTCCACTACCGCGCGCTCGCCCAGGCAGCCTGGGCGACGCGAGCGCCAGAGCCGGCACTCGCCCACGCCCGGCGCGCGCTCCTCCTCCTCGAAGCGCTCGACGACGCCCAACAGCTCGCACACAGCCACCGCCTCAGCGGCGAGCTATGCGGCCTCGAGCACCACTGGGAGCAGGCACTCCAGCACCTCAACCGCGCCGAGCGGCTGCTCGAACAAACAGGCGACACGGAGACCCTCGGCAGCGTACGCGCCGAACAAGCCAAAGCCCTCGCCGGGCTCGGCTTAAGCGACGAAGCGCTCGCCCGCGCCGGTGAAGCAGCCGAACTGCTCGCCCGCGACCGGCGGCTCGCGCCCGCCGCCGAGCACGCGCTCGCCCTCGCCCAAGCCGCCGCCGGCGACACCGACGGCGCCCACCAAACCTTTCTCCGCGCCAGCCAAGCCTACGAACACCACCAACAATGGCGGCAAGCAGCGGCGGTCGCGCACGACTGGGGCACCGCCCTCCGCCACGCGCACCGGCCCGAACAAGCCCTCGACGCGTTCAGCCGCGCCGCCCGCTACACCGCCCGCGACTGGTCAGGCGCAACGGCGGCCGACTCGAGCGCTGCCGAAACTTCTGCTGAGCAGGATGCTGCCCCGGCCTAGCCCGCGCTCAGGCTAGAGCAGCCCCTTGCCCGCTTCATTGCGACTCCTTCGGGCGCCGCCCGCGCCGCGCCTGCTGCTTCCCCACCCGCGCGATCTGCTTCACCACATCATCATCGACGTGCGCGTCGGCGACGACCTGGCCGCGACGCCCGTCGGCATAGCGGAGAACCACCTGCACAGACTGCTTCTCGTCCGGGATTTCCTTCTGCGAAAAGTCACTGACGAAGATCGTCTTCCGGGCCATAGGGTCTCCCTTCGCTTGCGGCGGTTCGTCGTTCAGCGCCGGCGGCGCACCGGGGTGAGGGTTGCGGCGAGCCGCTTCGACTCCAGGCTCGGCTCACGCCTCCGGCGCAGCAGCGCGAGAAACGAACCTAGCCGTGGACGCAACCGCCGCACGGAGCAACCTTATTCCACTGCTCCACGCGAGTCCCGGAGTAGATCTGCAGCACGCGGCCGTCGCGGGAACGGAGCTTGGCCAGCCAGCGGCGGCCACTAGCATCGAGCTATGCCTGCGAGCAGCGGCGGTGCCGCGCGCGACTTCTTCATCTCCTACAACCGTGCCGATCGGGCGTGGGCGGTGTGGATCGCCTGGCAGCTGGAAGCGGCCGGTTACTCGACCGTGCTGCAGGCGTGGGACTTCGTGCCCGGTTCGAACTTCGTGCTCGAGATGGACAAGGCGGCGCAGCAGGCCAAGCGCACGATCGCCGTCCTCTCGCCGAACTATCTCTCGGCGTCCTTTCCGCGGCCCGAGTGGGGAAGCGCCTTCGCCGGCGATCCGACCGGCGCCGAGCGCAAGCTTGTTCCGGTGCGGGTCGCGGAGTGCGACCCTCCCGGCCTGCTCGGCCAGATCGTTCACATCGATCTGGTCGGCTTGGACGAGGCGCAGGCACGCGAGCGGCTGCTCGACGGGATGCGCGAGCGGCTGAAGCCGAGCGAGCCGCCGGCCTTCCCTGGTACCGCCCGTGCTGCAGAGGCATCCCCGGCTTTCCCCGGCGAGCGCGAGCAGACGCACGCGTCCACCGCAGCGGCGCCCGTAGCCTCGGCGGCTGGTCCGAGCACGTGGGTCAAGGTGGACGACGTCATTATCGCGGTCGACGAGCTCGACGACGCCGGCGAGACGATCACCCTCAGGGGCCGGCTGGACGAGGAAGCCTTGCGCGGCCTGGACGCGCTGCGCCAGGCGGGCTTCGGCAAGCCGCGCGTGCGCTTCGTCTCCGCCGATCGCGTCGCCGACGCCGAGCTCGCGCAGCTGCGGCGTACAACGCGCGGTGGCGTGACCGAGGCGGCGATCGAGCTCACCCGCGCACAATCAGTCCGCGGCGACGGCTTGCGCGCCGGCACTGGCGGACTCACAGCCGACGACCTGGTCGAGGCCGGGATGCGGGAGTACTTCTTCGGCCAGCCCTTGCCGGCCTCCCTTGGCCTGCTCGAGCACATGGCCGACCCTGGCCTCGACCGCGACGCGCTCGCTCACGCCTTCGCCCTCGACGATCCCGCCGCCCGCGAAGTCACCCGGCTGCTGCTCGTCGAAGCGCTCCTCAGCATGGGCAACGCCCAGGCACTCACCCGGCTCGAGCTCGGGCCACGCCAAGGCGACGCCCGGCAGATCCTCATCGAGTGGCTCGAGCCGAAGGTCTACACCAACGTCGAGCCGAAGCGGCGCCACCTTGAGGGGATGTGGCGGCTGCGCCGCCCGTAGCTCGAGGACCCGGTCGCGAGGCCAGCGGGGTCGCTAGCATGCCCCGCCCGCATGCAGCCCGAGTCTTCGCTTCCGCGCCTGGACTCTCCCGAAGGGATCCTCTGGCAGATGATCGACGGGAAGATCTCCTCGCAGGTCGTGTACGCGTTGGCGCGGCTCAGGATCGCGGACGCGCTCGGCGACGGCGGCAAGGACGCGCGCGAGCTGGCGGAGCTCGTCGGCTGCGACCCCGATTCCCTCGAGCGCTTTCTGCGCGTCGCGGTCGGGCTGCATCTCCTCGAGCGCGACCCATCCGGCGCCTACGCTCCTACGCCGCTAACGGAGTGCCTGCGGAACGACCATCCCTCCCGCCTCTCCGCCTGGGCGATTCACCACGGCAACGAGTGGAACTGGAGGCCGTGGGGTGAGCTGGCGCATGCGATTCAGACCGGCGCCAGCGGGAGCGAGAAGGCACTCGGGCGCGGCATCTTCGAGTTCCTCGCCGATCATCCTGACCAGGCACAGGCGTTCCACGAGGTCATGGCCGATCTCGCCGCGCGCATGGCCGTCGCCGTCGCGGAGGCGTACGACTTCACGCCGATTCGGACGCTCGTCGACGTGGGGGGCGGCCGGGGGGCGCTGATCTCGGAGGTCCTCGCGAGACATCCTCACATGCACGGCACCGTCTTCGACCTGGAGCCCGCACTCGCGGAAGCTCCTCCGACCCTGACGCAGGCGGGCGTCCGCGACCGCTGCAAGCTCGTTGCCGGCAACTTCTTCGAGGGCGTCCCGCCTGGCGCGGACGCGTACGTCTTGTCGCACGTCCTCCACGACTGGGACGACGAGCGCGCTCGGCGCATTCTCCAGGGTGTGCGCGCGGCGGCGCACGGGGAAAGCCGGGTGTTGATCGTCGAGACGGTCTTGCCGGAGGCCGACGTGCCGCTCCTGCTTGCGCTGCTCGACCTGCAGGTCATGGTCGTCCTTGGCGGCAGGGAGCGGACGGAGCGTGAGTTCGGCGCGCTCCTCGAGAGCGCGGGCTTCGACCTCGTCCAGGTGGTCTACGTCGGCTGGCTTCGCGATGCGCCGGTCGACCTTCGGCTCGCGGTCATCGAGGGCCGGCCCCGGCAGCTCTGAGCTCAGCCTGCAAGCCGGGGCAGAGAGCTTCGATCGCCGCCGCCATTCCCCCGAGCGACTGCTCCTCGAAGACGACGCGGAGCGGCAGCTCGACGCCGAGCTCCTCATGCACGCGGTCGACGAGGCTTATCGCGAGCAACGAGTGCCCTCCGAGCGTGAAGAACCGGTCGGCGAGCGTCGGTTCGGAGCCGAGGCGAAGCACGTCCCGCCAGATCCGGGCCAGCGTCCGCTCCGCGGGCGTCTCCGGGGCGGCGCCTGCGACATCATCCGAGCCGAAGTCCGGTTCGGGCAGCGCACGCTCGTCGACCTTCCCGTTGGCTGTTAGCGGGAGACGCTCGAGCTCGACGAAGGCAGCCGGGATCATGTAGTGGGGCAGCTTGGCGGCGGCTGCAGCGCGCAGCTCGGTGTGGTCGGCATCGGCTTCGTCGGGAACGACGTACGCGATGATGCGGCGATCGTCCGGTGTGTACTCCCGCACGACGGCGACGCAGTCCTTGACATGCGGGTGCTCGAGCAGAACGGAGCGGATCTCACCGAGCTCGACCCGGAAGCCGCGGATCTTGATCTGGTCGTCCGCCCGGCCGAGGAACTCGAGGATGCCGTCGGAGCGGTAGCGGGCAAGGTCGCCCGTGCAGTACATCCTCGCGCCCGGCGTCGGGGAGAAGGGGTCCGGGCGGAACAACTCGCTCGTCATCGCCGCGCGACCCAGGTAGCCCCTGGCGAGGCCGGCGCCGCCGAGCCAGAGGGTACCGCGGACGTGGACGGGAAAGGGTTGGAGCTCGCCGTCCAGGACGTATGTCGTCTTGTTCGCGAGCGGCCTGCCGATCGGAGGTTTCTGCTCGTCGGCCGTGAGCCGCGCGAAGGTCGAGCACACTGTCGCCTCCGACGGGCCATAGCCGTTTCCGAACAGCCGGTCTCGCGACCACCGGCGCGGGAGAGTCGGGGGGCACGCCTCGCCTGCCGAGACCACCGTGCGGAGCTCTGGCAGCTCCTCGGGCGTGAGCGTCGTCAGCACCGAGGGCGGCAGCGTTGCATGGGTGATCCGGGCCCGGCGGAGAAGGTCCGCAAACTCGCGGCCCGGGATCACCGCTTGCGAGCTTGTGAGGACGAGGGTCGCCCCCGAGCAGAGCGCCTGCGAGAGCTCCCAGATCATGGCGTCGAAGCTCGGCGAGGAGAACTGCAGCACCCGGCTTCCCGGCCCCGGCTCCAGGAGCCGCAGCTCCTCGCTGACGAGGTTCGCCAGACCTTCGTGCTCGAGCAGCACCCCCTTCGGGCGTCCAGTGGATCCGGACGTGTAGATGACGTAGGCGAGGTTCCGCGGGTGGAGCCGGACCGCCACGCGCGCGTTGGGCTGATCCCAAAGGTCGGAGTCTTCGTCGAGCAACAGCGTCTCGGCTTCCGTGGTCGGCAGCGTCTCCAGCAGGCTTCGCTGCGTCAGGACGACCTTCGGTGCGGTCTCGTCGAGCATGTGCGTGAGCCGCTCGCGCGGGTAGACCGGATGGAGGGCGAGGAGCGCTCCCCCTGCCTTGAGGATGCCGAGCGCGGCAAGCACGAACTCGAAGGAGCGCTCGGCGAGCAGCGCGACGAAGGTCTCTGGGCCGACGCCGCACTCGACGAGCGCCGCGGCGACTCGATTGGCGTCTCGCTCGACCTCGCCATAGCTGAGCCCGAGCCCGTCCAGCTCCAGGGCGCGGGCGGACGGGGCGCGGTCCGCGTGTCGCTCGAAGCGCTCGTGGACCAGCCCTCCCGGCGAGAGCGAACGGGCGGTGGCGTTCCAGGTCCGCGTCACCCGCTCGCGCTCGTCCGCGTCGAGCAGCGGAAGCAGCGTCACTCGGGCCTCCGGGTCGGCGAGCGCCGCCGCGAGCAGCGTCCGGTACCCCCGCGCGAACCCTTCGACGGTGCGGGCGTCGAAGAGCTCCGAGAGATAGTGGATCCTCCCCTCCAGCCCGTCGCGTTCCTCCCAGAGCGACATCGTGAGCTCGAACCCGGCGCCCGGCTGGCCGAGAGGCGGGGTCAAAAGGCGCACGCCGCTGCCGCTGGCTGCCTGTCGTGCGGTGTTGTCGTACGCGAACATCACCTGGACGAGCGGCGGCCGGGTGCTTTCGCGGTCGAGCGCGAGCCGCTCGACGAGGAGCTCGAACGGGACGTCCTGGTGGTCGAACGCGTCGAGGACGGCGTCGCGGACCCGCCGAACGAGCTCGCGAAAGCTAGGTGTCCCCTCCAGATCGACGCGGATCACGACCGTGTTTACGAAGAAGCCGAAAACCCGTTCCAACTCGGGCCGATCTCGTGCGGCGGCCGGCATCGCGACCAGCAGGTCACGCTCTCCCGTCAGGCGCGAGAGCCACGCGGCGAACGCCGCGAATAGGACCATGAACGGCGTCGCCCCCTCCGCGCGGGCCACCGACGCCGCGTCGCGAGCGATGCGGGCTCCCAGATTCAGCGGCGCCTCGGCGGCTTCGAACGCCAGCGTGGAGGGGCGGGGCTTGTCGGACGGAAGCTCGAGCACGCCGGGCGCTCCGTGGAGCCGCTCCTCCCAATAGGAGAGCGCCTGCGTCAGCTGCCGACCCGTTGAGCGTGAACGCTGCTCGACCGCGTAGTCGCCGTACTGGAGCGGCGGATCGGGAAGCGGCCTGCCGTCCGCCAAGAGCGCGCGCAGCTCCTCCGCGAGCAGTACGAGCGACCACCCGTCGGTGACGATGTGGTGCATCGAGAGCAGGAGGAGCGGAGGCCGCGAGCCGGCGCGGGCGATGCGCGCTCGCCAAGGCGGCCCGGCCGCGAGGTCGAGGGGGCGCGAGAGGTCCTTTCCCAGGAGGCGACGCACGGCGTCGCGCCACTCCTCGTCTTCGAGCTCGCCCAGATCCTCCTCCGGGAGCGCGACCGGCTGGGGCGCGCCGACGAGCTGCACCGGCTCTCCGTCGACGACGTCGAAGGTCGTTCTCAGGATCTCGTGCCGCCGCGCGATCTCCGCGAGCGCCGCCCGAACAGCGTCCTTTTCGATAGCGCGTGGGAGCTCGATCAGCGCCGGCACGTTGTAGGCGAGGCTGTCGGGGACGAGGCGGTCGGCGAAGAAGAGCCGAAGCTGGCCGAAGGACATCGGGATCGTCGAGCGGCGCGCGGAAGTCGTCCCGTGCAGCGGCGGCACAACGGCGCCGGCCGGCTCGACGGCCGCCGCGAGCTGCCGCACGCTTCCGGGCTCGAAGAACCGCCTGGCGGGAAACGACGCCCCGAAGGTCTCGCGCACCCGCGCCTGGACACGCGCGACGGCCAGCGAGTCACCACCGAGCTCGAGGAACGAGCGGTTGGGTTCGACGCCTTCGAGCTCAAGCACCTCGGCGAGGATCTCGACGAACCGGCTCTCGACCGCCGTCTTCGGAGTCTCCTCCTCAGCAGCCGCCGAGGGATCGCGCGGCTGGGCCTCGCGCAGGCCCCGCCGGTCGAGCTTTCCCGATGGGGTGAGCGGCAGCCGGTCGACGACGAAGAAGCGCGACGGGACCATGAAGTCCGGCAGCCGCGAAGCCACGAAGGCGCGGAGAGCTTCGGCCTCGGGCGCTGCCGCCGCGGAAGTCACGTACGCGTGGAGGCGACGTTCGCCGGACGGCGCGTCGGTCGCGATGACGGCGCATTGCGCAACCCTGGGGTGCGCGCCGAGCACGGCCTCCACCTCGCCGGGCTCCACGCGGTAGCCACGAATCTTGACCTGGTCGTCGCCGCGGCCGACGAACTCCAGCCCGCCCTCGGGCAGGCGCCGCACCCGGTCGCCGGTGTCGTAAAGCCGTCCCCCGTCCCCGGCCGGATCGGGGACGAAACGCTCCGCCGTAAGCGCCGGCCGGCGGAGGTAGCACCGAGCGAGGGCCTCGCCGCCGAGGAACAGTTTCCCATCGACGACGACGGCCTCGGCGTGTGGAAGCGGCTTGCCGATCGGCGGCAGCCGAGGCCACTCCGCGGGCGGGCCCTCCAGCCGCTCGGCGATCACGACATGCGTTTCCGTAGGGCCGTACTGGTTGTCGAGCCGGGCGCCGGTCCTCTCGAACAGCGTCTCCACGGCTGGCGTGATCCGAAGCTGCTCACCGGCCGTGATCACCTCGCGAAGCGCCGCAGGAGCGGCGACGCCGGAGGCGTAGACCTGAGCGAGCGCGTTCAGAGCGACGAACGGGAGGAAGATTCGCTCGACGGATGCCTGCGTCACGAATGCCGCCAGCTGCTCGAGATCGGCGCGGCACTCGTCCGGCGGGCAAACGAGCGTTCCTCCGCCCGCGAGCGTGGAGAAGATTTCCTGGACGGAGACGTCGAAGCCGAGCGAGGTGAACTGCAGGGTTCGCGCCGCCCCTCCCCGCAGCCGCGGCAGCTGCCAGGACAGTAGGTGAGTGAGCGGCCTGTGTGGCATCGCGACACCCTTCGGCGTTCCTGTCGAGCCCGACGTGTAGATGACGTACGCCAACGAGTCGGGGTGGACGCGCCGCTCCACGCGTCCCGCATCGCCGCTCCCGCCCGGCGGCTGCTCGGTGTCGCGCATGACTACACCGGTCGAGCCGAGGCGATCGAGGAGGCGCGGGTTCCCAACGACGAGTTGCGCGCCCGAGTCGCGGAGCATGAATGCGAGCCGCTCCGGCGGGTAGTCGGGATCGAGTGGGAGGTACGCAGAGCCGGCCTTCAGGATCCCGAGCATCCTCGGCGCCACGCCCCTCCCACGGGCGCTGAGCAGTCCGACGACCGCGTCTTCGCCGAAGCCTTCCTCGATGAGCTCGTAGGCGATGCGGTCGCTCCAGCAGTCCAGCTCTGCGTACGTGAGCACGCCCCTCTCGTCCTCGACCGCCGGCCGGTCGGGTGTCGCTCGCGCCTGGCGGGTGACCAGCTCGTGGGCGAGGAGCATGGAGGCGGTGTTCAAGAGCGTCTTCCAGACGGGTCGATCCGCACCCCGACCAGAGGGGAGGAGTCGCCTAGAATCGTGCGGCCGGCGCGTGAGTCGTCGGCTGTCGAATGGCAGAGAACACGGACTCCTCCGCCAAGCCCGTAGATCCGCCTGCGGCCGGCGTCGTCCTCTCTGCGGCCGAACGGGAGACGCTCGCTGCCGTCGTGCAGCGGCTCGTGCCCTCGGACGAGCTCGGCCCGGGTGCGGTCGAGGCCGGCATCCCCGTATACGTGGACCGCTGCCTCGCATCCGAGCCTCGGCCTGTAGGCCGTGCAGCTGCGCTGCGCCGAGAGCTGGCTGCACTCGACGAGCACGCGGCTGCGCGCCATGGGCGTCGTTTTTCGGAGCTCTCGGAGCGGGAGCAGGACGGCCTCCTCGAGGAGCTCGAGACGATCGCCGCCGCCGGCACGGCTCCGCTCGCCTTCGAGACGCTCTTGGAGCTCACGCTCGAAGGCTTCTTCTGCGATCCCCGCCATGGAGGCAACGTCGCCTTCACAGGCTGGGATCTCCTGGGCTATCCCGGCGTGCGGCTGCGCTGGAGCGAGGACGAGCAGCAGCTCGACCGGCCTCCCCCACCTGCGCACCGGACGATGCTCGAAGCCCTTGAGCACGAGCGGTCGGCCGCGGGCAGCAATGAGCCGGCCGCCGGCTGACGTCGTCGTCGTCGGCCTCGGCGCCGCGGGCGGCACAGCCGTCCTTCCGCTCGTCGAGGCAGGGCTCGACGTCGTTGCGCTCGACGCTGGTGACCGGGCGCCGCAGCCGGACGACGCCCCGGACGAGCTCGAGAGCTGGCTCTTCCGGAACCGCTGGGGAGCGTCGAAGGTCAACCGGGAGCTACCCACGCATCGTCTCTCCCGCGACGAGGGCGCCGGCCCTCCTCTCGGTCCGATCCGGATGGCGAACGCCGTCGGCGGCACGGCGCACGTCTGGTCGTGCCAGTGGGGGCGCTTTCCCGAATGGTCGTTGCGGGCGAGGAGCGCATCGCTCAAGCGGTACGGCTCGACCGCGCTCCCCGCTCGTTCGACCCTCGTGGATTGGCCCCTGGACTCCGAAGAGCTCGAGCCGGATTACTCCTGTGTGGAGGAGCTGCATGGGGTGTCCGGCATGGCCGGGAACGTCGCTGGTGAGCTGCGAGCGGGCGGCAACTGTTTCGAGGCGCCGCGTCGGTCGGAGTACCCGTTGCCGCCGCTTCGCTCGACGGGATGGACCGACCTCATGGCCACGAGCGCCTCGAAGCTCGGCCTCCACCCGTTCCCCGGCGCGGCGGCGATCCGCTCGAAGCCGTACCGCGACCTCGCCGAGTGCACCTACTGCGGTTTCTGCGGAGGGACGCACTGCTACCGCGCTGCGAAGGCTTCGCCCGCGGCGGCGGGGATACCGGAGGCGGAAGCGGCCGGTCTGCGCGTCGTGACCCGTGCACGCGCGATGCGGCTGCTGGTCGACCGCGACGGCCGCGCGACCGGCGTCGCCTACGTGCGCGAAGGGCAGGAGCATGTGCAATCGGCGGCGGTCGTGCTGCTCGCTGCCTATACGTACGAGAACGTCCGTCTGCTGCTCGTGTCGACCTCGAAGGCTTTCCCGCGCGGCCTCGCGAACAACGGCGGCCAAGTCGGCCGGCACTTCATGACGCACCTCTTCACTGGAATGCTCGGCCTCTTCGAGCGCCGCGACCTGAATCTCTTCTCCGGCTCGATCGCCCAGTGCACAGCGGTCGCCGACTGGTCGTCCGACAACTTCGACCACAGCGGCCTCGGCTTCGTCGGCGGCGGGATGCTGAGCGCGGGAATGCAGGCGATGCCGATCCGCACCGCACTCTCGATGCCGCCCGACGCTCCTCGGTGGGGGCGCCGATGGAAGCGCTGGCTGCACGAGAACGCCCGGTCCATCGGCACCGTCAACGCCCTTGTCGAGGTCTTTCCAAGCGAGGAGAACGTCCTGGACCTCGATCCGGCGACACGCGACGAGGCCGGGATGCCGGTCGTCCGTTGCACGTACGCGCTCGATCCGACCGACCTCCTGCGGGCGAGGTTCCTCCAGCAGAAGTGCCGGGAATGGCTCGAAGAGGCCGGTGCCTCGAACACGTGGACGTACCCTCCGTTCAGCCAGGCCGTCTCGAGCCATGCCTACGGCGGGACACGAATGGGAGACGATCCCGACGACGCCGTCAGCGACCGCTGGGGCTTCTCCCACGAGGTGCCAAACCTCGGGTTTCTCGGAGCGTCCCTCTTTCCCTCGGCCTCCGACCAGCCGCCGACGGCGACGGTGCAGGCGCTCGCGCTCCGTACGGCCAGGCACCTCGTCGACGACTGGAACGCGATCAGGGGCTAGCCCGACGTCGCGCACGTCGGCCGTCACGACGGCTCGACCGCCTCGAGAGCCTCCGCGGGCTGACCCGCGGCCGTGGCGGCCAAAGCCGCTCGAAGATGGCGAACGGCGGGGAGCGAGAGCATCACGCAGCTCGACACCACCAAGAACGCGCAGGCGCCGAAGAGCGTCTCGCGGATCCCGACCGCCGCCGCGACGGGCCCGGCGACGGCGAGCCCGAGCGGGAAGAGCACCGTCGAGCCCATCCAGTCGTACGCGGAGACACGGGAGAGGCTGTCGGCCGGGATGTGCGACTGGAGGGTCGTCACCCAGAGGGTGTCGCAGAAGCTCAGAGCCGCTCCGCCGACGAACGCGCCGGCGGCGATCGCCGGTGTCGGAGCTGCCGCTCCGAGCAGGAGGAGCACCGGAGCCATTCCCAGGATGACCACGACCGCTGCCCGGAGCGGGTAGCGCGCCTGGACGCGCATCGCGGCGAGCGCGCCGGCGACCGAGCCTCCGCCGAAGCAGGCGAGGATCGCCGCCCATGCCGACGCACCGCCGAGGTCGGCCTTTGCTACGGCCGGGCCGAGCACGAGAAACGAGCTCAGTACGACGAACTGGAAGAGCGCGAAGTCCATGATGCTCGACCACAGCCACGTTCGCGAACGGACCTCGTTCCAGCCGGCTGCGAGCTCGGCTAGGAATCCCGCCGCCGCCTGCGCTCGGCCGCGGACGTCGAGTCGAGCGAGGAAGGATGCGCTGACGCCGAACGACGCCGCGTCCACCGCGAGCGCCCACCCCGGCCCGACCGCGGCGACGAGCGCGCCGGAGATCGCCGGACCGACGATCGTGGCCGAGCTCGAGGCGAGGAAGATCATCGCATTCGCGGCTTGGAGGAGCTCCGCCGACACGGTCTGCGGCACGACGCCCGTCGCGGCGGGGCGGAAGAAGGCCGTCGCCGTTCCGTGGACCGCCTGCAGGACGGCGAGCTCCCAGAGCGTCGCCTGGTGGCCGATGAGGAGCCCTGCCAGGAGCCCCTGACTGGCGAGGCGGACGAGGTCCGACCCGACCATCACCGCGTGTCGCGGCAACCGGTCTCCCCAGACGCCGCCTACGAGGACGAACGCCGCGAGCGGCACCTGGCGTGCCGCCAGCACGAGCCCCAGGTCGGCGACCGAGCCGGTCAGGTCGAGGACGGCGAACGCCAGCGCGACCGGCACGACATTGTCCCCGAGGAGCGAGAAGGCGTGCGCCGAGAAGAGGAGGCGGAATCGGCGCTCGCGAAACGCCTCGAGACGGAGCGGCAGCCGCACGCTCACTCCCTCGCCCGCTCGACCGAGAGCGCGAACGCGTTCGTGTCGGCGCCGGCGCGCTCGAGCGCGCCGACGAGCCGCCGCCGCACGTCGTCGAGATCGGCAGGGCCCGCGACCGAGACCACGAAGCGCCCGTCGACCTGCTCGGCAGAGGAGCGCGTCACTCCCGCTGCGCGGTCGAGCGCCGAGCGAACGACGATTGGATGGATCACGGCCCTCCGGCCGGCTCGGCCCGGCAGGTGCCACACGTCGACCGAGCGTCCGCCCAGGAGCTCGACTCGCCTGAACGGCAGCCCGCAAGGACACGGCTCGTCCAGCGTCCGGATCTCGTCGGCGATCGTGTAGCGGACGATCGGCTGCACCCGGTTGACGAGATTCGTGAGGACCACCCTCCCGCTCTCGACCTCCAGCCGGACGACGTCCTCGTTCACGTGCAGCCCATCCCCCTCCCAGCACTGGAACGCGACCACGCCGGCCTCCGTCGTCGCGTAGACGTCGAGCGGACGTCGTCCCCATGCCCGTTCGACGGCAGCGCGCGCGTCCTCGGTTAGCGTGTCCGTTCCGACCAGCACGACCTCCGGCGCCAACGAGATCGCGCCGGCCAGCTGGGCCTCGGCCAGGAGCGCGACCGCCGACGAGAAGCCGAAGATCGCGTCGGGATCGAACGCGCTGAGGCTCTCGAGGCAGTGGTCGAGGCCGTCCTGGAGCCCGATCGTCCGGACCGTTGCTCCGCCGAAGGCCGCGGCCGAGCGCGGCAGCGTGTGCGCCGGATCGGAGGTTCCGACGAGCGCCACCCGCGCCGGGCGTATCCACGGCGGCACCCGTCGGCGGACGCAGGCGAGGTAGACCCTACACATCGCCTTGTCGTACAGAAACGCCGAAAGGGCTCCAGTCCGACCTGCCGAGAGGAAGACGTGATATCGGCCCCGAAACGGGGCTGCCGGCGTCCGTGCGAACGCCTCGAGCACCGCGTCCAGCTCGAGCGAGCCGTCGGCCACCGTTTCCTCGAAGCGGCTCGCGATGTCGTCCCGACTCGTCGTCGGCACCTCGCTCCAGGGAGTGAGCCACGGATCGCGTTCGCCCATGAGCGCCCGCCAGAGCGGCGTCGAGGCAACGGCGTCCGCCAGCGCCGCCCGGGCGCGGCGCTCCTGCAGGGCGGCGAGCTCCTCCCTCGAGCGCGAGCGGAGCTCGGCCGGGCCAATCGGCGCGACAGGCCCGCCGATCGGTTACCCCTGGGACGCCGCTGCCGGCGGCGCCTCCTCGCGTCCGGCGAGGCGGTCGAGGTAGCCGGACTCTCGCAGGATGCGGATCGTCGTCGAACAGAGGAGGTCGTCGATCCTCCCGCCCTCGCGGATCCGGTCGCGGATCTCGGTCGCCGACACCGGAGGCAGGTGATCGACCTCGATGCGAACGACCTGCTCGCCCAACTTCTCCCACGCCGCCGCCTTCGCGTCTTCGAACGAATCCCGCTTCGGCGTGATGAACACACGCTCCGGTGGAAACGTCTTCGCATAGAGCGGCCAGTCGAGGTCGAGCCGCCGGCCGCCCCAGACGGTGATGGGTGCGCCCGGAAGCTCGTCCGCGAGCGTCTCACCCACCAGGCGATAGCGCAGCCAGAACGGGAGCGGGTTCTTCTCCGGCCCGTGGTGGAGGTCGACCTCGCGCGTGAACTCGGGCACGGGCAGCGAGTCCGGATCGGCGACGACGTCGGCCGAGCGCTCGTTCTCGACGACGAAGATCCACACGTGCTCGGCGTGGTCCAGGAGCGTCCGGACGTACGCGACGTGGCTGCGATGGATCGGCTGATAGCGACCCTCCCAGATGACGTTTGGGTACTTCATGGCGCCGGGTCCGGGGGGCGACCCTACAGCAGCCCGCGCGCCTTCATGCGCTCGCGGTAGGCGCCGGTCCATTCCCGGTGGAGCTCCCGCTGCTGGTGGCACGCCGCCCGGGCGCGTTCCTGCGACTCGTGGTCGTGGCAGAGGAGGCGGAGCCCAGTCCAGCCGATCTGCACGTGGAACGGCTCGTCCGGGTTGATCGCGGCAGAGAACATCTGGCGCGTCTGCGCGTCGAACCGATCGAGCGCCTGCTCGTTCCGCTTCACGCCTTCGTGCTCGGTCGTGAACTGCATCCCTGCGAGGAACTCCTCCGGGTGCTCGAAGTCGTCCAGCGCCTCGTACATCCGGAGCTGCTCCGGCAGCGGCTCGTAGTCTTCGACGCGGCCGCCCATCTGGCGGACGCGCCTCTCGCAGACCTGCGCGTGCTTGGCCTCGTCGCCGACCTGGCGCGCGATCATCATCTTCAGCCTCGGGTGGTCGACCTTCTCGACCAGCCGCGACAACACGATCGCGCCGATGTACTCGTTGAACCACCGTGTCTTGATCGCCTCGATCGCCGCCTCGCCGACGAGGCGGTGAGGCCAGTACGTCTTCAGCTCCGGCGGAGTGTCGTTGTAGAAGCTCTCGTTGTCGGCCGCAAGGTCCCTGAGGAAGCTCTCGACGTCGACTGCGGTCGTAGCCATGTTCCTCCTTCGTGTCAGGCGAACCCGAGCAGGAGCTCGCGGTCCGCGTCGAGGCGGCCGCCGTAGCCCCGATGATGTCCGATTCCGCCGCGCCGGACGCAGCGCACGTGCGGCTTGCAGATGACGATCGGGATGCCGCGGGACGAGCCCCGGCAGAACTCCGCCGCGTTGGCGACGCGCATGCACTCGTAGATGACCAGACCGGCCGTCGCCCCGAGCGGCGTGGAGCCGATGGTGATGCAGTTGATGAGCTCCTCGCGCACGTCGAGCCCCGTGTCCGTGTCGCTGATCACGACGTCGCAGGCGACGCCCAGCCGCTGCCGGATCGATTCCGCGAGGTCGAAGGCGACGCCGTTCGGGTCGCGCACGCCGGCTGTCGCCACGGGGCCTTCAGGAGCGTCCGGCACCGAATCGGCAAGCAGAAGGTCGTCGAGCGTGAGGTTGGACAGATGCTCGCGCGCCTTGACCAAGAGGTCGAGGCGCCCCTCGCGGTCGGTCGCCTTCGGGTCGTACTCGTAGAGGAGCTCGAGCGGGAACGTCCGTCGTTGCGCGAGCGAGATCACCTTCTCCGAGATCACGACGACGTCACCGTCGTCGAGCGCACCCTCGGACAGCGCATCGACGATCTGCTCGACGAGCGGCTCGTAGCCTTCGCTCGGGTCGAGCTGCACCTCGACCGGGACGACGTGATGGGCGATCTGGCCGCTCTGCCCGATCGCTCCCATGTAGCCCTTGATCGCAGCGTTGACCGCCTGCGCCAGCTCCATCTGGGCCTCGCGCACCAGCTTCTCGACGACCTTCGTGCCGAGCGAGAGCGACGGGACGATGCACTCGATCAGCGGGTCTCCCCGGACGACCCGGCGGTTCCTGACCAGGAGCGGCCGCACGACCGTGAGGGGAAACGGCGCCCGCTGCACGACTGGCATGCCGTCCGAAGCCCGATACGCCTGGATGACAAGGTCTCCCGTATCGAGCCGCTCGCTGCGGTCGACGATCCACTCGACGTCGTAGACGCCGTCTGGATCGGGCTCGAAGAGGAGGTGGAGCTCGAGCGGAGACGGCTGCTCGTAGTCGGGCGGGATGTGCACGTCCGCGTCGTACTCCGGGTGGTCCTCCGTCTCGGGCAGGTGCGTCCACGCGAGCGGAGCGACGGGCGGAAGTCCCGGATCGTCCTCGAGAAGCTCCCGGTTGGCCTCGATCGCGCCGAGGAGCCGGCGGAACATCGGGTCGACGCTCATCCTCGCGCCCCCGCGAGCAGCCCGTTCCGGCGGAGGCCGGCGACCGGGAAGACCTTCTCGCCGAAGCCGTCGTCCACACCTTCCTGGAGTTCGCGCACAAGTTCCCAGGTTCGCGGGAGGTCGAGCCCGAGGTCGGCGCCCCAGTCGAGCGCGAGGCGCATGTCCTTGAGCGCGAGCCGCATGGCGAAGCCGGTGTCGTAGTCGCCCTCGAGGAGCGGCCGGCGCAGCGTGCTCTCGACGACGTAGCTTCGCGCCGTCCCGTGCTCGAGCACGGCGAAGAGCTCGGGCAGCTCGAGGCCTGACGCCGCGCCGAGCTCGAGCGCCTCCAGCGTCCCGAGCGCGTTCGAGACGGCCGCGACGTTGTTCACGAGCTTCGCGACGCTCGCGGCCCGAATCCCGTCGAGCTCGATCACGCGCGACGCCATCGCCTCGAGAAGCGGCCGGGCGAAGGCGCGTGCCTCCTCGTCGTCGGCGCCGAGGAGGATCGAGCACTCCCGCCTGCGGGCGCGCAGCACCCCGCCCGTGACGGGAGCTTCGACGAACGCAACCGGCGGCGAGCCCTCCGCGAGGCGCCCGGCGATCTCGAGCGCCGCCTTCGGGCCGATTGTCGACAGGTTGATCAGGCACTCCGGCGGCCCGAGATCCGGGTCGAGGCAGCGCTCCGCGACCGGGAGCAACTCGCGCGGCCCCGGAACGGACGCGAGCACGGCATCCACGGGCCCGGCCTCGTCGATCGACCCCAGGCTCGCGATGCCTTCGGCCTCCGCGCCCGCACGAGCATCCGGTGACGGATCGACGCCGGTGACGGTCAGGCCCGCGGCCACGAGATGAGCGGCGAGAGCTCGACCCATCTGGCCCAAGCCCACGAAGAGGAGCTGCGGTGACGACGGCTTCACCGAGAAACAGAGGTTATGCACCTCGGCTGGACTAGGCAAACCTGAACCGTCGAACCGGCTTTGGGTCGGTGTGCGTAGGAATGGATGCCACCGTCTCCGAGCAACCGAGGCGCGGCCAAGAGGCCGGGACGGTGGTGGTCCGGAGTCTCTAGGACGCGGCGGTCGCGTGCGCCGCGCCGGCTCGTGCGAGCTGCGCGGCGAGCCGCGCCGCGAACGCAGGGAGGTGCCGCGGGCCGAGGAAGTCGAAGTGGTCGCCGGGCACGGGAACGACCTCGACCTCGGCGGCGTACTCGTCCCAGCCCATCGTCGGGGTGGCCCGGACCGGGCTCTCGCCGGGCGACGGCACGCCCGCCTTGAAGAGCGTCACCCGGCCCGGGAACGGGCCGAGGCCGTAGGCGTTCATGGCGCTCAGGTTGATCGCGTTGAGCTCGTACATGCGCTCGAGCTCGTTCAGGCTGAACCCCGGCGGCAGCGTTCCCGCCTCGAGTGCAAGGTCCAGCATGGCCGGCAGCCGTAGCTCCGGGGTCTGTTCGAGGATCGACGCTTCGAGGTCGTCGAGCGCAAGCGCGTGGACGAGGCGATGGAGCGCCCCGTCGGGATGCTCGTGCAGCCGGTCATCGGTCGCGGAATCGAACAGAGCGAGGAGCGAGACGTCCTCGCCGGCGGCCTCCGCGAGCCGCGCCATCTCGTAGGCCACGAAGCTCCCGAACGACCAGCCGCCGAACATGTACGGGCCCTCCGGCCGGAGCTCACGTACCTCGTCCAGATAGGCCCTGGCCATTTCCTCGATCGTCCGGTCGGGTGGCCGGGACGGATCGAGGCCCCGCGCCTGGAGTCCGTAGAACGGCTGCCGCTCGCCGAGCTCCCGTGCGAGCGGCGCATACCAGAAGACGTTTCCGCCCACGGGATGGACGCAGAGGAACGGAGGTCGGTCGCCGCGCGGCTGAATCGCGACGAGCGAACGCGGCCTGCCCGAGTCGCCCCGCCGAATCCGTGCCGCGAGCTGCTCGATCGTCGGGCCTTCGAAGAGCGCCGCAAGCGGCAGCTTCCGTCCCGTCAGCTCCTGGACACGGCTGACGAGCCGGAGGCCGAGCAGCGAATGGCCCCCAAGATCGAAGAAGCTCTCGTCGACCGCGATCGGCGACCGGTCGAGGATCTCCTCCCAGATCGTCACCAGACGGTACTCGAGCGCGTCGCGCGCAGGGCGGCCGTCGGGAGCGTCGCGCCGTTCCGGCGAGAGCTCGAGGCGCGCCAGGGCCGCACGGGCCGTCTTGCCCGCCGGAGTTCGCGGCAGACGCTCGAGCGTGACGAAGCGCGAGGGGACCATGTAACTCGGCAGCCGCGTCGTTAGCAGGTCGCGCAGCTCCTCCGGCTTCGGCTCCCGCGCGTCGGGCTCGACGACAACGAACGCCGTCAGGCGACGATCCTCGAGCCCCTCCCCTTGGAGGACGACGGCAGCCTCGGAGACCGCGGGGTGCTCGGCAAGGGCGCTCTCCACCTCCCGGGTCTCGATCCTGAAGCCGCGGAGCTTCACCTGAGCATCGCGCCGGCCCAGGAAGACGATACGGCCATCGTCACGGAAGCGGGCGACGTCACCGGTCTCGTAGAGGCGCGCTCCCTCCCGCGCGAACGGGTTCGGAATGAAGGCCTGGGCCGTCGACCCGGACCGGCGGTGGTAGCCGTGCGCAAGGCCGTCGCCGCCGAGGAAGAGCCGCCCCGCGACGCCGATCGGAACCGGCTGAAGACGCCGGTCGAGGACGTACGCTTGCGTGTTCGCGATCGGAGTTCCGATCGTGACTGCGCCTGGATTCCTGACCTCGCCACAGGTCGACCAGATCGTGGTCTCGGTCGGCCCGTACATGTTCCAGAGCCCAGCGACCCGCGGCAGGAGCCGCTGGACGAGGGCCGGCGGAAGCGCCTCTCCGCCCACCAGCGCCCGCAGGCGGCGCGACCCGGGCCAGCCGGCGCCGAGCAACAGCTGCCAGGTCGCCGGCGTCGCCTGCATCACCGAGGCCTGGTGGCCTTCGAGCGCCTGCCACAGCCGTCCGCCGTCGGTCGCCTCGTCGCGCGAGAGCACCGCGACGCGGCCGCCGGCGACGAGCGGGAGGAAGAACTCGAGTCCGGAGATATCGAAAGACACCGGCGTCACAGCCGCCAGGACGTCCGCTTCGCCGAACCCGGGCCGCTCCGCCATCGCCTGTACGAGGTTCGCGAGTGCTCGATGCGGCACTGAAACGCCCTTGGGCCGTCCGGTCGAGCCCGATGTGTAGATGACGTATGCCGTGTCCTCCGGAGCGACGTCGTCGAGCTCGGCGGTCGGGTATTCGTCGTCGGAAAGGTCTTCGACGAAGCACAACGCGAGCTCGTCACTACCGGGGACTTTCGACGTCAGGTCGCGGGTGGTCAGGACGACACGCGCGCCGGAGTCCTCGACCATGAGGCGAAGGCGCTCGACCGGGTAGTCCGGGTCGAGCGGGACGTACGCCGCCCGTGCCCACAGGACGCCCAGGAGCGAGACGACGAGCTCCGCCCCGCGTTCGAGGAGCACGCCCACGTGGTCCCCGCGCTCGACTCGCTGCGCATGCAGACGGCCTGCGAGCGCCTGGGCGCGACGGACGAGCGTGTCGTAGGTCAGAGTCGTGCCGTCGGGCCCCGCCACCGCCACTGCCGCGCCGCCACGACGCGCGCTCGCCCTCACGAGGCCCTGCACGCTCTCGAAGGGCCGCGTGACCCGGGTGTCATTCCACCGCCGCAGCACGAGCCGGCGCTCCGACGTCGACAGGAGGTCCAGCGCGGAGACGGGCGTGTCCGGGGCTGCCGCCGCGGCGACGAGCAGGCGGCGGAAGTGCTCGACGAGTCGCACGATCGTGCCGTGGTCGAATAGCTCCGCGCTGTACTCCACGTATCCCGCGATTTGCGCCGGGTCGCGGCGCAGAGACAGCGAGAGGTCGAACATCGCCGTCCCCGTCTCCAGCTCGTCGAGCTCGATCGACAGGCCGGGAGCCGCGAACTGCTGGGCCACGGTTGTGTCGAACGTGAACATCGCCTGGAAGAGTGGGTGGCGGGCGCGGTCCCGACCCTCTTGGAGGAGCTCGACGAGGCGCTCGAAGCGGGCGCTCGGACGCGAGAACGCCTCGATTGCGCTGGAGCGCACGCGGCGAAGAACCTCGCGAAACGAGGGATCGTCTTCGAAGGTCGCCCGGATGACGAGCGTGTTGACGAAGAACCCGATGTGGCGTTGAAGCTCCGCCGTCGGCCTGCCCGCGACCGGCGTGCCGACGATGAGATCGTCCTGGTCGGCGTAGCGGTGCAGCAGGGTCGCGAACCCCGCCAAGAGGGCCATGAACTCGGTAGCGCGCTCGTCCTGAGCGAGCTGCCGGAGCTCCCGGGCCTGCTCGATGCCGAGCGCGAGCGGGACGCGGCCGCCCGCGGAGGTCGGTACGGCGGGCCGGGGCCGGTCGAAGGGAAGGTCGAGCACCTGCGGCGCGCCGCGAAGCGCATCCACCCACCACTCGAGATCCGCGGCCTCGTGATCGTCCGTCGGCTCCGCCTGCTCGATCTCCGCCAGGGGCGGGAGCGCCGGATCCGTCCCGGTGAGCGCGGCGCGGTAGAGGGCGACCAGCTCCTCCACGAAGATCCCGACGGACCAGCCGTCGAAGACGGCGTGGTGGACGACGAAGATGAGCTCGTGGCGGTCGTGGTCGAGCCGGAGGAGGGCAGCTCGCCACAACGGAGCCTTGGACAGCGCGAACGGCGTGGCAGCCAGCTCCCGCCCAATGCGCTCGGCCTCCGTCGTCCGCGCGCCTGGCTCGAGGTCCGAGAGGTCGACGAGCGATAGCTCGGGCACTTCGTCGCGAGACATGATCTGCCGGAACACCGCGTCGGCCACGCCGTAGAGGCTCGACCGGAGCGCCTCGTGGCGGACGATGAGAGCCGCGAACGCATTGCGAAGCGCGTGCGCGCTGAGCTCGCCGAGGAGACGGAGCCGGAGCCCGAGGTTGTACTCGGCGCTGTCCGGCTCGAGCTCCGCGAGGAACCACAGCCTCGTCTGAGCGGCCGACGCTGCGAGGGTCGTCGCGACGGCTTCCGACTGCGCACGCGGTGCTGGGCGGCGGCTCAAGGAGCCGCGTATGATAGGCAGTACCTGCCGGCCGCAAACACCACGACCGGGTCAACGCGCGGTAGCTTTGAAGTCGGGGAATGGGCAAGGTCTACGACTCCATCGACGATCAGTTGGCCGGCTGGATTGCGCGCCAGCGCATGTTCTTCGTCGCCACCGCTCCCCTCTCGGCTTCAGGCCATGTCAACGTGTCGCCGAAGGGCCCCATCGAGAGTCTTCGCATCCTGGGGCCACGGCAGTTGGGCTACCTCGACCTGATCGGCAGCGGCATCGAGACTGCAGCGCATCTGCAGGAGAATGGCCGCATCGTCCTCATGCTCTGCGCCTTCGAGGGCGCGCCCCGCATCGTGCGCCTCCACGGCACCGGGAGCATCGTCGGACGCGGCGACGACGCGTACGAGGACCTGTTCGACCGGGCGGGGTTCCCGGACCTCGATCGTTCCGAGGAGGCGGCGCGCGCGATCGTCCTCGTGGACGTCGAGCGGATCGCCGACTCGTGCGGCTTCGGTGTCCCGCTGCTCCGGTACGAGGGGGAGCGGCCTCAACACACGGCCTGGGTGGCCAGCAAGCTGCGCACCCGCGGCCCGGACGCAATGCTCGAGTACGTCGCCGAGCGGAACACGCAGAGCATCGACGGCTTGCCCGGGCTCTCGCCCCGGCCGAGCTTCGACACGGCCGTGCGGGCTCGCTGAAACCGACCGGCATGTCCACGGCCGAGACCAACGAGCGCTACACCGTCGTCCTCAACGACGAGGAGCAGTATTCGATCTGGCCGCTCGGACGAGAGCTTCCCGCCGGCTGGCACGAGGAAGGGACGACGGGGACGAAGGAGGAGTGTCTCGCCCATATCGAGACGGTCTGGACGGACATGCGCCCCCGAAGCCTGCGCGAGGCTATGGAGGCAGAGAGCGACGAGGCCGCGCGGCGGACCACCTGACGGCCGCCGCGCTAACATGGTGAGCTTCTCGGGAGGGTGGGGTTCGTGCAAAGCGTCCACAACGAGTTCTCGCTGACGACCGAGGCTGGTCTCGGGGCCTACGACATCACCGATCCGGCCGTCGACACGGTGACGGCGAGTAGCGTTCGAGAGGGGGTCGCGTGCGTCTTCGCCCCGCATTCGACCTGCTGTATCAGGATCGCGTGCGGGCGGCGCGACGTGGTCGACGCCTTCGCCTCGATGATGCGGAAGATTGCGCCGCTCAGCCACTACTACGCGCACGACGACCTCTTGCGTCGGACGGAGAACCTCGGTCCGGATGCGAGGCACCCGAACGGGCACGCGCACTGCATGACGATGCTCCTCGGGCCGAACGGCGAGACGATTCCGATTCGCGACGGTCGGTTGTGCCTCGGGCCGCAGCAGCGCCTGCTGTTCATCGAGTTCGACCGGCCGCGCGAGCGCCGCTGGATCCTACGAATCGTCGGGAACTAGGAGCGAGCTTCCGATGGCGGCCCGCGCGCGTCGCGCCTGCGCGGCAACCTCATCGACGGTGATCAGCGGCAGCTCGTGCTCCGCGGCGAACTTCTCGAGCTCGGCCCCCCGCATGACGTCCCCGTCAGCCGCCAGGACACCGCAGATGACGGCCCCCGGCACGAGGCCGGCGAGGCGGACGAGCTCGATCGCGGCCTCGGTGTGGCCTCGCCTGGCCTCCAGTCCTTGCGGATGCCCGCGCAGCGGCATGACGTGCCCCGGGTACTTGAAATCGCCGGCCTTCGCCGTGCTGCTCACCAGATGGTGAATGCACTCAACGCGGTCGAGAACGCTCGATCCGGAGCCGGTGCCGTGAGCCAGGTCGACGGTCACGGTGAACGGAGGACACTGCCCTTCGTCGCCGGGACTCGCGGGCATGTCGGGAATCCCAAGCTCGCGCAGCCTCGCTGCCTCGAGCGGAACGCAGACGAGGCCGCGCGTGTGCGAGAGCATGAAGTTGAAGTGCGCGCCGGTCAGTCGTTCCGCGGCGACGACGATGTCCCCTTCGTTCTCGCGATCCTCGTCGTCGAGGAGAAGCGCCATTCGCCCCTCGGCGACCGCCGTCAGCACATGATCGATCGCACCCATGCTCAAAGGACGTCAGAGTTCCCGCGCAGCCCCGGCCGCGGCGGCCTCGACGGCCGCCGGCGCCGGCTCCCCGAGGCTGGCGCGCAGCGCCGGAGTCGCCTTGCCGACGGCGATTCCCGCGCCCTCGGCCGCCAACACAGTCTCGAGCGACTCCAGCGCGCGTTCCAGGTGTTCGCGGTCGATCGCACCGATATGGCCAATCCGCACGATCTTCCCCATCAGCCGCTGCTCACCGTCGACGGCGACCACCCTGTCGCGCTCGTACATCTTCGCGACGACGTCGGTGGAACTTACGCCCGGGGGCATCTTCACGGCCGTCATCACGGCCGCTTCGTCTCGATCGGGGGAGAGCAGCTCCAACCCCATCGCGCGGCACGCGGCCCGGCAGGCACGCGCCAGGTCCGCGCTTCGTGCGATGCGTGCGTCCAGGCCGTCCCTTTCGAACATGTCCAGGGCCGCCCGTAGTCCCACGACGAGCGACGTGGCGGCCGAGAACGCAGTCTCGGGAGGCTCGTGCCGCTGCGTCCGCAGGCTCGCCTCCCAGTCGAAGTAGAAGCGCGGCGTCCGCGACCTCCGAGCGGCCTCGATCGCGCGGTCGGAGACCGCCGTGAACGCGAGCCCGGGCGGAGTCATGAGCGACTTCGCACCGCTCGCCACGACGACGTCGAGGCCCCAGGCGTCCGTCTCCACCGGTACCGCGCCGAGGCTCGATATGGCGTCCACGACCACGAGCGCTCCCGCTTTCCGGGCGGCGCGCGCCATCTCGCGGACGTCGAGCACGACGCCGCTCGAGGACTCGCAGTGGACGAGGAACACGGCGTGGACGTCCGGCGTCCGCTCGAGGAGGGAGGCGAGCTCCGCGGTCTGCGGCGTCTCGCCCCACTCGTACTCGAGCGAGACGACGTCGCAGCCGTATGCGGTCGCGATCGCGCGCCAGCGGGCGCTGAAGTAGCCGCACTCGACGACGACCACGCGGTCGCCGGGAGAGCAGGCATTTGCGACGGCGGATTCCATCGCGCCGGTCCCGGTCGCCGCGAAGACGAGGATGTCGTTCCTCGTCCGAAAGATGCGGCCGAGGCTTTCGAGCACCTCCGCGAAGATCTGCTTGAACTCGGCCCCGCGGTGGTGCAGCAGTGGGACCGACATCGCCTCCACGACGTCGGCCGGGATCGGCGTCGGTCCCGGGGTCACCAGCCAGTAGTCGTCGCGACGAGGCATTAGGAAGCACCTTCGAGGTCTGTTAGCGCTTCCACTAGACCCCCGTCGCGTCCACGTCCGCACGATACCAGCCTCACCCACGTCGGAGTCCCGGCAGCGAGCTCCGCCCGCGCCGGCTCGACGGCGATCCCGTGCTTCGCCAGCAGCGCCTCGGCGAGGCGTGCGGCGTCGGACTCGGCCTCGAGCCGGCACATGAGCGTGAGGCCCACCGGCTCGCGCAGCGCGATTCCCGGGACGGAGCGGAGCCGCCGCGCGAGGGCGAGCGCCGCCTCCCTGGTGGCACGGTAGCTCTGCGCCAGCTCTGCACGCCTCCGCGGCAGGAGGCGGACGAGGGCCTCGCCCGCGGTCGAGACGCGGCTCGGCGTCAGCCTCTCGCGAACGGCACCGGCGAGCGAGAGGTCCCGAACGACGAGGAAGGTCGAGCGGATGCCCACGAATCCGGTGCGATCACCCACGTCGACCAGAAGCGCGACGTTCGGGTGGTCGAGGAGGGCTCCGAGCTCGTCTCGGTCGTTCGCGTCTGTGAAGGGAACGAACGTGACGTCGAGGACGAGCAGAGTCCCCTCTACGAGAAGGCGCTCCGCGAGCTCGTGGACGGCGGCGAGTCGGGCGGCGAAGACGTGGTTGGCTGCGACCGCCTCCAGCACGAAGATCGACGGCGCGATTCGCGCCGTGAGCGCGACGATTCGATCCACGTCCTCGGGCTCTTCCAAGCGCTCGAGACCGGTGGACGCGTCCTCCAGCCGGTGGGTGAGCGTCTCTGCGAGATCCTGATGGAGCCACGCCGGGCCGAGCACCGCCCCCGGCCTGACCGCGGCCGCCGCCACGAGCACGTCGGCGCGCCCGGCACCGACCGCGATCGCTTCCGGTGCCTCACCGGCGGCGCTCGCCGCCAGCTCGCTCAGTGTCCTCGGCCCGGCGGGCCTCTGGGTCATCGACTCGAAGAGGTCGCGCGAGAGGTGCTCCACGACCTCCGGCGAGGGGAACTCGGTGTTCCGCGCGTACGAGTGGTCGGTCAGAAGGCGGCGCCACGGACCACCGCGATCGGACGCGACCAGCCGGCCGCGGTCGCCCGGCGGCGCGAAGCGGTAGTCGGCGATCAGGCGGTCGTCGAGGTCGTCGATCTCCTGCCAGGTGAGGTCGCCGCAGCCGACGGCCAGCAGCGTGTGGCCGCGTGCGATCGTGGCCGACAGCGCGTCCTCGAACCCGGCGTCGTAGCGCCCCTCGTGGATGAAGCGGTCGAGCTCGGCCGCGAACGGCTCCAGGAGCGGGCGCCGGAGCGAATAGACGCTGATCGTGGTCGCCGGTTGGCCGCCGGAGAAGTCGTTGTCGTATTCGCCGAGCATCGAGAGCACGCGCCGGTCGTGATCGAGCAACGCGATCATGTTCCGCAGGTCGGGGTCGTAGTCGGTGACGGCGACGGCGCTCTCTCCTGCGGCGGCCAGCCGGGCGGGAAGCTCGGAGGTGAACGCGATGTCGCCTTCGATGAAGTACAGGTCGTGGTCGAGGTGCTCGCGCGCGAGCCATGCGGAGTGGATGTCGCTCGCGGTGGCGTAGAGGTCGGAGACGACGTACGTGATCCGGATGCCGTGGCGGCGGGCGCCGAGCGCCTCCTCGATCCGCTCGGCGAGATGACCGACGACAAGGACGACGTCGCGCACGCCGACGTGCGCGAGCTCACGGAGCGTCCGGTCGAGGAGCGGGAGTCCGGCCACCGGGACGAGTGGCTTCGGGACGGTCTTCGTGAGTCCGCCGAGTCGCGATCCGGCTCCCGCCGCGAGGATCACCGCCTTGGCCGGCGCGTCAGTGGACCTACTCGACGGGTTCGAGGTGTGGATGATGTTCCTCTTCGAGTGGGACGCCCGAATCGTCGGGGAAGAGCGTCCGCAGCACCACCCGCCCAACGTCGTAGTGATAGAGCCAGACGCCTTCGGCGACTGGGTAGCCCTGCTCGCCGCCGACGTCCGGCGAGACCTTCAGGCCGGCGCCGAGCCCGTAGCCGACGAGCTCCGGGAGCTCCGACCCGTCCTCGGACGTGAACAAGGCCCGCTCGCTCGTCGCGGCTCCGCCTCGGCGATAGGCGACGTGGAGCGGGGCGCCGTCCGCTGCGACGAGCTCCGGAAGGCGCGGCTGGTGGCCGGTCGCCGAGATGACAACGGCGGCTTGCTCGAGCGCGGAGCGGGCGGCCTCGACGCCGGCCGCCGTCTGGAGGTCGACGAGGCGGATCTGGGCTGCCCTGCCCGCGCCGCGCAGCGTCTGGAGCGCCAGTGCGCGCGCGTCGCCGCGGAGGCCTCCGTAGCGATGGACTCGGCCGCTCAGCGGGCACACGTCCTTCGCGAGATCGACCGAGTAGCCGGCGGCCTCGGCTTCGGCAGCGGTTGGGAAGAAGAGGTCGATCGTCCCCCGGTGGAGGATCGTGATTCGTCCGTCCCCGGGGTTTTCGGCACGGAACCGGTCGTCGTTCAGCAGGAGCCACGCTGTCGACCACCCACTGTGCCGGCCGCCGACGATCGTGACGGGAGCTCCGCCGGCGAGCGACGCTCGGAGCTCGGGCTCCACCTCCGACCGGGAGTCGAGCAGCTTCGACGCGTGCACCACCTTGCTGGCGAACGGCCGCAGGTCGAGGCCGGGCGCGAGCGTGCACGAAGCGAAGTCGGCGGGCGGCTTGCCGCCCATCGCGATCACGGCACGCTTGCCGGTGACCGAGTACTCGTCCTCGTTCGCGCGCGAGCCCGACACGACGACGCCTCCGCCCGGGAGCAACCTGATCTTCCTGACCTCGGTTTGCGTGACCACCTCGCAGCTCGGGTGGCGTGCGACCGTCCCGCCCACCACGGCGCCGAGCTCGGCCAGGTATCGCCCCACCACTCTGAGCGGTGGCCTGCGATCCCGCCAGGCGGCGAGCTCGCGAGTCGCCTCCGCGTCGAGGAGCCGCGCGAACCGCTCCTGCTCGCGGAGCTCGTCGAGCGACTCGAGGAAGGCGACACCGAGCGAGTTCGCGTTGATGCGGTAATGAGCCATGCTGCCCGAGCCGAGCGTGTCCCTGCGCTCGACGATCGCGACACCCTCGTCGAGAAGGCGCTCGAGCTTGCCCTCTCTCGCTGCACAGATCAACAGGCCGAGGCCGGCCGGGCCGCCGCCGCAGATGACCAGCCCGAAATTGTGGGCGCGGGCGCCGTTTGCGGCTGGGGCGAAGGCCGCCCGGCTCACTTCCGTCGGATCAGCCAATCACCGAGGACGAGCGCGTCGAGCGACGAGCGGGCGAAGGTGTCGATCGCGGACACTGCGTCGAGGACGATCGGCTCGCCGTGGAGGTTGAAGCTCGTGTTCAGGACGCCGCCGATCCCCGTCTCGTGCTCGAACGCCTTCACGATCCCGTAGTAGTCGGGATTGTCCTCCTCTTGGAGGATCTGCGGCCGCAGGCTCAGGTCGCCCGAGTGCATGGCCGCGGGCAGCTCGCGCTGTGCGAGCTCCGTCGAGTCGAATGCCAGCGTCATGAAGGGGCTGCGGAGATGCTTGGGATTGACGAGGTAGTCGTCCGCCCGCTCCGCGAGCACGGTCGGCGCGAACGGCATCCAGAAGTCGCGGTGCTTGATCGCCTCGTTGATGCGCCGGACCGTGTCGAAGCGTCGCGGGTCGGCGAGGATCGACCGGTTGCCGAGCGCCCGGAGCCCGAACTCCATCCGGCCGCGGCAGCACGCCACGACGACGCCGTCCGCGAGCAGCCGGGCGATCTGCTCCGGGTCGAAGCCGTGCGTGATCTCGACGTCGAGGGTGTTCCGTGCGGTCTCGAGTTCGCGCTCGATGTCGTCCTCGGCCGGCGCAGGCCCGAGGTAGGCGTCTCGTAGCGGGCGAAGCTTGGACAGATCCTCGCCTCGCTCGATGAGGATGTCCCGCATCGTGTAGTAGCAGGCTCCGATCGGCAGTGACGTGTCGCCGCACGCCGGGCAGACGAAGATGTCGTCCACGCAGACGAGCTCGCCGATCGTCTTGCACGCCTTGACGTTCTGTGCGAGCCCGCCCGCGAAGCACACCCGCCTCAAGCCGGTGGCGTCCACGGCCGCCGTCACCCACTCGCCGAGGATGTCCTCGACGAACCGCTGCAGCGCGCCGGCGATGCCGTCGAACCGGTGCGTCTCGAACGCGTCGCGGAAGTGGAAGTAGAGGTCGGAGGGCCGCTGGTCGAAGACGACGCGCAGGCCGTCGACCTTCAGGACGTTGCGGAAGACCTCGTAGCTCCGCGCCAGCTCGCGCTCGGACGCGTAGGCCGCAAGCCCCATGACCTTGTACTCGTGCTGACCCGGCTTCATCCCCAGCAGCAGGGTGAGGTACTCGTACAAGTGCCCGAGGTGGTTCTCGAGGCTCGCGGCGAGCTCCTCGCGCCCACCCTCGGCGACGCGGGAGACCGTGCCGTTCGAGTAGTCGCCGACCGCTTCCGCCGTGAATCCGAGCACCTCGCCCCGAAACGGGCTTCCGTAGTACGCGTAGGCGATGTGGCAGTCCTCGTGCGTGACGACGTCGACCCGGCCGACGTCGATGCCGAGCCGCTCTGCCGTGTGCCGCTTGCGGAGCGCGATGAGGCGGTCCGGAAGCTCCGGGTCGCGATGCCAGCTGTGAAGCACCTCGTCGAGCGGATAGGTGTCGTCGTAGACGAAGTCCTCGCGGTCCTTGAAGATGTCGTAGTAATCGACCTCGCGGTCCTCGAAGAGCCTCGGCCGCCAGTACAGGTGCTGCTCCAGGCGCCAGTCGTCGACGCTGAAGTTGTAGTTCCGCTTGACCTTGACGAGCGCCGGCGTCCAGCCGCGGCCGGCGAGGACGACCTTCTCGAGATCGGACGGGCTGAGTCCCGCGTGGTCGAGACACGCGCGAATCGAGTGCTGCGGGAAGCCATAGTCGGGCTTGCGCCGCGTGAAGCGCTCCTCCTGCGCGGCCGCAACGACGACGCCGTCGACGATGAGCGCAGCCGAAGCGTCGTGTGCCTCGTGGATGCTCAGCACGGCTGTCATGGCAGGAGCCGCGCTCGTAGAGGGGCGGCGAAACGAGGCGAAGGGCGAGAGAAGGCCAACCGACTGCGAGACCGGGAGAGGCGACGACGGCGGCGTATACTAGCGGCGACGTGGCTCGCGACGGGGGTCTCGCGGATGCGGCGGGCGCGTCGGGGTCTCCGGAGAATCAGAGTGCTGGGCGCTTCACGGTCATGTGCTCGTCCGGCGCGTTCTGTCGCTTCCCGGACCTCACCGACCACCGACGAATCCTGAGCTACGGCCGCGAGCTCGGCATCCCGCTCGAGGTCCTGATCTACCCGAATTGGACGCTGGGCGCGGTCGCGGACGACATCGCGCGCTTCTCGCTCGACATCCGCGCGATCCACGCCGACAAGGACATCACCGCCCGGCTCGCGGCCGGGGACAGCTTGGGCTTCGGGCTGCTCGAGCGGAACGTCGAGTTCGCGGTGCGGCTCGGTGCGGGGCTCGTCGTGCTCCATGCATGGCGGGCCGACGGGGCCGGCGTCGCGCGCTGCCTCGAAGCGCTGCCGCGGTGCGCCTCGATCGCGGCCGGCGGCGGCGTGGTGCTCGGACTTGAGACGGTCCCGTGTGGATCGCTGCCGATCCTGCCGACGGTGCGCGAGGCGATTTCGCGGGCCGGATCGTGCGGCGTCGTCCTCGATACCGAGTTCCTCGCGCGCGCCGGTGAGCTGGACGCCGCGCTCGCGTCCAGCTGGTTGTGGGAAGGCGACCGCGTGATCCACGTCCACGCCAAGGATTGGAGCGGGAGCTTCGACCTCGACGAGGGCCCGAGGTACCTCCAGCCTGGAGACGGCCTCGTCGACTTCCCGAGGCTCGGGCGGGCGCTGACGGAGTCCGGCTTTGGTGGCGGGCTGAGCCTCGAAGCGTCGGCGCTGGACGCGGCGGGGCACGTCGATCTGGACGCGCTCCGCCGCAGCATCGAGTATCTCGACTCGCTGTAGTCCTGCCGCCTCAGGCGCCGAGGGATGGCTCGAGCGTCCAGTCGGTGTTGTCGGCCCGCACCCGCGGCGGAGCGACGCTGCCGACGTAGCCGCGCTCGGCAAGCCGGCGCTCGATCTCGCGCGGGCGGTCGAGCAGGATGAATGGATCGCGCTCGAGAAGCGCCAGGCAGCGCTCCCGTAACACGTCGGTCGCAATCCCCTGGACCGAGCCTCGCCCGAGCGGCGTGGCGGCAATCGCGCCCGCGCCCGAGAGCTGCCGGAAGAGTACGGAGAAGTTCAGCGTCGAGTCGAGAAGGCTGTCGCGCACACACAGCCGAGGACACGCCGCCTCCCACCCTGCTCCGTACTTCGCGATGCCGCCGAAGTACATGTGGTGCCGGTACGGGACGCCGGCGACCTCCTCGTAGCGGTGCACCTGCGTGCACCACTGCCACGAGTTGCCGGCCATGACGATCCGCGCGTGCAGATCGTCGAAGCGCTCGAAGATCGTTCGCGGCCCGAACGCGTCCCGGTCGGAGGTGTCGAGGAGCCTGTCGGTGAGCGGACCCGCGACAAGAAACGAGTACACGGGATGACGTGTGCGGACGGCCGTTCCGGAGCCGAAGAGCCACTCGCTCAGGGTCCCCGTCTCGGGGCGGGACAGCCGCTCGTGGTACCACCCGATTGCGCAGAAGGAGAACGTGAAGCTGAGCAGGGCCAGGGTGGTGCCGTCGTCGACCAGGCGCAGCAGTGCCGTGAGGAAGTCGTCCTTCAAGCGTTCCGGGCGCAGGCCGAGCGGCACGAGCGCCGAGTGGAGAACGACGACGTCGGCGTCGCCTCCGGCCGACCGCAGCGCGGCGTAGATCTCGTCAGCGCGGGCGGACGCGGCAGCCATCAATCGAGATCGGCGAGGGGGTCGGGCTCGCGGATGCGACCCGGCGGCGTGGCCACGCGGCGGAGGACGGCCGCCGTTGCCGCTGCGAGCCTGGGGCCGAGTTGCGGCGGCCCGATTATTGCGGCGTGGCGGACGTCGAGCCAGAGCTCGTGCCCGACGTCCGTCACCACGACGGAGAGCGCGGCGGCGGGATCGTGGTGGGATTCAACCGTCCGGAGCGGAATCGCCTCCAGGCCGACATCGGGCGCGAAGCGAGGAGCATTCGGCCGCTCGACGGTCTCGACGGCGACGCGGACGCTGTCGCGGCCAAACCCTTCCGCCGAAGCCACCAGCTCCGGTACGACGGTGTCAACCAGCTCGCGAAGGGCGCGCGCTCGCGCCTCCCCCACCGCATGCTCGATCGGGCGAGCGAGCGGAGCGACGAGGTCCGCGTGCTCGTCGGAGAAGTCCTCAAGGAGTGTCGAGAGGACGAGCGAGCGTGCCCCAGTCGCGCGTAGTGCGGCGGCGGCCGCCGCGATGCGCACGAGCCTGAGAAACGGCGCCGGCTCGCCGTCCGGCCGATCCACGACCAGCCGAGAGCGCTGGAACGGCCCGCTCGCTGGAGGCGGCGTCGAGGTCGCGGCCGGGGCCGCCGCTCCGACGTGGGCTGCATACGACGGCGCCGGCGGAAGCCCCGTCGCGCTCTCCCCGCTGAGCACTCCGTAGAGCATGCGAAGCTCGCGGCTGAGGAGCGCGAGCGAGCGCCGGTCGCCGACCAGCCGGTCGAGGCACAGAAAGAGGACGTGCTCTTCGTCGCCGAGCCGGACGAGGCCGCCACCGAGACGCGGCGGCCTCGAAGGCTCAAGTCCGGCGAGGTCGGCTTCCACGTCGCTTCGAAGCGGCTCCGTCACGAGTCCGGGGCCGTTCGCGCGCAAAATCGGGAACCGGAGCGGCGCGCTCTCGTGAAGCACTTGAACCTCCTCGGACGGCGTGAACGCGACGCGCAGCGCCTCGTGCCGGCGAGCGAGGACGCCGACGGCCGCCGCCAAGGCTCGCTCGTCCAGCGGGCCCGTCAGCCGCTCGGCGAGCCGGAGCCACCTGTCGGAGGCCTCGGTCGCGAGAACAGCTCGCTGGATCGGCAGCAGGGAGAGCGTGCGGCTGCGTGGGGGCGCGGCGTCCAACGAATCCTCGGCCGGCATCCTCGTGCGAAGATTAAGCCGTTCCGTGCGGAAAGGCGGGAATGGACAGCAGGAGGAAGCCGTGCTAAGAAGCAGCAGCGCGCTGCCGTTCGGGGCCGCGCCGCCCGAGCCGCGACAGCCATGACCGCGAGTGACGCCTCCCGCCCCATCGCACAGGCGGCAACCGCCGCTCCGCGCGATGACCTCGAACGCTCCCGGGCCGCGATGGCCCGCGCGCGCGAGCTGCTGCCGGGCGGCGAGTCGACGAACGCCCGTGTCGTGGCCGGCGTCGAAGAGCTGGTCATCGCCTCCGGGACTGGCTGCCGGTTCGAGGACCTGGACGGGAACGTCTACCTCGACTACCTCGGCGCATACGGGCCGCTCATCCTCGGGCACCGCCACCCCGAAGTGACGGCGGCCGTGATCGACCAGCTTTCGCGCCGAGGCGCGCTCTTCACGATGCCACACGAGCTGAACGCGATCGTCGCGGAACGCGTCTGCGCGATGGTCCCCGGAATCGAGCTGATCCGCTTCGCCAACTCGGGCACCGAGGCGATGATGAGCGCCGTCCGGCTGGCGCGCGCAGCGACCGGCCGGCTCGGCGTGCTCAAGTTCGCGGGCCACTACCACGGCTGGTCGGACACCCTGGCGGCGCCGGTGCACCCCACCCAGGACGACCGCCCCGGCGTGGCGCATCCGATCGAGCCTCGGTCGCCCGGCATCCCGCGGGAGTGCACGGCGCACCTGTACGAGATCGAGTGGAACGACGAGGGGCTGCTCGAGGAGACCGTCGGGCGGCTCTCGGACCGGCTGGCCGCGATCGTCTGCGAACCCCTGATGGGCAACACGGGCTGCATAGAGGCGGAGCACGGCTTCCTCGAGCGGCTGCGGGAGCTCGCGTCGAGGCATTCGATCGTGCTGATCTTCGACGAGGTGATCACGGGCTTCCGCGTCGCAGCGGGCGGCGCGCAGGAACGGTTCGGCGTCACCCCCGACCTCACCGTTGTGGCAAAGGCGATGGGCGGCGGCTACCCGGTCGCGGCGCTTGGCGGGCGGCGGGACCTGATGGAACTCTTCACGGACGGGCGCGCCTACCATGGCGGGACGTTCGCCGGCAACCCGATCGGGCTCGCAGGCGCCGCGGCGACGCTCGAGATCCTCGATCGAGAACGCGACACCATCTATCCCGAGCTCTACCGTCGCGGCCGCATGCTGATGGACGGTCTCCGGGAGAGCGCCGCGCGGGCCGGCGTTCCCGTCGCGGTCCAAGGACCCGGCCCGATGTTCCAGGTCTTCGTCCTCGACGACGCCGACCCGAGCCCGATCCTCTGCTTCGCCGACGCGCGCGCCCGCGTCCGCAAGGACCTCTTCCTGCGCCTGCACGACGAGCTGCGGCGGCGCGGCATCTACGTCCACCCGGACCAGTTCGAGTGCTGGTTCGTCAGCGCCGCGCACGACGACGATGCGATCGCGCAGACGATCGATGCGTCGGAGGACGCGTTCGCCGCGCTGGCGGCTGCGTCCTAGCCACTCCGGCCGACCAGCCGGCGGAAGGCCGGATGATCGGCGATCGCTCTGAAGTCTGGCTCCTCTGTGGCACGGGACGCGAGGCGCGGATCGTGTGCGAGCGCTGCGGCGAGGTCGGCCAGGGCATGCTCGACCCGCGAGAGCCGTGCGCCGCAGCGGGCGCGCTCGAAGAGGAGCTCCGCGTTCTGCGGGTACCGGGTCAGCAGCTCGTCCAGAAACCCGATCGCCGCCTCGAAGCGCTTCTCGTCGCGAAGCGCGCGATACCGCCACATCCCTGCGGCGGCGGGCCAGGGCGGCGGCTCGTAGGCGGCTCCTTTCGGGGCGCCGATGGCCAGGACCGCGGTGGCGGCCTCGAGTGCGGTGGCGGCGCGCGACGAGCCGGCCTCGACGCGGATGAAGGTGCCCGTGGGCGCGTCCACACGCGTCCCGTCGATCGTGAAGTCGGCGCGACCGGCGAGCACGACGTAGAGCTCCTGCTGCCGCCCGCCGCCGCCGGCTCGATGGTCGTGCGGCTCGATCAGCCCCGCTCCTGCCCGGGGCGCGACGTAGACGTTCGCGCCGAAGGTCTGCAGGTCGAAGTGGTCGCGGACCGCACGACGGACGACGCCGTCCCAGACCTCGACGCTCTCGATCTCGTCGAGACGCGCCGCCGCGAACCCCGTGGGTGCCGCACCGGCGGCCGCCTTCTCGTCCTCTGCCGTCAGATTCCTCCTCCCACGGACGCCGCCTCGGCGAGCAGCCCGTCGACGTCCGACGGCTCCCAGAGGCCCAGCAGGAAACCGAGGTCGGCGATCGTGAACCGATCGCGTACGAGGTGGCAGTTCGAAAGCGCCCAGCGCGCGGTCTCGGAGTCGACCGGCGGATCGAGCTGCGAGAAGCGGACCGGCGCTCCGGCCGACTTGAGCCGCGCCACGACCTCCTCCGCCGGGACGAGCAGCTCGTCGAAGGTGTGCCGGTGCTCTCGCAACGACTCTGGGAGCCGCACGACCTCAGACTGTGCGGCACGAAGCCGACCGAGCTTCCTGCTGTAGTCCTCCCAGCACTCGGCGCCCATCCGGCCGCTCGGGTCGAGCTCCGCGAAGGCCCCGAGGATGCGCTCCCGGACAGCCGTCTCCCCGGGGACGTCGACGCGCAGCCGGGCGCCTGCCGCCACGACGGCGTCGGCGAGCCGAAGCCAGTAGAGAGTCGCAAGGACGGTGCAGACGCCGACCGCTGCGCCATGGAGCGGCGCGCGCTCGCCGCGGGCGGTCGCCCGCATCTCCACCAGGTGGCTCACGGTGTGCTCCATCCCCGAGGACGGTGCCGTTCCGCCAGCGACGCCGATCGCGAGGCCGGTGAGCGTGAGGAGACCGGCGAGGTCGAGGAGCGCCTCAGGCGATCGCTCGCGAACCCGCGGCGCCACTTCCGCGAGATCGTCGCCGTCGCCGCGGCAGAGCCGCACGACAGCGTCACTGAACGAGCCGTCGACACCGGCGAGACACGCGAGGAACCAGTCCGCCGCAGCGGTGTACATCGACACGAGGTCCCCGACTCCGGCCGCGGTCATGGCCGGTGGAGCCTCGACGAGAGTCTCGGCGTCGACGACGAGCGCAACCGGCCATTGCGTGGAGACGGTTCGCTTCACTCCGTCGACGAGCAGGACGCTCTGGTCGTCGGCAAAGCCGTTCACGCTTGCTGCGGTCTGGACCGCGACGTGGGCCGCGCCCAGGGCGCGCGCGACTGCCTTCGCGATGTCGGTGACGGTTCCAGAGCCGACGCTCAGGACGCAGCGCGCACCGGCAGCCCCCTCCGTGAGGGTCTCCACGGTCCGCTCGTCCGCATGCACCTGCCCGCGTTCCTCAGGCGTCTCGAGCCAGCGCGAGACGAACGCCGCCCCCAGCTCCGCGACCGTCGCCTTCAGGTCGCGCCCCGCCCGCGTCATCGGCGTCGCGTCCGCGATTCCCGCGACGGTGCCGGGATCCGCGGCGCGCGCGAGAACGTCGGGAAGGTCCCCGAGCACGTCCACGCCGAGCACCAGCTCACGGAGGCCGATCGGCCGCAGGAGATGGGCATCGGGTGCTCTCGCCAGCTCGGTGCGGATGGTGTCGAGATCGAGGACTATGCGCCCGATACTATGGCCTTCACCCATTGATGCCTCGCGACGATCCGCGCCCGGAAATCGACACGAGCGAGCCGGATCGCCGTGGTCGCGAGGTGCTCTCCGTGGAGCGGTCGGCCGGGGGAGTCGCCACCGTCATCCTGCACGGCACCGGGCGCGGGAATGCCCTCGGCCGCGCCGTTTGGGACGAGCTCCCGCGCGTGTTCGACGACCTCTCGCGCGACGCTGGCGTCGCCGCCGTCGTTCTCCGGGGAGCGGGCGCCGACTTTAGCGTCGGGCTCGACCTGCGCTGGTTCGCGCCGACCGTGCGCCGCATCCTGCGCGGCGCGGCGAGCCCGGCGGAGGCGTCACGAGCGCTCCTCGACCAGAGCGGCTTCATGCAAACCGCCGTCGAGAGGGTCTTCGAGTGCGCGAAGCCCGTGTTTGCGGCGATCCACGGACGCTGCATCGGCGGAGGGCTCGACATTGCGACCGCGTGCGACGTCCGCCTCGCGGCGGCCGACGCGGTCCTGTCGGTGCGCGAGGTCCGTCTCGGGTTCGTCTCGGACCTCGGCGCCTTGGAGCGGCTGCCGCAGCTCGTCGGGGAGGGTCATGCGCGGGAGCTCGCGTTGACCGGAAGGGACACGGGCGCGGAGGAGGCCGCGCGCATCGGGCTCGTCAACCGCGTCTACTCCACCGCGGAGGCGACCTTCGCCGCCGCGCAGGCGCTCGCGGAGGAGGTCGCGGCGAACCCGCCGGGCGGCGTCGCCGGCACGAAGGAGGTCATGCGCGCGACCGCCCATATGGACCGGCGCGACGCGCTTGCCTTCGCCGGGCTGTGGAACGCGGCGTTCTTCGCGTCCGGCGAGTTCGACGCCGCGCTCCGAGAGGCCATGCAAGAGTCTTCCGAGCCAGAACGGGAATCGTTGCGCTGACCGGCTCGGCGACCGACTTCCCGCAGGACCTCGAGAGCGTCCGCCGGTTCGTCGGGGACGCGCCCGATGCAGCGAAGTTGCATCCGATCGGCATCGGCCGCGTCGTCCTCGGCGCGACCGCGCTCGAATCGCTCGAGGAGGTCGTCGGAGCAGGTGCCGGCCGCCGCGTGGCGCTAGTCGCCGACGCGACGCCGATGCTGCGCGGGCCCGACGACTTGAAGGAGGAGGTCGCCGCGCGACTTGCGGACTCGGACACGAGGACGATCATCCTGGGCGGAGACACGGGCTATGTGGTCGCGGACCCGGTGACGGTGACGAGCGTGGCGCAGCGGGTGCCGCCGGACGCCACGCTCGTGAGCGTGGGGTCGGGCACAATCACTGACATCGCGAAGGCGGCTGCCCGCGAGGCCGGGGCCGAACGGCACGTCGCCGTGCAGACGGCCGCGAGCGTCAACGGCTACTCCGACGATCTCAGTGTCCTGCTCCTCCGCGGCGCGAAACGAACTGTGCAGTCGCGCTGGCCCGACGCGCTCCTCATCGACATCCCGACGCTCTCGTCGGCACCGCGACTGATGACCGCCGCCGGCTTCGGCGACGCATGCGCGACCTTCACGGCCTCGGCCGATTGGTATCTCGCCTCGGTCCTTGGAGTCGAGATGGCCTACTCGGAGACGCTCGTGGCCCTCGCGCGCGGCTACGGCGAGCGGCTCTTGACGCTGGCCTCCGGCATCGGCGCAGCCGAGCCGGCGCCGGAGGCCCTCGAGCAGCTCGCGTGGATCCTCACCCTCTCCGGCCTCGCAATGGGCGCCGCCGGCCGAACCGCACCCGGCTCCGGGACCGAGCACGCGATCAGCCACCTTTTCGACATGGCGGCACTGAGCGAGCGACGCCCGCCAAGCCTCCACGGGATCCAGGTCGGCCTCGGCTCCGTCCTGAGCAGCATCGTCTGGGTGCGGTTCACAGACCGGATCACCCGCGGCGACTTCGACTTCACTGTCCCGCCGGACCCCGCGGCGACGGGGCGGCAGGTCGAATCGGCGTTCGGTCGCCTCGACCCGACCGGAGCGGTCGTCGAGGAATGCCAAGCGGCCTACGACCGCAAGCTGACGCATTGGGAGCGGATGCGGGACCGCCTCGGCGATGCGGTCGTCCGCTGGGGCGAGCACGCCGAGCGGCTGTCGGCGCTCCTCGTCGGCCCCGACGCTCTCGTCGACGCCTTGACGAGCGCCGGGCTGCCGCTCGGCCCTCTCGACCGGCACGCCGTCCGCTGGGCGCTCGCAAACTGCCATCTGATGCGCGACCGCGTCGGCGTCGTCGACGCCGCCGCCCTGCTCGGGACGTGGACGGAGGACGAGATCGACGCCGTGCTCGACGAGGCGCAGACGCTGGGCTGTCGGCTCGAATGACCGAGCGGACCTATGACCCGGCCAGCGTCACGTCGCGATCGAGCAGCGCGAGCTTCCCGTTCGCGATCAGGAGGCGCTCGTTCGCGTACATCAGGCTCGCCGAGCGGAGGTCGCGAAAGACGCGCTCGAGCGGCACCGGCGCCGTCCGCATGTAGCCGTACCGGAGCCCGCTCAACTCCAGCAGCCGGTCGACGCCTGAGAAGAGCGTCTCCGACGCGAGCACCTTCAGGTCGTTGATTTGGAGCTGGAACGCCGGCTCCTCGTACGGCGCAGGGCTCGTGCCCGCGAGCCCTCGAATCTGCTCATAGGCGGCGACGGTGCTCGCGAGGAACGCGCTCACCGTCGAGAGCTGCATCCGAATGCGGGCGAGGTGCGTCGCGAAGAGGTCGGAGGTGACGTCGAATCCGCGCCGCGATGCGGGGTCGCGGAAGAGGCCCACCATCTCTCGGTAGACACCGGTCGCCGCCCCGAGCCAGCTCGCGGCCCACGCGATGTGGCCGAGCGGGATCATCGAGCTGACGGCGACGTCGTGGAACCGGTCGCCGACGACGTGGTCGGCCGGCACCTCCCCCGCGAGCCTGAGCCCGACGCTGTGCGTCCCGCGGGCTCCGAGGGGATCCCAGCCCGACGTCACCTCGACCTCGAGCTCCGACCGCTTCGCCCAAACGAGGGCGACCTCGGACGGAGGCGCGGCGGGGTCGCGCCTCATCGTCACGAGGAACGCGTCCGCGTGCGCGCCTCCCGTTACGACCGGTGCGTCGCGCTCCAAGCGCCACCCCTCCCCCGCAGGAGCGAGCGGCGCCTGCGCCGTCAGCAGATGACCGCCCTTTCCCCGCTCCGAGGTGACGGATGCGACGTACAGCGCTCCGGCCCCGATCCGGTCGAGCACGCGGGCCCGCAGCGAGTCGTCGGCGTGATCGGCGACCACGCCCACCTGCTGGCAGTGCATGCCGTAGATCAGGGCGGTCGACATGCATCCCTCGCCGAGCACGCGACACACTGCCGCCAGCGTCGCGCTCGTCCCCCCGAGGCCGCCGGCCTCGACAGGCACCATCAGCCCGAGCAGGCCGGACGACCTCAGCGCCTCGAGGTTCTCGGCCGGGAAGGCAGCCTCGGCGTCGAGGGCGGCGGCGTTCGCACGTAGGAGCGGAACGAGGTCGCGTGCGGCCTCGACGGCGTCGCTCGCCGACCGCGCTGCGGCGATCACCGCGTCCCCGCAGCGATCGACTCGACCGTGGAGTACAGCCTCGCGGCCGTCGAGAACGTCTCGTCCACCAGCAGCGCTTCGGGGAAGACGACGCCGAACTCGTCTTCGAGCTCGAAGAGGAGGTCGAGCGCCGCCATCGAGTCCAGTCCAAGCGTGCGGAGCTCGGCGTCGTAGTCGATCTCCGTATCGTCGTCGAGATACTTCAGGCGCGAACGCAGCAGGCGCTCGAACGCCTCCTTGGAGACCGGGCTCATCGCCCGATCGCGCTGCGTTCGATCAGGAGCCGCGACACGTTCGTGACCGCGCCGCGGTCGACGACGACCTCGACCGGCGCCGGCCTGCTCAGGAAGGCCACCAAGCTCGCCGTGAGGCCGTAGGCGCCGACATTGGGCACCGACAGCAGATCACCCGGCGCCAGAGCGGGAAGGAGCACCTCCCTCGCGACGACGTCGACCGGTGTGCAGAGCGGTCCCACGACGGTGGCGCGCTCGACGTCGTCGGCCGACGCGTTCGGTGCCACGGCCGTGACGGACACGGTCGTGAATGGTAGTCGGCGAAGCCCCGACATCCCGCCGAGGTGATTGGCGCCGGCGTCGATGAGCACGTACCGTACGCCTTTCGACCGCTTGACGTCCTGGACGGTCGTCAGGAGCGTCCCGGCCGTCGCGACGAGGTGCCTGCCGGACTCGAAAGCAATGGTGGGGCTCGCGCCGCGCCAATGCGTAAACCCGGTCTCGAGCATCGCCTCGAGCGGGGCGCGGAGCGACGTGAAAACCGGGTTCGACCCGCTGCGGGCGTAGGGAGCGCCGAAGCCGCCGCCGAGGTCGAGGAGCTCGAGCTCGATGTCGAGCGCCGCGGCGATCCGCCGCGCGACCTCGACCGAGCGCGCGAACGATTCGCGGAGCGGCGCCGCCTCGGACACATTCGTGGCACTGAAGAAATGGAGACCGCGCAGGGAGCCCGCCCCCCGCGCTCGAAAGACCTCGAGCTGGGCGAGAACCCACGACGCATCCGCGCCGAATTGCGACGCGCCGCCGGTCATCGCGAGCCCGCCGGGCGGCCCGGGCTCGTCCTCGTTGATCCGGAGCACTGTCTTGGTCGACCCTCCGTCTCCCGGTCGAACCACCTTCGCGAGCTCGTCCGGAGAGTCCACGGAGAACCATCCCACCTCCCTTCGCAGCGCGTGCTCGACCTCGGCCGGCGACTTCGCCGGGCCGGTGTAGAGGCACGTGGAGGGATCGAACCCCGCCTCCAGCGCCGCCTCCAGCTCGCCCGGCGAGCTGATCTCCGCACGGCAGCCGAGCCGCGCGAGCTCGCCGGCGACCGCGGGATGCGGATTCGCCTTCAGGGAGTAGAAGAGGACGGCCTCGCCGGGCAGCGCGGCACGAAGTGCCGCGTGGGCCTGCCTGACCTCCTCGAGCTCATACACGTAGAGCGGCGTGCCGAACTCCACCGCGAGCTCCGCGTACGTCTCCTCTCGGGTTCGCGTCGCTGCTACGGCAGGCCTCCGAGCGTCCGCTTGTCGATCTTCCCGTTCGAGGTCAGGGGCATCGCGTCCAGCACCGCCACCTCGTCCGGCACCTTGTGCGGCTCGAGCCGCTCGTGCAGGCCCGCGACGACCTCGGCGCGGCCGACCCCGCCGGAGACGAAGAGGCGCGGGCCCCGGCCGTCGAGCGGCGGCACCAGGGCAGCCTCGGCCACGCCGGGGATGTCGAGCGCAGCAACCTCGACCTCGACGGCGCTGACCCGAAAGCCGCGGCTCTTGTACACGTCGTCGCGGCGGCCGCTGAAGTACAGGTAGCCCTCCTCGTCCGTCCGCCCGTAGTCGCCGGTGAAGAGGGCGCGCTCGAGCCCGGAGCCCCAGGGGCGGAACCGCTCGTCGGTCGCCTCGCGGGCGCGCCAGTAGCCCGACATGACGTGCGGTCCCCGAACGACGATCTCGCCGACGACGCCCGGAGGGACCGGCGAGCCGGTCTCGTCGACGACGACGCACTCGGTGTCGTCAAGCGGCCGCCCGACTGACTGCCGCCTCGACTCGAACTCCGCCGGGGTAAGGATGGAGACCCGCTTACACTCCGTGAGGCCGAACATGACGTAGACGGCGCACTCGGGAAACACCGTGCGTAGGTCGTCTACGAGCGCCGGAGCAAAATACGCGCCGGTGCTCGTGATCATCCTCAGCTCCGGCGGAGCCTCGAGCCGCCGGGCGAGCCGCACGAGCATCGCCGCGAGGTGCGGCACGACCGGCAGGACGCTCACCCTCCACTCGCGCAGCCGAGCCGCGAGGCCCGGGCCGACGTGCGATGAGCGCCCAAGCGCCAGTGTCGCTCCCACCTGCGCGGCCAGGAAGTACTGGTAGAGGCCGTAGTCGAACGACAGAGGCAGGAAGACGCCGATCACGTCGTCATGGCGGAGCTCGAGACGCCGCTGGATCGCTGCGGTCACAAAGCGCATGCTCCGGTGGGTCGAGACGACCCCCTTCGGCGCCGCGGTGCTGCCGGACGTGTAGATGAGACAGGCCGGGTCGGAGCTGATCCCGGGAAAGGCCCCGTTGAGGGTACCCCGGGCCGGACCGGGCGCGCCCTCCGGGGTGACGACGGTGAAGGCGGTCGCGGCCGCCGCAGGCGCTCGTCCAGGCGGCAGCACGAGCACGCGCGGCTCGGCGTCGGCGAGAATCCGCGCGAGCTCGTAGTCGCGGATCTCGTCGCTCAGAATCACGAAGATCCCGCCGAGGCGCGCCGCCGCGGACGCGAGCGTCAGGAGCTCGATCGAGCTCGGCAGCGCGAGCACGACGCGGTCGCCGCGCACGACACCGAGCTCTGCGAGCCACCCGGCCGCCCGCTCGACCTCCTCGGCCAGGCGGCGGTAGGTCACGCTGCGGTCGCTCGAGACGACCGCGGTCTTGTCCGGCCACCGAGCAGCCGCCCGCTCCAGCAGCTCGCCGATCGTGCCGATCATCGCGCCGCGTCACCGGCCGGGGCCGACAAGGTTTCGACCGCGGCGGCGAGCGTCTCGACCGTCTCGAACGTCTCGGGCACCAGCAGCTCGACGTCGAACACGCAGTCGAACCGCCGCTCCACGGCCTCGACCACCTCGACCAGAACGACGGAGTCGAACTGCGGGAGATCGACGAGCCGGGTGGCCGCGTCGAGCCCAATGCCCGCGCCGAGCACCTCCTGGAGCGCGTCGAGGACGCCTTCGGTGACGCGAGACCGGCTCATGCGTCCCGCGCCAGCCGGTCGAACAGCTCGCGGCGCGCGATCTTGCCGGTGCTCGTTCGCGGCAGGCGCTCCTCTATCCGGATCCGCTGCGGAACCATGTACGCCGGCAGGAGGTCCCGACACCATGCCTCCAGGACGTCTTCCGAGACCGGAGCGCCAGGAACGACGAACGCGTAGAGGAGGTTCGTGAAGCGCGAATCCGCTCTCGCGACGACGGCCGCCTCCGAGACCGCCGGATGTCCGGCGAGCGCGGCCTCGACGTCGCCTAGCTCGACGCGAAAGCCACGGGTCTTCACCATCCCATCCCGGCGCCCGTGGAAGTGGAGCACACCAGCCGCGTCCCTGCTCCCCCAGTCGCCGGTGCGGTGCCACTCCGCCTCGAGGTCGCCGACGCGGAGGCGGACTCTCGCCGACCGCGTCAGCTCTGGGTCCCCGAGGTAGCCCGGGCTGACGGTCGGCCCGGCGACGACGATCTCGCCCTCCCGGTCCGGCTCCTCGACGACCGCGCCGCCGTCCAGCAGGGCGACGGCCGCGTGCATGGCCTCCCGGCCGAGGGGGATCCGCGGGCGGCGCAGGAGCTCGGGCGTGATCCGGATCGCGGTGACGACGTTCGTCTCGATCGGGCCGTACCAGTTGTGGATCGGGACGCCCCTCAGCGTCTCGGCGAGGCGGGCGAGCGGTGTCGGGTGGAACTCCTCCCCGGCGTAGAGGAGCAGCCGTAGGTGCGGCAGGCCGTCCTGAGCGAGCGACGATCGGTCGAGCAGTCCGATGAGCGCCGACGGCACGGCATAGAGCACGCTCACCCGTTCGGAGGCGAGCCGTCGCAGCAGGGCCTGCGGGAAGAGCGTCACCGACTCGTCGAGCGGCACAACGCAGGCGCGGGCGGCTAAGGAGCCGAAGACATCGAACACGGGCAGGTCGAAGTGGAGGGGCGCGTGAACCGCAACCCGGTCGGTGGGGCGCAGCTCGGCGTACTCGACCGCCCAATGGACGAATGCCGCCGCGTTCCGCTGTGTGATCGTTACGCCCTTCGGATCCCCGGTCGAGCCGGACGTGAAGAGGACATAGGCGAGGTCGTCCTCCCCCGCCTCTCCCTCGACGGGGGCGGTCCGGCCAGCGTCCACGAGCTCGTCAAGCCGGAGCGCGCGGCCGGAGGTGACCGCCGGCGGATCGCCCTCGTCGTCGTGGACGAGCAGCCCGGGGCGGCTCCGCTCGAGGACGGCCGCGACTCGCGCCGCCGGCGCGACGACGTCGACCGGGACGTACGGCAGGCCGGCGCGGAGGCAGGCGAGCATCAGCCCGAGCGCGTCAGGGCCCTTCCGGAGGCGGAAGGCGACGGGCGTCTCGCGGGCGACGAGCCCGCGCAGCCGGCGCGCCAGCGCGTCGGAGCGTTCGTCGAGGTCGCGGTAGGTCAGCTGCTCCGGCCCGAAGGAGACGGCCGGTGCGTCCGGCGCCGCGCGGGCGCTCCGCAGGAAGCCGTCGAGAATCGTGCCGCGGGTCATGGCCATGCAGCGAGAGCGGAGAGCGCGTGCTCCGCCGCCGCAAGCTCCGCCGGCCGGACCTTCGTCCGCAGCAGGTCGAATGCCGTCCGGGGCGCCTCACGACCCAGGGCGACGCGCCGCTCGGCCACATACGCGAACTCCGGCACGCGCTTCCATGTGGCCCCGACCTCCGCGAATCCGTCTGCCAGCGTCTCGAGTGAAGGCCGCGAGGGGGCTCGGTCCGCAAGCCACAGGGCGAGCAGGGTACGTGCGCGCGCCGCGCTCCAGCAGGCGAGCGTGAAGCGCCGCGCCGCCTCGAGATCGTCACGACGGGCCTCGTAGTGGTCGGCAAACACGTCGATCGCGCCACCGGGTGCCGCGGCGACCCGCATCTGCGCCGCCCCCTCGTACAGGAGCCCGTCGGGGTCGATCGGCCTCGACGAGGGGACCCGTTCCAGCACGTGGAGACTGCTTCCCCGCCAGCGCACCTCCGCAGCCAGGATCCGCTCGAGCTCCTCGAGCGGAAGCTCGAGCGTTTGCGGCGAGACCTCCCCCCACTCCGTGCGGTTCTGGTAGGCGTCGGCGACTCGCACGATGCCGGCGTCCCGGTCAACGCCGTCGACGATGAAGGAGTGGACGATGTGACGGCGTCCGACGTAGGGAAGCCACGACATCTCGAACGAATCGCCGAAGGCGAGCACGGGCGTGCCGTCCACGACGAGCGACCAGGCGGCTTCACCGTCGGAAAGCGGCGCCAGGCGCCACCCCGTAAGCCGCTCGACCAGCTCCGGCACCGGCATCGACTCGAGCGCCGGTTGCTCGTCCGGCGCTCCGCCTGGGAAGTCGAACCGCCAGTGGCAGGCAAACGGGGTCCTGACGTCGCCGACCCCGTGGAAGTCGAGCAACACGGCGATGTTGTCGTTGATGCAGTCGAGGTGGGCGGAGTCGCCGGCGCCGACGTCGACGCCCCTCCCCCCGGCGAGCACCATCATGCCCGGCAGGGGGTCGCGTCTTCTGCGGCGGCGGTCGCCGCGGGTGAGGTCGCCGCGGCGGCACTGTCAACGTGGCTCATCTTGGCGGCGAATCGCGGTCGAGCTGCGATTGTACAATCGCAGCGGAATGGCGAGGACGACCGTCGCCAGCGCTCGCGACGGGCTCACGCTGCCGGCGCCGCATACGCTGATCGAAGAGCAGGTCCGTCGGGATCCGGGCGCGGTCGCAGTCGAGCACCAGGGCGAGACGCTCACGTACGGCGAGCTGTGGGACTGGAGCGCCACCGTAGCCGCCGAGCTTCGGGAGGCGGGCGCCGGGACCGACGTCCCCGTCGCCGTCTCGGGTGAGCGCACGCTCGCCACCGTCCCGGCCCTGCTCGGCGTGCTCCGGGCCGGGGCCGCCTACCTCCCGCTCGACCTCGCCTTCCCGCGCCGGCGGATCGAGTACATGATCGCCGATGCTCGGGTGCGGCTCGCGGTCTCCCACGAAGCCGTCGCCGAGCCGTCCGTGCACACGATCGACCCGTGGCGCCTGCGGACAGCACCGCCCGCACCGGCCTTGCCCGGGCCGCCGCGGCTCGACGACCTCGCCTACGTCGTCTACACGTCCGGCTCGACCGGCGTCCCGAAGGGCGTCGCGATGCCGCACCGGCCGCTCGCGCGCCTCGTGCACTGGCAGGTGGAACGCTTCGCGCGCCCGCAGGCCCGGACGCTCCAGTTCACGTCGCTCAGCTTCGACGTCGCGTACCAGGAGATCTTCACCACCCTTGCCTGCGGTGGGACGATCGTGTCCGTCGACGCCGCCACGCGCTCCGACTTCGCCGCGCTCGCCGAGGTCGTGGCCGAGGCGGGAGTGGAGAGGCTGTTCCTCCCCTTCGTCGCGCTCGACGAGCTGGCGCGCGCGTTCGAGGCGGCCGACACGCACCCCGAGCAGCTGGTCGAGGTGATTACGGCGGGCGAGCAGCTCCGCATCACGCCTGCGATCGAGCGCCTCTTCGAGCGCAGCGGCGCCACACTCGACAACCAGTACGGCCCCTCCGAGACGCACGTTGCCACCGCCGAGCTGCTCACCGGCGACCCGCGCCGCTGGCCACGGCTTCCGCCGATCGGCCGCCCCGTAGACGGCGTCGAGGCACGAGTGCTGGGCGACGACGGACTGCCGGTTGCAACCGGCGAGGCCGGGATGCTCCACGTGGGCGGATCGGCGCTCGCGCGAGGCTACCTCCACCGGCCTGCACTGACGGCGGAGCGATTCGTCCCCGACATCGCGCCCGGCACATCAGGCGCGCGGCTCTACGTGACCGGCGACGTCGTGCGGCAGGCGGCGGACGGTCGGGTCGAGTTCCTTGGTCGCGCCGACGACCAGGTGAAGATCCGCGGGTTCAGGGTCGAGCTCGGGGAGATCGAGGCGGTGCTGGCGCAGTCGCCGGCGGTCGTCGCCGCCGCGGCCGCGGCCCCTCCCGACGACGAGGGCAGGCGGCGGCTCGTGGCGTACGTCGTGCTCGCGTGGCAAGGCCACGTTGCCGACGTCAAGCGTTTCCTCTCCACGCGACTCCCCGCGTACATGGTCCCGCCGCGGTTCGTCGTGGTCGAGTCGCTGCCGCTCACTCCGAGCGGGAAGATCGACCGGCGGGCGCTCGCAGACCTCGACGATGCAGCCACCCCGCCGGCGGTCGGCGCCGAGCCGGATCCGGCTCCTGCGCGCTCACCCGAGCGGCTACGGCAGCTGCTGGCGACAACGGGCGGCCTCGGACCCGTGTCCGCGCGCGACCGCCTCGACGAACTCGGTCTCGACTCGCTCGGCGCCTCGCGTCTCGCCGCCCGGATCAGTCGAGAGTGGGACATGCATGTCACCCCGGCAGAAGTGTTCGACGCGGAGACAGTGGAGCAGATCGAGCAGCTGGTCGCGGCACGCGCCACCGCTCAACCTGCCGGCGCTGCCGGCCTCGCGGTGGAGCGGCCCCCCCTCGCCGACGACGGCACGGTCTCCTACGGCCAGCAGCGGCTCTGGCTCTTCGACCGGCTCACCGACGGCTCGACGGCGCACAACGTGCCGGCGCTGATCGAGCTGCACGGGATCGACGCGACGCGCATCCGAGCGGCCTTGGACCGCCTTGTGGAGCGGCACGAGGCTCTGCGGACGACGTTCGAGACGGTCGCCGGCGAACCCGTGCAAGTCGTGCACGAGCCGCGGCCGCTGCCGGTCGACGAGATCGACCTCCGGGCGGTCCCGCTCCCCGAGCGGCGGGAACGCCTCCGGAAGCTGCTCGCGGAGGAACGCGACGTGCCGTTCCGACTGGACGAGTGGCCGCTGCTGCGCTGCAGCCTCGTCCACTTGGGCGCGGGCGAGGCCGCGCTCCTGCTCGTGATGCACCACATCGTCACCGACGGCTGGTCGCTGAGCGTGATCGCCGACGACCTTCGAGCCCTCCTCGCCGGCGAGTTCCCCCAGCCCCTGCCGCTCCAGTACCACGACTTCACCGCGTGGCAGGACGTCCTGCTCGCAGGCCCGGAAGGCGCCGAACTCACCGCCTACTGGCGCGAGCAGCTGGCGGGGGTTCCCACGACCCTGGAGCTGCCGGCCGACCGGCCGCGCCCGCCGGTCCCATCGTTCCGCTCTGGTGAGGTCGCGTTCGATCCCGGCGAGGAGCTCGACCGGGCGGTCGCAGACTGCGCGCGGCGCCACCGTGTGTCGCCGTTCATGGTGTACCTCGCCGGCTTGGCGGCCGTCGTCCATCGCTATACAGACGAGCAGACGTTTTGCATCGGAACCGCCGCCTCCGGGCGGACGCGGCCCGAGCTCGAGCCGCTCGTCGGCTTCCTGGTGAACACGCTGCCACTCCGAATGGACATGTCCGACGAGCCGAGTTTCGCGGAGCTGCTGCAGCGCGTCCGGCGGACGACGCTCGACGCGCTCGAGCGCCAAGAGCTGCCGTTCGAGGTGATCCTCGAGGAGCTCGGCGTGCAACGAGACGCGTCGCGGATGCCGCTCGTCCAGGTCTTCTTCGCGTACGACGGAACGCCGCCCGAGCCTGCGGGCACAGTCCGGCTCGCGACGCCGCCGTTGCCGCAGGCCGGCGGCGCGTTCGAGCTCACCCTGGCGCTCTGGAACGACGGCCGTCGGCATACCGGCACGATCCACTACAGCGCCGATCTCTTCACGGCGGCGACGGCCCGCCGCCTCGGAGCGCACCTGATCGCGTTCCTGCGCACCGCCGTCGCGGACGCCGGCCGCAGGTGCACCGACGTCGCCGTCGTGACCGGCGAGGAGCGGGCGGCGATCCTTGCTCACGCGCAGGGGCCTCCCATCGGGTTCGACCGCGCCGGCTTCGCCCACGAGCTCGTGCGCGGCCGCGCCCGTACCGCCCCGGACGCGATCGCCGTCGACTTCGAGCACGAGCTCGTCTCCTACCGCGAGCTCGACGAGCGCTCGGAACGCCTGGCGCGGCATCTCCGCCGCCTCGGGATCGGAGCAGACTCGATCGTTGGGGTCTGCGCGAACCGGTCGGTGGAGCTGGTCCTGGCCGTGCTGGCGATCGGGAAAGCGGGCGGCGCCTACATGGCGCTCGACCCCACGTACCCCCTGGAGCGGATCGCCCACATGCTCCGTGACGCCGCCCCCGTCGCCGTGCTGGCGCAGCGTGAGCTCCTCGAGTCGCTGCCGCCGGTTGCCGCGCCGGTCGTCCTCCTAGACGCCGATTCGCCGGCATGGGCCGAGCCGCCCAAGCCGGTCGTCACCGAGCAGGCGCCGCGCTCCCTCGCGTACGTCGTCTACACGTCGGGATCGACCGGCGAGCCCAAGGGCGTGCTGCTCGAGCACGAGGGCCTGATCAACCTCGTCCACGAGAAGCTCCGGCTGCTCCGGATCGAGCCGGGGCACCGCATCCTCCAGTTTTCGTCACCGAGCTTCGACTCCTTCGTATCCGAGGTGTACCAGGCGCTCGCGAGCGGCGCGACGCTCGTCCTCGTCCCGGCCGAGTCGCTCGTACCCGGACCGGACCTGACGCGCCTCCTGTACGAGAGACACGTGACGCATGCCACCCTACCGCCGTCCGTGCTCGCCGCGATCGACCCCGACGAGCTCCCCGGCCTCGGCACTGTGCTTTCGGCGGGGGAGGCATGCACGCCGCAGCTCGTCGCACGGTGGTCGAGCGGTCGCCGGTTCCTCAACGGCTACGGCCCGTCCGAGACGACGGTGGGCGCGACGTTCGCGGAGCTGTCGCCCGAGGCGGGCGCGCCCCCGATCGGCGCGCCGATCGCGAACAAGTCCGCGTACGTCCTGACGGCAGGGATGCAGCTGGCGCCGTTCGGCGTTCGGGGCGAGCTCTACCTCGGCGGGCTGGGCGTCGCGCGAGGCTACGTCGGCAAGCCGGCGCTGACGGCGGAGCGGTTCCTTCCGGATCCCTTCGCGGCCTCGGGCGGGCGGCTGTACCGCACTGGCGACCTCGCGCGTCTCCGCCACGAGGGCAGCCTCGAATTCGCCGGCCGCAAGGACGACCAGGTGAAGATCCGCGGGTTCAGGGTCGAGCTCGGGGAGGTCGCGTCAGTGCTTCGTGCGCACCCGTCGGTCCGGGACGCCGCCCTCCGGTTGATGGAGCACGCACTCGGCGATCAGCGCCTCGTTGCCTACGCCGTCGCAGACGAGGCGGCGGCGCCGGTGGACGAGCTGCGCGAGTTCGTCCGCGTGCGCCTTCCGCAGTTCATGGTTCCGGCCAGCTTCGTCTACGTGGACTCCCTGCCCCTGACCGCGAACGGGAAGGTCGACTTCCGCAGGCTCCCTGAGCCGGTCTTCGCGGGCGCCGGCGGCCGGGCTGCGGCCACCGAGTCGGAGCGGCTCGTCGCGGACGTCTGGCGGCAGGTGCTCCATCTGGAGCGTCCGCCCGGCGCCGCCGACGATTTCTTTGCCCTCGGCGGCCACTCGCTGGTCGCCGCACGGGTGATTGCGTCGCTCGAGCGCCGCCTCGGAGTCGATGTTCCGCTGCGGGCGGTCTTCGAGCGGCCGACGCTCGAGGACTTCGCCGTCGCCGTGGAGACGCTCGTCGAGGAGGCGGGCCGCGCCGGGACGCTCCGAAGCGGCGTCGCCGGCGGCGGGCGCTGACGCCTACCAGTCGACCTCGTCGACACTCGGCGCTCGCCTGACGCGCCTGAGCAGGGACCGCCGCACGCTCCGGCGCGGGGCGGCGGCGACCACGTCCTGCCAGCGCGCTTCCGACTCGGCCGCCATTCGCTGCGCCGCAGCAGAGAAGCCGCGGCGTCCGAGCGGTACGGCCGAGAGGAAGAGCAGGGCCCGCAGCTCTGTCCGAAGGTCGGCCGGTATCTCCGCATCCGCGAGAAACTCACCGAAGGCGCTCCGGTGCGCCCACCACAGCGATCTCCGCGCCTTCTCGCCCTGCGTCCGCGCGGTCGGAGCGCCGCGGTGGGTGTCGTCGGTCGCGACCAAGGCCGTTGCCAGGCGCCGCACGACCGGATAGCGCTCGCAGCAGTGCCAGAGCGTGATCGAACCCACGGTCGCGCCCGACAGCGCCCCTGCGCGCGGCCGTTCGAGGGCCGCGAGCGCATCGGAGCGCCTGACCAATACGCTCGCAAGCGTCGTCGGCACGGCGTCCAGCATCGTTGCGGCCTCACGAAGGAACGTTTCTGAGGCGATCGTCCCATCCGCGGGCGCCGCGTAGTACAGCCGCTGGCTTCCGTCCTGGAGCGTCCACTCGATCCCCGCGTAAACGAAAGCGGCCGAGTCGTCCTCGAGCTCTCGTGTCAGCCGGTGGAGCGCGCCCGGCAGGAGCTCGTCGTCGGAGCCGAGGTACTTGACGAAGGGCCCCGCCGCAGCCGTGAGGCAGGCGCGCCAGTTCTCCAGAGGCCCGAGGTTCGCGGGATGTGCGAGTACGCGGATGCGGGAGTCGCGCTGCGCGTAGTCTCGAGCGAGGGCGAGGCTGCCGTCCGTGCTGGCGTTGTCACCGACGACGACCTCGAGCTCGACGTCCTCCTGCCCGATCACGCTTTCGAGGCTGCGCTCGAGCCCGTCGCGGCGGTTGAAGACGGGCACGCAAACGCTGACCGGCGTCACGGCGCGTCGCCGCCGACGACGGCGGCGACGGGGAGGTCCGGCGTCTCCCGGATCGCCTCGAGCACCCTTGCCACCGTCCGCAGCAGCGACTCGACGTTCGCGGGGTCGAGCCGGTCGCGCTGGAACTGCGACGAGAGGGTGACGGCGCCGCCTGCCACCACTGCGCCGATGCCGAGCATCGTCCGCGGCCGAACGCGCTCCTCCCGCACGGGCACCCGCGAGCACTCGAGCTCCGAGAGCCGGAAGTCGTCGTCGAGCACCTCCTCGTACAGTACGTTCACGACCAGTCCGATCGGATAAGCGGGGTCGCCGTATCGTTCGGGCGCGAGCTCGCGCACGATCTCGCCGAAGGGAAGGTCGGCATGCTCCTCGCTTTCGAGGACGCTCTCCCGCGTCCGGCGAAGAACTTCGCCGAGGCCGAGCCGGCCGTCGACATCGCCGCGGACGAGCATCAGGTCGGCGAGCGGAGCTACGAGACCCCGCGTCCGGTCGGTGTTCCGGTTGAACCGATGCACGGCGACGGTCGCCGAACGCCGTCTCGTGACCGCATACAGGGTCACGAACGTCGCGGCGAGGATGGCATGAAACGGCGTCGTCGAGCCGTCCTCGCCTCCCTCCTGGCGGGTCGGCAGCGGCACCGGCCGGTCGAGCAGCACCTCTGCTCCCTCCGCGGGAGCCGCCGCGCCTTCCGGCCGAGGGAGGTCGACCCGCGGGATCACGTCGAGTCCGCGAAGGCGGCGCCTCCAGTACGCGAGGTGCTCCTCTCGTGAAGGCCCGTTCAGAACACGCTGCTCGTCCAGGACGTAGTCGCCGTACGTGTAGCCGAGCGGCTGGAGCTCCTCCTCCGGCGACCGTCCGCTCGCGGACGATGCATAGGCCGTCGAGAGGTCGGCGAGCACGATTCGCCGCGCCCACGCGTCACAAATCATGTGGTCGAGAAGCAACGAGAGCACGTGGTCGCGGCTGCCGATCCTGTACACCACGGCGCGCAGACGGGGCGGCATCTCGGCGGCGAAGGGAGTCATGGCCGACTCCGCCAGCAGCTCCGGAATCGCGCACTCCGCCGCCATGGGGTCGGGAAACTCGACAACCGGAACGTCCAGCGCCGCAGCGTCGCTGATGACCTGATCCTGACTCCCGCTCGGGAAGAACGCGCGCAGCCCTTCGTGGCGCACAACGACGTACTCCAGCGCCTGCAGCAACGCCGAAACGTCGAGGTTCCCGCGCAGACGGTACGCGAGAGAGATGTTCCGAACCGAGGGAATCCCGAGCGTCCGTGCGCGTGCGTCCATCCGCAGCCGCCCCCGCTGGAAGGCGAGCTGCGGGAGCCGGCGCGTCAGCGGTGCGGCCGGCACCGGGATCGGTTCACCGGCAGCCGAGGTCACAGGGCGATGGCAGGCTAGCTCGCCGAGAAACTAGAGTCCAACGGCGATGGACGCCCGGCTCGCGCGGTCGCTTGCGCCACTGTCGTACCCGGCCTATCGCCTGCAATTCGCGGCGCAGGCGACATCGGTGCTCGGCGACAACATCGCGCCCATCGCAATCGCCTTCGCGGTCCTCAGACTCACGGGCTCGGCCGTTGACCTCGGACTCGTCCTGGCCGCGCAGTCGGTGCCGATGATCGCGTTCCTCCTCCTCGGCGGCGTGTGGGCCGACCGATTGCCTCGTCGACGCCTGATGATCGGTGCCGACCTCGTCCGGGTGGCTTCACAGGGCGCCTCCGCCGCCGTGGTCCTCGCGGGAGGCGGCATCGTGTGGCTCGCCGTCCTCCAGGCCGTCTACGGCATCGCGACGGCGTTCTTCCGGCCGGCTGTCATCGGCCTGACGCCTCGCACGGTGCCACCGGAGCATCTTCAGCAGGCCAACGCTCTGCTCTCGCTGTCGATCAGCCTGACGGCGGTCGTAGGACCCGCGATCGCGGGCGTCGTCGTCGCCGCGAGCAACGCCGGCTGGGGGCTCGCCATCGACGCGCTCACGTTCCTCGGCAGCGCGTACTTTCTGGGCCGGCTCCGGGTCGTCGAGGACGAGCGGCTCGAATCGCACAACTGGCTGAGCGATCTCCGGAACGGCTGGTACGAGGTGGTGTCGCGGACCTGGGTCTGGGCCAGCATCCTGAACTTCATGCTGTTCCAGCTCCTCATCCTCTCGACCTTCCAGGTGCTCGGGCCGCTCGTCGCCCGGCAGCATCTTCACGGGGCGTCGTCCTGGGCGATCATCGTCGGCGCGGCCGGCGTCGGATCGATCGTCGGCGACGTGCTCGCGCTGCGCATCGAGCCGCAGCGGCCGCTTCGCGCCGCGTTCCTCACCGGGCTCCTCTTCCCGCCGGTTCTCGTCCTGCTCGCGCTCCATCTCCCGACGCTCGTCATCGCCCCCGCCGCCGTCGTGTACGGCATCGCGTGGACATTCCCGAATACGCTCTGGTTCACGACGCTCCAGGAGCACATCCCGCCCGAGGCCATCTCGCGCGTGTCGTCGTACGACTGGATGGGGTCGAGCATCCTGCGCCCGCTCGGCTACGCGTTCGCCGGAGTCGTGGCCGGTGCAGCCGGAACGGCCGCGACGTTGATCGGTGCGGCGGCGTTGTTCACGCTCGCGCAACTGCTCGCGCTCACCGTGCCTGCGATCGTGACCCTCGAGCGGCGCTCCCGACCTGCGGCTGCCGCCGGACCGGCGAGCTGAGACTCGGGTCTCGTTCGACAGGCGACGGCGTCGCCTACTATCGAGCCGGTGACAACGCCGGCTGGCCGATTCGTGCTGGAGCGAGGGTCGCCCGCCAAAGCGTCGTGCTCGCTTGACGCGGCCACCTCGGCCTGGGTACGCGAGGTCGCCGCGCGTTCCGGTGCGAACGTGAGCGCGGTGATTCTCGCGGCGAGCGCGGCGCTCGTCCACCGGCTGACGGGCCACGAGGAGCTCACGGTCGTGCCGCCTCCGGAGGGCGTCGCGCCGACGCTGCGCGTGCGGCGCGACGCGCGCCTGGTTGACCTGGTTCCCCAGGGCGCAAAGGCGGCGCCGTCGTTCGCGTTCGACGACCGCGTGCAGCCACGCCTCGAGCTGGCGCTCGAGGACAGGGGCGCGGAGCTCGAGCTCACCGCGACGACGCACGGCCAGGGCCGCAGCGGGCACGGGGCCGAGCTCCTCCTGGAGCAGCTCGAGGCGCTCATTCGGCGCTCGTCGCAGGACCCGGGCGCGGCCGTCGGCGCGTGCTCGCTCGTGACGGCCTCGACAGCCGGCCGGCTTCCTGACCCCCGCACGCCTCTGCCCGTGTCGCCGTTCGCGCCGGTCACGGACGAGATCGCCGCGCTCGCGGGCCGCTCGCCCGAGGCGGTCGCCGTCGCTTCCGGAAACGCTCACTGGGCCTACGCAGACCTCGGGGCGGCCGCGCGGGAGGGTGCCGAGAAGCTTGTTACGCACGGCGTCGAGCCTGGAGAGGTCGTCGCCGTGTCCGGGGGCCCGAGTTTCGCGCTCGTGGCCGCGATCGTCGGGACGCTCGCCGCCGGCGCGGTGCTGCTCCCGGTCGACCCCGCTCTTCCGGCGCGGCGGAAGGAGCTCCTCTACGCCAAGGCGCGGGCGGCGCACCTCGTAATCGCAGCGCCCGAGACCCTCGTCATCGACCGCCTTCCGGACGCGCAGCAGCTCGTGCCTCCGCCGGATCCGCCCGCGGTCGCGGTCGAGCCGGCGTACCTCGTCTTCACCTCCGGGACGACCGGCTCGCCGCAGGCCGTCCTCGGCCATCACGCCGGCCTCAGCCACTTCGTCGCCTGGCAGCGTGAGCGGTGGGCCGTCGGACCCGGCGACCGCGTCGCGCACGTGACGAGCTTGTCCTTCGACGTCGTGCTGCGCGAGCTCTTCCTGCCGTTGACGAGCGGTGCGACGTTGTGCCTGCCGGAGCGGTTGCCGCTCGAGCCGGGGAGCGTGCTCCGGTGGTTGCTAGAGGAGCGCGTCAGCGTCCTGCATGCAGTGCCGACCCTCGCGCGGGTCTGGCTCGACTCGGCGCCGCCGGACACGGTCTTGCCGGACCTTCGACTGACATTCTTCGCCGGCGAGCCGCTGACCGCCGACCTCGTGCACGCATGGCGCAAGCGGGCTCCGCGGTCGACCGTCGTGAACCTGTACGGGCCGTCCGAGACGACGCTCGCGAAGTGCTTCTTCGTCGTTCCCGACCAGCCGGAGCCGGGCATCCAGCCGATCGGGCGACCGCTGCCGGCGACCCAGGCGCTCGTGCTCTCGCCGGAGGGCGAGCTGTGTGGGGTAGGCGAGCCCGGTGAGATCGTCCTGCGCACGCCCTTCCGCACCTTCGGCTACCTCGACGCGCCGGAGCTCCAGCGCGAGCGCTTTCGCCGGAACCCGTTCACCGACGACGTGCACGACCTCCTCTACGCGAGCGGCGACGTCGGCCGGTACCGCGCCGACGGTTCGCTCGACATCTTCGGCCGCGTCGACGAGCAGGTGAAGATCCGTGGTGTCCGCGTCGAGCCCCGGGAGGTCGCCGCCGTTCTCCAGCGGCACCCGGGCGTGCACGACGCCGCAATCGTCGCGCGGCCCGGGCCGGAGCTCGTGGCGTACGTGGTCTCGACGGAGCCGGCAGCGGAGCTGAGGTCGTTCCTCCGCGAGCGCCTGCCTGCCGCCGCTGTTCCGACCTCATTCGTCTCTCTACCCTCCCTGCCGTACACGTCGAACGGCAAGCTCGACGTCGCGGCCCTGGCCGAACCGCCCGCGGCCGTCCCGCGCTCCACGCTCGTGGAGCCGCGGGACGATGTCGAGCGGGGTGTGCTCGCGATCTGGAGCGAGGTCCTCGGACGGGAGGACGTCGGCCCGGAGGACGACTTCTTCGACCTCGGCGGCGAGTCGTTGGCGCTGCTGCGGGTGGCCGCACGCCTCTACGAGATGTTCGGCTGCGACCTGTCGCTCGAGGAGATGTTCGACCATCCGACGGCACGGGAGCTGGCGGAGCGAGTCCGTGCCGCGGAGGCTGTCTAGAACGACCGAACGCCGAGGGCCCGCTCGAGGCGGGAGAGCGCCTCGACGAGCGACCGCTGCAGGTCGTCGAGGTCGGCGCCGTGCCCCAGGGCGTAGGCGGCTCGGTTCCAGTTCCCGAGCACCTCCCGGAGACGCCGGCCCGGTTGGACGAGCTGATTCGCCACGTCGACGAGCGGGAGGTCCGCGAGCACGCTCGCCGGCGGCACGAAGCGTCGCACGGTGCCGGTGGCGACGAGGAACCGGACCGCAGCGAAGGCGGCCCGGCCGTCCGCGCGCGCCGCGAGCTCCTCGCCGAGGGCGAGCGCCGCCTGCTCGCCGTAGAGGTCGCGCCCGCGGGCGAGCGCGAGCACATCGGGGATGAGATCGCCGCCTGGCCGGACGGCGCCCTCGATCAACACGAGTTCGGCCGGACGCACTTTGTACTCCACGTGCATGACCGCCGTCTCCACCCGCCACGCCGCCGCCAGCCGCTCGATCGCGCGCTCGGCGAGGCCGACGAGCTCGGGCAGCTCGTTCCGGCGGACGGTGTGCTGGACCTCGATGAACCCCGTCGGCCCTCCCGTCTCCTTCCGCGTCACGGAGGCCGCGACGACGGCGCCGTCGCGGACCGTGGCCTCGACGCTGATCTCGGGGCCGGGCACGAAGTCCTCCACGATGCCGGTCGCCGACCTCGAGAACGTCCGCACCTCCGGCCAGAGGCGCTGCGCCTCGTGCTCGTCTACGACGAGGTGCACGGCCGTGCTCCCGGCGGCGTCCGTCGGCTTGAGCACAGCCGGGCCGGGCGCGCCGTCGAAGAATGCCTCGATGTCGTCCCTCGTGCGGACAGCGGCGGCGCGTGGCGAGGGGATCCCGTGCTCAAGTGCCAGTCGCCGCTGTGCCTCCTTCGACCGCGACACCTCCGCCGCGTGGAGTCCGGGCCCGGGCACGCCGGCTTCTGCCGCCACCCGCGCCGCAGTGGCGAGCGACGCGTCGGCCAGCGTCGTGACGCCGTCGGAGCGGCGCGCCAGTGCGACGAGGCGGTCGAGGTCGACCTGCTCGCCGTCTCGAACCTCGAGCGGGAAGCATTCGTCGGCGAGATGGTCGTAACGGGCAGCCGAGACGCCGTCCGCGAGCAGGATCCGGCGGCCCTCGCGCGCCCAGACCGCGAAGGCCCGTTCGCGGAGCGCGTCGGCCCCGAGCACGAGCAGCGTGCCACCCGCCGCGCGAGGCATCGCCGATGGCAGTCTTCGCGGCCGCGTTCGATGACCGCGCCGTCTGCTCTCCCCCTCCGCCTGCGCGAGGTCGACCGCGTCGCCGACCTCTCCCCGGCGGCGTGGGACCGGCTCGCCGGGCCTGGCGGCTTCTACCTCTCCCACGCTTGGCTTCGCCTGCTCGAGGAGCAGCCGCTCGTGTCCGCGCGGTACGTCGCCGCCTTCGTCGGGGAGCGCCTCGTCGGCGCGCTGCCGCTCTACTGCGTCGAGAGCGAGCCCAATCCGTGGTATCGGCCGGAACGCTATCGCGACCTCCTCGGCGTCGACGGCGACTATCTTCTCGCTGGCGCGCGCTCGGCGTACCGGAACACGCTCCTGCTCGACCCGGGACTCGCGCCCGGCCGTGCGGCCGGTGTGCTGGAGGAGCTCGTCGGCGCGGGGTTGCGGACGGCGGCGTCGCTCGGGCTCGCGGGCCTGGTGCTGCTCTTCCTTACCTCCGGCGCGTGTGCGACGCTCGCCCGCTCGGCGCCGCTCGCGCTGGCTCTCGACGAGGTCGAGGCGGAGTTCCCCAGATGCGAGGGCGGCATCCCCGGCTACCTCGCCTCGCTCGGCCACAACCGGCGCCGGAACGTCCGGCGCGAGCTAGCGGCGTTCGCGGAGGCCGGCTGGGAGCTGGGCGAGGAGGACCTGCACGGCTGCTGGCGCGACGTCGCCCGCCTGCTCGCGAACGTCCAGCAGCGGCACGGGCACCGGTCGAGTGTCCGCGGGCTCGAGCGTCTGCTCGAGCGTCAAGCGGCGGTCGTCGGCGACCGGAGCGTCGTCTTCACCTGCCGCGACGAGAACGGGGCGCTCGCCGGCGCAGCGCTCATGTTCCGCTGGTCCGGTGTCCTCTACGGGCGCCTGGTTGGCTTCGACTACGAACGGCTGCGCGGAACCTTCGAGTACTTCAACCTGGCCTTCTACCGGCCGCTTCACTACTGTAGCCGGCACGGATTGACGACCTTGCACCTCGGTATCGAGTCGCGCGAGGCGAAGGCGCTTCGCGGCGCCACCATGCGTCCGCTCTGGAGCGCCGTCGTCCCGGTCGGAGCGCCACTCGGCGAAGGGCGCGCAACGGTTCGGCGGGCCGAACTCGTCCACCGGCAGCGTAACGAGCTGCGCGCGTACTCCGACGCGAGGCTGCCGGACGACTGGGCGCTTCCCGACCTCCTTTCGCAGGGCTAGACCGTGGCGACCCTCGAGGTCCAGGCTCTCAGCCGAGATTTCAGGGTCGGCAGCACGACGCTGCACGTCCTGCGCGGCGTTGACCTCTCGATCGAACGCGGGTCGATCGTGGGCCTGCTCGGGGTGAACGGAGCAGGCAAGACGACCCTCCTCAAGATCGTCTCGACGCTCCTCCTTCCAACCGCGGGCACGGTACGCGTCGGCGGATTCGACGTCGTGCGCGAGGCTCGCGCCGCACGCCGGCTTCTGTCAGTCGTTTTCGGCGGGGAGCGCGGCTTCTACGGACGGCTAAGCGCGCGCGAGAACGCCACCTTCTTCGCGGTGCTCAGCGGGCTGACCCGGCGCGAGGCGGCCAAGCGGGCGCAGGAGTCGCTCGAGCGCATGGGCCTCGCCGACGCCGCCGACCGCCCCGTCGAGACCTTCTCGCGCGGGATGAAGCAGCGCCTCCACCTCGCGGTCGGGCTCGTGCGACGACCGCAGCTCCTGATGCTGGACGAGCCGACGATCGGCCTCGACCCGCTCGAGGCGCAGCGCCTGCGAGAGTCGATCGCCGAGCTGCGCGGGAGCGACGTCGCGGTGCTGCTGACGAGCCACTACCTGGGCGACATCGAGCGCCTGTGCTCCCGCGTCGCCATCCTCCAACGAGGGCGGATCACCTACGACCTCCCACCCGAGCAGCTCCTCGCGCGCACAGGCGCCGCGGCCGAAATCCGCCTCTCCGGCACCGGGCCCGCGCCGCGGCAGCCGGAAGGAGATCGCTTCGCGGCCTCCGACGGCATCCGCTTCCTCGGCCACGAGGCCTTCCCGGACGGAGCGGCGTCGAGCTGGACGATGTCGTTCGAGGTGAAAGAGTGGAGCGCCGACGCGCTGCGTGCGCTCGCCGCCTCCTGGCCGGCGGGGGAGATCACCGACGTACGCGTCCTGCCCGCGAGCCTGGAGCAGGTCTTCGCCGAGCTCGCGGCGGAGGAGGAGACGCCGTGAGCCCCGAGCGCCGCTGGACGGTGGACGTCCTCCTGTCGTCGGCGCTCGTGCAGGCGCGGCTCATGCGGTCGCCGGTCTTCGTCGTCCTCGGCGTCGTTCAGCCGGCGGCGTTCGTGCTCGTGACGATCCTCGCTCGGCGCTCGCCGGCCGTCGACCTCTCGCAGGCCGGACTGGGCGCCGGTCTCCTTTCGATCTGGGCGGCGACGGTGTGGCAGTCGGGCTTGATCCTGCGGGCGGAGACGTGGGAGGGGACGCTGGGGCCAATCGTCTCCCGCCCGGCCGGGCTCGCAGTCGTCCTACTCGGGAAGAGCATCGGGGCCACGGTTCGAGCCGCGGTGTTCATCGGCGCCACCGTGGCGATCGTCTCCGCGCTGCTCCATCATCCGATCGAGGTCGACCGACCGCTGCCGCTCGCCGCAGCTCTCGCTGCCGTGCTCGCAAGCGCGACCGTGCTCGGGATGCTGCTCAGCTCGCTCTTCCTAGTCACACGGGCGGCGAACCGGATCGCCGAGGCGCTGATGTATCCCGTTTTCATCCTCGGCGGCCTGCTCGTCCCCCTCCGGCTCCTGCCGCACTGGATCCGGCCGCTCGCCGACGCGGTCTCGCTTCGCTGGGGGGTCGACCTGATGCGAGCCGCTTCGAGCGGCGTCGCCCAGCCGGGTCGGGCGTGGCTCTGGCTCGGCGTGACGACGGCCGTCTACGCGGTGCTGGCGCGCGTGGCGTTCAGGCGCATGCTCGTCCGCGCCCGAGACGTGGGGTCGCTTGAGCTCTTCTGATCCGGCTGGGGCACTAGCGCTCGCCGCGCGGCTCTCCTGGCTCGAGTACCGGGCCGCGTACCCGTGGCGGATCTACCTGATCAGCGCGCTCCCGCGGGCGCTCCTGCAGGTGCTCTTCTTCGCGTACCTCGGCTACTTCACCGGCGGCCACACCGGCCGGACGTTCGCGTTCGTGGGCGCGAGTGCACACGTGATGCTGATAGCGACCGTGATCAAGGGGCCCGACGTGCTGCTCGACGAGCGCGTCCTCGGCACTCTCTACCGCCTCCGGCTCGGCGTGCTCTCGGTGCCCGCCGTAATCGCGGTCCGCTGGTGGGTCTACGCCGCCGAGGCGATCGTCGACGCCATGGCAGTCATCGTCGTCGTCGGCCCCTTCGTCGTCGGGCTCGACGTGGTCGAGCGGCTCCTACTCGCCCTGCCCCTCTTCGGCCTGGTCGCGCTCACGACGAGCGCGCTCGGCCTGGCCGTTGCCGCCGTCTCCATGACGCAGCGCGCAGACGTCCTGGTCACGAACCTCGCGAACTACGCCGCGCTCGTCGTCTGCGGCGTGGTCGCTCCGTTGAGCGCGCTCGGGACCGTCGGCATGGGGATCGGGCGCGCGGTCCCCCTCACTCACGGGTTGCTGGCGATCCGCGCGGCGATCGACGGACGGCCCTGGGTAGGCGAGGCGCTGCTCGAGGCCGCCGTCGGCGCGGCGTGGGCTGCTTCGGCCGTCATCGTGCTATTGGTGCAGGAGTGGAGAGCGCGCGCGTTCGGCATCGGCGACCGGATCTGACCGCAAGCGCTCTCGAGTCTCTCGACCTGCAGGGCCTCCTGCATGCCGCCGCGAAGCCGTCGTGGCGTCACGCGGACGTCCTGGTCGAGGAAAGCCTCGAGCTCACCTGCCACTTCGCCGACAGCGCCGTCGGCGACGCGACCACGGCGGCCGACCGCGGCATCTGCGTTCGCTGCATCACCGACGAGGGTCTTGCCTACCGGTCGGCCGATCGTGTGGGGCCGGAGACGATCCGCGACCTGCTCGGCGGCCTCGAGCACGGTGAGGCGCCCACGCCGCGCGCGACCTCCCCGGCAGCGTCGCCGGTCGACGAGGAGCTCGACGTCTCGGGGTTCTTCGCGTTGCTCACGCGCATCGACAAGGCGGCGCGCGACGTCGATCCGCGTATCCGCCAGGTGACGATCGACGCGGAGCACCGCCTTCGGCGCGCCACGATCGCGACGCTCGATCGCGGGCCGGTCGAAGAGCGCCGTAGGCTCGTTTACCTGACGATCCGCATCGTCGCTACGGAGCGCGGGCGGGTGGCGACGGGCTTCTCGACACCGGCGACCTCCGGCCACGACGACGACCTCGACGAGGAGGCGATCGGGCGCGAGGTCGCAAGGCGGGCGCTCGTGGGCCTGCAGGCCCGGCCCGCGCCGATCGCGCACCTTCCGGTCGTCGTCGGCCCCGGTCGGGGGATGGTGCTCGTCCACGAGGCCTGCTGCCATCCGCTCGAGGCCGACGAAGTGCTCCGCGGCTCGATCTACGCCGCGCGGGTCGGGGAGCCAATCGCGTCGCCGCTCCTCTCGATCGTCGACGATCCGCTTCTGCCCGGAGCGGCGGGCACGTACGCGGTCGACGACGAGGGTACGCCGGCCGCCCCGACGACGCTCGTGGAAGGCGGGGTGCTGCGCTCGTTCCTCACCGACACCGTGACGGCGCTTCGGCTCGACGCGCGCCGGACTGGGAACGGACGGCGGCAGAGCTACCGGCACTCGGCCCTGCCCCGCATGAGCAACACATGCGTCCTCGCGGGAGACTCCAACCCAGCCGACGTCGTCGCGGACACGAAGCGCGGGATCTACGCTGAGCACGTCGGCGGCGGGGAGGTCGTCGAGTCGACCGGCGACTTCGTCTTCCGGGTGACGAACGGCTACCTGATCGAGAACGGCGTGCTCACCGATCCGATCGAGGAGACGACGCTCCGGGGCAACGGAGCGCGCGTGCTCCTCGAAGTCGACGCGGTCGGCAACGACGTGCGCCCCGGAGCGGCGAAGTGCGCGAAGCACGGGCACGTGCTGCCGGTCGGTCTCTCCGGCCCGACGGTGCGGATCCGCTCGCTCCTCGTCGGCGGCACAGCGGCATGAGCGAGCGCCTGGCCGACCGTTACCTCGCCGAGGCGGCGAAGCGCGGCGTGGAGGCGGAAGTGCAGGTGGTCGCCAGTCACCGCCAGGAGGTCGTCGCGCGCTCCGGGACGGTGGAGCTCGCGGGCGAGACCGCCGACACACTGGTCGCGCTCAGGCTCCACGACCGCGCGCGCACCGGCTTTGCGACCGCCTCGGGCGAGGCCGACCCGGCGGCCGTGGTCGAGCGGGCGCGCGCCGTCCTGGGCCACCTGCCCCCCGCCGAAGAGGTGCCGGCCGACGACCGAAAGCCCCGGGCGGCTGCGGCCGAGGAGCCCTGGATGCCCTTGTCCGTCGCCCGGACGCTCGCGCAGGAGCTCGTGCGCGGTGACGGCGGAGCCGCCGAGTACGAGCTGCGCTGTTCGCAGGAGCGCCGGCGGGTCTGGCTGGCGAGCTCGCTTCGAGGCGCGAGCTCGTACGTCGCGAGCGTCGCGGCGGCGGTCTTCCGGGCCACGAGCTGGGCCGGCGAGGCAGTGGGCCACGCCGAGCAGAGCGACCACGACGTCTCCCTCCACGCCCTCCTCGAGCGCGCCGCCGAGCGCGTTCGCGGGCCCGCCCTCGCCCAGGCGCGGCTGCTCGCGCGCGGCCGGCCCTTTCGCGGCCCGCTCCCCGACCGCGTGGTCGTGGACGCCGCCGTCGCCGGCCGGCTGGTCGCGCTCCTCGGTGAAAGCTTTCGCGGCGATGCGGTCGCCGAGCAGCGGAGCCGCCTCGCGGGCCGCCTCGGCGAGGCGGTGGCGACACCGTGCGTCACGCTCGTCGACGACCCGCTGGCCCCGGAGGCGCCATTCCGCGCGCCGCTCGACGACGAGGGCAGCGCGACCCGGCGGCGCGTGCTCGTCCGCGCCGGCGTCCTCCAGGCCTTTCTCGCCGACCGCCGCTTCGCGGAGCGCGTGCCGGGCGCGCCGCCGGGGTCGGGCTGGCGGCACCCTCCGCGCGCGGCGCCGCGACCGCGCCCCTGCAACCTCTTCGTCGCGCCGGGCCGCGAGCCGCTCCCTGGCATGGACGCGCCGCTTCGACTCGTGCAGACGTATGGGATGCACATGGCCAACAACGTGACGGGAGACTTCTCCGTCGGCGCCGCCGCCGTCGTGGGCTGGAACGGCGATGAGGTCGGTGTCACGGGCCTGACCGTCGCCGGAAACGTCCTCGACCTCCTCCGCGACGTCGAGGCCGTCGGGCCCGAGCTGCGATGGATCGGCTCGGGAACGACGCACTACGGCGCCTCCGACCTCTTCGTGCGCGGCCTCTCGCTCGGCTGGTGACGGCTCGGCGCACGCGCCGGGCGCTCCTCCTCGGCATCGGGCGAATGGGTGCGCCTTACCTGGACGCGGCGCACCGGCGAGGCTTGGCGGTCTCTCTCGTCGAGTCGCGCTCGCGGCTGGCCGCCGCCGACACCCGGGCTCGCCTCCGCGCCGAGGACCGCACGTACGCGGTATCGGCGAGCCTGGACCAGGCGTGGTACGAGGCCGCCTCCACAGTGCTCGCCGACACGCCGGTCGACGCCGTCGTCGCCTTCAGCGACCCGCAGGTCGTCGCCGCAGCCCTCGTCGCGGACGAGCTCCGCCTGCCCAGCCCCGGCCTGCACGCAGCGCAGGTCTCGCGCGACAAGGCGCTTCAGCGCGTCCTCTTTCTCCGACACGGGCTGCCGCAGCCAGACTTTCACGTTGCGCGCAGTGCCGAGGACGCCATACGCTGGGCGAGCGGGCGCTACCCCGTGGTCGGAAAGCCGGTCGGCCAGGCCGGAAGCCTGGGCGTCCGGCTCCTGCGCGACGACGCGGAGCTCCGAGCGTGGCTCGATGACGAGCGGCCCTCGCCTCCCTACCTCGTCGAGCGCTACCTCGGCGGCCCGGAGTTCAGCTGCGAGGTGCTCGTCTTGCGCGGCGCGGTCGTCTTCACGTCGTTGACGGAGAAGGTGACGAGCGACCCGCCCTACTTCGTCGAGCTCGAGCACCACGTCCCGGCCCGGTGCGAGGAGGACGCGATGGACGCGGTCTCGGAGCTCGCCCGGCGGGTCGTGTCGGTGCTCGGGATGTCCACCGGGATCATGCACCTCGAGCTCCGGCTCGAGCCGAGCGGCCCACACGTCCTCGAGGTCGCGGTGAGGAGCCCGGGCGACTTCATCATGGACCTCGTCCGGCTCGCGCGCGGCGTCGACCTCTTCGCCGCCGCTCTCGCCGTCGCCTGCGGCGAGGAGCCGGATGTGGCCGTCAGGCGGCGCGAGGCCGCGTGTGCGTGGTTCCCGAGCGCGCGGCCCGGAACCATTCGCGCGATCGAGGGGCTGGACGCCGTCGAGCGGCAGGAGGGCTTCGTCCGCGCCGCCTTCGTCCCTCCGGGGACCCGGCTTCGGCCGCTCCGCTCGTCGCTCGACCGCTGCGGCACGCTCCTCCTCGCCGCGCCGGATCGCAACGAGCTCGATCGTCGCCTCAAGCTTGCGAAGTCGACCCTCGTCGTCGCGACCGACCCGACCCCGTGACGCTCAAGCAGAGCTGGCGAGCGCGAGCTCGTCCAGGCGCCGCTCGGGCTCCACCGCCGTCGCCCGCAAGACGCTCCCGACCGATCGGAGCAGCTCGGCAACGAAGCAGTGCCGCAGACGGTCGGCTTGGTAGTGGGCGAGGAGCTCGAGCGAGTCCGAGGCGAGGCTCGCCGTGAGGCCGAGCACACAGCGCGGCCGCACCGACGACTCGTCCATCTCGATGGGCGCGCATCCGAGCCCCGGAAGCTCGAGCACGTCGCCGGGCACGTTCCGCGCAAGCATGTTGAAGAGCACGCCGATCGGGAACTCGGGATCGCCGTACACCGCCGGAGCGAGCGCCTTCACGATCTCACCGTAGGGGATCCCCGCATGCTCGTGCGTCTCGAGCACTGCAGACCTGGTCCTCGAGAGCGCGTCGCCGAGCGTGGACGACGGTTCGAGGTCGATGCGGATCATCAGGATGTCCGCGAGAGGGGCGACAAGCGCCTCGGCTTCGACCGTGCTCCGCGTCGAGGCGTGGACGGCGACCGCCTGAGTCCAGCTGCCTGTGGAGCGAGCGAGCGTCACCGCGACGACCGCGAGCATCGTCACTAACGGCGTCGCCCGTTGCCGCCGGCTGACCGCGCGAAGGGCGTTCGCAAGCTCGGGCGGAAGCGTCACCCTCTCGGCGCCGCCGGCAGGCCCAACGCCGTCTGCCAGCGCCCACGGCGGAAACGGCACAGCCGGCACCGGCCCGATGTCCGCCAGCCGTTCCCGCCACCATGCGAGCACGCGCTCCCGGCCCTTGCCGCTCTCTAGCGCGTGCCGCTCGCGGACGTAGTCGCGATAGCGATACCAAGGCTCTGGAAGCGCGGGCTCGCGGGACGTGCTGAACAACCCGTACAGCTCGCCGAGCTCGCGGACGAGGATCCGGCGAGCCCAGCCGTCGACGACGAGGTGGTCGAAGGAGAGGAGGAGAACGTGGTCTTGCGGTCCGAGCCGGAGCACGGACGCCGCCATGCGTGGCGGCGTCGTCGGGTCGAACGGCTTCGCCGCCGTCGCCGCGAGCAGCTCCCGTACGACGCGGTCCCGGTCGGGCTCTGTGGCCACATCCCGGACCGGCACCGCAAGCGTGGCCGACTCCGCGACGAGCTGGCGACGGCCGCCCGGGAAGAACGTGCGCATGGCCTCGTGTCGCCGCACGAGCTCTCGGAGCGCGCGCCCGAGCGACGGGAGATCGAGAGCCCCCTCGATCCGGTAGGCCAGAGGGATCGACCGCACCCACGGCAGCGCTCTCCGACGCGCCCGCGAGTCCATCAGGAGGCGCCCTTCTTGATAGGCGAGTAGCGGCAGCTCGAGATTGGCGGGCGCGAGCTCCGGCGACGTCTCCATCGGACGGTGCCCGAGGATAGCGGCCGCCGAAACGGCCGTCTTCCGGGGCCGGTCATCGCGGCGCCCGCCGACGTACGTGCGTCGCGGCCCCGGCGCTCGTCGAGGTGACGGGCAGCGGGGGTATCTTCCGGCGATGGCGAGCCTTCCGCGCGTCGCTGTCTTCTTCGCGAGCGGTGCCGCCGGACCGCTCGAGATTGCCGAAGCGGCGGTGCCTCTGTGTGACCCGCTGCTTGTCGTCGACTCGCGAGACCCGTGGATCCTGCGGTCTCTGCCTATCCTCGAGGCGGTTGCGAGCGTCTTGGACCGCGCCGCGCTCGACCGGCGAGCGATCGCGCGGGAGCTGAGGCGGCGCGGCGTCGACGGCGTCACGACGTTCGCCGATCCCGAGGTGCGCGCCGCGGCCGCCGCGGCGGCTGACCTCGGGCTTTCGACATTCCACGGCGAAACAGTCGCCGCGGCGGTGACCGACAAGGCGGCGCAGCGGATGCGCCTCAACGAGGCGCTGGCGGGGGCGAACGTGCCGCGTGAGCCGGTGCCCGCGCTCGGCGCGCTGGGAACAGCGTTCGCGAGACTCGGTCCTCCCGCGGTCCTCAAGCCTTTGCACGCCGTAGGGAGCAGGTTTGCGCTCCTACTCGAATCGGCACATGACGTCGAATGGGCTCGCCGTGCACTCGAGCCGCACGCGGCGGCGACGGTGGGCGGCTTCACCCTCGAGCGCTACGTCGAGGGGATGACGCACCCGGCCGGCGACTGGCTCGCGGACTACGTCTCCGTCGAGTCGAGCATCGGCAGCGGGCAGATCGTCCACTTCTGCGTCAGCGATCGGCCGCCACCAGCGTGGCCTTTGCGGGAAACGGGATTACTGCTCCCGTCCGCGTTGCCGCGGCCGATTCGCGAACAGGCTGAGCTCGTCGCGTCAGCTGCGCTCGCAGCGCTCGGGGTGACGACCGGCATCGTCCATACGGAAATCAAGCTCACGCTCCCGGACCCGGCTGTGGTCGAGGTGAACGGTCGTCTCGGCGGCGACGTCGCGAGGCACGCGCGGCGGGTCGGGGACTTCGACCCGATTGCCGAAGCCCTGCGGCTGGCGCTTGGCGAGCCGCCGTCTCCGGCTCCGGCATTCCACGGATTCGGCGCCACGTTCCACCCGGTCGCGCCCGCGGAGGCGACCGAAGTCGTCGAGCTGCCGAGCGTCGCCCGCTTGCGCCGGATCCCGGGCGTTTGGGGAGTCGCGCCGAACAAGCGTCCGGGTGACCCCGTGAGCTGGCTTGCGGGATACGACGATCGGCTGTGCGAGGTGCTCGTCGAGGCAGCCTCGGCGGCCGAGATGAAGTCGTCGATGGTCGAGCTGCAGGAGGTCTTCCTGAGGGAAGCCCGCTTCGTATGCGAGGCAGGCGACCACGCGGGGACGCCCGTGCAGACCACATGATCAGGGCTCGGCTCACCCGACCGCTCGCCCCTCTCCGCGAGGGCGCGTTTCGTCGACGCTTCCTCGCCGAAGCGTGCTCGGTCGTCGGCGACAACGTCGCGCCGATCGCCATCGCGTTCGCCATCCTCGACCTCACCGGTTCGGCGACCGACCTCGGGCTCGTGCTCGCCGCGCGCACGGTCGCGCTCGGCGTCTTCCTCCTCATCGGCGGCGCACTCGCCGACCGATTCCCGCGCCAGCGGCTGATGGTGGTTTCGGACCTCGTCCGCTTCGGGACGCAGGGCGCCTTCGCCGCGCTCCTCCTCGGCGGCTCGGCGCATCTATGGGAGCTCGTAGCGCTGCAGGCGCTGAACGGCGCCGCGACTGCTCTCTTCCAGCCGGCCTCCGTCGGGCTCACGCCCGAGACGGTTAGCCCGCCGCTGCTGCAGCAGGCGAACGCCCTCTTGTCGATGACGGTCAGCGTCGCCGGGATCGCGGGGCCTGCGCTCGCAGGCGTGCTCGTCGCGCTCGCGAGCCCCGGCTGGGCGATCGCGGTCGACGCCGCCAGCTTCCTAGCGAGCGCGCTCTTCCTGAGCGGTCTCGCGATCCCGCCGCGCACGGTCGGGAAGCGGGAGGCCGTCGCCCAGCAGCTCGCGACGGGCTGGCGTGAGGTGCGGACGCGGAGCTGGGTCTGGGTGAGCATCCTCAACTTCATGCTCTTCCAGCTACTGGTGCTCGCGACCTACCAGGTCGCCGGGCCGTTGATCGCGAAGGAATCGCTTGGCGGAGCGGGTGCCTGGGCGGTCATCCTGGCGGCCGTCGGGATCGGGTCGATCGTCGGCAACGCGATCGCCCTCGTCTTCGAGCCGCGGCGCCCGCTGCGGTTCGCGTTCTGGATCGGCTTCCTCTACCTTCCCGCGATCGTGCTCCTAGGCGTCCGCGCCCCAACGTACGCAATCGCCGCAGCGAGCATCGTCTACGGAATCGCCTGGTCGCTTCCGGACACGCTCTGGTTCACGGCGCTTCAGGAGCACATCCCGCCGGACGCGATCTCCCGCGTCTCGTCCTACGACTGGCTCGGGTCGATCGCGCTCCGCCCGCTCGGATACGCCGTCGTCGGCCCCGCCATCGCGAGTATCGGTGTCGAGGCGACACTGCTCGGCGCTGCGGCGCTGTTCGCGGTCGTCAACGCCGCCACGCTCTTGACGCCGAGCGTCACTCTCCTCGAACGTAGGCGCGCTGCCGGCGTGCACGCAGGAGCCCGGCCGGAGCTGACCTAGTGACGGTCTCCGTCAGCGTCTGCGTGCCCGTCTACAATCGCGTAGCCGATCTTCCGGTTGCAGTCGCGAGTGCCCTCCGCCAGCCGATCGACGGGCTCGAGGTCGTCGTCGTCGACAACGCCAGCACGGACGGAACGTGGGAAGCGGTCGCTGAGCTCGCCGCCGACGACCGTCGCGTGCGCGCGTTCCGCAACGAGACAAACGTGGGGCCTGCGGCGAATTGGGAGCGGGCGGTCGCGCTCGCTCGCGGGACCTACGTCAAGTATCTCGGCTCCGACGAGCGCCTCCTCGATGCAGCGCTGCCGCGCCTGCTGGATCCGCTCGAGCACGATCGTGAGATCGGGTTCGCCTACGGGGCGATGCGCTGGACCGTCGCCGGCGTGCGCTCGCCCGTTTACTACGAAGACGCGCCGGCCGGGCGATTCGACTCGGAATGGTTCCTCCGCCGCGCGGCGACGATGCTCGACGATGTTCCTGCGACGCCGGCCGCGGCTCTCCTACGGCGACGCGACGCGGCCGCGTTCATCTCGCGCCGAGTTCCGAGCTCGCTCGGCCTCGACTTCGACCCGTGGATGATCACCACCGGGCCGCTCGTTCTCTGGCGCTGCTGTGCGCGGTATCCCCGGCTCGCACATGTGGCGGAGCCTTGCGTCCAGGTCGTGGACCCGATCGGAGAGCCCGCCGGCCGCACGCGCCTCCTCGAAGAGGTGGACAAGCTCTGGTGGAGCTACCGCGACGTGTTCGCGCATTTCCTCGCGACGGCAGATCTGCCGCCGCGCACCAGACGGACGCTGACGGCCATCCTTTTCTTGGCGACGGTGCCGCTACGGCCGCGCGGCTTCCGCCGCCAATGGGCGCGCTTCGGCAGCCTCTTCCCGGAGCGATACCGGTGGCAGCGCCTCCCTCCACCGGAGCGGGAGCTCGCGCGGCTCGCGATTCGGCGGCTGCTGACGGTGCCGCGCGTCGACGAGGTCGAGTGGTGACCGGATCGGACGACGTGCGGCGCGCCGTTCATGACGTGTGGCGGGAGATACTCGGTCTCGACGAGCTCGAGGACGACGACAATTTCTTCTTCCTCGGCGGCCACTCTTTGATGGCGATCGAAGTGATCGCGGCGCTCGACGAACGCGTCGACGTATCGGTTCCGCTGACGACGTTCTTCGACGAACCGACGCCGGCCGCGCTCACGTCGTACATCGAGTCGCAGCTCGGCTGACGCGCGCGGGGCGCGGCTCCTCGAGGAGGATCGCCACGTCGCGCAGCGACGCGCCGCGGACGCGCTTCGGATGGCTCGAGTCCATGCCGAGCCGCAGCTCGCTGCACCCGATCGCGGCGGCGTGGCGCAACGGCGCGTAGATCAAAGCCTCGACATACGCGACGTGCCGGCCGGGCGTCCCTATCGGTGCGAGCCCGACCTCGTAGAGCTGGAGCAGATCGCGCCAGCGCCAGGCGAGCGAGACGGCGAGGACGTCGCTCCCGGCCGTGACCTCGAATGCGAAAGTCGTGATCTCCGGATTCGCGAGCCACGACTCGAGCCGCATCCGCACGAGCAGCGGGTGCTCGGGTGCGCCGTGACCGACGGCGACATCGGCGACGAGCGCGGGCGCGTATTGCATCACCTCGAGCCACGGGAGTAGGCGCGTGGCTAGCCGTAGGCGCTCGCGCTCGCGCCAATCGCGCCGGACGACGCTCCGCTGACTCGAGCGGAGGCTCGCGAGGTAGTCGCCGACGCCGTCGCCGACGACCGGCAGAAGCGCCTCGCGAGTGACGACCCGCTCGCTCGCGTCCGCGGCGAAGGCTGCCGCGAGGTACTCGCGCTCGACTGGGTTCACGTATGCGGCCGCGAGCCGCCGTCCGTCCGTCCGTGCCAGCGCTTCGGCCGCGCGACCGGCCTCGCGCGCCGCCCGGGCAACGAACTCCGCGGGTGCGTCCTCGGCGCGAAGGAACCCGGCGGCGTGGTCGGTCCGACCGCCGACCAGAAGCCACTCTCGCCCGGAGGCGGCGCTGTCGCTGGAGCCGACAGCCGCCGGCAGGTTGTACGCGGGGTCGGGCCACGCGTCGACGAGGAGGGCGTACGTCGGGAGGACGCCGACGAGCGCTCGTTCCAAGCGCACGGCAATGTAGTGCGTGCGCCATCGCGTATCGACCTCCAGGCTGCGAAGCCTCGCCACGCCGCAGTACGCGCCGCAGCTCGTCGCCAGGCGCGCCGCCTCGAGTGCCGCGATCGACGGCAGCTCCTCGACGATCACGCCGCTAGCCGGCGTCTCCCGCGCGCCGCGGAAGCCGGCGCGTCGCGAGCGCCGTGAGCTGCTCCCGCGCGGTCTCGAGGTCGAGCTTCCCGCTCGGGAGCGTTGGCAGCGACTCGACGATCATGAGGCGCGCCGGAAGCATGTGCGTCGGCAGGACGCCAGCGGCGAAGCGCCTGATCGCGGTCTCGCTGACGGCCGGCCCCGGTCGCACGACGACACCCGCGACGAGGGCTTGCCCGCCCGGTAGGCCGGCGACGTCGACGACGGCCGCGTCGACGACAGCCGGGTGCTGGCAGAGCGCGTACGCGACTTCGCGCGGCTCGACGCGGTAGCCGCGGATCTTGACGAACCCGCCGCTCCGTCCGAGGAACTCGAGCACGTTGGCATCGTCGACACGCCCGACGTCGCCCGTCCGGAAGAACCGTCCGCGCGGCGTCTCGACGAAGGCGGCGGCCGCAGCGTCGTCGGCGCCGAGGTAACCAGCCGCGACGCCGTCGCCGCCGATCCAGATCTCGCCCGTCTCGCCTTGTACGCATGCGCTGCCGTCGTCGCGGTTGACGGCGACGGTCACATGGGGCAGTGCGCGGCCGATGAGCGACCGCCGTTCGGCATGGATCTCGGTCTCCGAGATCTGATGCCCGGTCGCGTAGATCGTCGTCTCCGTCGGTCCGTACATGTTCGCCGCCTCGAGTCCGAAGTTCCTGACGTCGTCGGCGAGGGGTGCGAGCACCTCGAAGTCAAGGCGCTCACCCGCGACGTAGAGGCTCCGCAGCCACGGCGGCCGTCGCCGTGGCCCGATCGCGGCAACGAGCTGTCTCAGCGCGGTCGGCGTCTGGCAGAGGCGCATGACGGCACGCTCCTCGAGGATCGAGCGGAGCAGCTCCGGGTCGAGCTGCGCCGCGCGCGGCAGGATCACGAGGTGGCCGCGCGAGACGAGCGAGCCCCAGATCTCCCACATGGCGACGTCGAACGTGAAGGAGTGGAAGCATGACCAGGTCTCCCTCGGTGTGAGCCTCGTCCAAGCGCGCGCGCCGGCGAGGAAGCTCGCGAGGTTGGCGATCGTGATTGCCACACCCTTCGGCCGGCCCGTCGAGCCGGAGGTGAAGAGCGTGTACGCACCGCGCGCGCCGGCGCGCAACGGGAGTGCAGGCGTACGCGCTTCTCGCTTGCGGCCGACGTCGAGGAGGTGGAGGCCTGCGCCTCGCATCGTCTCGCGCCCGGCCGCGTCGACGACCGCGAGCGCCGCGCCGGACGACGCGACGATATGGGCGAGCCTCGGGGCAGGCTCGGTCGGGTCGATCGGGACATAGACGCAGCCGGCCGCAGCGACGCCGACGATCGCGATTACGAAATCGACGGAGCGCTCGGTGCAGACGAGCACGGCGGCATCCGCCGGCGCGGCCCGCGCCACGTCGTCAGCGACTGCGGCGGCAAGCCGCGTCAGCTCGACGTACGAGACCGTGCGCCGCTCGTCCGACACGGCCGGGGCGTCTCGCGCCAGCGCGGCCGCCTCCGCGAACCGGACGAGCGGCGCGAGCCGGACGCCTTGCGCCGCCGTCAAACCACCGGCACCGGCACCGCTGCGAGGGGGACGGCCGGATCCGCGGCCGCCGCACCCAACGTCGACTCCATCGCGTCGAGCAAGGCGACGACGAACTCGTCGCGCAGCCGATCCTGCTGGTATTCGACCACGAGACGCATTGCCTTGCCGGTCGCGAGACCGGAGACGCCGATCGGCCCGCGCGGGCGCGGGGGCGGACCCGTCTCCGCGACCGGTATCGAGTCGAGGCCGGCAAGCGCGAGGCTCTCGTCGAGCAGCGCGTCGTACAGCATGTTGAAGACGACGCCGAGCGGAAAGGACGGGTTCCCGAACACCGTCGGGTCGAGCGAGCGGACGATGAAGCCGAAGGGCAGCGCTGCGTGCTTGAACGCCTCGAGGGTCCGGTCGCGCACGTGCGCGATCGCGTCGGCGAAGGTGCCGCCGGCGTCGAGCTCGCTTCGGATCACGACGAAGTCCGCGAGCGGCGCGACGAGCCGGTGCGTCGACGGCCGGTCGCGGTGGAGGACGTGCGCGGCGACGGCCTGGTCGCGATCGCCGCTCAGACGGTAGAACACGCACTCGAGGACGGTCAGGAGCGCGACGAACGGGGTCACGCGGTGCGAGCGGCCGAGCGCAGCGAGCGACCCCGCGAGCGTCGACGACAGCTCGCGCTCGACGACGCCGCCTGCCGGCGCGCGATCCTCGGCGAGGGCGGCCGGCGGCACCTTCAGCAGCGGCACCGGCGGCGAGCCGTCGAGCCGCGCGCGCCAATGTTCCAGCAGACGCTCCCGTTCCGGCCCGGCGAGGATCGCCGCTTCCTCCTCGACGACGTCGCGGTACGTCAGGCCGTCGCGCGACGGCGGCAGGGGCCTGCCGGAGACGGCGGCACCGTACAGCTCGCCGAGGTCGTCCAAGAGCACACGGAGCGACCAGCCGTCGGCGACGAGGTGGTCGACGACGAGGTCGAGCACGTGCTCGTCGGGCGCGAGCCGGATCAGCTGCGCGTGCAGGCGGGGCGCCTCCGCGCGCTCGAATGGGAGAGCCGCCCACCGCTCGAGGAGCCGGCCGACCTCGGCGTCGGCGTCCGCCGGAGCGAGACCCTGGCGGTCGGCGACGACGAGCTCAACCGCCGCCGCGGGCTGGATCGCCTGCACGCGCCGCCCGGGCGGAAACGTCGTGCGAAGGGCCTCGTGCCGCCGAACGAGCCCGTCGAGCGCGGCGCGCAGCGCGTTGAGCGACAGCGACCCTCGGAGGCGGTATGCGAGCGGGATCGTGCGCGGAGGCTGCGAGGGCCCGCGCCGCTCGTCGAGGACGAGACGCCCTTCGAGCGAGTGGAGGAGCGGGAGCTCGAGCGCCTCGGCGGCGCCAGCGCATTCGCGCGGCTGCCGAGCGCGGCTCCCGTCCGCGAGGCGGCTCGTCACGAGAGCCGCACATCGCGGTCGAGCAGCGCCAAGAGGTCGTCGCCATCGCGCTCGAGCAGAGCAAGCGCCGTCAGCAGGTGCCCGCCCGTCGGTCGCTCGGAGGTGACAGACGCGATGTAGATCTCGCCCGTGGCCACCGCCGGCAGGATCACCACGCGAAGCGCCGGCGGGGCGTGGTCGACGAACGCCGATTCCCTGGCATGCATCCCGACACGAGGGCCGTCGACCTGCTGGCGGAACCGATCGTCCGCGCGACCGCCGCCCGCCGCGCGAAGGTGTCGAGCGGCGCGCAAAGCGGTCCGACGATATCGGCCGGCGCCGCATCGACGCCGCGTGGGCTGTCGCCGGCGACGGTCGACGCGAGGCCGACAGGCGGGCGGCGGAACCCCCCGATCCCGGCGAGGTGGTGGATGCCGCTCTCGAGGGGAACGAAGGTGCGGCTCTTCGACGCCTTCACGACGACAAACTCTAGTGAAGAGGGTTCCGCACGAGTAGTCGCCGACGCGCTCGGCGGTGAACGCAAGAGCGTCGTCCCGCCCGGGCGCGTCGGAGAGGCGTAGAAGACGTGGCAGTCCTCATGCACCGCCACGGGATCCGGCGCGCGGGAACCCGAGCGCGGCTGCCGCGCGCCACGGGTCTCGAGAAGCGCAGCCATCTCATCAGCGTCGTGCCAGCCGCCGACAAGGTCGTCGAAGACGAAGTCGTGTCGGTCGCGGAAGGGCGAGTCGTAGTCGACGCCGCGTTCCCCGAGCAGGCGGGGCTTCCAGTAGCTGCTGCTTGGGCCAGGCGTCGACGGAAAAAGTTGTGGTTCCGCTTCACTTCGTCAGGAGCGGTTCCACTCGGTCTAGGCGAGCACGTCTCGTCGAACTGTGTCGCCGATCGCGGCGACATCGAGGCAGGCGGCGACCGCGTGGCGCGGTAATCCATCGTCGGACTTCCGCCTGTGAGCCATTCCTCCCGCGCGGCGGCAACGAGCTCGCCGCCGACCATGAGCAGCGGAATCGCTGCAAGATCTCGTCGAGACGCGCGAGCATCTACGCGCGCCGCGGCAGGTGTTCGAAGCCGCGGCCCGAGCCGCTCTTGCCGAAGCCGAGCAGCGGCCCGACCTTGTCGAGCAGGTCGAAGACCGCGTGCTAGCACGCGAGCTCCGAGTCTTGGAGGCCGGCCCGCACGAGCAGCAGGTCGCCGAGCAGGCGCTCGAAGGTGAGGAAGATTGCCGTCTGCGGCGGCGCCGAGTGGCGGAGCGACGGCTGTGCGGTGCGACGTCCGCCGTTACACCGGCGGGTCGAGCGGTACTTCGATGACGGTGGGATTGCTCGGCTCGTGGCCAGCGGGCTGTATTGGTGCCTCTTCTTCCTGCGCGGCCCTCGGTCGTCCATTCCCGGCGTGCAGCATCCCCGCCGCGCGCAGGCGATCGAGCGTGTCCGCGAACTCGAACAGAGTCAGCTGCACGCGGATGTCCTCGGGCAGCTTCGCGTACGTGGCGGCGACGTCGTCGAGGTCGATCGGCTCCTTCAATGCGGCCCTGATGATCCTGTCACGGGTCCTGATCTCGACGCGCTCGACGTCGACGAGGAAGCGTAAGACGAGCGCCAGCAGGACGACGGGGATGCTCGTCTTGCCCGCGACCTCGATCGCCCCGCCGAGGGCGGCGGAGGCAACCGCCGCCTGCGCGAGACGCGTTGGCAGGTCGAGGCGCCACGGACCGATCCGAAGCGCGTAGGCGTCCAACGGCTGAGACTCGGCGATCTGCTGCAGGACGACGACTTCGAGCTCGGCGTGCAGCTCGCGTTCTTCCGGAAAGAGCCACTCGAGCGTCTGCGACAGCTCCTCGCGTGACAGCGCAAGCGCGCCCTCCGTGGGCGCAGACTCAAGCGTCGCAAGAAGTTGGGGTGCGTTAGCCACGCCTCGCCCCAGCTGATCGAACCGCCACCACGCCGCGACGACGTGCTGGACCACTGCTTCGATTCTCGCCGCTTCCGACATGTAGACGTCGCGGTCTTCGACGACGAGTTCTGCCTGGCGGCGTAGCCAATCCGTGAGCGCCTGCGCAGCTGCGTCATAGGCGATGTGGAGGTAACGCACGTACGGCAGTGCGTCGACGGCGAAGACGAAGAGTGAGAACTGCAGGCCGCCACCGACGCGTTCGCGCGACCAGCGAATAGATGCGCCCTGGGCGAGCGTGTGGTTCAGCTGTTCGAGGATCGGCTGATCGATGAGAACGAAGATCGTCCGCTCCCCTGAAAAGCGCACATCGTCGGGCGCGTCGAGGATGCTCGCCTGCGTCGACAGGAAGATCACGTCGATTTCTTTCATTGCCGTCGCGAACATGGCGAGGTCGGTTATCTCGCCGGCTACGGCGAGCCGGACAACAGCACGTCCGTCGGCGTCGGCGCCAGCAGCTTGGAGCGCGAGAACGTGGCCGACATGGTTTTCGAGCGCGTTCGGCCGCGCGAACTGCCGGGCCAGAAGGTCGGCGCGGACGTAGACCGCAAGGACGTGCGCCCCCACCTGCTCGTGGAGGCGCAAGAGGTCCGCGGCGCGGGTGCCTGCCTCCTTGAACGGGATCACTTCAACCGGCAAAGGCGCCTCGTGAAGCTCGATCCGCTCGCGCTGGAGCTCCTCAAGCGTGTCCTGAACAAGATCTTCGCGCGTCTCATCTATCTCGATGTCGAGCGCCGGCAAGGTGCGTCGGACATTCGCGACGAGGGTTTCCACCGCGTCGTGATGCTCACCGCTCGACAACGTGGCGAGACCTCGGCTTTCGAGAAACGCTGCGACTCGATCGTGCAATGTTCGAAGCTCCGCGATGTTCGCCGGTCTCTTGACGAGGAGCTCGCGCAGCGGCGAGACGTTGATCTGCTCGAGTGCGCGTAGCCGGTCATCGGGACGGACCTCGGCGCGATCAAAGGCACGAATCGGAACGTCCGGCACACACGCCGCGAGCTCTGCGAGCGGACGCGCCATCATGCAAGCGCGTAGAAGCGCGTCGATCAGGAACCGGTCGAGCGGCCACGTCGCAGGCGACGTCCCGAAGAAGGCGAGCGCGCGCGCGATGTCGCGTGTACTCCGCGTTGTCGGCGAGCGCGGCGACCGACGGCGCATCGACCCCGGTCGAAAGCGTCGTCGCGTACACCTCGTGCACGTCCTGTGAGCGGAGGATGCCGATCCAAAAGAGAGCGCTGCTCGCGCGCTTGTTGACGCCGGCGCGCCGGAACTCGTCCACGAATCGCGTAAGAAGCCCCCAGAGCGTCGTCGTCTGGAGCTCGTGGTGAAGCCACTCGTGAAGCGTCGTGACGACGCTCTCGCGCGGATGTGACCGCCCCTTGGGCAGAACCTCCGCTCGCTCCCACGCGCGAAGCGTCCACACCTCGGTGCCGTCGTACCCGCCGAGCTGACGGCTCGATGACTCCACGAGCGACAGTATCCGCACGCGCGTCGCCTTACGCTCTACCCGCTCCCCTAAACGCAGGGGGGCAGGTCCGGACGTGCCGCCACCACCTCGCGTCCGGCTCAGGCTCGATCAAGCGCTGGATTTCCTCGCGCCCGAGAATCGTGTCCTAAGCGAGACGGATCATTTGCGCGCCGATTACGCGGCGCAGCGACTCGACGTCGCTGGTTTCCGCCGCCCCGCAGCCACGAAGGCGCCTACGTCCCGACGGCGACGAACGCGGCCCAGTACTCGGGGTGCCCGTAGATGCCGGGCCTGTCGTCGCCGGTAGCACCGGGGCGACTCCGTTGGCCAGTCAGTTCGCGCGTCTCCGCACGGCGCCGAAACTCTGCGGCTAGGGCCGGATGCTTCGAGAGAAAATCAGCTTCGGCAGTCTCGCTAAGATCGCGCAGCCAGAGCTGTGCGCGCCGTAGGGCTGTCGGTGGTGAATGGCCGTTCTGGAGGATCTCCTCGTACAGGCGGATCATGAGCATCGCGGTTGCAGCGTCGTCGACTGGCCAAAGGCTTGCGACCGCACAGGCCGCCCCGGCGATGATCATCGTCGTTCCAAGCGAAATCGCCTCATCTGGAAGGTCGTCGAGCCGCGACACCGCTGACTGACAGGCCGAGACGACGACGAGGCGGGCATCGAGTCGCGCGAGGCCCGCGATCTCGTCCACAGAGAGCGGGCCATCCGCGAGCAAGACGAATGCTTCGCCGGCAGCGAAGAGCGGTGCGTGCGCGTGGCACGCGAGGTGAATGAACGTCGCGAGGCCAGCACGCGCCTGCAGGAAGTGGCGGTCTGCCGAAGCCGCGAACGCGCACGCGACGCCGCCGTCGTCGAAGAAGGACGAAATCTCCGTGACTTCCGGTCCTGTGGCCGGAAGATCGTGAGTCGGATCCGCGACGGCGAGGAGCGTCCGCGGCGAGGTCTCGGTCGCCGCAGCCCGCAGCAAGCAAGCGCTAGCGACCATGGCGGCAGGGGCGTGCCGAACGGTCAGGTAGTCGAGCAAGCAGCAGGTTCTTTCGCCGTCTTGCCACGTGGCCGCATGGAGCGGTGCAAGGGCGAGTGGCCCGCAGACAATCATTGTGCAGCCAGCGATGCGGGCTTCGCTCAAGAGGTTCCAGAGCGGGCGAGCGATCGCCTCGCCAAGCCACGGCAGCAGTTCGTCAAGAGCAGGACCGAATGGGTAGTCGTCATCGTCTGGCCCTGGGATCCCGAAGAGATAAGAGGTGGGTTCGCCTACTGCTCCGCCGGTTTCGTCAGCTGGCGCCGCGGCTGCGCCGACCATCAGGCGCGCGATGACCTCGGTGCTGGTTACTCCGTCGACGAACGCGGAGGACACAGACGTCGCGCCGGCGTCGGCCCTGACGGTCACGAGAAGTGTTCCGAACGGCGTCGGGTTGACGTAGACAACCGGCCAGTCCGGCTCGGCCGCGGCTGTCAGTTCCTCCAGGCGCGCGCCGGCGCCGAAAGGCTCGTAGCCGACGACATCGCGAATCGCGCTCACAACCTCTGCGTACGCTCGTGATGCAACCGCTGCATCCTCGCCTAGCGGCGAGCTGCCGAGACGCGCAGCGGCGGCGACATATGCGTCACGCAGATTCTCGGGAAGCCCCGCAAGGCGAGGGTCCTCCGTGCGGGAGTCGATGCGCCGCCTGATCTCGCGCGCGCGGCCATTTTCGAGAACCAGCGCAGCGCCCTCCGCGTCTCCTGTTCGTGCGATCGCATACGCCGCCCACCGGTAGACGTTTCCCGCACGCCGCTGCTCTTCGTCGCTCGACGCGCGCTCCAACTGCGCATAGAAGGTCACGTCGGCAGCGGCGACGGCGTCGCGGAAGACGGCCGTCGCCTCATCCCAGCGACCAGCGAGCGCAAGCTGCGTTCCCAGCCGACCGGCCACCGCGAGGCAAGCGCGCGGCGCGTTCGTCGGGCGGAGGATGACGAGCGCCTGCCGACCGGCATCAATCGCAGCTGCGACATCTTCCTGCAGCGTCAACGCTTCGGCGAGATCGGCCAGCGCTCGCCCGCGATAGACCTGCTGCGCGGCGTCTTCGAGACACGCGCACGCACGCTCGAGTTGCTCTCGCGCGATAGACAGCGCTTGCACGTCAACCTCAGGGGGCTCGTGACCGGACTCCGCCGCGTCGACCACGTCCTCAACGGCCGGCTGAGCGGCGCGTAGATACAGCCGACCAAGACCTTGAGACCCAAGGCCGACAAGCCACTTCTCGGGTATCGCATCGGCCGCACGAACTACGACTTCGTAGGGCTCCTTCGCTCGGTCTGACACCCCGCGCGCGCCTCGGGTCAGTTCGAGTTGATCGAGCGCGTCACCGAGATTCAACTGCGAGTACGCCCAGTCGACAGGGTCGCGCTCGAGGCTCCGGTGGCGCAGGGCGCGTTCGCACGCATCGACGGCCTCGCGCAGATTGTCGACGCGCTCGCCACGAACGCGACGCATCAGACCGAACGCCAGGTTCGTATCCACCATCGCGGCAAGGTCAGAAACGTCTGCGCCTGCCACCTCCACAACCGCCAACCTGAGCAGTTCGACGACAACCTCAGCGTTATCGGCGAGATCACCACGGAGGCGGTCGCTATAGGCGAACGCGAGGTGCATCAGCACGCTTCCGAGCGGCGGACCCGGCGGCGCAAGAACCTCCGCTCGCTCTAGCTCTTCGATCGCGGTTTCGACATCTGCACTGCGCTCGGCGGACTGCCGACGAAGCAAGGCCAGCCCGCGAAGCTCATGCAACACCGAGACGCCAGCACCGAGGCCGGCCGCTGCTGCACGTGGAATCGCCGTCGCGGTCAGCTCGAGGACCCTTTCTACGTCGCCGCGGTCGAGCGCTTCGCGGACAGTGCTCTCCTCACCGGCGAGCTCCTCCCCGGCAGCTGTCGCTTCGTTCAGTCCACGCTCGTACTCGGCCCACACGACGTCGACGTCCGCGTCGGTCGCATCAAGGAGCGAGAGGAGCCGCGCGAAGCCCACACCGTAGCCGGGTGCAACGGCAAGCTCGCGAAGCTGGTTCTTGACGAGTGGGGCCGCCAGCTCGGGGCGGACGGCACGCAGCGCGCGGAAGTCAGCCGCACTGCGCAAGGCGAACAGCTCCTCGAGGATCTCCTCGTTAAGGCCACCGTCCCAGGCGGCTCGGAGCTCGTCGTCGGCCTCTGTCACGTCTTCCCCGCGCTAAGCGCCACAACGTGAAGCTACCGGGAGATGCGTCGCCAATGACCGGAACGCTCGGTGCGATCTCGGCCTCGCCCGTACTCAGACGGGTGACGAGCCCGGAGGTCGGACCCGCGCGCAGAGTAAGCGCGGAGGTGCTCTAGGAGCCGTCGGACGCCACAAGCCGGCCGCGCCCTGGATGTAGCCAATACAGACAACAGAGATGGAGCCTTTATGGAGCCCCGTGGTTGCAACCGGTGGCGAGCGGTGGCAAATCGGACAGACGCGAAAACGGCTCAAATAGGCGAAAACTGTTGCCGTGGGTTTCGACCGGTTGCCGCAACGAGCGCATGGTAAGGAGGGGGTCGACGGTTCGAGTCCGTCAGAGGGCTCTGCAAAAGTCCTGCAAAGCGGCTTTTCAGATAGGGCTAAGTTGCACACGCTCCAGTGTGCGGTGAGTACGAGGAGGCGCTGCG
>Ga0209577_10000038_pt1 | contig 106629 bp, 79 predicted proteins | sample GraSoiAngelo_109_FD_185874 | JGI IMG/M metagenome (GOLD analysis project Ga0209577, IMG submission 185874) | Grasslands soil microbial communities from the Angelo Coastal Reserve, California, USA - 14_0903_12_20cm (SPAdes) (version 2) | ecosystem: Environmental > Terrestrial > Soil >... | reverse complement strand
TCCGCGGCGCGCCGTTGCCTCACTTCACCGGCAGTCGGGCAGCGACGTGAGTGGAAATGCGCTGCGCCGCTGGAGGATCCATGTTTGCCAAGACAGCGATCACGTATCCCGATTCTCGGCAGATCCTCAAATCGCCATTCATGCCCGGTGCGCCGCCCCCGTGGCCGAAGCAGGCCATGCCGTTCTCCCCGTTTTCGGAGAAGCCATAGGCGTACTTATCGCCGAGAGGCGTGTCCACTTTGCCGTTAACCAGCAGTTCGGTGTGTATCGCGTCCAGCAGCTTGTGCCCCTCGAGGGCAACCGCAAACCGGTAAAGATCCCCGACTGTCGAGTAACCACCCCCTGCCGAAGTGCCGCGGTAGGGTAGCGTGTAGGTATTCGGTTTCCAGGGTCCAGGGCCCTTTTTCATTACCCGACCGACCGGTCTGGCACCGGCGCGCTCTCCGGCAAGGAATCGGTGGAATTCATTCCGGCGGGCTTAAACACATGTTCCCGCACGTAGTCGTAATAGGTTTGCCCGCTCACTTTCTCAATCACCGCGCCTAGCAGAAGAAATCCATAGTTGCTGTACTCCCAGCGCGTGCCAGGTTCGAACTGCAAGCCGCGCTTTTCATACAGCTTCACGTAGTCCTGCAGGGTGCGCAGCTCCAGGCGATGGGCGTCAAATTCAGGTCCAAAAATGTCGCCTGTGCCTCCCGTATGGGTCAGCAACTGGTGGATGGTCACTTTGGAGGAAGCGTCCTTGGTCGCATAATCGGTCAGATATTTGCCGAAGGGATCCGTCAATTGAATCTTACCCGCTTGTACCAACTGCAGGATGGACACGGCGGTGAACATTTTGTTCATAGAACCGATGCGAAACTGGGTGCTCGGTTGGTTGGGAGTTTTTTTCTCGCGATTCGCCAGCCCGTAGGCCTGCGAGAACACGATTTTCCCGTTTTTTGCCACCAGCGCCGCCCCGGAAAAACGGTCTGCAGCGGTCTGTTCCTGCAGATCCTTGCGGAGCAGATTTATCGCCTCGGTCTCGCTCGCGCGGGGTATTGCGAATTCTGCTGGACGAGAAATGGCACGCAGTTCGAATTTAGCGATCCGATGGGGGCCTCGGGTTCGACTTCCGCCTCGATCCGCGCGAACTGATCGCTGTTCCTTTCCTTAACCAAGCCGGAAAACCGCGCCGATGTGCTTTCTTCCGTTTTCATCAGTTCAAACCCACCGGTTTGCGCCCGGAACTCCAAGAGACCGTCGAGATGTTCCAGATCGGATGGTCGATACTTTTGGAGGAAATCCTGGAGCGTGGCCTTATCTCCGGAGTTAAACGCAGAAAGCCAACCCTTGGCTTGCTGCTCTGCCACGGGCACCGCGCTTGGCGCTTGCGCAGAAACCAGCTGCGTTGCCGCCAGCAAAACCGCACACAACCACATTGTCTTGTTCACTTGATCTCCTACCCCTTTGGGCTTAACCCGAATTTTCTTTTTGACTTCGAAAATGCCCAGCATAGTACATCCGTTTTTCTTCCTGCGCGTGCGTTGCTTGAACCGAGTTCCATCTTGGCCGCCCTCAAAGGCGATCGGCAACCATCACGACCGAGATGACCGCAGATTCCAGCCCGCTTTTGCAACACCTCTCCAATCGTCTGCAGCGCATTTTATATTCGCGTCCGCATGCGTAACCACTGATCCCCACGCACAAAGAGCTTGAGGAGAACAATCTTATCTTATGGTCCCACCAAGGCAGGCCCAAGTACTCTTTCTGGACCACCGCCAAGGCCCATATCTTCTGGGAGTTCCCTCGCGTAGTCCTCCCTGTGATGGCACTCAAAGGAAGCTGGAGTGAATAGCTCCGGTTGCGTGCCCGCGTAGTGCAACTGCACGATTATCTATACCCTCGCCAGCATCAGTCGTGATGCTCGCGCAGGCTTAATCCGTACTCAGCCTGCGGGTTAGGGGCGTGTGCACAGGACCCGTTAAGTCGAAAAAAACCGGCCCAACTGTTTGATCATAGGGCGCTTACGCGCGAATCAAGGTCCAAGCAGATTTATTTTTGCCTTACCATCCAGTTGAGCGGTTTGAATGCACCGTTTCGCAATCGAGGACAGCAGATTTGCATACTCGGCTTTGACGTACCTACAAGGGGTATCTCTTGGATTGTATTGAACAGGAACTGGGAGGTATGCTCGCGGCCAACGGAGAATTATAAGGGGAATTCCGGTTGAGGCAGGAAAGACCACGCCGCCTTAAAGCGTTACCCGCCACGAGGGAGGAATTCAAATGAATCGGAAGAGGGCTCTGCTCGCAACGTACGTCTTGGTCTGCTTTGCAGGCTCGGTCTTAGGCCAAAGCCTGCCCAAGTCCAAACGGCCGGGGCATGTTGGCTTCTCATCAGAACGGCTTGCTCGCATCACCAAGCTCTTTCAAAGCGACATTGATAAGGGAGCAATTCCTGGGGCGACCGTGCTGGTGACTCGCGAAGGCAAGTTAGTCTATCTCCAAGCTCTCGGTTATCAGGACCGCGAGAAGAGCATCCCCATGAAGCCCGACGCGATCTTCCGCATCGCTTCAATGACAAAACCCATTACGAGCGCGGCGGTCATGATGCTGGCGGAGGAAGGCAAGATCGACCTCCTCGCTCCGGTGTCTCAATACCTCCCCGAATTTAAAGACGTCAAGTTTGGCGTCGAGAAGATTGACCCCAGCACGGGCAAACCAGCTCTATCACTTGAGGATCTGCAGCGCCCGATGACGGTGCAGGATTTGCTTCGACATACGTCCGGGCTGGTCTACGGTCCGTTTGGCACCTCGCTAGTCCACCAAGCCTATAACAAGGCCAATCTGTTCGATAACAACCAGACGTTGGCGGAGTTCGTGACCAAGTTGTCGAAGTTGCCGCTCGCTCATCAGCCCGGCATGGTGTGGGAATACGGCATGTCGACCGACGTGTTAGGGCGGATCGTCGAAGAGGTTTCCGGAATGCCACTCGACCGGTTCGTCGAAGACCGCATCACCAAGCCCCTCGGCATGCATGACACGGCTTTCTACTTGAGTGCCGCACAAGCTCCACGGGTTGCCGAGCCGCAAGTGGATCCCGCCACCGGCAAACGGCCTGGCGTAAGCAGTGTTGAGAATCTGACGAAAGAGAAGCAGAAGTGGTTTTCCGGTGGCGGTGGCCTGCTCTCGACGGCGCCTGATTATGCAAGGTTCTGCCAGATGCTCCTGAACGGGGGCGAACTCAATGGCGTTCGCCTTTTGTCACCGAAGACCATTGCTGTGATGACTTCGGACCAGCTCCCGCCGGGCATCATGCGCTCCGGATTTGAAGACCTGGCCCCGACGCTGGAGATGGGACAAAGTTTCGGGCTCGGGTTCGCTGTCCGAACCGAAGCGGGTCATAACCCGCTCTCCGGCTCGGTCGGCGATTACTTCTGGGCGGGTGCCTACGGCACTTACTTCTGGATAGATCCGCAAGCAAAGATGTTCGCCGTGATGATGGTTCAGATGCCCTTCCCACAGTCAGGCTACTATCGGCGCGCTTTTCGCGAGTTGGTCTATGGGGCCTTGCTCCCCTGAGCGGGAAGACTCTACTCAATTCCGATCGCATCACGCTCATTGCCATCGAACTATTGGTCGCGGTGAACCCTTTTCGAGGTCTCCCCCGACGCCGCTAAAGTGAACGCGAAGTTTTGGGTAACTGAGCGACTTATCGAAAGCAATCGCAAATGGGCAACCAGAGACAGCATACTGCCCGATAAACGCGCGGTTACCGAGCTCGAGTGGAACCACCTTCAAAACCGGCCGGGGGAGATTTCCGGTTTCGCGACTTTTATCGGGAGTTACGTCGCGCCATTGGTGTCGTTCGATAAAACAACGGGCGGCGGACTGAGAGCCCGAAGCAAGTCGGCATTGATGTTGGCTTGGAGTCTTCGCCGTAGAAGACTTGCCTGTCAAAGGTTTGGCAGGTGGTTTGCTCGCCAAATCAGTACATGATGCAAAAATTCAGTCTTCTGCGCACGAAGTCCAAAACGCGCGAATAGTGAGTGGTTAGGTATATCGATTAATTATTCAGCGAAGCTGACGCATGAAGTTAAACCACGATAATATTGATCTGGCAGTGACCATCGAGCTGATTGGAGAATGGTGGAATTCCAGACAACTACTAGCAACGGGGATTCCCACCACAAACGGACTCAATGATTTTACACTGTCCACTTGGTTTTTTGGAGGAGGGTGCATGCGGGCAGTAGTGACGGGCGGGGCGGGGTTTCTGGGATCGAATCTGTGCGACAAGCTGCTCGCCGAAGGGTGGGAGGTGCTGGCGGTGGACAATTTCCTTACCGGCGCCAAGGGCAACCTGAGCCATCTGGCGAAGAACAACAAGTTCAAGTTCCAGAAGGCGAACGTGAGCAAGCCGCTGAAAGTGGCGGGAAAAGTGGCTTACGTGCTGCACTTCGCTTCGCCGGCCAGCCCTCCCGACTATTTGAAGCATCCCATCGACACCATGATGGTGGGCTCGGTTGGCACGCAGAATGCCTTGGAACTGGCGCTGGCGAAGAACGCCAAGTTTTTTCTGGCTTCCACGAGCGAATGCTACGGAGATCCGGAGGTTTCTCCGCAATCCGAAGACTACTGGGGACACGTCAATCCCATCGGGCCGCGCGGCGTCTACGATGAAGCGAAACGCTTTTCCGAAGCCATGACTATGGCTTACCACCGCTACCACAAGGTGGACACGCATATCGTACGAATCTTCAACACCTATGGGCCGCGGATGCGTTTGAATGACGGTCGCGCGCTGCCCAACTTTGTGTATCAGGCGCTGAGCGGCAAGCCGCTGACGATTTATGGGGATGGGAAGCAGACGCGCAGCTTCTGTTACGTCTCCGACTTGATTGAGGGGGTTTACCGGCTGATGATGTCGAATGAGCATTTGCCGATAAACGTCGGCAATCCACAGGAGATCACCATTCTGGAGTTTGCCGAGCGCATCCGCAAACATTTTGACAATGCACCGCCCATCGTCTTCGAGCCGTTGCCGCAGGACGATCCGAAACGCCGCTGCCCGGACATTACCAAGGCGAAGCGCGTCCTGAAGTGGGAGCCCAGGGTGGGATTGGACGAAGGATTGAAGCTGACGGTGGCTTACTTCAAGCAAGCCTTCTCGAAAAGATAAACGCACGTCCGGAAGCGGCGAGGCGATGGGGATGAGTTCACGGAACGAGAAGTTGAAGCCGGGAGATGCAGCGCAAAAGCGCTCCCGGAGCCGCTGCGAGGCTTGCCGAGCGAAGACCGGAGAGCCGTCTCTGACATCGTGGGAAACCAATTATTTTTTGTCGGTTACGATGACCACGGGAGGGCTGAGCTCGAATTTGCAGACGCTCACCGAGTCACTCACTTCATTTTCGTCAACCCAAAGCTTGCCAGAGTTGCTCAGGCAGAAAGCAAAAAATTACAACCAAAAAACCGCAGACGAAAAACTAAGACTAAAAGCTGAAAACTACTCTCTGCCGAAGGAGTAGTACTCGAAGCCTTTTTCGCGCATGCCTTGCGGCGTATAGAGATTTCTTCCGTCGATCACCAGTTTGTGCGCCATGACTTTTCCGGCGCGATCCCAATCGAGCTTGCGGAAAACTTCCCACTCGGTGCAAACCAGGGCGGCATCGGCGCCTTGCAAAGCCCCGTAGGCGTCCTCGTGATAATGCACCTGCGGAAAGAGGGCCTTGGTGCGCGGCATCCCTTCCGGGTCCGTGGCGTGCACGACCGCCCCTTCGTCGAGCAGGCGCTTGACTACTTCCAGCGCGGGAGCGAACCGGATGTCGTCGGTGTTGGCTTTGAAAGTCAAACCGAGAACGGTCACGCGCTTGCCTTTGACCACCCATAGCGCCTGGCGGATTTTTTCAAAAAAACGGTCGATGCGCTGTTTGTTGACACGTTCGGTGGCCTTCAGGATGTCAAAGTCCACTCCGACGGAAGCAGACAAGTGAAGGAAAGCCTGCACATCCTTCGGAAAACAGAAACCTCCATAGCCGAGCCCGGCCTTCAGAAACTGTCCACCGATGCGCGCGTCGAGTCCCATGGCGTGGGTGACTTCCTCGACGTTTGCGCCGATCTTTTCGCAGAGATCGGCGATCACATTGGCATAGCTGATTTTCAATGCGAGAAAAGAATTTGAGGCGTGCTTGATGAGCTCGGCGCTGTTAATGGTGGTGACGAGAAATTCGGCTTTGTGGCCCGGGGGACAGGTTCCGTTGTGCACCGGGCAGCGGAAACTCCCTTCGAGAATCGGGCGGTAGATTTCGCGGAGTTCCGCGGCGGAGGAAGGATCCTCGACGCCGACGACAATGCGCTCCGGATGAAAAAAATCTGCGACGGCGGTGCCTTCGCGGAGAAATTCCGGATTGGAGGCGACGCGGAATTTTACTTTGCTGTTTTTGGAATACGCGGAAAGGGCGCGACTGAGTTCGAGCCCGGTGCGTGCGGGGACGGTGCTTTTTTCGACCACGAGTTTAGGTGACTTTGCTTCCGCGGCGATTTGCCGGGCCACGTGGTCAATGGCCGAAAGGTCAGCCTCGCCGGAATCCTTCGGCGGGGTTCCTACACAGATGAAGATGGCGTCTCCGGCGCGGATGGCTTCACCGGCGTCGGCGGTATAAGAGATCCGTCCGGCTTTGTGGGCGGACGCGAGGATCTGGTCGAGATGATGTTCATAGATCGGAACGCCGCCGGCATTGAGCTTGGCGATGCGTTCGCGATCGATGTCCGTGCAAACCACCTGGTGTCCTGCCTCGGCAAAACAAGCTCCGGTGACGAGACCCACGTAACCACAACCGATGACTGAAAGACGCAAGACGAACTCTCCCATGGATGAGCTTCGGAGGGCGCAAACCCCGTCCGCCGCGCAATAGCGAGTGCCTATTTTGACCTATTCGTCCCGAAGAACAAAGCTTCCCCTTGATGGATGTTGTAAAAAACGCCCCATTTCTCCGGGCCAGCAGCCCGCCAAGACGCAAGATCGATACCCTTGTTTCTTAGGAAATTCAAACCTTAGGCCTATAGACAGCCCCCCCGAGCCTAGCTAGTTTGAAGCTAGGGTCATCCTCTCGATTTCCCTTGCTAGGGATTCATCTGCGGAGGCAGATATGGGACGGATTCGTCTCGCTGTTCGAACGTTCGCTTCTCTCGGACTGCTCTTGTGCATTTCCCAAGAGGCGGCCGCCCAATCTTCGAACCGGCTGGTCAAGCCCAACGCGGAAAAGGGCGATTCTACCTCCGACGCCCGGCTACGCGCGCGGCGTCCTCAACCCCGGCCTCGCGGGCCGGAGATTTTCTATTGCGAGACGCCGGATAGTTCCTGCCGGACCACGCAGGATACCTTTCCCATCGCCGACCTTCGCGATCTGTTCGTTTTTGTGGTGTGGCCCGGTGTGAGCGGCCAGCATGTCCAGACGGTGGAATTTCTTTTGCCGGGTGGCAGCATTTATTCCTCAAAAAAGACGCGGTTTTCGATTGGCGGTGCTTCGCCAGCCGCGGCCATGGCCCCGGCGTTCAAGAACGAAGCTTCACCCGCTCCACACCTGATCGCTGACGCCAACAAAGTTCATCCCGAGGGGATTCCCACGCTGCTCATGAAAAGCCGTGGCGATTCCTCGGTTCTGACGGTGCTGCCTGTGGGTGGAACGTATATCACGCAGAGAAATCTGAGCGGGACGTGGCGCGTGCGCGTGCTCTTGGATGACCGCCTGGCGCTCGAATCGGAATTCACACTCGTCCCCCGCCCGCCCGCGCGCGCCGGCAAAGCGGAGGAAGAGGCGGAACGATGAACGCGGCTTCCAAACGTTTGCGCCATTGTCCCGGGATAATGCTCCGCTGGTTTCTCGCGCTGCTGCTTGTCTATCCGGCGACGCCGCTTCTCTCTGACGAACAAACCGCGGTGACATCGACTCGAGATGCGACAGCCAATCAAGCTGCTCCCGCGAGCAATAACGGTGCTGCGACAACGGTTTCCACTCATACCGCGCAAAATGCAAACCAGCGTTCCCTGGTGCGATTCGATCTCAGCACTACAGGACTGAACTCCAACACCGCGCTGAAAACCTCGACACTCAATCTGGTTCCCACGGTGCCGTTATTTCTCAGCCGCAGCCAGGAAGTCCATCGCATTACCGGAACGAGCGACTGGACGGAAGCAGGCGTCACCTGGAATACACGGGATGGAACCCTGGCCTGGGCCACGCCGGGAGGTGACTTCGACCCTACCGCGACGGATACACAGCTTTCTGGAACGACGGTTGGGACAGCTATTTCATTCAACGTCTTGAGCGATTCGACTTCCCCGAATATCCCACAGGGCTGGATCAATGGAACGATCCCGAACTATGGCTTGTTGGTGAAAGACCAGTTGGAAGACGGCGCCACGTGGTCCTTCACACGAGCGATTACGGTGACTGTCGGAGCAAACGCGCCTTTCAACGGATACAACGGCTACAGCGCACAGGTCACCGGTTTCAACACCGCCGCTCTGGTGGCTGCGGGGAAAATGCGTTCCGATTGCAACGATCTGCGCATCGCGCGCTTCGCGGCTAACACGTGGACCGCGCTCGACCGGCAGGTAATCAATTGCAACACCGCCAGCACCACCATCTGGTTCAAGTTGCAGGCGGATATTGCCGCCAATGGCACAGACGCAAGCTATTCAATGTTCTACGGCAATGCAAACGCGCCAGCTCCGCCGGCAAACCTGAACAATGTCTATCTTGGCTACGACAATTTTGACGCTGATACACTCAACCAGCCACCTGCGGGCTGGACGGTACAAGGTGGGGGGCCTTGGAACGTCGTGGCCGACGTCGGGACAAACCGGATCCTTCGTGAATCCAATGCTGCCGGTGCCAATCGAAATATCATTCACTCTGCTTCCGTTACCAACGAGCGGGACGTTTGGGTCCAAGCGGATGTCCGCATGACCTCCGCTGCGGGTCGGGAAAGCACCGGAGGTCCGGTTGGCCGCGTTGGTGGGACCACTGCCGCCAATATGACCGCCTACCGATCCTGTCTGCAGTTCATCACTGTCGGAGCCCTTCCGAACCAGAGAGTGTCGCAGCTCGCCTCTTGGAACGCCGGTGCCTTCAATAGCCTGCAGGAGCCCCTCTACCCCTGGGTTGACAGCACGTTCTATACCGTCGGCGGGGCATTTTTCGGAAGTCCCGCAACGCTGCGAACATTCGTTAACGGCATACTTCAGGCGCCGTCCATCGTCGGCAACAACAACGTTACCACCGCCGGCTCCGTCGGACTCTTTGTCTATGACGGCAATCCAGTGAACTACGACTTCGACAATTTCCTGGCTCGCCGCTACACCGAGCCGGAGCCGGTCACCGCCGTGGCCGCCGAGTCCGCCAATGCCTTGTCGCCGTTGTATGGATCGCGCGAAAACGCAGTTGCCAACCGGCCGACGCTCAATTTGCGCTATCTGCGCGATGTGACGCTCAGCCCCCCAACGCTGGGAATTTCGGAAATCACCCTGAACTGGACCTTTCCGATCGGCTCGACAAATGCCAACTACGATGGCGTGTTGTTCGCCAAGCGCGCCGGTGGCATTGCGCCGACCTTTGCTCCCACAGACGGAACCGTCTACACCACCGGAGCGCAGCCCGTTGCGGGACAATTCGTCGCCGCTAACACTGGCGCGTTCGCCACCGTCAGCGCTTTCGATGAAAACGGAGACAACAGCATCGTTCTTCCGGGCACGCCGTATACCTACAAAGCCTACACCCACGATGCCACGGCCATTGCCGGGGCGGCTTCATCTGCCGCGCCTCACTATTCTTTCGGCAACACTTCTACGCAAACGAACGCCACGGTGACCGGCGGGGGCGCGAACAAGAACTGGAGTTACAAGACGGGCGCAACGACTCTCGCAGCGCCTGCCTTGGATCCCGGAAACATTATTGTTACCGGCGGAAACGACAACACCGTTCACGCCATGTCCGTGACCAACGGCCAGCGCAATTATCAGCCGGGCGGAACGTTTGGTGTCACCGGCGGAACGATTCAGACGCGGCCTCCTTTGATCGCTGCGTCTGACACGTCTCATCCCAGCTGTAAGAACGTCTGCGCGGTCACTTATGTGGCTGCCGGCGACGGCACTGTTTATGCCTTCCGCGCAGACACGGGCGCCTTGCTGTGGCAAACCATCGTGCTGACCACTGGCGCTGGCAGCGGTTTCTTGGCGGCCCCAGCGGTCCAGGTGAAGTCGTTCAGCGGCGTGGGCTACATCAATGCTTTTGACCTCATCATCGTTGCCACGCGAAATGTTGGTCCGGGCAGCACCACCAACAATAGAGTTTTCGGATTGAACGGAAACACTGGCGCAACGGTTTGGACATTCAATCCGGGAAACATGGACATCGTGAACGCTACCCCATACATAGACTACGTCAACAATATGGCCTGGGTCGCGAGTCGCTCCATTGGTGGTATGGCCCAGCCCAGCCTTTGGAAAATCAACACCAATACCGGAAATCTATCGGGGTCCTTCAATCTGAACGATATCGACCAGGCGCCGACGCAAAACTTCGACGGCCGCGTGATCTACGTCACCACCAACGGCGGGGTGCTCTACGCCGTGCGCACGGATATCAACAATTGCGCCCAGAGCAGCGCCGCTCTCGGCGTCACTCCTCAGGGCTTCCCCATTCCCATTGAGACTGCGGCTTTGAATGACGACTTGTTCTTCTCCACTTCGACCGGGGTATCGAAGGTTCACGTGCTCTACCCGTTGGCAGTCTGTGGTCCAGTCACGTTTACGGTCTCACCGGGCGGGTGGGTCAATCCCGCGGTTGCAAACCCCTCTGCACTCATATTCACTTCGCCGCCGCAAGCCGAATTCATGTACGTCGCATCTTCGGACGGTCATCTGTACAAGATCAATCCGACGACCGGCGCGAACGCCGCTAATCGCCTCATTAATGCCGGCGCAACGATCGGCGATCCGAGTTTTGATACCGTTATTCAGAAATTCTATGTGGGTGACTCGACCGGCCACATCTTCTCGTTCGATTTGTTTTAAGCGATCGGACAGGGTAGCGCAGGCCTGTTCTAACTTCTTTCGCCTTTGCCCATGAGCAAGCCACGCAGCCCGAGGAGGACGAGGCGCGGCTGGCGCCGCACCACGTTCCACAATAAACGAGTGGACTCATCGCGGTTGATTTCGCCGAGCGATTGCCGCGTCGAAGCGTCCAGCAGATCCACCAGCTGCGAATAATCCTTCTGCTCAAAATGGTGCAACGCGCGGCGGATCAGCCAGTGCGTTCCCAATTCACGCCGCAAAGCCGCAAGCTCCTGGCTCTTGCCATTCTGCAAAAGTGCTTGTGAGACGCCGAGCGCGCCGCGAAAACCGGTAACGATTCCTCCGACGGTTGAAACTTTGACTTGTGCAGCCGCGTCACCCACGAGATAGACTTCGCCGTTCCCGATTGGCCGGCGTACCGGCACCCAGCCGCGATACACCGGGATGCGTGCGCCTTGCCATTCGAGCGGCTCCAACTGCTTCTTTTCGAGGAAGCGTTCGAAGCAGCGCTTTGTGTCGCTGCCGTGCTCGCCGATCACGCCCAGCGCGGCGCGTTCCGGCGATTCGGGGATCAACCAGTAAAAGTAGGGCGTATCATCAGGCACGAACCAGACACGGGTGGTATCGGGAGGGCAATCTTTCGGCGGCCGCACGATGGCTTGAACGAGAGGCACGGTCTCGATCGGGGGCCATCCGGAAGTACGTGCCACCCGGCTCGCCGCGCCATCTGCGCCAACCACGCTGTCGGCGTGCAACTCCTCGTGCTTGCCGCCGGATTCCAGCTCTAGCCGCAAGCCGCGCGCATTCGGACCGATTCCTAGGAAACGCGTATCGAACGATAGCGCCGCGCCGGCTTGTTGCGCCTCGCGGGCCAGAGCCGGAATCAGGCGAGAGCGTTCAATGATAAGATCCGGCTTGGTCAGCGCGACCTGCGCCGAGCGGCCATCGGTGAAAAGCTCGAAACGGTGAATCTCGTTGATGATGCTTTCGCGGGCGGAAGTTCCCATTTGGTTGCGGAAGTGATCCGTGACAATCAGCGTGCGGGGTCGAGGCTCGAATTGAGGTTTTGATTCCAGCACGCGCACACGACGGCCGCCGCGCGCCACCCTCGCCGCGGTGAAGAGTCCCGCAGCGGAGCCGCCCACAATGATGACTTCCCGGTCGCCCCGGCCAGGCCGGGGCGGTGCTTCTGTGTTTTCCACAGTTTCCGTGTTTCCCAAGGACGTGCATTCCCTGCAATTTCCATCCATCAGGGATCCCACGCCAAAAAATTTACCTGCTTCCCGCTCGACCCGTGTGGGACTCCTCGAGTTGTGAGTGAGAGGGCACCGGGTAAGTATAACGAATCCACCATCGAGGGCCAACACGCGGAGGGCTTCAAAACCAGCAATGAACGATGCGCTCGAATCGGCAGGTTGTCTTAGGAAGCGTTGGAGGTCTTAGGCGTCTGGCGCTCATAGGGCGCGCGCTCAAGACAGGCAACGCCGGCAAAGATGATGCCGAGGGCCAGGGCCCCCACGAAGAAAGCCATTCGCGCGGAAAGATAGGTGACGAGCACGGCTGCGCCGCCGCCGATGGCGCCGAGCACATACAGCGTGAGAACGGCGCCACGGTGGCCGAGACCTAGATTGGAAAGGCGATGAGCAGCGTGGTCCTTCCCGGGCGTCGCAAAGGGCAGCAGCCCGCGCCGCGAGCGGGAAATCGTCACCAGCGTAGTGTCGAATACTGTCACGCCCAGAATCAGAATCGGCGCAAGCCACGAGGACAGATGATTGGAGTTCTCTAGCCGTAGTTTCAGCCCCAGCGTGGCCATCAGGTAGCCAAGAAACATGGCGCCGCCATCGCCCATGAAAATTTTCGCGGGCTTGAAATTCCAGCGGAGAAACCCGGTGGCCGCGCCGAGAACGGCGGCAGCCAGTGTGGTAACCAGCGTCTGGCCGTTCAGATAGGCCAGCATTGCGAAAAAAACAGATGCCATGGCCGCGACGCCTGCACACAAGCCGTCCATGTGGTCAAGGATGCTGAATGAGGCGGTAATTCCCACCACCCAAACCACCGTGAGAACGGCGTCCAGAAAATCCCCGCTGCGCCCGCCCACGAGCACGCTGAAAACCTGCGCGCGAATTCCGCTGACCAGCAGTATCGTCGCCGCCAGCGGCATGCCCACAAAGAGTTTCACTTGATGATGGAGCAGCCCGCGGTCGTCGAGAATGCCGACACCCGCGACGAGCGTCGCGCCGATGAGGATGCCCACAATCTGGGCGCGCGCAGGTCCGTTGAAGGCAAACAGCACCGCGATCACCACCGCGGCGTACATCGCCAGGCCGCCAAGAAGCGGGATCGGCGTAAGGTGAACTTTACGCGGCCCCGGCAGATCGACCATTCCAACACGCAGCGCGAGGGCGCGCACGGGAACGACGAGCATCAGCGACGCGAATAGTGCGATGAAAAAAGCCAGCAGGTCTGCGGCCATGCAACCTCGTTTATCAAGTGAGACGAATCCGGCCATTGTGCTGCCGCCGGTGTCTCAGGTGATCCTCGCCGGGTTGGGGGTCCGGCTCCCAAGTCGAGCTAAAAAAATGGCTGCCCCACACAGCCCAAACACAATACTGCGGTTTCAGTTTTGCGGCAATCCCCGGAAAGACATCTGTGCCAGGGTAGCTGTGAACCATCTAATAACTTCTCAGCGGAGTACACTGCGCGACAGTTGGCGCCGGAAGTCAACGCTCCGTCAACATGCGCGTGAAGGTGCGCTTCACATCCTCTTTGTTCCGCGTGGCGTAGTACCAGTCGATGGTGCGCTGGAGGCCCTCGCGGAAGAGCACTTTCGGTTCCCATCCGAGAAGTTTCTTGGCGAGAGAATTGTCAGCGACGCGGTTGAGAGGACCGGTGGGCATATCCTGGCGGAGCTTGATCTCGGCCTGGTGCCCTGTCAATTCGCACACCATTTTGGCGCAGTCGATCACGCGGATGCGCTCCATCGTTCCGAGGTTAATAGCCGTGCCGTCGCTAATCTTCTCCCCGGCCAGAATCGTGCCCTCGACGATGTCCTCAATGTAGGTCCAGTTGCGGATCTGCGTGCCGTCGCCCCACACTTCGAAAGGGTTCTGCCCGAGGAAAGCGCGCGCGATCATGGCGATGACCGCGTGATTCTCCACCCCGCGCGGGCCGTACACCGTGAAATAGCGGCAGGAAGCGGTTCCCATTCCGTGCTCTTTCGCATAAGCCTGCAGCGTGAATTCCCCCATCAACTTGGCCCAGCCGTAGGTATTGTCGGCATCATTCGGGCCTTTCGTGAGGTCCTCCGTGAGATAGACTTCTTTCTTCGTGTCCGATTGCAGAAAATTCGGATACACGCAGCCGGAAGAGGCGAATACCACTTTTCTTACTTTGGCTTTGAGCGCTTCCGCAAACACCAGACCGTCCAGAAAAAAATTCGACGCCGGGCCAGCTTGGTGGAGGTCCACGTAGCCGCGCCCGCCGTGATCGGCGGCGAGATGGAAAACAGTGTCGACGCCCTGCATCGCGGCACGGGTCACACCGGGCTCCCGCAAATCGGCCTGCAGAAAATCGACTTTGCCCGTGCCAAGGTGCTGGCGAATGTTGTCGAGATGGCCGCTGCTCAGGTCATCGACGATGCGAACTTTTTTCGCGTCTCGCCCCAGGAGCCGATCGGTAAGCGTCGAGCCGATGAACGACGCTCCACCGGTTACAAAAACAGTCTTTCCCGCCCAAAATCCGTCCCCCGTCGTCACGCTCGAGGTGCCTCCTTGATTTTTCTATTTGACTGCCAGGTGATCGATGATTTCGACGAATTTTTGCAATTCCTTCACTTTATCATAATCGGGTGCGGCGGCCCGCGCGGCCTCGCCCATGGCCTTCAACTTATTTGGGTCGGAAGCCAGGGCGCGCACGGCGCTGACGACTTCCGCGGGGCGGTCCGGATCCGCGGCGACAGCGAAGCCCCGCTGAACCCCCAGCGACACGGCGTCCGTCCCTGTTGGCGCAACCGCGACGATGGGTTTTCCCGCTGCGAGAATCCCGTATATTTTGCTGGGCACTACCACGCCTTCCAGGCCCCGCTTAACGGTAATGACGTGGGCATCGGCGGCCGCAAGTACCGACGGAATCTTGCTCGCCGGGAAAAACTCCAGAAAACGGATATTGCCGGAGCCCGCGGCCGCTGCCTCGATTTGCGAGCGCTGCGCGCCGTCGCCCACAAACACGAGACCCACTCCGTCGCTCGCAAGGATGCGCGCGGCGGTCACCAGCGTGTTCCACGCGCCGTAGAAACCAAGGTTGCCGGCGTGCACGAGAACAAACGAAAAGCTCCCACGAATCGCCCGGACAACTTCGGGATCAGGAGCCAGAAGGGCTATAGTCGGCGGAAGGATTTTGGTTCCATCGCGAACAATCAGCACCCGGGCGGATTCCACACCTTTGGCAATAATACGCGCGCGCATGTCTTCACCGAGAACGACAAGGCGCGTCGCGCGTCGCAGCGCCCAGCGATGCAGTTTTTCCCATACCTGTGCGAGCGACCCTGGCTCGACGAGCGAACCGCCAATGGCCATATCCGGATACATGTCGCGAATGTTGTAGACGTACGGCTTGCGTTTCAGCATGGCCACGATCGCGCCCACGATTCCCTGAAATGGCGGATCGGTCATTGCCAGCACCGCGTCGCAGGGTAGAAAGAGAGCGCGCGGAATCGCCAGCGCGACGTAGCTGAGATAATTCACCGCCCGTTTTTTCATATCGAAGCGCGGAAAGGCCGTCGACCCGGTACGAATGATGCTCGCGCGGCCCGCGAGTTCCGTTTGGTAGGGCCGCCACGCGCGCCGTTCCGTGGGATCGTAAGACGGCCGCCCGCACAGCACCGTCACGCTACGCGCGATAGAAAGAGCCACCACGACGCTGTGCGCCATCTTCGCGGTCGCAGAAGTGTCCGGCGGAAAATACAGATTGAGCAGCAGGATGCGCACGGAGAGATTGTACAGAGTTCCCTCTCTCGCGGGCGCAGTCGCCTCACGATTTTAGGCAGGTTTTTTGAAGACCGGCGCAGCCGCCCGATTCAGCTCATGAGCGGTTGGTTTCTTTTTTGGCGGCTTCTTGACTTCGCGTTTTCCTCTGTCCTTGTTTCCCATGCCCGATAGCTTGCCACACTTCGTTAACCATGGCTAGAGGCGGTGAACTTCAAACCGCCGAATCAAGAGTTACGAGCGCGAGATCAGGAAATCGCCGAGGACCAGGGCATCCATCTGCGTGCGCAGAAAGCAATCGATCGCTTCTTCGGGGCGGCAGACAATAGGCTCGCTGTCGTTGAACGAAGTGTTGAGCACGACGGGCACGCCGGTGAGCTCGCGGAAAGCGGAAATGAGCGCGTGATAACGCGGATTGGCATCGCGGGTGACGGTTTGCAGCCGGCCGGTGCCGTCGACGTGCGTTGGCGCTGGAATCTTGTCGCGTTTCTCCGGGCGCACGCAGTAGGCCAGGGTCATAAACGGCGAGGCGTGCGACTTTTCAAAATACTCCGCGGTGGCCTCTCGGAGGATGGAAGGGGCAAACGGGCGAAAGATTTCGCGGTGTTTGATCCGGCGGTTGAGGATTTCCTTCATTTCCGCCCGGCGCGGATCGGCGACGATGCTGCGATTGCCAAGCGCGCGCGGACCCCATTCGGCGCGGCCCTGAAACCAGCCGAGAATTTTCCCATCGGCGATGATCGCGGCGGCGAGCCGGGAAAGGTCTTCTTCGCCCAACTCGGCGATGGAGTAGCCACTCTCGGCCAGGCCTTTCGAACCAATCGCGCGGCGAATTTCCTCGCGCGAATATCCAGGTCCCCAGTAAGCGTGATCCATCACGAAGGAGCGCGGCTTGCCTAATTTCTGATGCCAAACGTAATACGCGGCGCCGACTGCCAAGCCCCCGTCTCCCGCTGCCGGATGAACGTAAACCTGTTCGAATGGCGTCGCGTCAAATATTTTTCCGTTCGCAACGCAATTGAAAGCCACGCCACCGGCGAGACAAACGGCCTTCAGCCCAGTTCGCTCGGCAAGCTTTTTCAACATGCCGAGATAAACCTCTTCGAGCCGCGCCTGTAGCGAACAAGCGAGATTGCGGTGCCGCTCCTCCAGCGCCTCTTCGGGAGCGCGAACCGGCCCCAGGCGCTTCGCCATTTCCTCCGAAAACATTTTGCCGAGCGTCGGCGTCTTATCGGCTTCGGCCCAGGACATCTCCGGGCCCGTACGGTGATGCGAGAAGTAGGCGAGCCCCAGGCGGAAGCCGTTGCCGTTGGAGCGGCTGTCAAAACGCACGATGTCGCGAAAAGCGCCGAGCTGTTCCGGATAGCCGTAAGCGGCAAGCCCCATGACCTTGTATTCGTCGCCAAATTTCAGGAAGCCGAGATACTGTGTCACCGCGCTGTAAAACAACCCGAGTGAATGCGGAAAAGCTACCGCGCCGTCGATCCTCATGCGGTTGCCCGCTCCGGCGCCCCACATGGTGCTCGCAAAATCGCCCAGACCGTCGGCGGAAAGGAGCGCGGCGCGTTCGAACGGCGAAACAAAAAAGCTACTTGCGAGATGCGCCTGGTGGTGTTCGACGCGGTGAAACTTTGCGCCAAGTTTTTTTGGATCCGCGTCAAAAGCCGCCGCCAGCGCCTCGGGAATACCCGTGAATTTCGCGAGAACTCTGACGCGTTCCCGCGCGAAAGACGGCATGCGCAGCGCGTAAAAAAGCTTTGTACCCAGCCTCGCGAACGGATTTCGCGGCACGGCAACCTGATGGATGTCGGAGAGTGTGAGGCCCGCTTCCTTAAGGCAATAACGGATCGCCTGCGCGGGAAATCCCGCCGCGTACTTCACGCGGTTGAAGCGTTCTTCCTCGACCGCAGCGATGAGCCGGCCGTCCGAGACAATCGCCGCCGAAGCGTTCCCGTGGTACGCATTGATCCCAAGAATATTCATCTCGCGATTTGCCAGTGTACCTCAGGGGGGAAGTTTATGCGGCGAGATGTCGGCGGCACCACTCGTTCAGGACATACAAGGACCAGGGGCGCGACCAGGTGGTTTTCCCGGCAAGAAAATTCGTCCACACCGAGCGAACCCCACCCGGGCGAAGATAAACCGCCAGCGGCGGCGCGGGGTCGGCGAAGCTCGCCTCCATCCGCCCACGCAGTGGGCCACGCAGCCACTCCTCCCACGGCAGAGTAAACGTGCGTTTCCGCTCGGTCAGAATTTCCTGCGGCAGCAAATCGCCGAGCGCTTCCACCAGCAGCGCCTTTTGTCGACCGGCGCGGCGGCGCGCGTCATCCGGCAGTGACCCTGCAAATTCCACCACAGGTGTGTCGAGCAGCGGCACGCGAACTTCCAGCGACTGCGCCATGCTCACCGTATCGGTGTCACGCAGCAGCGTGCTGACCATGTAGGTGCGCATTTCAAGCCAGGAAACTGCGGCAACCGGTTCCAACTTGCGCGCTTCGTCGGCCGTCCGTTCGAGCCAGCCGAGCCAGGTCGGCTCGAGTGTGACACCGTCGGCGTTCACCGTGCTCGGGCGAAACCGCGGCTCGATGATTCGTTCGAGCTGCCCCCGCGGGAAGAGCGTTCGTGCGAAAAAATAGGGATGCGGCAAAGCGTCCGGATAGACCCACGCGGCCGCGGCCTTGCGTGCAGCGTCCGGTGAAGCTTGCCGCGCCGCGAGACCACCAACCAGTGGGGCGGTCATTCGCCGCACCGCTGCGGGCACATACCGTGCGCATCCGATCAGTCTTGAAAGGCGCGGGGTATCCGCAAAAGTTTGATAGCCCGCGAAAAGTTCATCTCCTCCCAACCCCGATAACGCAACTTTCAACCCCACTTCTCTCGCGGCCCAAGAAATAAAGTAAGTATTGATCCCGTCCATGGTGGGTTGGTCGAGAGCGGCAAGGGCCTTATCAAGCCGCGAAAGGATCGACTCTCCGCTCAAAGGCACTTCGGTATGCTTCGTTTTCAATCGATTCGCCGCCAACCGCGCGAGCTCCGCTTCATCGAACGGCGTGCCCGGAAACGTCAGTGTGAAGCTCTGGATCCCTCCCCGTGCCTGAGCCGCAAGCGCCGCGACTGCACCGGAGTCCAGCCCGCTCGAAAGAAACAGGCCCACGGGCACGTCGGCGATGAGATGCGTGCGCACTGCATCCTCGAGAAGCGGCCGCAACTTTTTCCCCGCGGAAGGAAGATCGCGCGGTTTACGCGGTTCGCGCGCCGCGGGTGAAACTGCGGGGTCCCACCAAGGCCGCGCGCGCGGCGTGCGCCGCCGCTCCGGGACGTGCAGAAGCATTCGATGCCCTGGAGGAAGAGAAAACACTCCTTCCAGAAGCGTCACTGGCTCCGAGACGCTGCCAAAAAGCAGATAGGCGGTGACGGCATCCTGCGACAGGCGCTTGGGAACAGCGCCGGAGACGAGCAGCGCTCGAACCTCCGAAGCGAACGCAAAACCCTCCGGCGTCTGCGTGTAATAGAGCGGTTTGATGCCCAGCGGATCGCGCGCCAGGAAGAGAATCGGTGCGGTGGCATATCGCCCGCGAAGATCAAGCAGGGCGAAAGCGAACATGCCCCGCAGTTCGGTCAGGGAGTCTTCGCCCCACTCTTCCCAGGCATGAACGAGAATCTCGGTGTCTGATTGCGTGGCGAAGCGGTGACCGCAAAGCGTCAGGCGCTCGCGCAGGTCGCGATAGTTATACAGTTCGCCATTGAAGATGACCGCGACGTCTTTGGTTTCGTTCCAGGCGGGCTGGTGACCGCCGGCCAGATCGATGATGCTCAGCCGGCGCATCCCCAGAGCAAGTCCCGGCGCCCGCGCCTCACCAATAAGAAAGCCTTCTTCATCCGGGCCGCGATGGCCCATCGCCGCGGTCATCGCCCGGACGCGAGGCTCTGCATCGGCGCTGCGCGACGCGAAGGCGACGCCACATATGCCACACACGCTACTGTTTGATCTCCGGCGCGGAAAAGAAAGCGGCGCCGGCACGGACGGCATGCTCTCTCAAATGGAAGCGCGGAATTCTCAAACGGCTGTCCGCATACCAGCCAAGCACGGCCCGCAACAGCAAGAAGAACAATGCCGCCGAAGCGGTAAGCAAGAGATAGAAGAAAGATTCGCGCTCCAGAAGCAAGCTCCAGTCCACCGCTTCGTCCCACCCCGGGTAAATCCAGTCCAACAAGCGCCGCAGATGCAGCCCATCGAGTGGCAGACGCGCCAGCCGTACATGTGCGAATTGGTCGTAAGTATACTCACGCGGATAGTTCGGGATGGCGCCGATGGCTTGGGAAAACATGGCAGGATTTTGCAAATCCCTGCGCGTCAAATAGTGGCCCTGTGCATCCTGCATGATCACCCGGTAGGTGGGATCGACGATGATCCAGCGTTCGTCGATTAGAACCTCCGCAACCACATGCTTGGTATTGCGATCGGGACTCAACAGCAGCAGGCGGCGCACTCGCAGATTGGAACTTCGCGCCAGATTCAAGAAGGCGTTCGTCGCTGTGCCGCAGACGTTCAACAGTTGATGGTAGGTAAGGGTCGTCGCCGGATCGCGCTTCGCGAGTGCCTCCGGGTTCGTTGCGATGGCTCGCGATGGCTCTGCGCGCATCCAGTTCAAAATGGCTTCGACCTTTTGATCTTCGGGCAGGGTATTGGGCACAACCGCGTCCGAGAATCCGTCGAGATACCAGCGCACGGAATATTCCCGGTGGCAGCAGTAGAGCATTGAGACAAATGCAAAGGCCATCAGCAGATTGCTGCTCCACCAGATGGCGCGAAAAGTTCGATGTGGGCGCGTTGGCAAAAGATTACTCCACTCCCTTCGATTCTGCCCCTACCGCCTGCTGTGAGGCAAGCGTAGCGTATAACGCTTCCATGCGGTGGACGGGTTCCTCCCAACCCAGACGTGATGTGACCACCGCGCATCCAGCCACAAACCGCGCGCGTAGTTCCGCTTCACCGAGGACCCGCCGAAGGGCGCGCGATAGTGCCGTCGTGTCGTGGCGCACCACCAAGCCAGCCTCATCCGCAAGTAGTGGCGCAATCCCGCATTGTTCCGTCACGATGACGGGAGTCCCGGCGGCCACCGCTTCCGCCGCGGTATTCCCAAAGTTTTCATGGCGCGACGGAAGCACGAAAACATCGGCGTCCCTATAGGCCGCCCACTTGGTCTCGCCAAAGACCGGTCCGACGAATTGAACCTTCGACAGAACGCCTAGCTGCCTTGCCATTTGGCCCAGTTCAGCTTCGACGCCGCTTTCGTCAGGTCCTGCAAAGACCAGCGTCATTGGTATTCCGGTGGAGCGCCCTGAAAGTTCCGCGAATGCCCGCAGCAGTAAATCCGGGCTCTTCTTAGCGGACAGGCGCCCCAGGAAAAGGACCAGCTTGGCCTCCGGCGAAACACCGTGCGCCCTCCGAAACATGCCTCGTTCCGGCCACGATGCCGGCACTTCCACACCGTTCCGCCGCAGCACCACCCTCGTGGGAGGGAGACCACCGGCGACGAGTTCCTCGGCTTCCTGATCCGAAGTGGCAATAACCGCGCTTGCCTCCTCGAGTAGCCGCCTACCCCAAAGCGCATGATACATCCGTTTCAGCCAAAGATTTCGCACAATTGGCACAAACATCCCGATGGGCTCGAGCACGTACGGACGGCTTCGCTTGCGGCTGGCGGCGGCAACGGCCGGACCCAGCAGGTCGTAAAGCCCGAAAATGTGCACGACATCAAAATTCTGCAGCCGCGCCCGGCAGTAACGCTTTACCGCGGGATTCCAACTAACTCTCCGATAACGCAGCCAGGTCGGCACATAGATGGCCTGGACGCCATTCTCATTCCGCCGCCAACCAAACGGGGATCGTTCTGCCGTGATTTTTTCTTCCTGGGTTTGCAATCGCTTTTCCAGCCCCCAGTCGGCCGTGAGAACCGTGACCTGGTGGCCGCGCCGCGCCAGACCTTCGGAAAGCGCGCGCACTTTCACCGGCGGACCGCCGAATTCGAGAAAGGGAGCGTACGTTTCCGTGACGTTCAGGATTCGCATTGTTCGCGCAGGATTTTTTTCAGCGATTTCGCGAAGACATTGAAACGGAACTCGTGCTCGGCGCGCTGCCGCCCGCGCGCGCCCATTTCCTTTGCATGCGCCGGGTCGGCCAGCAGTGCTTCAATGCATGTAGCGAGATGGATCGGATCACCATGCGGCACCAGGTACCCGGACACGTTGTCCTCGATGATTTCCGGGGCGCCCCCGTGCGCGCCACCGATGACCGGTTTGCCACACGCCATGGCCTCGAGATACACCAGCCCGAATCCTTCTCCTTGGCTTGGCAAAGCAAAAATTTCGCACGCGCAGTAGCACGCGGCAAGTTCCGAGTAGCTCAATCCCGTCAAAAAATGCACGTGGCGGTGCACGCCGTTTTTTTCCGTAAGATCCTCAAGCCAGGAGCGGTCATCGCCTGTTCCCACCAGAACCAGTTGCAGTTCCGGCCAGCGCGTCAACAGCCTCGGCAGCGCCGTAATCAATGTGTCCATGCCCTTGTATCGTTCCGTCGCCAGCCATCGCCCCACGGTTAGGATGACACGACCAGCGGGGAAGTCGTGCGGCGGAGCGGCTTTCGAAACCCCCGCGAGCAACGCTTCGAATTGCGGATCGAGCGCCCAGGGCAGAACGCGAATCCGTTCGCGCGCGACTCCTTGCTCCGATGCCAGGTGGTCGGCGGTATCCCGGCTGGGTGCCAGAACCAGGTTTGCGTGGCTCAGTGCATGCCTGCGCAACCGCCCGAGCGGCTCCCAGACGTCAATCCCATGCGTGCAGATAATGCGCTTCATTCGGGGCGCCACAAACCGCATCGCCTGTACCACGGGTGCCAAATTCGGGTGCGCGGCAAGAACGAGTTTTGCTTTGCGCCGGGCTGCTTGCAGGGCCGTCACCGTGAATCGACCCTTGGCGCGGTCGCACCCCGTGAACACAAATTCCTGCCCTCCCAGGGTCATGCGGTGCAGCTCCGGCGAATCATTCAAGCTGAGAAGGCGGCAATCCATGCCGCGGCTGGAGGCGAACTCCGTGAGCACGGCCGCCAGGTGGCGGCCCGCTCGCTGCACCCCGCCGGGTGCGTCCAGTTCGGGAAAGAGGCCAATGAGCACGGGCAGAGTCTGCCAAGTACTGCGAACGATGGCAAGTCGGGATGTATCGCGGCGTCAAAAATGCGGACTAACCGAGGCGTTCGCTTCTTCTCTAAAGTGTCAAAACCCACGCGGCTGAGACGGATTTTGAGCTGGGGGAGCGGGCGCGACGCTGGAAGTATCCTTTGCGGCCTGAAAGGCCACCTTCTTTAGCCGCATGTCCCCGTCCACGTACGCGGTGAATTCGGTTCCTTGCGTGAACACCACGTCCTTGCCAGAAGAGAGGGGGAGAATTGCTCCCGTCGAATTGTTTGAGCCAGTGCTTTCCTGGAAGGAGCGGACCGAGGCCTTTTCGTCGTCCTTAAGACGCACAAAGTTGATACTGAAGGACAGCTTTCCGCCGCGGCCCATGCGTTTTTTGGGCTCTGCGTCCGTCACCAAGCCGATGGCTGCTGCGCCGCTCGGAATCACTGAAAGGCCATCCACGATCACCTCTTCCACGACCCGAAGATCCACTACCTCGCCGACGCGGGCGGTCGCCGAAGAAATGGTCTTGCCAAGTTTCAGGTGAATCGGAGTGCCATTCGGCAAGATGAAGTCAGATGCAGGGAGGGGAGCGCTCCGAGCAACTTCCGTGGGCTTGACGGGGGCGTCGTAAGGAGTGCGCTCTCTCGTGGGCTGGACAGGCTTAGCTTGCGCTGCCTTAGTGCCCGGCTTGTCTTTCAGCAAGAGGAGGCTCTCCACCGGGACGTAACCTATCTCGCCCTTGGCTGTGCGCACACCGAAGTAGCGGTCGTACCGACCAGTGATCTGGAGCTGCTCTCCGCACTGGAGCGTAATGCGCACATCCAGAGTGATCATGGAACTGTATAGATAGACGTAGTCACCCGAGCGCGGACACTCAACTATGCCCGCGCTTTGCGCTCGGGCGATCACTGGCAAGAAAAGAGCTAAGACTGCGACAATATACTTGGCGCTCGATTTCATTCTGCACCTGCTGGTCCGAAAGGTCGATGATGCCACGCTTCTATCTCAGCGTAAGATGGTTTTTGCCGGCAAGAAATGGAACTCCCGCGCTGTGCATAAAAAGGTACGGTGCGGAAAGAACCTGACGGTCTGCCAACGCAGGGCGACAAATGCAGCGAGAGTCTGTTCATTGGCGGCCATTCATGAGGAGAGGGACGAGATCGGCGAGGCGATCGAGATAAATATCCGCGGGGTACGCGGCTCGGTCGTGCGTGCCGAAGCCATAATTCACGGCGGCAGCGAGCGTTCCAGCATTGCGCGCGGTTTGCACATCCACTTCGGAGTCACCGATCAGGACGGCTTCCGCCGGAGCGGCACCGAATTCGCGAAGAATGGTTTGCGCTCCAAGAGGATCGGGCTTTTTCGTTTCAAAGCTGTTCCCGCCGTAGACGGCGCGGAAATATTTCGCCAGGCCGAGGCCCTCCAGGATGCGCACGCTCACGCGCACGGGCTTGTTCGTGAGGATGGCCATTGGGAACGCGGCGAGACGTTCGAGTGCTTCCGGAACTCCGCGATAAGCGCAGGTCGAATCCAACTTGTGCTCTTCGTAATACGCGAGGAAAAATTTCAGCGCGCGCTCGCGTTCTTCTTCCGTTGCGGCATTTCCCAAAGCGCGGCCAACAAGTTCCGGCGCGCCGTGGCCGATGTAGCCGGAGATGGTGTCTTTGTGCAATTGCTCGCGGCCCAGTTCCTCCCGCATGGCGTTGACGGAGCGGATCAGGTCGAGCTTGGAATCGATGAGCGTGCCGTCGAGGTCGAAAATCAACGCGCGCACGGAAGAGAAATGCGGGGCTGCCATAAGCCAATAATTGTAATATGGCCTCGTTTTTTCGACAGTCATTCATCTCGCGCTAAATTCCAACCGAAAATGAACACTCCGCCTTTTTCGGGATTCCGGCGTGTTCGCGTAAACTAGGAGGCTTCCGAGGTGGCACAAAGCGATTCCGGAGATTCCATGGCCCAGGTTTATCCCTTTCGCGCTTTTCGCTACAACCCGGCCCGTGCGCCGTTCGACCGTGTCCTGACGCAACCCTATGACAAGATTTCTCCGGCCATGCAGGAAAAATATTACGCGGCGGATCCGCACAACCTGATTGCGGTGGAGAAGGGCCGCGCGTACCCCGGCGACACGCCGCAGAACAATGTTTACACGCGCGCGGCCGCGGCGATTGAGGACTGGATTCGCAATCAAGTAGTGGTGCGAGATCCGGTGCCGTCTTTTTATGCCTACACGCAGGAATATACGGCGCCGGGTACAGAAGAATGGCGCACGCGCCGGGGCTTCATCGGCGCGGGCAAGCTCGAGGAATATTCGGCGCGCGTCGTTTTCCGGCACGAGCACACGCTCTCCGGGCCTAAGGCAGATCGCCTGGAACTGTTGCGGCACACGAAAACGCACACGGGGCAACTTTTCATGCTGTATTCGGATGCGGAGAAACGCATTGACGCAATTCTGGGGGAAGCCGAATCGGCTGCGGCGCCTGCCACGGAAATGCGCGACGAATACGGCGTGGTGCACCGGCTTTGGGTAATTGCGGAGCCGCAGCGCGTGGTCGCGATCCAGAAAGCGATGGAGGACCAGAAGCTGGTGATCGCGGACGGGCATCATCGTTACGAGACGGCGCTGAATTACCGCAACGAGCGCCGGACGCGCCCTTCGGGTCTCAGGCAAAACGCGGAAATGATCGATGCGGAGGCGCCGTACGAGCGGGTGATGATGACGTTCATCAACTCTCAGAGCGAGGGGCTGACGATTTTGCCGACGCACCGCGTGGCGGCAAACGTTCATGATTTTTCCTGGAGCGGCGTGCGGCGGCATCTGGAGCCGTGGTTCGCGGCGGAGGCGTTTCCGTTTTCGGGAAGCGGAGAGAGGTCCGAGGCGAAAAAGAAATTTCTTGTGAAACTGACGAGTGCGAGAGAGAAACGAGCGATCGGCGTTTATCCCGCCGCGGAAACGCAGAAGCGGGCGTTCTATGTGCTGACGCTGCGCGAAGGCGTCAACCTCGCGCAACTCCTGCCGAATGTCTCGCCGCTGCAGCGCAAACTGGACGTAGTGCTGCTGCACGAAGGAATCCTGGAGCCGGCGCTGGGAATCACGCCGCAAGCGGTGACGGCGGAAGCGAACCTGACGTATGAGAGAGAAGCCTTGGCGGCACTCGACGCCGTGGACAGCGGGCGCGCGCAGATTTCGTTTTTGCTGAATCCCTGCGACGTCGAGCAGGTGATGAAAGTCGCGACGGCCGGCGAAGTGATGCCGCAGAAATCGACCGACTTTTATCCCAAGCTGATGAGCGGAATCACGATGTACCGAGTGGAGAGCTGAGAGAGGCAGGAAGCAACCAGGTAGGAATGTAAAGAAGCGATGAAAAGAGAGATCGCTCGGTCTTCCGCCGGGGCGGGCTCCTCTTTACACTCTTGCTGAATTAGCGTATATACATAAATGTGTTCTCTCGGGACGCCAGGAAGGTCCTCAGCAACCTGAAGAAGCACGGCGTGTCTTTCGAGGAGGCGGCCACCGTTTTCGGTGATCCCGAGACGCTCGACTGGGACGATTCCGAGCACTCCCGCTCCGAAGTTCGCTTCAAGCGTCTGCCGCTTACTGCCGGATTCCGATTGTCCGTTACACGCCGGAGAAAGGTGACCAATGACAAGGAAATCATGCGCATCATCAGTGCGCGCCAGGCGACCCGCAAAGAGCGCCAAGCCCATGCCGGATAGCAAGCTCGACCTCTCCGACATTCCGGAATCGACCGATGCCAAACTGCGCCGCGTTCGCAGAGTTGGCCGCCCCGCTTCGGGAAACGCAAAACAGCTCATCGCCATTCGCATCGCCCCGCAACTGCTCCGCCAGCTCCGCCGCATGGCCGCCAAGCAATCCAAACCCTACCAAACCCTCATCCACGAACTCCTTGAAAAATCGGCCCGCAAAGTCGCCTAGCCTACCCGCGTCGTCGCAACAGGAATCTATCCTCACCCGGTCGGAAAGGCCGCCTCTCCTCTTCAACCTTTAACTTTCAACTTCCTAATTCCTACTTTCGATTTTCCAATTTCCACCCTTACGACGAGACCGCCGCCGAATTCAACCGTCCATCACCCCGCGCCAGCCGCTCGTACTCGCTGCCGGAAGCCTCCGGCAGCAGCAGCGCCCACAGCGTATAGATCCCCAGCGCCGTCCCCAAAGGAAAACGTGGCAACGCCAGGAACCCGAGTGCCAGCCCCAGCATCCGCGCCCACGGCTCGCGTTCGAAAAGCCCCCACGCCAGAACCAGGTGCAGCACGCCGAAGAGTCCGAGAAAAATGCCCAGCGAAATGAGGCCGCCCAGGAAAGGAGTATCCCAGCCCCATCTGCCCCCGAATGGCCACACAACCGCGCTTCTTTGTCTTCACACTCTTTTGCACACAACAAAAACTCAACTCATGTGTTTTCAAGCAAATCCGAACTCTTTGGCAAAAACCCCGGGGGGTGGAGGGAACCGGCCTAAAGTCCGGCCGCTACAAGAACGATGAAAAAAAGCACCGGTCTCCTTCGGCTGCGCTCAGGACAAGTTCCGACAGGCCACTACAAGATATTTTAGGGAGCGACTTCTTCGGGCGCTGCTTTGGTTCTTGGTTTTCGGTCGGTGCGGGCGAGGGCTTCTTCCAGCATTTGGGCGATGCGGCGGTCACGGGATTCGGGGGAGCGGTAGTAGAAGATGCCGAGCAGGTGGTAGCGGCGTTGCAGGGGAGTCATGGACTGCCATCCTTGATAAGCGCGGGGATCGCTGGCGAAGGCGCGCTTGAGGATGGGAGGCAGGTCGAACTCGGCTTCCATGGTGGCGAGCAACTGTTCGGCGACTTGTTCGGCGCGGCGGACACGCGATGCGGGGTTTTTTACGTTGACAATCCAATCGCAGATCCACTTGCGCATGGAAAAGGCGAGTTGGTCGAACCAGCGGCGGAAGGAGCGGTCTTCGTTGAGGATGCGCTGGAGTTCGGCGGGGACGATGGCGACGCGTTTTGCGGTGTCCGGTTCGAGGCGGAACTGGACGGTTTGGCCGAGGGCGGCGTTGGCTCCGGTCTGCATGCTCCTTTTGACGAGCATGCAGTGATAGCCCTCGCGGGTGGGGAAGACGGAAGAGCGAAATGCGAAGCCGTTGATTTCGCCTTTGACTCTGACCTTGCCGCGGGTTCCCCACACTTTAGAGACGTCGAACGGGACGCGGATAATGACCCAGCCGAGTCTCGAAGGTATGCGCTCGAGAGTGGCCTTAAAGACTTTCGCGACTCGTTTCGGACTTTCCTTCACGGCGGATTTGGCGGGACGAGGATTTCGGAAGACAAAAGAAGGCACGCCGCAGCGTGCCCGGCAGCAGAGGTCGCACGCACAAAACCAGCGTGTGCGGCACTTGCCATCTGGCCTGGACGCTTATGCCCCGGCGCCTTTCGAGAAGCTGGCAACGGCTTCGGCTTCGGTCTTGTAGACATCGAAGACGGTCAGCAATTTGGTGATTTGCAGGACTTCCTGGAACTTGCTGCCCAGGTGGCAGAGGCGAAGCGAGGCACCCTGTGTCTTCACACTGTGATGCGCGGCAACGAGGGTGCCGAGTCCAGCGCTGTCAATAAAAGTAATGTTGTCCATATTGAGGACAATTTTCTTTTTTCCTTCGGCAATCAGGCTTTTTACTTTCTCGCGCAGGGCGTTGCTTTCCTCGCCGAGCACAATGCGGCCGTCCAGCGCCACCACGGACACGCCGTCCACTTCACGGTTTGTCATCTTCAAAGCCACGTTATTTTCCTCCTCATCGGAAAGCGGTTCCGGCGGCAACCCGGGCCGGAGGCCTAGAGCTTATCAAAATATGGATGATCCCTGAGCGATGAATCGTAATCGAAGACCAGCCAGCGGTCAAACCTCCGCGCGGCTAATAATAGTCCGCGCGGGACATGTAATAGCCGCACACGGAACAGATCAACTTGCAGCGCCGCGACTCCGACCGCTCGGAGCAGATGGGACAACACCGCGAAGGATCCTCGGCAGGAGTGGTGAGACTCTGAATGCCCAGCAAAGGCGCAGCGGATTTAGCTGCAGCCTGTGCCGACTCGGCCCGGACCTTGGCTAGCTCCCACTTCGCAGCGCGTTCCACGGCTCGACGGTTATAGCACAGTGGAGGAGCGAATTGAATTGAAACCTATGCTGCGCTGGGCGCATCCATGTTATCGGGTATTGAGGAATGGTTGTTCGTGAAAGGCTCGGTAGCTCGGGCCTTCAGGTGGGAACCATGTTCCGCCAGATCATTTTTGCGGGTTTTGTGGTTTTTCTCCCGGCAGGCGTGCAGGGACAGGGGCATGGGCGCGGAATGATTCCCCCGATTTCCCATGCTGCCGTTCGACCCGGGGCGGCGATGCAAACTCCGCACGCGGCGACTGCGCAGGCGATACCTGGGGCGCGGGCAGTTGGGGGAGGCGGGGCGGTGGGTCCGAAAGCGGCTGTGCCGGTAGCGCCGAGCACGCGGCGACAAGTCATCGCGCCAAGGCGCATCGATGACCAGCATATCCGTCTTAGATCGAATTGCAGCTCTGCGCCGGGACTGGGATTCGATGCGGTACACCTGGCGGCGACGTGCGGATCGGGAACCATGGGCCTGCGGGGAGGTGGGCTGCAGGCTCCTTTCTTCTTTCCGTTTTTTGACGGCGGATTTTTCATGCCCAGTTCTCCAATGGCCGTAGAAGAAGGTTCGGCGGCGGATACTCCACAGCCGGAAGCCACAGATGCCGAAGCTGCCGAGGCAGGCCGGCGATACAGAGCTTCTCAGCCGGCAACGGCGCCGGTGGCTGAAACGGCCAGCTCTGCACTTCCCGACAACGAGGAATTTGTTTTTGTGCGGCGGGATGGAACGGTATTTTTCGCAGTGGCCTACGCCTGGGAAAAAGGGGCGCTGCGCTACATCACCAGCCAGGGTTTGCGCCGCACGGTCAAGCAGGAGGCGCTGGATCTGGACGCAACGCGAGAATTCAACGAACAACGCGGATTGAATTTTCGATTGCCAGCGTGAAAGCTATTTTTTCGCCGGCTCCGGCATGACATAGCCAGATTTTGCCGGCAGACCGGCGCGCTCCAGCTGCACGGTGGTGTGCTCAACGCCAAATTCCTTTGCGGCGACCCGCTGAATCAAGGCGAGCAGGCGCTCGCACTCGTCGAGGTGCATATCCGGGATGCGCGCGTGGAGACTGAGCGCGTGGTGCCCGCCGCCGAGGGACCAGAGATGCACATCATGCACTTCCTGCACGCCTTCGACTGTCAGAATAGCCCGGGCGACGTCTTCAACGCGCAAATCAGGAGGGCGGCCTTCCAGAAGAATGTGTGAGGACTCGCGCAGAATGCCGGTGCTGGACCAGAGCACGAGCAAGCCGATGGCGAGGCCGAGAAGCGCATCGATCCAAAACGCACCGGTCGCATGAATGATTAACGCGCCAGCGATAATGGCAATGTTTGAGAGCGCATCACCAAAATTGTGAACGAGGATGCTGCGGAGATTGAGGTCGCCCCGTCCGCGGACAAGAGCGAGCGTGATGCCGCCATTGACGACAAGCGCGGCAACCGAAGTCCAGATCATCCAGCTCTCGACCACGGCCACCGGGGAGCGGATGCGTTCGAAAGCTTCATATCCAAGCCAGAGTGAAAGCAGCACCAGGACGAAAGCGTTGGTGAACGCAGCAAGTGTGCCGGCGCGGTGATAGCCGTAGGTTTTCTCGCTATCGGCAGGCCGTTCGGCCCAGCGCATCGCGAGATAGGAAATGCCGAGCGTGGGGACGTCAGAGAGATTGTGAACCGCGTCGTTCAGAAGGGCGACGCTGCGGCCGAGAACACCGCCAAAAAACTCAGCTACCACCAAACCGAGCGTGGCGGCCATGGCCCAGCCAAGCACCGAGGGACGTAACGTGGGGTGAGAGTGGCCGGGGGAATGCGAATGACCGGCGTGACCGTGATCGTGGGAATGAGCGGCCATCCGCCTTATTCTACCCGCGCGATGGCGGCGGTGCAGCCCTTTCCGGTGCTTATTAGGCACTATGACACTTCGACTCCGCGAATCGATTGACGCTCCTTCTGTCCGCTGCGACCATGAAACGAGCTTCCCGTTCCCCGCGTGTTGGCGCGGAACGAGCCTGCACTCAGGGGTTTTGCACTCAGAGCAATGACCGATCCCATCGCCAAATTGAGTTTCTGGGGCGTGCGCGGATCTACGCCGACGGTAGACCCGGCGACGTGGCGCTACGGCGGCAATACGCCTTGTCTGGAGCTGATCGCTCCGGACGGCACCCAATTCATTCTGGATTGCGGCACGGGGCTGCGCGTACTGGGGAGTCGTTGGGCCGCGCCGAGCGGCGGAAAAGCGCCCGAGACGCACATCCTGGTCACCCATTATCACTGGGATCACATCCAGGGGATTCCGTTTTTTTCGCCGCTGTATGGGGAGAACAACGAATTTCATTTCTACAGCTTCCGATCAAGATTTTTGGGGCGCGACAGCCTGAAACAAGTCTTCGAAGCGCAGATGGCACTGCCCTATTTCCCCGTGGACATGTCCGCGATGAACGCGAAGCGGAAGTTCAAGGAAATGGACGGCGGGGATTCGTTCAAGGTTGGAGAGAACAAAATCACGGCGCGCTGGCTGAATCATCCGCAGGGCTGCCTGGGCTTTCGAATCGAGACGCCGGCAGGCACGGTGGCTTATGCCACCGATAACGAACCGGGCGACCCGAAACTGGACGAGGGCCTGCGAAAGCTCGCGGCCGGCGCGGACATCTTCATTAACGATGCCCAATTTACACCCGAACAGCTCAAGACGACGAGAAAAGGCTGGGGGCATTCCTCGTGGCTGGAGGGAGCGAAAGCGGCCAGGCAAACCGGAGCGAAGACCTTGGTGCTTTTCCATCACGACCCCGATTCGACCGATCGCATGGTGGATTCGCTTCTGCGGCAGGCGCGGGAAGAGTTCGATTCGGTTTTCGCGGCGAGCGAAGGCATGGTGATCACCCTTGGGGCACGGGACGACAGAGTTCAAGCGCACATGCCGGGAACGCGAACGGCGCTGCGCCGCGAAGCACAATTCCACGCCAAGGTTTGCGGCGTAACCGAAGGAGGGAAGGACTTCGAGGAAGAGACCATGGTCAGGGATATTTCCCTGCAGGGAGCGCTGATTTCGCTGAAACACCTGCCGCGGCTGCAATCGGAGCTGCAAGTCACCATGGAGGCGCCGGGGATGGATGGCGTGCAAGCGATGCACTTGCGCGGTTACGTCGTGAGGATCGACGCCGGACCGGAAAAGGGGCATGTGGCCGTGGGCGTGGTTTTCACGGACTGATTTCTCCTTCCGGTGCCGGGCAAACCATCAGCCATGACCTACTCGTACCGCAGCAAGATCATCGGGTCAACGCGCGAGGCCCGACGCGCCGGAACATAGGCGGCGAGCAGAGCGACCCCGCCGATAAGAACAATCACAGAAATGAGCGCAACCGGGTCCCAGGTTCTTACGCCGTAAAGCAGGCTATCCATCAGCCGGGTGAGCGCAAGAGCGGCGGCGACACCCAGGAAAACTCCGATCAACGCCACGCGCATGCCTTGCCCCACCACCATCCGGCGCACATTTTGCGAGCTCGCCCCGAGAGCCATGCGAATCCCGATCTCCTGCGTGCGCTGCTCGACGGCGTAAGCCATCAAACCGTAGATGCCGATGGCCGCCAGAAGCAACGCGATCCCCGCAAAGATAGTGAGGAGGGTCATATTGAAGTCCGTGCGCGCGGTGGATTCCACTACGACCTGGTTCATGGACCGGACATGCGCTACCGGCAGCCCACCGCTTGCGGCAAGAAGCTCCCGCTGAATGGCTTCGTTGAGCGAATGGGACTGCACCTTGGTGCGGATTACCCAGGTGATCGGGATGATGCCATTCTGAAGCGCGGTTATGCCGTCGTTCATTTGTGCGACGGGAACGTACATGATTGGCTCGGGATCGCGATCGAGCCCGGTGTCTCTGACGTCGGCAACAACGCCAATGATTTCCCGGGCCGGTTCTTCAAATGCCGGTCCGATGCCTTTCCCAATGGTGATCTGAGCCCCGACGGAGTCGCCCCTGGGCCAAAACTTCCTGGCCATGGCCTCGTTGATAACGACCGCGTGAGCGGCTTGTGCGTCATCCGAATCCGTAAATGTCCTACCGCGAAGCATAGGAATTTTGAAAACGGCAAAGTAACCGGGCGAAACGTCGCGCCACTGGACATCGCCGTCGTAGGGACCATCGGTTGGAACGCGCCCGGCAATATTGATGGGCAAGTCGAAGGAGGGTTCGAGCGGGAGAGAGCAGGTGGCGGCAACTGCCTCGACTCCCGGCAGGCTGCTGATACGCCGCTCGGCCTCACGCACGAGTTGCGAGGTTGCCGCCGACTTTTCAAAACGCCGACCGCTGACCGACATCTGCATGGTCAGGACATTGCGCGCGTCGAAGCCCGAATTGACGGTCCGCAGTGCCGTGAACGTGCGGATGAGCAGAGCCGCGCCCGCAAGCAGCACTACTGCGAGCACCATTTCTGTAACCACCAGAATCGACCGGACTTTATTGTGGCGCGGGCCGGTCCCGGATCGCGCGCCGCCTTCCTTGAGAGTCGCGCTCAGATCGGTACGCGTGGCGTGGAATGCGGGTATGAGCCCAAAGAGCACTCCTGTCAGCACGGAAACCAGCAGGGTGAAGAGGAGCACGCGCCAGTCCAAGGTAATCGCCGAGCCGTGCTCCCCGATTCGGGGGATATTCCCCGGGTTCATGGCTACCAGCGCTCGTACACCCCCATACCCCAAGACCAGACCCAATGCGCCTCCCGACACGGCCAACAGAACACTCTCGGTGAGCAACTGGAAGATGATGCGCCGGCGCCCGGCTCCGAGCGCCACACGGAGAGCAATCTCTCGCCTCCTCAGAGTTGCTCTCGCGAGCAAAAGGCTCGCTACATTGGCGCAAGCGATCAAGAGCACGAATCCAACCGCGCCAAGCAAGATGAACAGAGCCGACCGGGCGTTTCCGACCACGATGTCACCGAGCGGTTCCGCAGTGGCGCTTTCGTGCGGATCGATCTTGTCCGGAAACTTGCGCCGAAACTGCTCCGCGGCAGCTTTCATCCCTGTTTTTGCCTGTTCGAGAGTGATGCCGGGTTTCAAGCGCGCTGCAGACATGAGGTAATGGGCCTGATCGGTGCTGTTGGGGTCCGGCTGCAAAGGAAGCCAGAGATCCGACGGAGGGTCCGTTGTGAAGCTGGACCCTAAAACTCCGATCACGGTATACGGTTCATCGCCGAGCAGAATGGTTTTACCCACCAAGGCAGGATCCGCAGCGAAGCGCCTGCGCCAGAGCCCGCTGCTAATCACGGCAACTTTGGGGCCGCCGGGGCGATCGTCTTCCTCGGTAAAAGTACGGCCCATGGCAATTGGCACGCCGAACACACCGAAATAGCCGGCGGAGACGTGGATTCCTTTGACTTGCTCGGGGCGGTCGCCCCCGGTGAGGTTAATGCCCGGGCCTGCAAAATCGTAAGCCGCGACGGCCTGGAACAGCTCGGTCTGTTCGCGCCAGACGACGAACTTGGGAATCGATGTCGACGGTCCATTTCCATCGGGGAAGTGACGCATCAGCAGCACGATGCGGTCAGGCTCCGGATACGAGAGAGGCTCGAGGAGCACGGTGTTGATGACCGTAAAAATAGCTGTATTGGCCCCGATGCCCAGGGCCATCGCCACCACGGCGGTCGCAAGGAACCCAGGGCTCCGCCGGAGTGTCCGGCCGGCGTACTGAATGTCCTGGAACAGACTCTCGATGAAGTTTGCTCCGAGCATCGGTGAGACCCCTTCCCTACCGCCCACCGAAGTAGACGAAGGGACACGCCCATTTGTTTCCGGAAATTTCACGCAGATGCAGGCGCGCGCCTCATTTCAGGGGTGCCTCGGCGAGAGGATCAGGAGCGCCATCGCTGGGTCAATGGCCTCTTGGCGGGCTCCTTGGCAGGGCCGCGGTGGTGCCGTAGGCTGAGGTGACTGCCCATGACTAAGAAGAAAGGGAATTTCGTTCCCCTGGAGCGCCCTGGACAAGCGACCGCGGTCGAAACGCGATCTCTTCGGCGGATTGGTCCGACAGGCGCCGTTTGTGGCGAAGAATTTTCACCTTTATTTCCGCAACGGCTGGCGGCGGCACGTTCTACGGACCAAGGTCGTGGCACCTTACGCGGTTACGTTTTACGTGACGCACAAATGTAATTTGGCCGCAGTTATTGCGCACAAAAAGAGCCGGAGGTCTTCAGCGAGGAGTTGCCGACCAAAGAGACGATCATCAGCCGCCAGCGCATCCAGACTCACCACGAGACGGCGCAGCTGGGCAGCTCACGGCGCATCACGATCGGCACGGTGATCGAGGAATGCAACGTGGGTGAAGTCGAACGGCTACTGGATGGGACCAAGGATTTGTTTTTGCGGCGCAGTCCGCGCAGATGGAGAAAATGCCGAACCTGGCGCTGCTGAAACCCGCAATATCAAGCGCTGGTGGACAAGATCATCGAACGGCGGCGGAAAGGCGCTCAGCCCATCAATGGCACGCCGCGGACCATTGAGACGCTCCTGCGTTTCGGTCAATTTCAATGTTATCCGACGATGTTTCCCCGGGTGCATCCGAATGGCGATGTTTTTTATCCTTGCGAGCCGCTGCGTAAGGTTGCCGGCAATTTGCTGCGGCATGGCTCGCTGCAGAAGATTTTTGCGCGCGGCAAAAGGATTTATGGAGAAATTCCGCCTTGCCAGGGATCTGCTACCTGCTCGGAAACGGGCTCTCACATTATTACGTGAAAGGTTTTTGGGTTTCTGGCGGGCGATTTCATTCAATGGTCTTCGATAAAGTTTGCGGGCTTGCTCTTCAGCTAAGGTCGGCGATTTTTTTATCGAGGTGGTCGAGGGCGGCTTCGAGGGACTTGCGATGGTTGGGATGAGTGGCAGAAGCGAGATCGTTCACGATTCGAATACGCGATAGTTGAAGATCCTTGCGCTGTTCTTCGCGCATGAGTTGTTCCGGCGTCTTGGGTCCCGAACCCGGCTTCTGTTTCGGTGTTTCCGTAGCTTCCAGCTGCGATTCGACGTCTTTGCTTTCCCAGCCGCGTGCCATGCCTAGAGTGTGACATAGTTTGGCCGGAGCGCGCACGATTCAGATGGAAGTGTTGCGAAAAAAAAAAATCAGGCGCCGGCGGCGCGGCGCCGGGGAAGAACGGGAAGAGCAGGGCTCATCACCCCGCGGATGGTGCTCTCGGCCACGCGCGCGAGATGCTCGGCAAAGATGCCGCCGTAGGAGAATTCGGCGGTGTGACTGGCCCAGGTCATTCGCAGGCGCCAGGATTTTTCGAATTCCTCGGCGCAAGCGGCAGTGATTTCGCTGACGGGGATCTCGAGGAGCGGCTGGAAGCGCCGGTCGAGTGCCCAAATGCGTTCGCCGCCGACCAAGAGCTGTACGGCAGCGGACGGCGCGTTTCCTTGTTGATAGCGCCCTCCGTTGACGACCGCGAGAGCTCCCAGTTCGCGGGCCTTGTCGTCGGCGTGGTGATCGGGCTTGGCGGGAGGCAGAAGAGTGGCGCTGATGAACATGGCCAGACCGACGACCGCCGGAACGAAACTAGCCCCCAAGCCGAGTGGCAAGACGACTAGCGCCGCACCGGCGACTCCCAAGAAAATGCGGAAGAGCATCCAAGAGCGCGGGTTGCGCCGCACGTGCAGGATCTTTGGGATCAGCAACACCAAAGCAAACAGTGCTCCGACGGCAAGATGACGCAGCCGCTTGCCGAAACCTTCCGGTTGGGAAACTGCGGGATTGGACGTGGCGCTCATCTGTAGATCTTTCAAGGCTGATCTCTAGAAGATTCGAGGCCGCCGATTTCGCGCATGCGGGCAAAGGCACGCCGGACATGCGGAATGGTGATGGAGCCGCCGACGATCAGCGCCACGTTGAGGGCCGCGATCACTTCTTCGCGCTTCCAGCCTTCTTCGGCGCAGCGGACCAGATGATAGGTGATGCAGTCATCGCAGCGCAGTACTGCGGAGGCGACCAGCCCGGGCAATTCCTTGTTCTTGGTGCCGAGCGGGCCGGGTTCGTAGGCTTGGTCGTCGAGAGCAAAGAAGCGCTTGATGCCGAGGTGGCCGCAGCCGAGAATTTCCTCGTTCAGGTCAGTGCGAACTCTCTGAAAATCTTCCAGGCGATCGGCCATGGTTCCTCCGAAAAGACATATTACAACGCACCAGCCGCGCCGCTATTATGGACCAACCCGGGCCATCCAGTTAGGGCAGGTATCATGGCACGTAACCGGGGCCGCGGAGCACTTTGCCGGGCAATGCTCCGGTCATTTCGCTATGGTCGATGACGGGCACCGCGTTGACGAGCACGTATTCCATTCCCTGCGACAATTGGTTGGGATTGTCGAAGGTGGCGACGTCGTGCACTTTTCGAGGATCGAATATGACGATGTCGGCGCACAAGCCCGTCTTCAAGACGCCACGGTCCGTCAAGCGCATGCGTTGAGCCGGCAATGCGGTGAATTTGCGGATAGCGTCTTCGAGGGTGAGCTTATGTTCTTCACGAACGTATTTGCGCAAGATCCGAGGGAACGTGCCGTACGCGCGCGGATGGGGATGTTCCTGCCCCAGCATGCCGTCGGGCGAAGTACCGGAGGAGTCGTTATCGACGGAGACCCAGGGTTGCTGGAGTGCGAGGGCGACGTCCGGCTCGGACATGCCGAAGACCGCCACGGAAGTGAGGGCATGGTCTTCGATCAGCAGGTCGAAGAGAGCGTCCATCGGATCCTTGTTCCAGATTTTCGCGATCTCGGCAAGAGTCTTGCCCTGCAGCGGAAGCAATTGGGGGTTGTGTACCACTCCGATGAGGACCGCTTCCGGGCCGGGAATCTCCTGCCATTCGTTGTCCCACTGGTCTGAAGGCGTGAGCATATCCTTGCGGATGCGGTCGCGCGTGGCCGGATCCTTCAGTCGTTCGACGAGCTTGGCGTTGCCGCCATCGTGCGCCCAGGCGGGAATAAAAGCGGAAAAATCGTTGAACCATGCGGGGTAGGCGTAGGTGTCCGCGCTGACATCGAGCCCTTGTGCTCTTGCGGCGTTGATCTTGGCAACGACCTCGGGCATGCGCCCCCAGCTTGGTTTGCCGCCGACCTTCAGATGCCAGATTTCGACGGGGATATGGGCTTCGCGGCCGATGTGTAGCGCTTCGTCGATGGCCGGCAAGATGCCGGTGCCTTCGTTGCGCATGTGGGTGGCGTAGATGCCGCCAAACTTCGATGCCTCGGCAGCGAGAGCGATCAACTCTTCGGTCTTGGCGTAAGGAGCGGGAGCGTATTCGAGCGAACTGGAGACGCCGACAGCGCCGTCGCGCATCGCCTCGCTCACAAACTCCTTCATTTGCTCTAGCTGCGCGGCGGTGGGCTGCACGTCGTTGTCGCCGAGCGCCATCCGCCTAACGCGCGTCGCGCCCACGTAGCTGGCAATGTTGATTCCGATGTGTTGCTTCTCTAGCCGGGAAAAGTATTCGCGAAACGTCCGCCAGTCGGGTTGAATGTGATAATGATCGTACTGTTCCTGATCGGCGCGGAGAATGGCGTCGTTCAACGGGGCGACGGATTCGCCTTCGCCAGTGATTTCCGTGGTGATCCCCTGGAAAATCTTTGAGGGTAGGCGGGGGTCGACGAGGATGGTGTACTCCGACTGTCCGAGCATGTCGATGAAACCGGGAGCAACAACCATGCGGCGTGCATCGATGGTGCGAGCGCGCGGCGCGGCGCTGAGGTTGCCGATGAGGGCAATCTTTCCGTTGCGAATTCCGATGTCGCCCGAATACCAAGGCGAGCCGGTACCGTCGATGATGCGGCCGTTGGTGATGACGACATCGAAGGACAGCGCCGGTTCGCGGGCCGCGGCCTGGGCGAAGCTGAAGAGCAAGACCACGAACAAGAAAGCAGACTTCCATCGCTGCAGCTTACCGTTACTCATAGGCTGATCCTCGCTCCGCGCACAACACAATTTTGAGATCCGAATACTGCGGGCATTTTACTCTGGAATCGCTAGCAAGGCTTTCTCCGCCAAGTTTTTTGCTCCAGGCTTTCCGGCGAGAAGGAGTTCCGCCCACTCCGACCCGGCTTTCGAGAGGCGGACGGCTTCGCTGGTCAGCGATTCAGGGCCGCCGGCATCGGAGTTGCCGAAAAAGATGCGGTCCATCGGATGGGATGCGACGAGGCGATTCTTGGTGTACTGGCCTGGCACGGCCATGAACATCGGATGGCCGCGGCGGTAGATGCGGACTTCCAAAGGATCGACGTTGGATTCAGGCAGCAACTTTTGAAAATCGGCGAGCACGCGGGCGGAGAGAGATTTGCAGTCTTCTTCATCGAGCAGCGTGGAGCGTTGCAGTTCGCCTAGCGGGGTGTAAAAGGAAAGGATATTGTGCCTTTGCTTGTAGCCGAGTTTCTTCTGGATGGTCCAGTCGGCAACGATAAAATCGGTAAAAACGTTTCCCGGGCACCAATTGTCGTAGCCGCGATTGTAGACCGGTTTGTCGAAGATGACGTTGACGACGGGATATGGCGCGAAGCGACAGCGGCGCATGGCGGTTTTCTGTTCAGAGGGGAGGCCCATGACGATGCGAGAGGTGATGTGCTTTGGTGTGCACATCAAAACAGCCTTGGCGGTGACGGTGACGAGTTTTCCTTCGTGGAGGTAGGTGACGCGGACGGCGTCTTCGTCTTGGACCGCGGCAACGACAGCGGCATTGTCGAGCATACCCTCTTTGTATTTCGGCTGGAGGACTTCGACGAGCTTGTGGGTGATGCAGCCGAGTCCGCCGGGAAGAATCGCGCGCTTGGCGTCGCCACCGCTAATGAGATCCTGCACGTTGGCGAGGCAGACTTCGAACTGTTCGCCGTGGACGAGCGGCGCGGAAGGTGATTTCGAATGCGCGGCGGCGAGAAGCGTCTTGTCGAGAGGACAGCCGGCGGCGACGGAACCGGCGACGATAAACTTGATGAAATCACGGCGTGACGGCGCCATACAACCTCCTAGGTTCTTTCGAGAAGTTCCTGAGCATCGGCGCCGAGGCCGCGGGTACGAATGCGGTACCAGATGACGATCAGGGCAACGGAGACGGCGAAGATCAGCGTTGAGACGGCGTTGATTTCCGGTGTAATGCCGCGGCGAAGGCGGCCCCAGATTTCGAGCGGTAAGGTATTGTAGCGGCCGATCAGGAAAAAGGTGACGGCAATTTCATCCATCGAAAGCGTAAAGATCAAGAGACCTGCGGCGATCAGCGAGAGCTTGAGATTCGGAAGAGTGACGCGCCAGAAAGTTTGCCAAGGTGTCGCGCCGAGGTCCAGGGAAGCTTCTTCCTGAGCGCGGTCCATTTTTTGAAGGCCCGCGAAGAGCTCCGTAGTAGCGACAGCAATGAGCGCGGTGCCGTGACCGAGAAAAATAGTAAACAGGCTGAGCTGGGCGCCGACAAATACGGCGAACATGAGCAGGGAGAGACCGGTGATGATGCCGGGAAGAATCAACGGCAACAGAACCAGGCGGCGGAAGAGAGCTTTTCCGGAGAACGTGGCGCGATCGAGCGCGAGCGCGGCCAGCAGCCCCAGGGTTAATGATAGTGCCACGCTGCCTGCGGCGACGATCAGGCTGTTTACGACGGCATCCCAGATGGGGACATCGGCGAAAAGCTGGCGGTACCAATCGAGCGTGAAATGACGGGGAGGGAAACCGCCGACGCCATCACGGTTGAAGGAGTAAAAAATGAGAACGACGACCGGGAGATAGATGAAAACGAAGACGAGCGCGGCATAAACCGTAAGCAATGGAGCGCGGCGGGTTGAAGCGTGGCCGCTCATTTGAAGGACCACCGCTTTTCGAGCCGCTCGCTGAGGAAAAGTAAGGAGATGGTGATGATCAGGATGCAAACAGAAATCGCCGCGCCGAGGGGCCAATCATAGGCCGCACCGAAGAGGCTCTGTACGATGTTGGCAATCATCGTGCCGGAAGCGCCGCCGACAAGAAGTGGCGCGAGAAAATCGCCCAGCGAGAGAACGAAGGCGAAAGTTGCGCCGGCGAGCAGGCCGGGAATGGAAAGAGGCAGGATGACCCGCAGAAATGTTTGAACCGATCCGGCGCCGAGATCGGCGGAGGCTTCGACAAGCGAGCGAGGGATGTGCTCAAGAGCTGCGTAGATGGGCAGAAAAACAAAAGGTGTATAGATGTGCGTGAGCATGAGAACGACGGCGAAAGGGCTGTACAGGAGGAACGCAACGGGCTCATGGGTGAGATGCAAGTATTGCAAGAAGGCATTGAGCACGCCTTCGCTGCCGAGAATGGTTTTCCAAGCGTAGCCGCGCACCAGATAGCTCACCCACAGCGGCACGATGACGAGCTGGTAGAGCAACTCTTTGCGAGCCTCGGCATGAAACGACAGGTAATAGGCCAGCGGGTAGCCGAGCAGCAGGGAGCACAGCGTCACAGAAGCGGCGATGCGCATGGTGCGCAATAGCACTTCGATGTAGACGGGCTTGGAAAAGAGAGTCACGTAATTTTCGAAGTTCCACCGGTGGAGCAGAACTCCGTCATGGACGGCCCAGAAGCTGTGCGCGAACACGAGCGCGTAGGGAAGCAGGAGGAACAAGCCGACCCAGAGTAGCGGCGGAAGGGAGACGAGCGTTTTGTACGCGCGTGAGTACATGGGCGGGAATAGGGACGACTACTCCTGGACGCGGATGGCGTCGGTGGCCGAAAAGACAAATTCGTGTTCCCCGGAAAGCGGTCCTCGCGCGGAAATACGCACGCGCAAGAGCTGGCCGCCGCAATTCACTTCGAGCAATTCACTCGCGCCACTGAAGAACTGCTGCTGAAGTGCGGCCCGGAACCGCGCCGTTCCCGGAGGAACCACAGCCTCGGAGGCAAGACGGATGGCCTCGGGGCGCAAGGAAAACAGAGCGGCACCCCTTGGGCCATCGGCGGGCCATTCGAGGGCCCCGCACCTGGCCATGCCGTCAAGAATCTCCCCGCGCAATAGATTAGTTTGACCGATGAACTGGGCGGTGTACGCGGTGGCGGGATGCGCGTAGATCTCGCGGGGAGAGGCGACCTGCTCAAGCGCGCCGTCGCGCAACAGCGCGATGCGGTCAGAGAGTACCATGGCTTCTTCCTGATCGTGGGTGACAAAAAGAAAAGTGATACCGATTTCGCGCTGCAGGGCTTTCAATTCGCTCTGCATCTGCTTGCGCAAATTGGCGTCGAGCGCGGAAAGAGGCTCGTCGAGCAGGAGAAGCAAAGGGCGGTTGATGAGAGCACGCGCGAGGGCCACGCGTTGCTGCTGGCCGCCGCTCAGTTTGGAGGGGCGGGAATCCGCGAATTCCTGCATCTTCACCGTGCGTAGCGCTTCATCGACGCGGCCGCCGATCTGCGCTCGGGAGGTTTTCTTGACCCGCAAGCCATAGGCGACGTTCTCTCGCACAGTCAGGTGCGGGAACAACGCGTAGTGCTGGAACACTGTGTTCACGCGGCGCTTGTACGGCGGAAGCACGTCCAAACGCTGGCCGCTCATCCAGATCTCTCCCGCGGTCGGCTCTTCGAATCCGGCGACCAGACGAAGAAGGGTGGTCTTGCCGGACCCGCTTTCGCCGAGCAGAGTGAGGAATTCTCCCTGAGCAATGTTCAACGAGATGTTCCCGAGCACATTGCGCGCGCCGAAGCTCTTGGCCACGCCGCGCACCTCCAGCAAGACTCCCGATGTCGATGCGGCTGTTTCGATGGCGTTGGCGGCGGAGCTCACTGAGCAGCTTTGACCTCGTTCCAGATTTCGTTGTACTTCGCGCGGCGTGGCACGTCCTGCCAGAAATAGATTCGCTGCATATAGGCATCGGGGTTATCGAGGTGCAGCCCTTTGATCTCTTCCGGTGTCAGAAATTGCGCCGCCCCCGGATTCGCCGGGGTGTAGTGGGTCACGTCGGTAATCTTTTTCTGTGTCTGCGCCTCGATCATATATTCCAGGAATTCCGTGGCAAGCTCCCTGCGAGAGCTCGCCGCCGAGATCATCAAGTGATCAATCCATCCGGTGGTGTTTTCTTTCGGAATGGTCTCGCCGATCGGAAAATGCAGCTGGTGCAGTTGATTGGTCATCAGGGGCCAGCCCATGGCCGCTACAACTTCATGATTTTGAAAAAGATTTGTGAGTTCGCCGCCGGTGGCCCACATCTTCCGGATGTTGGGCTTCAATTCGATCAGTTTTTTTCTGACTGCGGCAAGCTGCTCGTCGGTCAGATTGTAGAGTTGCGAAGGGTTGGGTTTGTCGTAACCAAGAACCTGCGCGGCCATATAGACGGTGGAAAGATCGTCCCAAACTGACATCTTTCCCTTGTATTTTGGGTCCCAGAAGACCGCCCACGAATCCGGTGGCTGCGCGAACGCCGTGGTGTCATACAGCAGCGGGTCCGGCCCCCACATGAACGGGACCCCGAATACTTGCCCGTTCGCTTTGACGAGTGGCAGATTCCGGAGCTTCACCGAGAGCTGAGAATAAGACGGCAGCTTGGATAGATCGAGCGGAGCAGCCAGTCCCGCGCGCGCAATGGAAGCGGCGACATCGCTCGAAGGCGAAATGACGTCGTAGTTTGCCGCGCTGCCGCCGCGAAGTTTCGCGACGAGTTCGTCGCTGGAGCCCATATAGGAAGCCACCACTTTGCAGTGATGACCCTCTTCGAAGCCCTGGACGAAGGAGGCATCGGAATAGCCTTCCCAAACGAGCAGGCTTAGCGATTCTTCTTTTTTCTTGCAGCCCCCGCACGCCAGGGCGAGCGCCAGAATTCCCAGAAGAATTGCGCGAGATGTCATTGCTCCTCCCGGTTACTTTGTATCCGCTTGATAGACCAGCCGCCCGCCCACGATGGTGGTGACAACTTTTGTGCCACCAATCTTATGTGGATTTATGTCGAAGACATTCTGTGAAAGGATGATCAGGTCGGCGACTTTGCCGATCTCGAGCGAGCCTTCCGATTTCTCACGGCGGCCGGCAAACGCCGCTCCGAGCGTGTAACCCTCGATCACTTGCCCCACCGTCAACCGCTGCTCGGGTACAAAACCCGCTTCAGGTTTTCCTTCAGACGTCTGGCGCGTAACCGCGGTCTGAACCCCTTCCCACGGATTGAGAGTCACGACGGGCCAATCGCTGCCGAAGGCCAGCTGGCCTCCTGCATCAGAGATGCTCTTCCAAGCCCAAGCGCGGGACGCGCGGTCGGGGCCGACATTTCGCGCCCAAACTTCGAGCAGGTCGCGGTCCGGATAAGAGTGCAGAGGCTGCATGCAGGCGATGATGCCGAGTTTGCCGAAACGCGGGATATCGGCGGCGGAGATAGTTTCTATGTGTTCGATGCGCGGTCGGTGATCGCGTTTGCGATTCCGTGCCGGGGCCGCTTCGTAGGCGTCCAGCGCCGTTCGCACGGCATAGTCTCCGATAGCATGCGTGAAAAGCTGCAATCCGCGCTTGTCCAATTCCGCGACTGCCGCCTTGTAGTTAGCGGGCTCCCAGAAGAGCTTGCCTTTTACTGAAGCATCGTCACTGTATGGTTCAAGCATTGCGGCGGTATGCGATTCGACGACGCCATCCACCATGAATTTGACGGCGTCGGCATCGATCCAGTCGTCGTGGAATTTTTTGCGGGCATGATCGATGGCCTCGAGGTCCTGAGGCCGGAGCGCGGGCGGATTGAGGAAGTAAGCGATATACATGCGCACGCTGAGGTCGCCGCGGTGGCGCATTTCGTCAAAAAGATCGAGCTCTTCGAAATCCTGTCCAGCGCTGTGGACGCGAGTGATGCCGTGTTCGTTCGCCCATCTCATGCCCGCACGCAGGGCCAAAAGTTTTTCGGCGCGAGACGGCTTTGGAATAATCTTGGCGACGAGGTCCTGAGCCGACTCTTTTAGCGCGCCCGTGGCCTCACCGGTTTGGGGGTCACGAACAATCGTGCCGTTTGGCGGGTCCGGAGTATCGCGGGTGATCCCGGCCAGAACCAGAGCCTTGGAATTGGCCCAGTAGGTATGTCCGTCATAGCCTTCGAGGAAAACCGGACGATTGGGAAAGATTTCATCCAAATATTTCTTGTGCGGGAGCGCCTCGGGACCGAACATGCCGTAATTCCAGCCGCGGCCAAGGATCCAGTCATCCCCAGGATGTTCGAAGGCATATTGGCGCAACCGTTTTTGAATGTCGCCCGGGTCTTTTGCGCCTCCAAGATTCACCCGGCCGAGACTCAAAGAGCCGTCCATAAAATGGATGTGACTATCAACGAAACCCGGGAGCACAATTTTTCCGCCGGCGTTGATGACCTTTGTGCCCATGCCGCGCCGGCGCTCGATTTCGGGGTCGTCACCGACGGCGACGATCTTACCGTGCCGAATGGCCACGGCCTGAGCCCACGGCTGCTTGGGGTTTTCGGTATAAACCCGGCCGTGAACGACGATGATGTCCGCCGGTTCGACGATCCGGCCTTGCGCGCCGGACATCAAGGCGGCCGAGAGTAAAAGGGGAAGGGATTGAAGAACGGCGCGAAGCGGGCGAACTTTCATTGGCACCTAGTCCTGAGAATCAGAATGTTGGCGGCGTGTTGATCCACAGCAGCCAAGTCTGCGTCCGTCCGGGATTCTTCCAGCGGTGCGGAGTCGAACTCTCAAAATAAAGACTATCGCCGGGCTTCAAATGATAATGCTCCTTGGCGTCGAGCCAGATCTCAAAATTTCCGCGAAGGACATGCAGGAATTCCTCACCTTCGTGCGAGTAGGATGCCCCGCTGCCGCCGCCGGGTTTGATGCGGAAAAGATGCGGCTCCATCGCGGTGTTTCCCCAGGCAAGCAGCTCCATGCGCACGTCCGGCGTGGTCTCCAGTATTTTTCGCTGGTTCGGGCGCACCAGACGCGGATTATCGCCGGCGGTTTCGAAGAGGGAAAGAATGTTGGTACCGTAGAAGCGGGCGATGCGGCGCAGCGTGGCGATCGAGGAGCGCATCTGGCCGCGCTCGAGGGCGCTGAGAAATCCCACGGAGACACCGGTGGCGCGAGCCACTTGAGCCAGCGAAAGGCCGCGGCGGGTCCGCAAGCGGCGGAAACGCTGCCCGGGAAGGAGCGGGCTCTCTGCGGGAGCGGAGACAAATCCCTGGCGCTTGAGCACGTGAACGATGGCGGCGGGATTGAGGCCGCGGGCCCGCCGCAGGAAAATCGCGCGCCGCAGCAGGCGCACATCGGATTCGGTAAAGAGGCGGTAGCGGCTCTCGGTACGCCGCGGTGAGACGAGGCCCAAGGTTTCCCAGGCGCGCAAGGCAGAGGAGGAAATGCCCACGCGGCGAGCCACTTCGCTGATGCGCAACGCGCGCGGCGGCTTGCCTGCGGCCGATGCGTTCGATAAATTCTTTCTGCTTGACACAGGTGCCGGCTTTCTCTAAGTTTACAGGATTATAGTAAGGTTTCGGGGCAGGAGCAACCACGAAGAATTGGTCCTCAAGTATTCTTCGCGGCATAGGGGTGAGTTCATGAAGGTTGACGCACGATTCCGGCAACTGCTTTCGTTGTGTTGCCGCAGCATCCTATTCACAACCGTTTTGGCGCTGGCATTCTGCCGCGCAGTGCCGTTTGCCGGCGCGCAGAGCACCGGGGGGCGCATCCGCGGCACGGTGATGGATCCAAGCGGCGCGGCGATTGCCGCCGCCAAGATCACGCTCATCAATGAAGCGACCCAAGCCACCCGCGATACGCAAGCGGGCGCCGAAGGGGAATACATCTTTCTCGAGGTCCCTGTGGGAAGCTACGAAGTCAACGCGCAGTCCCCTGGTTTCAAGAAGTACGTTCGCAGGAGTGTCGTTCTGAACCTAAATGAAGTTGTGAACCTGGACATCACGCTGCAGGTTGGAGCGGCGGTGGACACCATCGAAGTGACCGGCGCACCCCCCCTTGTCGATACGACCTCGACGCAGCTCGGAGCTGTCGTCAATGAACGTGCCGTAAGCGAGCTGCCACTTGCCCAACGTGATGCCTACCAGCTCTTGCAGCTTCAGCCCGGGGTGCAGTCGCAGCTAGGTGTAGACAACGTGTACGGCAGCGATCGCGCTGGCGTGGTCAGCGTCAATGGCGGCCGCGGACGCGACAACAACTACTCGGTGAACGGGGGCGACGGCAACGACCAGTTTGCCAATCTGCCCGCCATCCAACCCTCCCCCGACGCCATCGCTGAGTTTCGTGTATTGACAAACACATTCGATGCCGAATACGGCCGCAACTCCGGCGCCGTTGTGAACGTTGTGACCAAATCCGGCTCGAATGAATTTCATGGGGACGCGTATGAATTCTTCCGCAACAAAGGTTTGAACGCCAGGGGATTTTTCGATTCGCAAAAACTGGATTACCTGCAGAATCAGTTCGGAGCCACCCTAGGCGGACCCATCAAAAAGAACAAAACATTCTTTTTTGCCAGCTATGAAGGCGATCGCATTCGTCGCGGGTCGTCTTCCGACACCGTGGCCGTGCCGAGTGACCCGGAGCGCGTGGGTGATTTCTCGGCCGATCCGACCTTTGCGGGGGTCCTCAGCAATGCAAGTATTTTGAATAACCGCCCTGCCTGCCTCACGGCGCTCGGTAGCGGTAGCATTGCTGACGGCACGCCCTACGCTTCAATTTTTCCGACCAATACGATTCCTACTGCTTGCTTCGATCAAACCGCTTTCGACCTCTTGAACCAGTTCGTGCCTCATGCCAACCGCGCCGACGGAACTTTTCAGGCTGTGCCGCTCGGGCACGAGCGCTCCAATCAGTTCACGGTCAAGATCGATCATGAGTTGACGAAGAACCAGCATCTGACCGGCTACTACTACTTTACGCAGCACTTCCTTGCGAAACCTTTCGCGCGTTTCCAGGCCGGCGGGGGAAATCTTCCTGGTTTTGGCGACCTTACCGACGAGCGTATTCAACAACTGAACATCAGCCATACTTGGACGATCGGCTCGACCGCGGTGAACGAGGCGCGTTTTACCTTTTTCCGCGAAGGCCAGGGAACATTCCTTCACCCCCAAAGCACGAATCTGGTTCAGAATTCTTGTACATCGGCTGTTCCCGCGGGCACCTGCTTCAACGATCAGACCAATACCGCCGTCGGGATTCACCCGGGGCTCGGCGGCAGCCGCGAGGGCGTGCCGTTCATCAGCGTTTCAGGTGGGTTCAGCTTCGGCAACAACTTCGAAGGCGAGCTGCCCCAGGTTGGCAACACGTTTCAGTGGTCCGATAACTTCAGCAAGGTTATTGGCGCTCACTCCATCAAATTCGGCGGAGACATTCGCTACCAGAAGTTCGATCAAACCCTGTACTTTGATATAAGTGGCCAGCAATTGGTTTTCGGAGGCGGGCCCAACGATCCTTGTTTGGGCACGATTGATGCAACTAGCCAATTGTGTAGTGCCGTCAATCTGTTCCCGAACTATCTCCTTGGCCTGACGGACCAGTACGGTCAAGGCTCGGCCCAGAGCGAATTGGTTCGCAGCAAATCGTTGTACCTGTTCGCGCAGGATAGCTGGAAGATCAAATCGAACCTCACGCTGAACTATGGATTGCGCTGGGAACTGAACACCCCACTAGCCGATGCGGGACAAAAGGTGCAGACCTTCCACCCGGGACAGGTCTCAACGATCTATCCATGCCAGCTTTCGCCTCTTAGTGGGCTTTACAATCCGGGCGTGAATGACTGCAACAACACCGGCGTTGTACCGACGGGATTGGTTGTCCCTGGCGATGCTGGCGTGCCAAAGGGACTCACAAACACTTATTACAAGTCCTTTGCGCCGCGGATCGGCCTGGCGTGGAGTCCGAACTCCCGGGATGGCTTCCTGGGAAAATTGTTCGGTGGTCCCGGGAGGACCAGCATTCGCTCAGGCTTCGGGATCTTCTATAACCCGGTCGAGCAACTGGTTCTGGAGCAATTCAGCGCGGAACCTCCCTTCGGTGGCAGCACTTTTCTATTTAACACTCTGTTTAATACACCTTTCCTTGGACAAGACGGCGTGACCCAGTATCCCAATCCGTTCAACGGGATTCTCAACCCCCCGCGCGGCCAACCGGTAGACTGGTCTCTGTTCCGCCCCATTCTATTGTTCGGTCAAGCTCCCAAGAATTTGCGTTCGCAGTACGCAGAACAATACAACTTCGCGGTCACCCGGGAACTCGGTAAAGACATGGCTTTGACAGTCGGCTATATTGGCCGCCAGGGGCATCGTTTGTTGGCCTCCCAGGACCTCAATCCCGGCAATCCACAGACCTGCCTAGATCTGCAGGCGATTTCGAACTTCTATGCACCCGCGGCTCCAGGCGATCCGGCGAATCCGAACGAGAACGATGCGCTTTCCGCTTCACTGGCCTGCGGCGCTTTCTTTGCCGACACTGGCTACACAATTCCTGCCGGCACAATCCCGGCAGGATTTACCGTGCATTTGCCTTACGGTTCCGTCCCCAGCGTTACGGGAGCAAACCCGTCGGACATAAATATCGTTGGCTTGCGCCGGTACTCTTCGCCGAATTGCGAGCCGGTAACGAGCGTCGGATGTCCGCCGGACCTGATCCCCGTCTTCTCGAGTATTTTTACGCAGAATACCATAGCGAACTCCTCCTACAACGCTTTTCAGGCCAGCCTGGAGAAGCACTTTTTGCACGGATTACAGTTCCAGGCTTCCTACACCTTAGGCAAGTCGCTCGACTACGCTTCCACGTTCGAGAGCTTGGTTGATCCTGTTAACCCCAAGCGCAACCGCTCCTTGTCGCTCTTTGATTCTCGGCACCGCTTTGTCTTCAGCTACTATTGGGAACTGCCCGTGCCAAAGTATGAGGGTTTCAAGGGTAAAGTCTTGGATGGTTGGGCGGTCTCGGGTATCACCACGTTCCAAACCGGATTCCCAATTCGCATCACCTCGCAAGATGACGTTGAACTGCAAGGCAGCTTTGATTTCGAAACGCCCGGTCAGCCAAATATCGCCGCGCCTTTCAGATCCATCGATCCCCGGAAACTGACTTGCGCCGCCGGGACGGGCACTGACCCCGCCACCTGCCAGTTGATCAATGCCGGATTCAATCCCGAGGCCTTTACAAATAACACGGTCACACCGGGGACCATCGGAAATGCGCCCCGCACCGTCTGCTGCGGCCCAGGTTTGAATAACTGGGAGTTTAGCTTCCAGAAGCAGATTCCGGTCAGCGAACGAGTCCGGTTCGAATTCCATGGCGAGTTGTTCAATGCCTTCAACCACGCCCAGTTCTTCCAGCCCGATGGAAATATCACCGACGGGTCGGACTTCGGCCGCGTAAAGCGGGCCCGCGATCCGCGACTCGTGCAGCTCGCTCTGAAGCTGTACTTTTAACGCTTGGAGGAAATCGACGGCGATTCAGGCGGCGCGGCCTAGAAAGGGCCGCGCCGTCGCAAGTGCGAAAAAAGCCGAACCATTCGGTTGAGTTTCGAAGGAGTTTGCTAGCTGATACTGACCGCAGGGAACAGACCTGCCAGGGGTAACCGAAAAACGGCCAACCCACCTTGGAGTATCGAAATGCACGACGCACTACAGAAAGAGATCGCCACTTACGAAAAGCGCACGCCAAAATCGGCCGCCGCGCACAAGCGGGCTCTGAAACGCATCCCACTTGGAGTCGCCAGCAACTACCGCCATTACGAGCCCTATCCGCTCTTTGTGAAGGACGGCAAGGGCAGCAGGATTCACGACGTTGACGGCAACGAATACATCGATCACAACCTGTGCTTCGGCGCGCTGATGGCCGGTCATGGCCATCCCGCCGTCGTCAAGGCCGTCGAGCAAAAGCTGCATGAAGGAACGACGTTCGGCATGCCGCACGACCAGGAATGGGAACTGGCCGAAGAAATCTGCAAGCGCTATCCGGTCGAGATGGTGCGCTTCGGTTCCAGCGGGACCGAAGTTACCATGCACGCCTGCCGCATCGCACGCGCCGCGACGGGGCGCGACAAAATTCTGAAGTTCGAAGGCTCCTACCACGGTCTGCATGACACCGCGCTCGTCAGCGTCAAGCCCAAGGCGGAAGACTACGGCGATCCGGACGCGCCCAATTCCGTTCCCGGCGGCGGTGGCGTGCCAAAGGCTTCGCTCGAGAATGTTGTGGTCGCCAGCTTCAACAATCGGAAGAGCGTCGAAAATCGTTTTAAGCAGTATCCCGGCCAGATTGCCGCAATCATCCTCGAGCCCATCCTCATGAACGTCGGACTGTGCCTGCCGCAACCCGGTTTCCTAGAAGGGCTGCGCGATATTTGCAACAAGAACGGCGCGTTGCTGATCTTCGACGAAGTAAAGACCGGCGCCAAGCTGGCTTGGGGCGGCGCTAGTGAATTCTTCGGCGTGAAACCGGACATGATCTGCCTCGCCAAATCCATCGGCGGCGGCTTGCCACTGGGAGCGTTCGGCGCGAGTCGCGCGGTGATGGATCTGATCTCCCAGCACAAGGTCTTCCACGGCGGCACCTACAACACGAATCGCGTGGCGATGGCGGGTGGTCTCGCGACGTTCCGCGAAGTTCTCACGCGCGAGAACTATGTGCACGTCGGCAAGCTCAGCAAAAAACTCACCGAGGGCTATCGCACCATCGTCAAGAAATGCGGCCTGCAGGCCTACATCGCCAGCGCGGGCGTCAACGGTGCCTTGATGCTTTATCCGCAGGAGGTTCAGAACTACCGCGATTGGACCAAGATCGATGTCGACCTCTGGCGCCACTATTGGTTCGGCATGGTCAATCGAGGCGTGCTCGCGCAGCCGTACTGGTGGGACGAGCAGTGGACCATCTCTGTGCAGCATACCGAGGCGGACATTGACAAACATCTTGCCGTATTCGAAGAAGTCGCACCTGCACTTGCGAAGGCCCAGCAAGAGCGAGGCCTCGCGTTTGTCGGTGCGGCCGGTCACTGAATCTTTCTTAGTTAGATGTTCGCCAGGAGAGTTAACTTGTCGAACCAGGTCACTGCAATGCCCGGCGCACAGGAAGCACCCCACCTGCGCCGGGTTCTGGGCAAATGGGACCTCGTTCTTCTTTTTGTCGTCGCCGTTTTCAACTTGAATGTTCTTCCCTCCATCGCGGCCAATGGCGGCGTCACCATCTGGTTGTGGATGATTTCCCTGATTCTTTTCTTCTGGCCGCAAGGAATTGCCGTAATCGAACTCGCTCATCGTTACCCGGGAGAAGGGGGCGTGTATCTTTGGGCCAAGGAAATATTCGGCGACTTTCACGGTTTTCTCTCCGGGTGGTGCTACTGGACCAACAACATGATGTACGTGCCGACGATCATGCTTTATTTCGTCGGCGTCTCTGTTTTTGTCTTGGGGGCAGGACATCAATCCCTCGCGGATAACAAGGCATTCGCGCTCACGGCTTCACTCCTCTTGCTCGCCATCTTGGTGGTCCTGAATGTGATCGGTCTGGGGGTCGGAAAGTGGGTTAACAATCTTGGCGGTATCGGCACCGGCATCGCCGCGGCTCTGCTCATCGGTTTGGGAATTATTGTCTGGACGCGCTTCGGCACCACGGTGACCGCGGCCGATTTCAAGATCCCCGCGAATCCACGCTTTGTCCTGAATTCCTTTGGCGTAATTTGCTTCGGCCTTGTCGGCCTGGAGCTGGCGTCGATCATGGGGGATGAAATCGACAATCCCCAGAAGACCCTCCCCGGTGCCGTCACCTGGGGCGGCGTTCTCTCCGGTGCGCTTTACATCGGCGCGACGCTGACGCTTTTGATTGCCGTCAGCAAAGACAGCATCAGCGTGCTCCAGGGAATTGTGCAAGCCGTCAGCCACATGGCTCGACGAGTCGGCGTTGCATGGATCGTCGCTCCCTTTGCTTTTCTGTTGAGCCTCTCTATTGCCGGAATCGGTTCGGCCTGGCTCGGTGGCTCCGCTCGAATCCCGTTCGTCGCCGGACTCGATTCCTATATGCCGTCCTGGCTTGGCAAGATTCATCCAAAGTACGTTACCCCCTACGCCGCGCTGATTGTGCACGCCGTGGTGTCCATGGTCCTGGTGATCATCAATTTCACGTTTACCGGCGCGGGAGTCCAGGAAACGTTTCAGAAGCTGCTCTCGCTCGCGGTGGTGTTGCAGTTGGTCCCGTTCCTGTACATGTTTGGCGCGCTCTTGAAAATCGCTTCGGGCCATTCGTTCACCAAAGGCCGCTACAGCAAGGCAACTCTGTTCGCTGCCGGGGCCAGCGGACTCCTGACCACTTCAATCGGAATCGCGCTGGCATTCTTTCCCGCGCAGCAGATCACTTCGCTCCTCTCTTATGAGCTGTGGATGTTCGGAGGCACCTTGTTCTTCATTGGCCTCGCGGCGTTTTTCTTTTATGTGTACGGGCGCCGCAAAGCCGCGCAGAAAGTTGCGGCGGTGGCCCCGGCGCTTTGAATTGAGTTGGGAGGCGGTTATGTCGAGCAGTGTGAAAACAGTCGTTCGAGCCTATCAAAACTACATCAATGGACAGTGGGTGAAGAGTTCTTCCGGCGAAATGTTTCCCGTCTATGATCCTTCGACCGAAGAAGTGATCGCGCATGTTGCATCGGGCACGGCCGCCGATGTCGATCACGCCGTGAAAGCCGCGCGAGCCGCGTTTGATACCGACCGGTGGCCACGGACCAGCGCTGCCGAGCGGGGCCGCATTCTCTACAGACTGGCGGAGAAGATTCGGGCCAACGCTGCCCGGCTCGCCGAGCTGGAATGCCGCAATTCGGGCAAGCCCATTGTGGAAGCGGAGTACGACATCGCCGATGCCGCCACCTGTTTCGAATATTATGCTGGCCTCGCGAACAAAGTTCTCGGCCACGTCAATCCGGTACCCGCCAATGCCCTGAGTTTTACTCTGCGTGAACCGGTTGGCGTCGCGGGCCAGATCATTCCTTGGAATTATCCCCTTGTGATGGCTTCCTGGAAGCTCGCGCCCGCCATCGCCGCTGGTTGCACCTGCGTCCTGAAGCCTGCCGAACAGACGCCGCTCACTATGATGGAAGTCGCCAATTGGTTTGAAGAGCTGGGTCTGCCGCCGGGCGTGGTGAACGTCGTCAATGGCCTGGGCGAAACGGCCGGAGCTGCGCTGGTCGCGCATCCCGGCGTGGACAAAATCGCTTTCACCGGCAGCGCTGCGGTTGGCAAGATGATCGTTAAGAGCGCCGCGGACACGCTCAAGCGCGTCACGCTGGAGCTCGGAGGCAAGTCTCCCAATATTTTCTTCGATGGCGCGGACTGGGAAGCCGCCGTCGACGGAGCGCTCTTCGGCGTCTTCATCAATCAAGGGGAAGTCTGCTCCGCAGGCAGCCGCATCCTCGTGGAAAAGAAAATCTATTCGAAATTCGTCGAAGCTATGACCGAGAAGGCCAAGCGCATCAAGCTGGGCGCGCCGCTGGAACGCGAAACGAAAATGGGGCCGCTGGTGAGCAAGGAGCAGTACGACCGTGTCAGTTCCTACCTCGAAGTTGGCAAGAAGGAAGCAAAGGTTGCCATCGGCGGGGGACGGCCGAAACAGTTCGGCAAGGGCTACTATGTTGAGCCGACCATTTTTTACGACGTCGATAACAACGCACGCATCGCTCGTGAAGAAATTTTCGGCCCCGTCGCTTCCGTGATTCCCTTCGAAGGAGAACCGGAGGCGATTCGCATCGCCAATGACACGCCCTACGGCCTTGCCGCGGCGGTCTGGACGCGCGACATCTACAAAGCGTTCCGCGTCGTGAAGTCGCTCCGCGCCGGCATCGTCTGGGTCAATCACATGCAACCAACCTACGTCGAAGCGCCGTGGGGCGGCTACAAGCAGTCGGGCTTCGGCCGTGAGTTGGGTCCCTGGGGGCTTGAAGAATATCTCGAAACCAAACAAGTGTTCGTCAATCTCGACGAGACCCCCATCGGCTGGTATTAGATTTCAATGCAAGGGAAACAAAAAATGTCTACCATTCAAATTCGCACGGAAATTCCGGGACCAAAGTCACGCGCTTTGATGGCGCGCCGCGAAGCCGCGATTCCACGCGGCACATCGAACGCCACGCCGGTTTTCGCCGCAAGCGCCGAAGGCGCGACCATCGATGATGTCGACGGCAACCGCTATCTCGATTTCGCTGGTGGCATCGGCTGTCTCAACATCGGTCATCGCTCACCTCGGGTGCTCTCCGCGATCCGCGAGCAACTCGAGAAGCACTTGCATCTCTGCTTTGCCGTCACTCCCTACGAGGGCTACATTTCCGTGGCGGAGAAACTGAACGCGCTAGCCCCCGGAAATTTTCCGAAAAAAACCATCCTCCTCAACTCCGGCGCCGAGGCCATCGAAAACTCCATCAAGATCGCCCGGGCCTACACCAAGCGCCCCGCTGTCATTTGTTTCGAAGATGCGTTCCATGGCCGCACGCTTCTGGCCATGACCCTGACCAGCAAAACGCATCCCTACAAAGCGGGCTTCGAACCCTTTGCCAGCGACGTGTACCGCATTCCCTTCGCCTATCCCTACCGCGGCGAAAAAGGAGCCACCGCCGAAACCTTTGCTCATTATCTGGTAGACGCCTTCAAGCGTTCCGTCGCCCCGGAATCCGTCGCTGCCGTGATCGCCGAGCCCGTTCTCGGCGAAGGCGGCTTTGTCATTCCGCCGCGCGAGTACTTCAAGCTGCTGCAAAACATCTGCCGCAAACACGGCATTCTCTTCATCGCTGATGAAGTACAATCCGGATTCGCTCGTACCGGCAAGTGGTTCGCCTCGGAACATTTCGGAATTGAGCCTGATTTGATCACCATGGCGAAATCGTTGGGTGGAGGCATGCCCATTGCCGCGGTCACCGGCCGCGCCGATATCATGGATGCACCTGGCGTCGGTTCTCTTGGTGGCACGTACTGCGGCCATCCTGCTTCCTGTGCCGCGGCGCTTGCCGCGATAGAAACGATCGAGAAAAACGGCCTGCTCGCGCGTTCCACGGCCATCGGCAAGCATTTCGAACAGCGCGCCCAAGCCTGGCAAAAGAAATGGCCCTTGGTCGGCGAAGTTCGTGGACTCGGCGGCATGTGCGCCATCGAATTGGTGCGCAACGCAGAGACGCGCGAGCCTGCGGACTCTGAGACCAAGGAAATCGCGAAGTATTGTTATGAGCACGGTCTCATCACTATTACGGCTGGCACTTTCAACAATGTGCTTCGCATCCTCGTTCCGCTCGTCGTTACCGACGGGCAGCTCGACGAGGGGCTGGGTGTCATCGCCGCCGCGCTTGCCTCAGTCGTGGAGCAGAAACAAGCTGCGCTTTCCCACGCCTAAAACTTGCCCCTACAGTACATAGCTTTTGGGGGTCGGAGCTTTAGCTTGTCCTGAGTCTCGAAGGGCTCCGACATCACGGAGTCTTAAGCAGGTGGGCTTTAGCCCCCAAGGAACAATCAGGGATTTCCAGGTGTTGAACATACAAGACACAGCGACAAAACCCGCCAGCGCGGCGGCTGAACTCCAGGACGCCCGATTGTTCCGCCAAGCATGCTACCGGGACGTCTTTTACGCCACCGAAGGGCATCGACGAATTCGTCGAACTGAAATACCTCTGCTTCGGCGGCATCACCTCCGGAGCTTTAGCTCCGACATAACCGCCCGCCCACTCCTCCCCCATGGTCACCCCGACCGCAGATCCTGCTGAGCGAAGTCGAATGGGGATCGTGGCAACTCTGACCCGTTCCTCGAGACAACCAGGAAAAGAGCATATCTCGACCTGTCGTCCCGCCACGCCTTCCAACCCGGAGCAACAACGTTGCGGACTATTTGTTGATGTCGTCCTTTGCTTCCAAGCGCTTCAGCAACGGCTGGAGAAATGGTTTCGTCGCGTCGGGTGCCCCGCTGATCGCGATGGTCATTTCCTTCGCGGCAGTGGAAAAGTCCCCGGTATTGGAAGAAAGTCGAGCGAGTGCCAAGTGGCTGATCCAGTGATTCGCATCCTTCTTGGGAACCTGAGGAAACAGTTCAAATGCGCGCTTGGCGTTCCCCTGCCGCTGCAGGCCGCGGGCGTAGGAATAGAGTTGAATCGCGTTGGCCTTATCGAGCGCCGTGGAAATCGCTTTCGCTGCTTCTTCTTTTCGCCCCATCGCATCGAGGATGCGCGATTTGGTTTCCCAGTTCTCAAAACGATCTTCGTTCTGAATCGAAGTGTCTTCCCACTTCAGCGCTTCTTCCAGGTTGTAATTGTTGTCCAGGCACCATTGCGCCGCCTCGTCGTATCCGCCCCAGGTGAATCCGCCGACACTTCGAAGCTCGTTCTTGATGCTGCGCAGCACGAGGGCCTTCACGTCCACGGAGACGTGCAAGGGAACGGCGAGCTTCTCCCATCGCAGAGTTGCCGTTGCCGAATCCGGTTTGATTTCTTCGAAGGTGTAGGTCAGCAGTTCAAACGGTTCCGCGGCGTGCGGTTTCACGTTCACGCGCAATGCATCCTCTTTCTCGTCGTAGCTGAAACTGCCCCAGGAAGTCGAGTTCTTCGAGAAAATCACCGTCCACTGATCTTTGTCCGGGATGGTGTGCAGGCCATACGTCCCTGCGAGAAGGGGTTTCCCTTCCACGGAAACATCATCGGAAAAAGTAATCGTGGTATTCTCATTCGCACCCGCCCGCCATACTTTTCCATAAGGCACGATTTTGCCCCAGATCTCCCGGCCGCCGACTGCCGGGCGGTGATAAGTAATCGTGATGTCCGTCAGTCCGATCCGTTGCGACACGCTCCCGCGCTGGCTGACGCGAGGAATGTTCAACTCTGTCGGCTGGCTTCCGTTCTTGAATTGCGCGCCGGCATTTCCGGCCAAAACGCCAAGACCCACCACGAGGCTCAAAGCAAACTTCCACACGTTGCGCATCATCACGCTTTCTCCTCTCCAAAAGAAACTCACAGGGAATTTGCCGGACCCGTGCCGGTCTTACACCCAGTAGTGATAGACGCCTCCTCCGAACATGAGTGAGCAAAGGAAGCACGCGGGGGGTCTCTGAATCAGGTCAATTCAGGATAAATTGAGGAGAATTTTCGGGGCTTCCTTCGTCCCGTAGATGCGCACCAAACTCTCTCCACAGTAAGATATTTCAGCACTGGCGGGGCTCGTCGAAACCTTCCGTTCGCTCCTAAGAAATTCCATAATTACACCCTGTCGTCGAGATCGGGCGCTTGCTTTTCCTTCTGCCCTGGTCTGGGAAACTTGAGGACGCAGACGAATGAACCCTGAAGCCGGAGTCTCCCGCTCCTTCTGCCCTAGGTGAGTTGAATGGGGTTGGAGCGGCGTAGACGACCTCAGCAGTTCTCAATGCTCGTTGGTCTGCTAGCTCGAGCGCCGCTTATCCCCGGACTACGGGATTACCACCGCTCAGCGTGTTCCGGTGTTGCGGCGAAGGGCAGGATGGGCAAATGCACGTCGGGCTAAATAAGAATTAATACTGTTTTCAGGCAGCTGATTCTGGGATGACATAATTTCATGGTGTGACTCAATCCGTTGTGCCTTACCACGCTTGAGTATCATCAAGCCATAGCAAGTTGCCCTAGGAAGAGGAAAGCATGAGAGATGATCGAAAAAAATGCGGGCGGACAGACAACGCCCGGGCAATTCTTTCCCGACGCAGCCTGTTCGAACTCGCCGGCCTGGCGATGGCAACCGCGGCGGTTCCGCCACGGGCGTTGATAGCCGAACTTTCTCCCAGCCTGGACACGACCGGGCAAGGAGTGAGCCCGGTCATGGACAAGCTCAGTATATACATGAGCGAAGCCAGCGGCCGTGCGCTGCCTGACGAGGTGACCGAGAAAACGAAACAACACATCCTGGACACTCTGGCGGCGATGATTTCGGGTTCGGAGCTGACACCCGGGCGCGCGGCGCTGCAATTCGCGGGCGCCTATGGTGGCAAAGAGGTCGCGACGGTAGTGGCCTCGAAAATTTTATGCGGCCCAATCGAGGCGGCACTTACCAATGGGGTGTTGGCACATGCCGACGAAACCGACGATTCGCACGCCCCATCGCAATCGCATCCAGGGTGCGCGATTGTGCCTGCTGCCCTTGCGGCTGGGGAGCGCTTCGGCATCAGCGGGACACACTTCCTGCGTGCAGTGACGCTCGGCTACGACATCGGACCGCGATTCACAATGACCCTCGGCGGGCAGCAGTTTGAAACGGAGAGTCATTGGAGCACGCACAGCATCTCACCGCTCTTTGGCGCGGCCGCGGCCGCGGGCTGCGCAGCGAGCCTAAATGTTTCGCAGATGCGATTCCTGTTGGGTTATACGGCTCATCAATCCTCCGGCCTTGGTGCATGGAACCGGGACACCGAGCATATCCAGAAAGCATTCCACTTCGGCGGGATGACGGCGCGCAGCGGCGTTACTTCTGCCTTGCTCGTTCAGGCCGGATGGACAGGAGTTGAGGACATTTTGTCTGGGAAAGATAATTTCTTTCAGGCATACAACCCTCATGCCGATCCTGCCGGACTGGCCGACAAGCTTGGCGAGCGCTATGAGATCACGCGAACGAACATCAAGAAATGGCCTGTGGGATCGCCGATCCAGGCGGCTCTCGATGCCCTCGAGATCCTGCGTGAGCAGCGTCCATTCCATGCGGATGAAGTGCGGCAGGTCATAGGACAACTGGCCACGGATGAGGCCGCGATCGTGAACAACCGCGAGATCCCGGACATCTGTCTGCAACACATGGTAGCGGTGATGCTGCTGGACAAGACCGTTACATTCAGTTCGGCACATGACCAAGCGCGCATGAAGGATCCGGCGACGCTCCGGGAACGCGCTAAGGTGAAATTGATTCCGGATGAGCAGTTAGAGCGCCTCATGCCTTTGCGCGTGGCGATTGTGGAGGTGCAGCTGACTGATGGAACGCATTTCACCAAGCGAGTTGACAATGTTCGAGGCACTCCCAAGAATCCTATGACCAGAGAGGAAATTGTTGCCAAAGCCCGCGATTTGATAGCACCGATCCTCGGGGCCACGCAATGTGCGAACCTCATTGAGAGAGTGCTAAACCTGGACAAAGTAAATGACGTTCGAGAACTGCGGCCTCTCCTGCAGCGGGCTTGAGCGAGATAGATTTTCAGGGAGGGAAGGTGGAGTAGTGAGGATTGTAGATATCCGCGAGACTGTAGTACCCATCAAATCGAAAATTCGCAACGCCTACATTGATTTCAGCCAGATGACCGTGAGTGTCCTTGCGCTGCTCACCGATGTGATACGTAATGGCAAGCCGGTGGTCGGTTTCGGATTCAATTCGAACGGCCGATACGCGCCTAGCGGACTCCTGCGCGATCGTTTCATTCCCCGGCTTAGGGCCGCGGAGCCTGAAATGTTGCTTGACGAAAGCGGCGAAAACTTAGACCCGGTCCGAGTCTGGGACGTTGTCATGCGGAATGAGAAACCTGGAGGTCACGGCGAAAGATCTGTGGCGGTTGGAGTGTTGGATATGGCGGTGTGGGATGCGGTGGCGAAAATTGCCGGGCTACCTCTTTTTCGACTCCTCGCAGATCGTTTTCGGGAAGGACTCTTCGACGACAAAGTTTTCGTCTATGCCGCGGGTGGCTACTACTATCCCGAGAAAAACTTGTCCGCGCTGCAAAATGAAATGCAAGGGTATCTTAATCTTGGATACTCCGTGGTGAAGATGAAAATCGGTGGAGCGCCACTCTCGGAGGACCTTCGGCGCATAGAAGCGGTACTCAGAATCCTGAAGAGTTCTGACCAGTTGGCGGTGGATGCAAACGGCCGCTTTGACTTGGAGAAGGCCGTCGCCTATGCGTGCGCACTCGCCCCTTACGGGCTGCGCTGGTTTGAGGAACCGGGCGATCCGTTGGACTATCAGTTGCAAGCGGAGCTCGCGAATCATTATCCGGGACCGATGGCGACGGGAGAGAACCTATTCTCCATGCAGGACGCCCGAAATCTCATTCGCTACGCGCAGCTGCGGCCGGATCGCGACATCCTGCAGTTCGACTGCGCTCTGAGCTACGGCCTAGTTGAATACCTCCGAATCCTGAGCACGCTGGAGGAATATGGATGGTCGCCAGTCCGCTGTATTCCGCATGGAGGGCATCAGATGTCGTTGAACATCGCCTCCGGTTTGGGGTTGGGAGGCAACGAATCCTATCCAGGAATCTTTCAGCCGTTCGGTGGATTTGCCGACGGAATACCGGTCGAAGACAGCTACGTCAAGCTTCCGGAGATTCCCGGCATCGGTTTCGAGGCCAAGGGCGAATTGTTCCGCATTATGAAGACGCTGACGGATAACTAAAGTGCTCTGCGCTTGATTGGAATCGAGAGCGTCCTTAGCGAGCTAAAAAAGAATTAATACTGTTTTCAGGTATTTGTTTCGGTGAATGACATAACTTCGATGGCGCGGCGGGCTCCGCTTTGCCCACGATTTTTGAGCCTATTCAGTCAAGTGCAAATGCCGGAGGAGAAGAAAGCGCATGGGACCTGGCGAAGGGAAACACAGCTTGGCCGGTAGTGGCGGGGCAATTTTCACCCGTCGCAATCTGCTGGAACTTGCGGGCCTCGCATTCGCAACCACAGCCATTCCGCCGGGGGTCGCGGTAGCTGAGGCGGCTGCCGACCTAAATGCAACCCCGCAAGGCGCGACGCCCATTATGGACACGCTGAGCAAGTACATGAGCGAAGCGAGTGAACGGGCGCTGCCGGACGAAGTGGTCGAGAAGGCCAAACATCACGTCCTGGATAGTCTGGCCGCGATGATTTCCGGTTCTGAAATACGCCCTGGACGCGCGGCCATCGAATTTGTCCGCGCCTACGGGGGTAGGGAAGTTGCGACGGTTGTTTCTTCAAACATCGTGTGTGGACCAATCGAAGCGGCTCTGGCGAACGGAGTACTGGCTCACGCTGACGAGACTGACGATTCGCACGGCCCCTCCCGCTCGCACCCCGGTGTATCCGTTGTTCCTGCGGCGTTGGCTGCCGGAGAGCAGTTTGGAATCAGCGGAAAGCATTTCTTGCGTGCCGTGATGCTTGGTTATGATGTCGGCACCCGGGTCACCATGAGTATGGGCGGGCCGGGGTACCAGGTTGCGACGCACAGGAGCACCCACGGCACCGTGGCCGCCTTCGGAGCCGGCGCGGCTGCTGGCAGCGCCGCGGGTCTCGGGGCTCAGCAGATGCGTTTGCTGCTGGATTACAGCGCTCAACAAACATCGGGAATTGCAGCCTGGAGCCGCGATGCGGAACACATGGAAAAGGCCTTCCTATTTGGAGGGAAGCCCGCGGCGGGCGGAGTCACTGCGGCGATGCTGGTCCGCTCGGGTTGGACAGGAGTTGACGACATTTTTTCCGGCCCCGACAATTTCTTTGAGGCCCTGGCGCCCAGGGAAAATGGTGCCGTGAAAGCCGATCCGACGCAGCTAGTCGACAAGCTCGGGGAGCGCTACGAAATAACCCGCACGAACATCAAGAAATGGACTGTGGGCTCGCCCATCCAGGCCCCGCTCGACGCACTCGTGGGATTTTTTCAAAAGCGGCCGTTCACCGCCGACGAGGTACGGAAGGTGGTAGTGCGGATCGCCAGCGACGAGGCCAATACGGTGAGCAATCGCGACATGCCGGACATCTGCGTTGAGCATATGGTTGCGGTGATGTTGCTGGATAAGACCGCCACGTTCCGGTCAGCTCATGATAAGGCGCGGATGAAAGATCCAGCCGTGCTGCGGCAGCGAGCCAAGGTAGAGGTTGTCGCCGACTCGCGGATCGACGCCCGCCGTCCGAGGCGCGAGGCCATTGTCGAAGTGACGCTCAACGACGGCACGCAAATGAGCGAGTGGGTCCGAGATGTGCGGGGGACGGCGGAGAATCCGATGCCACGGGAGGAGGTCGTCGCGAAAGCGCGTGACCTCATCGCGCCTGTTCTGGGAGGGGCAACTTGCTCAGCCCTGATCGACAAGCTGTTGGCGCTCGAGACTTTGAAGGATATCCGCGAACTTCGGCCCGTACTTCAACGGAGCTGATGGGGCGAGGCTTTCCCTGAAAGCACGGCTGAGGCCCGTTCAAGGAGCAGACGTGAAGATTGAGAAATGTAAACCGAGGAGCGAGAGAATGAAAACGTACCTGGCGGTACTCGGGACTTTGTGCGTGGTTTTGATTCCAAGGGCGCAGGGCCAGACCAGCGGGCCGCTGAAACAGATCCAGAGCATCCCATTGCCGAATGTTGAGGGCTACTTCGACCACATGGCGGTGGACATCAAAGGGCAGCGCCTGTTCGTTCCCGGAGAGCACCAGCGGACGATTGAAGTTGTAGACCTGCGCGCGGGCAAAGTAATCCACACGATCACGGGATTCGGAGGAGACCCTCGCAAGACAATCTATCTCCCCGAGACCAACGAAATTTGGGTGGACGACGGAGATGCCACTTGCAAAGCATTCAGCGGTGATAACTACGAGCTCGTCAAGAACATCCCGTTGACCGGGCACGAACTGGACAAGGACTCGAGAAGGGTGCCGGACAACGGGGTTTATGACCCCGCTACCCACCTATTTTATCTTGGTGACCGAGCCGATGGCCTCAAGAAGGAAGGTGTAAAAGGATCGATCGAAATCGTCGACATAAAAAACGGCAAACTCGTGGGAAGCATCGAGGTCGACGGCCTAAATCCGGCTGGCCTGGTGCTCGATCAGGCGTCGCCAAGAATGTTTGTGGTTGTGGGTGACACAAGCCAAGTGGTCGTCATTGATCGCGAACAGAACAAGGTGATCGCCAGGTGGCCTATCACCGGGGGGCCGGAACCCCATGCTGTGGCGCTGGATGCAGCCCATCATCGCCTGTTTGTCGGAAGCCGGGTAAAGCGCTCACACATTTATAAACCAGGAAAACTGGTAGTTATGGATTCGGACAACGGGAAAGTGATTGATGCGATCGACACCGAGGGCGGGGTCGACGAACTCGTGTTTGACGCGCCAAGCAAACGCATCTACTACACCGGTACAACCGGCTTCGTGGAAGTATTCAGACAGGTCGACGCTGACCACTACGAACGACTGGGGAGAGTTGCGACCGGGCCGATTGCGAAGACCACACTGCTAGTACCGGAACTCAAGCGGTTTTATGCGGCTATCCCCAAGCTTGTCATCCTGGTTCCTCCCATCCCCCAATCGAAGGAAGCAACCATCGAAGAGGCCAAGATATTGGTTTACGATGTGATTCCATAAACGGTCCACCCGGTACTTGGAAAAAATTCGCCTGCCGGCTGGCAGGAACGCGGGGAGGAGCGGGCCTCTTAGAACTTACGGGAATGGTCATGTCTGGAAGGCCCAAATCGCCTGACGGCCTGCGCGGCTCTGCGGCTGGGAAAAGCTGGAAACAGAATTGCGGAGCACCTCTGTCGCATCTCCATTTGTTCTGGGTGAAACCGGTTCTTTTTCTGGCGCCGATCGCCTTCTTACAGTCACTTCTCGTGCCCATTCCGGTTTTCTCACAGGTGCCCGCGAGAACCCTCTCCGGGATAGTGACCGCCGCATCGGGGTCTCGCATTCCAAACCCACACCTTTCCATACGGAATGCGGGGAATGGCGATACCGTCTCCGCCATGGGGATAGAGGATGGCTCCTACAGCGTGCCTAAGCTGGTACCGGGAAAATACGAGGTAACCGTCACAGCTCCCGGCTTCGCGACGGCCCGTGCGTCGGTGACGATTCTAGCTGATGCCGACGCGGTTTCCGACTTCGTGTTGCACCCGGGAAGCCCGCAAGTGAGTTCGTCTACCGTCAGCGGCGTGGTTAATTCACAGGATGTGCGGGAGTTGCCGTTGAACGGGCGTTCCGCTTCCGATTTGGCGGCCCTTGAACCAGGCGTCGCGACCGCGCGCACTCAGTCTTCAGGGCAAGGCAGATATGGTTTCGGGACGCAAATGACCATCTCCGGAGGCAGGCCGCGGCAAAACGATGCGCGCCTTGACGGTATCAGCGTGAACGACTACGCCAACGGTTCGCCTGGAAGCGCGCTGGGTGTGAACCTTGGGGTCGATGCCGTGGAGCAGTTCACGGTTCTGACGAGCAACTATCCGGCTCAGGTGGGCCGATCTTCGGGCGGAGTGGTTGGTGCGTCAACGCGAATGGGCACGAGCAGTCTTCATGGAGATGTATTCGAGTTCCTGCGAAACAGTGCGCTGGACGCGCGGAATTTCTTCGATTCCGCGAAACCGCCTTTCCACCGTAATCAATTTGGAGCTTCGGCGGGCGGGCCCATCCGGAAGGACGGCACCTACATATTCGGCGACTATGAGGGCTTGCGGCAATCTCTGGGCGTCACTCAAGTCGACACTGTACCATCTTCGGCAGCGAGAGCGGGGAACTTATCTGCCGGGGCAGTTGCAGCGGATCCAAATGTGCTGCGCTTTGTGAATGCGTTCTTTCCGCTGCCCAACGGGAGCCTTCTAGGATCGGGCGACACCGGAATCTATACGTTTTCGGGACAGCAGGTCACGCCGGAAAACTATTTTACGACCCGGATCGATCACAAATTCTCGGGAAGAGACACAATTTCGGGGACCTACATGTTCGACAGCGGAACGGTGCGACAACCCGACGAGCTGAACAACAAGCTGACGGGATACGATTCGCGGCGGCAGTTCTTAACCGGGAGTGAAGCTCACACCTTCAGCCCGCGGATTCTCAACTCTTTTCGCTTGGGGATCTACCGCGTCGTGGCGACGACGGGACTCACCTTTCCTAGCGGAAATCCAGCCGCGGGCGATTGGTCCTTCGGTACTGTCCCCGGACACGCGGCCGCGGAAGTTACCGTGCCGGGTATCACCATGTTCACGGGTGGCTTGGGAACGACTACGAACTTCCATTTTCATTGGACCTCAATTCAGGCTTACGACGATGCCACATGGACGAGGGCAAATCATTCGCTCAAATTGGGGTTTGGGATCGAGCGAATTCGGGACAATAAGCTGGGAGTTTCGACGCCCGGAGGGGAATTTCTTTTCAATTCAATTTCCGATTTTCTAACCAACAAACCATTCTCGCTGGCAGCGGCAATCCCGAGCGCCGTGAGCCCGCGTGGATTCCGGCAGACCATCGCGGGGGCTTACGTTCAGGATGACTGGCGCTGGAGGCCAAACCTGACGATTAACTTGGGTTTGCGTTATGAGATGAGTACGGTCATGACCGAAGCGCATGGCAAACTGACGGTGCTGCGGAAGATCACCGACGCAATGCCCCACCTCGGGGATCCGCTGATTTCGAATCCCACGCTTCGCAACTTTGAGCCACGCGTAGGCTTCTCGTGGGACCCGATGCGGGATGGTCTGACTGCAGTGAGCGGAGGCTTCGGAATCTTCGACGTATTGCCGCTGCCGTATTTGTTTCAAATGAACGAACTGTTTTCGGCGCCATTCTTCGAATCCGCGAGCGCGAGAAATCTGCTGGCAGGGACTTACCCTGTTGCGGCATACGCGGCGCTTACCGCATCGACAAACACACTTCGCCAGGCCTACTTCGAACCGAAACCTGGCCGGAATTATGTGATGCAATGGAATCTCACGATGCAGCGTGAACTTCTTGCAGGCTTAAGCCTGAGGGCTGGCTACGTAGGCTCCCGCGCCGTACACCAGCCCTTTCGCACGGAAGATGCCGATATCGTGCTTCCCACCCTGACTCCACAAGGCTATCTGTGGCCTTCGCCAGTGGGCAGCGGAACGCGGCTAAACCCGAACGCGGGCCGGATTACGGCTGGATTTTGGGATGGCCGCTCTGACTACGATGCGCTTCAAATTCAGATCAAGAAGAAGGTCGGCAGCGCTTCTCAGTTGGCGGGTTCCTACACTTGGAGCAAGACCATCGACACGGGTTCCGGGAGCATGGTCGGCGATGAGTACACGAATTCCATCTCTAGTCCGCTGTTCTTCAATCTCAAACGGAATCGGGGGCTCGCGGATTTCAATGTAAGCCAGAACCTGAATGTGAATTACACCTGGGTGCTCGGCACCCCCAAGTGGAAATTGGGGTTCGCCGTGTGGGTCCTGGGAGGATGGCAATTGGGTGGAGTCTTTCAAGCAAGTACGGGGGTCCCCTTTACTCCAGGCTTTGCCGGAGATTCTCTCGGAGTGGGTAGTACGGAACCGAACATCGACGTGCCAAATGTGCTGACTGGCCCCGGCTGTGGCTCGTACCTCAACGCCGGCAATCCCAACCATTATATTAGAACCCAGTGCTTCGAGGTGCCGAAACCGATTACGCTCCGCGGCAATCTTGGACGAAACACCCTGACCGGCCCCGGACTGTTGAACTTCGATCTTTCCGTGGTCAAAAACAATTACGTCAAGAGAGTCTCGGACGCCTTCAATGTGCAGTTCCGTGCGGAGTTTTTCAATGTGTTTAACCGCGCGAATTTTGCGCCGCCCCTTGACAACAGAAATATCTTCGACGCGACGGGAGCTCCGATCTCCAACGCCGGATTGATCACCTCCACACAGACGCCGTCGAGGCAGATTCAATTGGCGCTGAAGATCATCTGGTGAACTGTGTTGGGGTTGAGAAGCGTCTCCGGACCGTCAAGTTCAGTGAACCACCAAGGTGTTGATCCGCTTGGGCACCTCTCCTACCGGGATCACCGCCAATAACTTCAAAGTTCCCGCGTCGATGGCGGAAACCGAGCGATTGCCAGAGTTCGAAATATATACAAGTTTGCTGTCTGGCGTGAAAGTGATCCACTCGGGAACGGAGCCTGTCGGGGCATGCCCCAGCGGATGAACGAGCGGCAGCGAGGCGTGACCAAGCAGCTCCAGATCCGGCAGCGAGTATTCGAAAACGGCGTTTGCAAGGGTACTGTTTACCCACAATGATTTGCCATTCGGGGCGACCCCAATGCCATGGGCAGGGGTGTTCAATCTCCCCTCGGCAATGCCGAATCCGCCGGGCTCATTCGGGAGCGTGATCCTGGCAACTTCGCCGCGCTCCCTAAAATCCACGACGGCGAATCCGTTGAAATTGGAAAGTTGGACGAAAATACGGCGCGTGGATCCATCGGGATTGGCCTCGAAGGCCATCGGGCGCACGGGGTGATCGAAATTCACTTTCCATGCGATTTTGTCGGTCTGAAGATCGACTACTGTGGCCGACTGGCCTTCCAGGGAGCCGCTGACCGCATACTGGCCGTCAGGGGTGACATAGACATTGTGGACGCTATCGACGGAGATGCTTTTGACTCGAATCAGGGAAACTGCGTCGATTACATCGAGTGCGCCATGCGGCGCGCGGATCCCTACGAGGATGCGACGGCCATCCTTAGTGATGGCGATGTTATTAGGCCGGCCGCCAAGAGGTATTTTCTCGAGAACCCCACCGCTCTTCTGGTCCACGACCTCGAGCACGCTTTCGGACTCATTGCTGACAAACACCCGCGTGCCATCGGGAGAAAAGGTGATTCCGTGAGGCAGTTCAATGCCATGTATGACTTGCACAACGGTGTTGGCGGTGGGATCGATGACATCGATGGTGTCTCCCGCACTATTGGTGACGTAGATGAGTGCCGCGGGTTTAGTCGAAGATGCCGGGTTGGCTTCTGTTCGCGCACTTCTCACCCATTCGGCAATGGTCAGCCAGTCGGGATCATTCTGGGACTGGAATTGGTAACCGCCCGAATGGAACGGGTCGCCTCCCGCTTCGGGCGCAAGCGGATGGATCAGCAACCGGCTTGCACCGGGATCACCGGGGACAACGTGCTCGAGAGTGTTTTGAAAATTGCGTTGAGATTGTTCTGCTGTCCAATTTGCAGCCCCTGGAGACAGCTTTTCAAGGTGAAAGCTTCTGTTGTATTCCGCGTGACACCCGTAGCAGCGGGCATGTCCTGGCCTTTTTTTCAGGAAGATAGGTTCGATTCGTGATTTGAATGCTTGAAAACTAAGAGCATCGATCGCAGGAGAAGCCGGTTGCATTCCGGTCGTACCAGGCGAACTGTGGCGAACCCACGCAGCGAGCAATTGCCATTCCGGGTCCTCCTGCGACTTCCAGAATTTTCCGCCCGCGTGAGCAGGGTCGCCGCCGGCTTCCTGTGCCAGAGGATGAAGCAAGAGACGGCTGCTCAGCGGATCGTTGGGCGTCACCAATCGGGAAACGGATTCAAAATTTTGCCGCGACTGTTCTTCTGTCCAAGAAGAATCCTCTGGCAAGAAGGCCTGCAGTCGAAGGCCAGTGGTAAGTGTGGAATGACAGTCGTAACAGCGCACTCCGCCTTCACGCTTTTTGAGAAAAACCGGCTCGATGCGAGCGCGGTATTCCTCGTAGTTGAGAGGAGATTGCGGTTGCGCGCTTGCCGCCGAGTGTTCTGAGTTCGATTGCGACTCTTGAATCAGCATCGGGCCTGCGAGCGAGCCCAAAGCGATCGCACTCTTGTCGCCCGCATGCAGCATAGAAGTAGCCAGGACAGCGAATAGAACCAAACCTCGTATGCGTCTATCTTGCGATGTCACATTCTTGATCCAGCAAAGCGGCCTCGGCCACCGACTCAGCGACCGTAGACCAGTAGTCGAAATGTCCCCGAAACAGGGGTGGGCTGCGGCTTGGGTTGCTCCGCAGTTGGCGCCGCAGCAGGAGCAAAATCCGCGGTGTCAATGAAAAGTCTGTGCGACTTGGTGTCGAGCGCCATGTTGCGAGCCCCAAATTCAGTCTTGACGGTCTCAACTACGCTGAATCGGTCCGGCGTGTTTTCATGGAAGATGTGCAAGGTGCCTTCGCGAGTGGCAGTGAAGAGCAAACGTGTTGCGGGCTCATAAATGTTTGTGTCTACCCCGTCACCGATGGGAAACGTTTGGAGAACCTTCCCGCTGTCAGCGTCCATGATGGCCAGCACCTTGTTGCGCCCGCCGATGAAGAGGCGGCGATGTTGGACGTCCATTCCCATGGCAGTGGCCCCTCGGGAGGGGGCGATGGGCCAGCGGGCCTTGACAGTATTGGTGCGGGAATCCAGGGCCACGACCTCGTCTTTATCTTCGATATTGTCGTAGATCATGCCCTTGCCATCAGCCACGGCGTACTCAGGCCGGCCGCCCATGGGGATTGTTGCTACAACGGTCTCTGTGGCCGGGTCGATCACGGAAGCGTTATTGCTTTTCCCGTTCATCGTGAAGATGTGTTTGGAGACCGGTTCGTAAAGAATGCAATCCGGATTGGCCCCCGTTTTGATGTGGCCGGTAACTCTCAAAGTTTTCGCGTCGAAAACAACGACCTCGTCCGCGCCACCGTCGCTGATGAATCCGCGGCCGAGATCAGGGACGAGGGCGATACCATGCACTCTTTTCAAATCAGGAATACTGCCGACGATCGCGCCGGTGTCCGCATCCATGATTTTGACTTCCGTGTTGTGCGAGATGTAGAGACGGCGAGTGGAAGCATCAAATGTGATGTAGTCCCAGTATTCTTTGGCGCTGGGCGCAGCACCGAGTTCGTATTTCTTCAGCAGATGGTAGCCGCCCTCCGGGGGGCTTGCGAGGGCAAGACCGCCGAGCAGGAGGACAGCACTGCAGACGCCGAGGCGCTGCAAATCAAAAAGCTTCATGTAAGACCTCCGCATAATTCCTGGCACAACCAGGAATCAACTTAAGTCCATGGATGACAAGGTTACACACGCTATTTCCTGTATTGCATCCCCGGCTCGCACGCAACGAAACTCGGTACCGGTTCGGCTTAGGGTTGTAATTCGTAAATCTGGAGCGCGAGTTTGGCATCCGCTTTGCCCTTGCCGGAGACGGCGATATACAGGCGGTTCAACTCCGGGACGAGGATGGAGGTCCTGGCGCGAAAGCCCGTTCGAACGTCCGCGACGTGAGTGTAATGATCGGCGTCCTTTTGTTCGAAAACTGTCGTTGTTTCGGTCCCGGTGACGTAGATTTGCCCGCGATGGAGATCCAGCCACATGTCGTCGTTCTGTGCTGCGCAAGGCAGCTTCGTGACCACCTTCCCCGTCTCGGTATCGAACACAAAGAAGGTGGGCGGCTTTCGCGTGGCGATAAAGACCCGATGGTTCGGCTCATCGAGAGCCAGCGCGTTTGCCGTTTGGGCCTCGGGTATCGGCCATGTTGCAATCACTCTGCGCGCCTCGAGGTCCACAACGCCAACCTCATTTGTTCCCGTAAGATTTACGTACATTGTTTTGCCAGCTTTGTCTATGGCCATCGCTTCGGAGTGACTGCCGGGAAGCGCGATGTCTCCGATGTGCTTGAACGTCTTGGTGTCAATGATATTAAGGGCGTGAGTCTTCGCGCCCGGTTCGTCGCTACCGCTCTCCACATAGTAATGACCGTTCACGGGATTGAATACTGCGCCGTCCACGCCTGGGGGAAGCTTGATGGTGCTGAGGATTTTGTAATTTTTCCCGTTCACCAACTCGACCATCCCGAAATCATCGCCGTCCGTCACGATCAACTTGTTGACATCTGGCAGAAAGAGCGCGGCATGTGGCTGGCCGAATCCGGTGATGCTGTGGAGACGCTTGCCATCGAGATCGAATACCTCGACGGTTTTGTGATCCTCGGCAGTGAGAAAAAGGCGCTTGCCTTTGAGATCTAGCGCGAAATGGTCAAAATCGCCCGAGAAACCTGGCAATGGCGTGGTGGCCACTAACTTCAGGGGCCGTTTTTCCTGGGCGCCAGCGGGCCGAGCCAGAACAAGCATGATCGAGAGTAAGCCAACTGATCTCTTCACTGTGTGTCTCCTTCAGAAGAAATCCGGTCGCCGGGCGAAGAAAACGTGCCAGCCCTCGAAGCTCTTGGCGCCACTTGGGCAGCCAGCAAACGCGCTCGAGATTATGTTTGGTAATTCTCCGGAGTCACTTTTGATGGCAAATTGAATTTGCCTCGCCACCCTGACCGCCGGGCCACCACGGGACAGAGCATAAATCAGTGTCGTCGAGCGCGACCTTAATACAAGATTAATTTCTGTTCAGGCTGAACAAACATTCAGGATTCTTTCTTCGAAAAAAATAAGCAAAAACTGCAAACTTGCCCTGAATTCATTGTTTGCAGGCGCCATGAGCGGTTGACCGTAAAGACCAAGAAACGTAGCATCCGCCAGTCCGGAATTATAAGACTTTGTCGGCCACGAGAAGATCGCATTCTGCAGTCCATCGGAAAGGAAACTGCTTCGATTGCAGCTGACTTCTTCATCGCTTGAGCCAGGACTAATCCAAGAGCCAATCGCAGCTCCCACTTGGGTGCGTTGGCGTGTGGTAGCGCTGCTGGCATTTCTTGCGGGCCTTACATATTTCGATCGTTTGAACCTGGGTATCGTTGGCAAAAATATCCAAGAGGAGTTCAAATTCTCAACGCAGACCATGGGCTGGATTTTGGGCGCCTTCAGCTTGGGTTACGCATGGTTTCACATTCCTTGCGGATGGCTGGCCGACCGATGGGGACCACGGCGAGTCCTGACGGGAGCCGTGTTGTGGTTCTCCATATTTACGGCGCTCACTGCAATTGTGCCTGACCTGGCGAAACTGAAATGGCTTGGTTTAGCGTGGGCAATGGCGATCACGCGCTTCCTGATGGGCGTCGGGGAGTCCGCGGCGATGCCCGTTGGGAACAAAATGGTGGGTCATTGGCTCGGGCCCAAGGAGCGCGCTTTTGGTACTAGCGTTTTTCTTGCGGGCGTCGGTGCGGGAGGAATTCTTGCACCGGTGTTGATAACGTGGATGGCCAGAGAGTGGGGGTGGAGGACGCCATTCCTCGCCTCAGGAACCGTCGGACTGTTGTCGGCGTATATCTGTTATTCTTATGTGACAGACCGGCCAAGCGAAAATCCCGGCGTAAACGCAGCTGAAATCGCCATCATATCGGGCAGTACCCCGAGTGAATCGGATTCCCTGCGGCATTTGCCCAAAACAAAGGTGCCATGGCGCAAGCTTTTTTCTGCTCCATCGATCTGGGGATTGATGATCAGCCACTTCTGCCTGGTGTACCCGGTCTACATATTCTTCACTTGGTTTTTCATTTATTTGGTGAAAGTCCGCGGCATGACGGTGTCAAAGGCAAGTTTTTGGGGTTCCGCGCCTTTCGTTGCCAATATCGTTTTGGTGCCCATGTGGGGCTGGCTCTCCGATCGCGCCGCGGAAAAAATCGGCAAGTGTCGGGGGCGCCGGGCCACGGCGTGGCTGGGCATAGCGTGCTCTGCTCTGTTGCTGTGGTCCGGCAGCCACACTTCGAGCAATCCGCTAGCTTTGTTGCAACTCACGATTGCCGCCGGATTCAATTTCGCCGCGTCAGCGGTTCTATGGACTACGTGTAATGATGTTTCGAAGCAATTCTCGGGGTCCGTTTCGGGCATCATGACTACCTTTGGCAGCCTTGGAGGCTGGGCCTCGCCGGTGATAACAGCCGCAATTGCCACAAAGCTCGGTTGGGGCCGTGCCTTGGACTTTGCCGCGCTCATGACCGCGATCAGCGGCTTGGCTTGGTTCTTTGTAGATGCAGGCGAGACCATTGAGTAAAGCGAGCCGGTCGCTGCATCCCCAGTCTGAGGCATGAATTCAGGAGAGATCTTGTCGGAAAAATTAAAAGCGCTGGCTGCGACGGGAAACTTGAGCACTGGTTTTGAAGAGGAGAGCCTTGTTCGAGCGGTGCAACAGGGAGCCGGCTTTGTGGGTTGTGACGCCGGAACTACCGACTCCGGTCCGTATTACCTGGGCTCCGGAAATCCTCGTGGACCTCGTGAAGGGACGAAGCGAAATCTTCACATCATGATTCGTGAAGCTTTGCGGGCCGGCATCCCCGTCATCGTTGGCTCAGCCGGACACGCCGGGGGTAGGCCCCATCTCGAATGGACCATCGAGATTATCAAGGAACTGGCGCGGGAGAACGGGTGGCACTTCAAGCTTGCAGCCATCGACAGCGAGATAACCAAAGAAGACTTACTTGATGCATTTCGCAGAGGCGAAGTCACCCCCTTGTATCCGGCTCCTGATCTAAACGAGGGCACCCTTCGACAGGCGGAGCGATTCGTAGCGATGATGGGAATCGAGCCGATCCAGGCAGCGCTAAGCTCGGGCGCCCAAGTGGTCGTTGCGGGACGTTGCAGCGACGTCGCAATTTATGCAGCCTTGCCAATTCTTGAAGGAATCCCAAAGCACGTGGCCTATCATGCCGGGAAAATCCTAGAGTGTGGGGCAGCCAGCGCTGCTCAGCGCTTGTATCCGGATTGCATGGCCGCGGAGTTGGACCAAGAGGGATTCACTGTCGAACCACCTAATCCGGCCCTGCGGTGCACTCCGCAAAGTGTGGCTGCTCACACTTTGTATGAAAATGCCGATCCCTACTACCTCGTGGAGTCGGGAGGCACGCTTGATACCACGGCAGTGCAATATGAAGCCCTAAGCGACCGAGCCGTGCGTGTGCGCGGAAGCCGATTTGTCGCTTCTGAAAAATATACCGTCCGCATCGAAGGAGCTGCCTTGGCAGGCTTTCGCTCCATCGTGGTCGCCGGGATACGGGATCCCTTGCTCTTGCGGCAGCTTGATAAATTTCTGAGCAGCCTGCGAGCGGTCATAAACCGAAAGATCGAAAAAAGCTTGAAAATAAGTAGTAATGCTTACACGCTGAGTTTCCGGGTGTACGGGTGGAATGCCTCGCTGGGTCCGCTTGAACCTATTCCGCATGTCGAGGGTCATGAGATTGGACTAATCATTGATGTGGTCGCATCTTCGCAATCGATGGCCGCTGATATCCTGCCCCTGGTGTGGCACACGGGGCTGCATCATGCGATCCCCGAGCACGAGGGATTGATCAGCAATTTTGCTTTTCCATTTTCACCGCCGGGGATTGATGTTGGACCGGTCTACCGTTTCTGTGCAAATCACGTCTGGGAGTTGAAAGACCCGTGCGAACCATTTCGAATGAACATGGAAAATCTATGAAGTTGAGGAACTAAATGCGCGAACTCTGGGAATTTACGAAGCTCATCCGCAGCAAGAATGCCGGGCCCTTCGAGCTAACCTTTGACATCATGTTCAAAGATGCCGATAGCTTCCACCAAGTCATGAAAAGCGGCGCGCTCACCCCGGAGCTGATCGCGCATCTTTACAAGACACAGAGGGAACGGACGCGGTTTTTCGTAATCGAACGGCTCCTGACAGTGAAAATATCAATACCCCGTGCGATCTTCTCCGGGGATGTGATGGATACGGACGTTTACGGAGGACAGTTTCACGGCCCGCTCGTCAGGTTACCCATAGATTTGGGCTGAAGAGCTCGTGGGTTGGCCAGTCAGATCGCGGTGGCATCGAACCAATAATTCCGTCAAAAGATGAACTTAATTGCGAATTGAATTTCTCGTGCGGTTGTCGTTGTTCTCGACAGCAAACCCGCCACCCCAGTATCTGCTCCCGACGAATCGAAAATATCCGTGTTGTCGGGAGTCGTTGGTGGGGCAAAGTTAGCGTGATTGAGGATGTTAAAAATCTCGGCTCGGAACTGCACGTTGAAGTTTTCCGAGATTCTCTTGATGCGGTTATTCTTGAACACCGAGAAGTCCAGGGAGGTGATGCCCGGAGCGATCAAGATGTTGCGGCCGGCGTTACCTCGCAAGTTGAAACACCTTAGATCTCCTGCAGGAAGTGGACCTCCAAAAGTGGGAGGCGCGGGGTCGCAATTCGCTGTCCAGAAAGCCATATCGGGCGCGGTGGGAACGGCCAAGCACTGTGTCTTGATGTAGTTGTTGGGATTGCCGGGATTAGTGAGGCTCTTGCATCCGGGACCGCCAAGCCGATTCGGAAAAGCCCAGTCGTCAGAACTGAGTGTTCCGGTAGGATCGTCCCCAGTACCCCACGTGGGCGTGAACGGCACGCCATCGCTGGCAGTAAAGATCACCCCGAGCTGCCAGCCGTCGCTCAGCCAGTGCGCAGGCCCGCTGAATGATTTGGGCGACGGAACCTCCCAGGTGCCATTCAGGACCAGGGTGCGTCCGATGCTGAAATCGGAGAGCGCGCGGCTCAACTTCGGATCAAACGCAAACTGCAGGCTCGAAATTGAGTTCCCAAACGCGTCGCCTGCAACTGTCGCCGAGCTGGTATCAATACTTTTGCCCCAGGTGAAGGTGCCTTGCATCTGAAAGCCATGGCTCATGCGCTTGGCCAACTGGGTTTCAAGCGCATTGTAGTAAGAGCGTCCTTCGTAAAACATCCCTCGAACCGAGCCATAGTTCTCGTTGTTACGGGAAGGAGAGCTACATTGCGCCGGGTCGCTACCGTTGGGATCGGTTTGACTGCACTGTGGCGTAAAGATATTTCCGAGAACATCCACTTGCGGCCAGAGGTATCCAGCCGAGGTGGCCGTGGGGATGACAAGGCTGGCATCATCTAGGCGATAGGGTTGATGCACACCGCGTGAGCCCACGTAGGCTACCATCGCCGTGAGGTTCGTCATCAGCTGGTACTGGATGTTTAGGTTCCATTGCGTGACGTAGTTGCGCTTGGGATGGGGATCAATATAGGTGGCACGCAATTTGTTCGCCGGAAGGGGTGGAAGATTGTTGAAAAATGTTCCCGTACCCGGATTGTTTATGGACGTGTATTGGAAAAAGGGCGCTGCCAAAGTCGTCAAAAGTGTGAACTGATAAGGGAGTGGCAGCACATCGAATAGCCCTGCGCCGCCGCGGACTGCCATCCTGCCGTTGCGGAAGGGGTCCCATGCAAAACCTAAGCGGGGCTCGAAATTCTTGGTTGTGGGATTGCCAAAAAACGGATCGCCGAGGTGCGGTGTATCGTCTCCCAAGTTTCTCAGAACCGCGAGCTTCCCTGCGGTCTCGGTGGGCACACTGGTCATCTCGTAGCGCAAGCCAAGGTTCAGTGTGACATTGGACTTCCAGCGCCAGTCGTCCTGCAGATATAGACCGAAGATGGTCTGACGAAGGTTACGCGGAGAGAGCGTGCTGGCGATTCCCCCCTGGAACTTACTCGGATCATTCGAGTAGAAATTCTGCAAGCCGCTAAACTTGAAAATTCCATTGGGATCGGAAAGAGCCCTGATATTGAGCAACATACGTTCGACGGTGCCGCCAAATTTGATCGTGTGGGTGCCTTTGTTGAAGAAAGCGTCATCATAAGCTTGGAAGGAATTCCAATGATAGAAGTATGCGGACTCTCCGGCCACACCGCCCAAAAAGGGAGTGAGTCCAGTGACAAATACTTGCGGGGCAGTTCGGCCTGAAAACGTGCCCAGAGCTGCGTCGGCCGCCGCCGGGACCAACGCCTTCAGGCCCTGGTTGTTGTCCACAACCTCATAGTTATAGCCAATACGCACCGTATTGGCGAAGTTGGGTTTAAAGAGATGAGTTTCCTCCAGGACGGCGATTTGCCTTGAGCTCTCGCTGCCGAGCAAAACGTTATTGACGCCATCCGGGGCCGTGAAAGGAGTCTTGTCGTACAGATAGGTACCGGACGCATGGTCCTTTTCGGACAATTTGTGATCAAGCCGGGTGGTGAAGAAGTTTTCGTGGACGATCTGCTGACCGGCGAAGCTATATTTTGCGATGTCAGGGTTTGACGTCGCGCCTGCATTGGGCAGGTGGTAAAAGGCGAGGTAAAGTTTGGCCTGATCATCTACACAGACGTTCGATTGCCCGGGCACAATTAATGTTGAACCAGGGGGACACGAAGCCAGCGGAGGACCTCCGTTCGCGAGGATTCCGTTGCGGGCGTCGAGGGAAGGCACCGTGGTCAAAGCGGTGATGCCCTTCGACTGTCGAATGGCTTCGTAGTCCGCGAAGAAAAAAGTGCGGTTCTTGATGATAGGGCCGCCGATGGAGCCCCCAAACTGGTTTCGTTTAAAGGGTGGGATTGTGGGTCCATCGAAGAAATTTCTGGCATCCAACGCACTGTTTCGGAGAAATTCGTAAGCACTTCCGTGCAGACCGTTCGTCCCCGAGCGGGTAATGGCGTTGACGACGCCTCCCGAGGTTTTCCCGTACTCAGCGGAATAGTTGCTAGTGAGTACAGAAAATTCCTGAATCGCATCCACGCCAAGGTTCCCCCCGAGCACGCTGCCCGGTGCCCCATTCGCGTAATCGTTGATGCTCGTGCCATCGAGACGATAGTTATTCTGCTGCGGCCGGGCCCCGGAGATCGTTAACTGCTGTCCAAACCCGCGATTGCCCCGATCCGCACCCACCGCAAAAGTGGGTTGCGTCTGAATCGTATCAACGCCAGGCTGCAAGGCCGCCAAGTCCGTCCAACTGCGGCCATTGAGAGGCAGCTCGCGAACTGTGGTTGCGTTCACGACCGCGCTGATGTCCGAACTGGCCAGCTGCACGGCCGGAGCTTCCGTAGTCACCTCAACAACCATTTTCGCTGCCGACCCTACTGGCAGACTCAAATTAAAGACCTGCTGCGCCCCCACCGTGATGGAGATTCCTCGTCTAACTTCGGTCGCGAATCCTTTGGCGGAGACACTGACCTCGTATTCGCCGGGCAGCAGGTTCGCGGCGATATAGAAACCATCCGAGTTCGTGGTAACCGTCGTGGTGATTCCCGTAGCTGCATTCTTGATGGCAATCTGAGCTTGGGGAATGATCCGACCGGACGGATCGGATATTGTGCCGGAGAGAGAGCCGCCCGCCACTTGAGCGTTGGCTGGAACTGAAAAAGTCATCCCGCACATCACAAGCATTGCTGCCACGCAGCAATGCAAGTACTTCATAGAAAAGAATCGAGAGGACACCTCATCACCTCCACCTTGCGGTTGAGCCTAGTGCAGACGGTCGGATGATGCCTTAACGGAGAATTAATTTCTGTTTAGGTACGGTTTCGAGAGCCGTTTTCTGGGGCTCCGTCATGGGCAAGGTCACGGTGAAGGTTGAACCGACCCCCACTATGCTCTCACATACAATAGTGCCACCTTGGGCGATGGCGATGGCATGGGCAATGGCCAACCCGAGCCCGCCGCTCTGAGCCTCTCCGCTGTTCGAAGGCGAGGCCCGGTAGAATCGATCAAAGATGAACGGTAAATGCTCCGGTGCGATCCCGATGCCTTGATCCTGAAAATGCGTTTGAATTGCGCCGTCCCGGATCCCCAGCGTCACGCGGATGCGCGTGCCATCAGGGGAATACTTGATCGCGTTGTCGAGAAAAATCAAAAACAGTTCGTGCAGGAAGGCCTCGTCTCCGGTCCAGGCCAGTTCCTGGTTCAAATCCCGCACGATGGAGATATTCTTTGCGCGTGCTCGCGAGGCGGCTAGGGCGCAAGCTTCTTCGAGAACTTCGTTGATGTAAAGCGGTTCGCGGACCAAATGGAGTTGCCCGGCATCAGCCATCGAGAGAGTGAACAGACCTTCCACGATGCGGGTCAGTTTCTTGAACTCATCGTCGAATACACAAAGAGTCTGGCGGTATTCCTCCGCGCGTCGGGGCTTAGAAAGCAGCAATTCCGTCTCGCCGTGAAGCACTGCGAGTGGCGTGCGCAGCTCGTGCGAGGCGTCGGTTACAAATTGGCGTAACTGCAGGACGGCCGAATCAACGCTCTGCAAGAGATGATTAAACGTCTGTGCCAATCGCCCAAGCTCATCGTGCGGGGAAGACACCGGCAGCGGTGTCCAAAACCCTTGTCGGTTGGTGACGCGTTTGGCCATCAGCGCAGCGTGCCTGGTCAACTCCTTGATGGGAGCAAGGCTTCTTCCCACGTAAAGCGCTGATATTCCGGCGGTCAGCACCAGGCTTAGAGGCCAAAGCAACAAGGCCACGCCTCCAAAGTTGTCGAGGACCCGGTTGGTGCCGAAAGTCGGGATAGCCACGGCGAAAAGACGTGGCTGCGATCCTTGCTGAAAAGGAATGAGCGCCAGGCGCACGGTTTGGCCATCCGCAAGGGTGGCTATTCCGAACGCCGGCTGTGAGGCGGCCAGGTTCATGCCCTTCAAATTAATGGGCGCAGTCAGATTCTTGGATTGCTGGAGGACATTGCCATTACGGCCCAAGAGCTCAAAAAATTCGCCCGGGAGGTCGAGCCGATTTATGTCTTGTGCGTCCGGTTCCGCGATCATGTCGGAGATGATGGGGCGAGCCGTCTCGAGTAATTGACGATTGAGTTGGTTATGAACCGCATGGGCCAACAGGCCCCAGAAAGCCAGATACGACGCAGCTAGAAGTACCCCGACGACGGTACAGAAAAGTAACATCATCCGCAGACGAAGCGTTCTGACTTTCATGATCCGGGCGTCCCCAGACGGTATCCTACGCCCCGGATCGTGTGGATAAGCTTGACGGAACGATCTTGATCAATCTTCTGGCGAAGCCGATTAATATAAACTTCAACGAGATTTGTTTCGCTGTCGAAGTGGCAGTCCCAGACATGTTCCACGATCTCGCTGCGGGTAATAAGCTCAGGTGCCCGAAGCAAAAGCAGCTCCAGGAGGGCAAACTCTCGGGATGTCAGTGGGATGGTCTCTTTGTCGCGCGTTGCGCGGCGGCGGTGACGGTCGAGCATAAGATCGGCGTAGCGAAGTTTTGCGTTGCTGCTATGGAAGCCCCGGCGAACTAGGGCGCGAACCCGCGCTAGGAGTTCCGCCAGAACAAATGGCTTGGTGAGATAGTCGTCGGCACCTGCATCCAGGCCTTCGACCCGCTGCTCGACCAAACCTCGCGCCGTAAGCATCATCACGGGAGCCTCTATTCCTCGTTGACGCAACTCGCGGCAGACTTCGATCCCGCTGAGGTCGGGCAAGCGCACATCCAGTAGAATGGCGTCGTAGGGAACCTCAACCCCTAATTCAAGCGCCTTCTGACCCGATTCGGCGACATCCACTGCGTAGGTGTTTTCCCTCAAGGCGCGCGCAATAAAGCTGGCGACCTTCCGTTCGTCTTCGACTAAGAGAATCCGCATAACCCCACTCAATATTCTCTCATAAGCAGGGGCCTGGTTGATCGCGCCAGGTCATCGCCGGAATGGCATTCGCGTTTGTTTCCGAACCACGCGCCTTTCACAGTACCTCAAATACCAGTACCGCAGCGCTGGTGGTGCCGTGCTGCGGCACGGCTACAAAGTAGCGCTTCAATTCGGGCACAAGACGCGCTGTTCTCCCCATTGGGCCGGTGGGAACATTCCCAACCAACTTGTAGCTATCAGGGCTGGACTGTTGATAGATATCAACGGCGCCGTCGCAGGCGGCGTAGAGGCGTTTGCTGCCTGCATCGAAGGCAATGTCGTCAACGCCTTGGGTGATTGGCAAGGATGTAACTTCTTTGCCCGTTCGAGTATCGAAAACCGCCACCTGCGCAGTTCGGCAAGCAACGAACAGGCGATGGCTTGCTTCATCGAGGGCCATGGCCACGTTGTTCTTGCATCGCGTCACAGGCCAACTCGCTATCAGTTCGCGCTTCTCGCGGTCCACGACAGACACCTGGTTCTTGGATCTGTTATTTACATACATTCTCGAGGTGGATTTCTCCAGCGCCATGGCTTCGAGAGTCTCTCCGTCAATCTTCAGGTCGGCCAATTTCTTTCCCACCGTCGTATCAACGACGCTCAGCATTGAGAATGTCTGATGAACGTCCCCACCTCCATTGTCAATGTAAAGGTACTTTGTCGCAGGATCGTACCCAATGGAATCCGCGTCTTCTAGGAGCTTTACACTGGACACCAGGCTGTACGTCGTGCCATCGAAGATCTTCAAGTCTCCGGCATCGCCGTCGGTCACGTAAATGCGGTTCAAATCCTCCCGAAACAGCACCGCGTGTGGCTTGCCGATTCCATCTATGGTGTGAATCAGTTTGCCCGTCTGCAGGTCAAACACAACGACTGCATGGTAGCCTTCCGGGGTCGCAAACAGGCGCCCGCCTTTCAGGTCGATTCCGAAATGATCAAAGTTTCCCTTGACGTCCGCAGGCAACTCATAAGTTCCGACCAGCTTGATCGGCGCAGCCACCTGGCACTGGGCCTGAACTCCGAATAACGCGAGAGTCGCGACAAGAATTAAAGAGGGTCTCTTCATTTTCTCTCCACGAGGTGGAATGCTTCTTACGGGAAAGGCGAGAGCATAATTCATTCATTGTCGTTCGGACTTAAAACAATATTAATTTCTGTTTAACTCAAAAACGGTCGGTGACGAGCTCCTACCTGAAAACAGGCGCATTAGTACGGTTGTAGGCGGCACCCGCGCGGACTGCCGTGCGGACCGCCGTTGACTCATTTGGAGCAGTGACGTAGCATCCGCCGAGCCGCATGCCGATTTTTCAGTTTCGCTAGTGGTCTCTTCGTTGCGATTCTCAAGTTGGCAAGTGCGATGGTGTTGGAAAGCGGAATGAATTGACGGATCAGCATGCAACGCGCGTTCGATGGCGCATCCTTGCGATCCTTATCTTCCTCATGCTGGCTACTGCCTTTGGCCGGTTGAATCTTGCCATCGCAGGAAAGTTCCTTCAGGAAGAGTTTCATTTCACCAATGAAGTGATGGGATGGATACTCGGAGCCTTCGCATTTGGTTATGCGCTTTTTCAGATACCCTCGGGATGGGCGGGCGATCGTTACGGTCCCCGTCGAACGCTTACGCTGGCGATTTTGTGGTGGTCTACGCTGACGATTCTGATGACTCTGGTGCCTCTGGCCGTTGGCAAGAGTTCCTGGTGGCGTCTCGCGTGGGCCTTTGTCGCGGTGCGATTCTTGACGGGAGTGGGCGAAGCCGCGAGCTACCCCAATGCCAACAAAATCGTCGCCAACTGGATGCCCGCGGGGCAACGGGGTATGGGCAGCAGCCTGTTGCTTGGCGGCGTTGGTGCCGGCGGGGTGCTTGCACCCATGGTGTTCGCTGGCACCATACAACGATGGGGTTGGCGCTCGTCTTTTCTTCTTTCCGGCATTCTGGCGATGCTCTTTGTGATCATCTGGCATCTTTATTCAACCAACCGACCCGGAGAACATCGTTCGGTCAACGCGGCGGAACTCAAAATCCTGGGAGCTTCTGAGGGCGGCCACAGGGCTCATTCGTGTCATCTAAGCAGCACTTCCTTGCGAAGGGTTTTTGCGAGCAGCTCGGTGTGGGCCTTGATCGCCAGCTATTTTTGTCATGGCTATACGCCTTATATCTACTACACCTGGTTCTTCATCTACCTCACTCGTGTGCGCGGCCTCACGCTCACAAAAGGCGGATTGTGGGGCTCCACTCCCTTCCTGGCCATGACTATTATGGCGCCTCTTGGCGGATGGTTATCTGACAAAGCCGTGGTGCGCTTTGGCCGGCGCCGCGGCAGGCAAAGCACGGTGTGGTTTGGCATGACCTGCTCTACTTTATTGCTGTGGATTGGCAGTCATACGGCAAATAATATTTCCGCAATTCTGCTACTCGCGGTGGCAGCGGGATTCAGTCATTTCGCGGCACCCAGCTGGTGGGCTACTTGCATTGATTTGACTCCCGAGCATGCCGGGTTGCTTTCCGGTCTGATGAACACCTGCGCCAACCTTGCCGGAGGGATTGCCCCGATTGCAACGGCATATATGGCCACCAAATTCGGCTGGACGACGGCATTAGATGTTGCGGCACTTGTGACCTTCTGCGGGGGCGTGATGTGGATGTTCGTAAATGCCGCCGCTGGTCTTGAGGTCGGCAGCGAAACGCAGCCTGCAACCTTGGCAACTTCTCTGAGCGATCGAGGCGCGCGGCCGGTTGCTGGCGCCAACAGGTCTTCCCAAATCAGGCACCCAGGGCCAAAGGCATAATGACCTCAGATCAAGATATCCAAAATATTTTCTAGAGGAGACCGCAATTGAAACGCATGACCACAGTCTTTCGCGAAATGCTACAAGCCCCCGGAATCATCCACGCGCCGATTGCGCACGACCCGCTGACAGCGAGAATTGCGGAGAGTGTGGGATTCCGCTGCCTGGACATCGGAGGATATGCATTGGGTGCCAGTTCCTGCGTTCCGGAGCCGCTTCTCAGTCTGGAAGAGGTTGTCATGGCCACGCGGCGCATCACTGCTGCGGTCTCAGTTCCGGTAATGGTGGATGGAGGCGCCGGTTATGGGAGTCCCCTTCACGTGATTCGAACCGTCCGGGAATTGGAACGTGCTGGTGCTGCGGCAGTTCACATTGAAGATCAAGTTTACCCGAAACGCGCTCACTACCATAAGGGTATCGAACACCTCATTTCAGGTGAAGAAATGTGCGAAAAAATTCGCTACGCATCACGGGCTCGCCGCGATCCGGACTTCGTCATCGCCGCGCGTACGGATGCCTTGCGCACCGATGGCTTTGGCGAAGCGGTGCACAGAGCAAACCTCTATGCCGAGGCGGGAGCAGATATGGTCATGCTCTTTCCGAACACGGCGGAAGAAGCACGCCAAGCTCCGGCCGCCGTGAGCGCGCCCTTGATTTTCGTCAACAGTGAAGGGAACAGGCTTGGGCGGCCGATCTTCCCGATTGGGGATCTGGAAGCGATGGGTTACAAAATGGTGAATGACGCGATCAGTGCGATCACCACAATGTTCAAGAGCGTGAAGGACCTGTTTGTGCGGCTCAAAGAAACAGGCCGCACGGGAATGGACCAGACTCTCTTCACAAGAGTTCGTAAGGAATTGGAAGACACCATCGGACTTGAAGAGTATTACCGCATCGAGGAGCAAACCGTTGAGCACAGAGAGTAAGAATACTCAATTCACGCGCGTAGTTCTGGCGTGCGTGGCATCGTTGTTGGTGCCAATCAGAGTAAAGGAGCAACTCTCTGGCCGGATTGGACCAACGCCGGGGCCAGGCGCTGTCCAACATGTCCTGCTCCTTAGTATCGACGGGATGCATAGCCTTGATCTCTCCAATCTCGTCAAAGACAGGCCCGATTCAGCTCTTGCGAAATTGAGCTTGCACGCCGTTACTTACTGCAATGCTTCGACATCATTCCCATCCAATTCATGGCCTGGCTTGCTTTCCATGGTGACGGGGGGCTCTCCCAACGTAACCGGGGTGATTTTCGAGAACTCCTATGATCGTAGCTTGTCGGCACCTGCCTCCGATTGCTCCAAGATCGGAACCCCGGTGATCTTCGATTCCTCGATTGACAAGAATCGCGATGCCGTCGATGGTGGCGGAGGCATCGATCCAGATAAGCTGCCGAGAGATCCCCGCAAGGGCTGTACACCTGTTTTTCCTCACAGTTTCATCCGCGTCAACACCATCTTCGAAGTCGTAAAGAAAAACGGCGGTCACACGGCATGGTGCGACAAGCATCCGGCGTACGACTTAGTGAATGGCCCGTCGGGTGCCGGAGTGGATGACCTCTTTACGCCCGAGGTTCGATCCTTCCGTGGCCTGAAGAACGTTGCATCGTATGATGACCTCAAGGTAACAGCGATCCTAAATGAGATCAGCGGGAAGGACCACACCGGAAAGCAGGATGCGGGCGTGCCGGCGATCTTCGGAATGAATTTCCAAGCGATCAGCGTTGCGCAAAAGACTGCCGGTGGTGGCTACCTCGACGGGAACGGTAGTCCAAGCCCGCCGCTAGAAGATGCCTTGGCCCACACGGACCAGTCCATCGCAAAGATCATGTCCCGGCTCCAGGAACGAAACCTGCTTGACTCAACACTGGTCATCATCACCGCCAAGCATGGTGATTCTCCCATCGATCCCGCCAAGTTGAAACGCGCCGACTTGGAAGTCATCCCCAGGGCGGTCAACTTCATTCATGAAGGATTGTTGGCCGGTGCGGAGCAAGACGGAAGTGTTGCTATGCTCTGGCTCTCAGATCAGGGCCGGACGGCTGAGGTAGTCAGCGCGTTGCGAAAGATTCAAGAACAAGCCGGCATTCAGGAAATCTATTCGGGCGAATCATTGAAACTCTTGTTCAACGACCCGAAGAAAGACCCACGCGTGCCAGATATCATAATTCAGCCGACACCGGGACAAATTTACGTAGACGCCGGTAGCCCATTCATCGCAGAACATGGCGGCAACGCGAACACGGATCGGAACGTTCCGCTTCTTGTAGCGCACCGCAATTTCAATCGTTTGGAACTCAAGTTTCCCGTGCAAACATCACAAATTGCTCCCAGCATCCTCAAAGCTTTAGGGCTAAATCCAGATGAGTTGGATGCCGTGAGAATTGAAAAAACTCCCGTCCTGCCCGGCTTGGATCTCGATCAGCTTCGGAATTCGGTGCCCTCGCCTGTGAAAAAGTAATAGGAGCAGACCCACAAGCGAAGGAGATTCGCGGTCGCGCCGCATCGGGCAGCTTAGATAGCCTTTGAGGAGCCCTTCCGATTTAGCGCCATCTTCAACAATTCAGCCAAGTGTATCGCCGGCCTACCACTGCCTTGCAGGATCTGCTCGCGGCAACTGAAACCGTCCGCGACGATCCATGTGTCCTCCGCGGCATTCCGCACTGCCGGCAATAGAACCCGTCGTGCCAGGGCTTGCGACACCTCAAATTTTTCTTTCTGAAATCCGAATGGCCCGGCCATTCCACAGCATCCGGAATCTAGAGTTTGCAGCTCTGCGCCCATCCTTCGCAGTAGGCCCTCCTCATGATCCATTTTCATCAGCGCCTTTTGGTGGCAGTGGCCATGGAGAAGAACTTTTGCGGAGAGCTTCGGGGGGCGGTAGTCCGGTGCTTGATCCTCGAGAAACTCACTTAGAAGCAATGTCTGGTTTCTGAGCCTGTTGGCGCGCGCGCTGGTGGGAAAGAGATTGTGCAGCTCATCCCGAAACACAGATGCACAACTCGGCTCCAAGACGACAATCGGCAGCCCGGCGTCAATCTCGGGTCCGAGAGCATCCATGATCTGGTTTAGGTTATTTTTGGCTCTCTCAAGCATGCCGAAGTCATAAAGGGGTCTGCCGCAGCACAACGGGCGCCGCGAACAAATCACTGCGAACCCTGCATCTTCCAGCACTTCCAGCGCGGCCTGGCAAGTTTCCGGATGAAAGTAGTTATTGAACGTATCCACCCACAGAACGACTTGGCGCGCCTTGGAGTGCCGCCGCGACTCCAAACTGCCATCCTCTCTAAAAAGGGAACTCCGATGCCGTTGTACCCACCGCCTAAAACTTATTGTTGCTAACCGTGGCAAACGCCGCTCGGACGCTAACCCCAAGAGTTTTTGCAACAAGTGACGGGGTCCCGGCGCCTGGCTCAAAACATTGGCAAGTCCGGGGATGAGTGACCCAAGCCTTGCCCACCGCTCGATCAGGCCAAAGGCATACGCTCTTAGCGGTCGCCACTTGGTTTGGTAATAATGGGAGAGGAATTCCGCTTTGTAAGTGGCGATATCGACGTTCGCCGGACATTCCGACTTGCAGGCCTTGCAGGAAAGACACAGTTCCAGCGCTTCTCTAACGTGTTCGTCCTCCCATCCGCCGCGAATGACCTCGCCCTGGAGCATCTCAAAAAGTATGTGCGCGCGTCCCCGGGTGCTGTGTGCTTCTTCAAGCGTCACCATATAGCTCGGGCACATTGTGCCCCCATCACTTTTCCGGCAAGCTCCCAGTCCAATACATCGCAAAGTTGCTTTCGCAAAGGAACCGTGGTCAGCCGGAAACTTAAAATGAGTCTCGGGTTCCCGTGGTTTGTAATCCGCACCCAACCTCAAATTCTCCGTAGGCAAGTAAGCATCGACAACTTTGTGCGGATTTAACTTATTGTCCGGATCCCACGCTGCTTTGAATTCGGCAAAGGCTTTTATCAGCTCCGCGCCAAACATCTTCGGAAGCAACGCCGCCCTTGATTGTCCGTCGCCATGCTCGCCGGAGAGCGAACCGCCATAACCGACTACCAAATCAGCCGCGCGATCGATGAATTCTGAATACTTGCGAATCCCGTTTTCGCTTTCGAGATCGAAGCTGACGCGCATGTGGACGCAGCCATGTCCAAAATGACCGTAGAATGCGCCTCGGTAATCGTATTCATTCATCAGCTTGCGGATATCTCTCAGATAACCCCCGAGCTTTTCGGGAGCCACCGCAGCGTCATCCCAGCCCTCCCACTCCGCTGGTGCACCGGGAGCAAACGCGGCCGCGCGCGGCCCGGCCTCACGTATTTGCCACACCATACGGGCTTCGCTCTCCGAGTACAGCCGGGAGCTAGGTGCCTCGCTGACATGTTTCAGACGATCGATGAGTTGCATGGCAACTTGGCGCGCCTCGTCCGGATCATCAGCGCCGAATTCCACCAGCAATATCCCGCGACCCTCGGGAAGGAGTTCTAGGTTTGGCGCTCCTTTCCTCTGGAGTCCGTCGACGATGCTTCCTTCGCAGCCTTCCAGTCCGATCGGATGGAACTGCAGTATTTCGGGAACATGATCGGCCGCGAAGAATGCATCCCGGTATCCCAGTCCGACGAGCGCGCGATGCTGAGGACTGTGGATTAATTTCACCTTGGCTTCGAGCACGATCGCGCACGTACCTTCCGTTCCGACGAGTGCGCGCGCGACGTTGAATCCCCTTTCAGGTAGCAGCTCATCCAGGTTGTAGCCGGACACTCGTCGTGGAATTTGCGGAAAGCGCGCGCGGATCAATTCGCTGTAGGATTCCTGGATCTCTCGCAACTTTCTGTAAATCTCGCCGCGGCGGCCACCCTGGGCAATGATTTGAGACAGCTCCGTTTCGTTCGTACCGCGCACGGTCATCTCAGTGCCGTCGTAAAGCAGGATTCGCAGCTCCTCCACGTTGTCGACCGTTTTCCCACCGAGCAGCGAATGTGTCCCGCACGAATTGTTCCCGATCATGCCGCCGATGGTGCAGCGATTATGGGTCGAAGGATCGGGGGCAAACGTCAATTGGTCAGCCTCTGTGCGATTGCGCAAGGCGTCCAGGACGACTCCCGGCTGAACTCGCGCGAATCTCGATCCCGTGTTGAGCTCCAGGATTTGGTTCATGTACTTTGTGAAATCCAATACCACTGCGACATTACAGCATTGGCCCGCCAAACTTGTCCCGGCCCCTCTCGCTAAAACGGGAGCGCCGTACTTCCTGCAGGCCCCCACTGTTGCGATCACATCTGCGTCATCGCGGGGCACCACCAAGCCAATGGGAATCTGCCGGTAGTTCGATCCGTCCGTGGCATACAGCGCCCGGCTCCCGCGATCGAAGCGTACCTCGCCTTTTATTGTTCGCTTCAGTTCCTTCTCCAGCTCTGTCGCTGGTGGAAAAACGTCAACGGGTTTTCCGTGAGAGCTGAGAGGAAGTGGGGGGGGCTGCATCAAGGCATGTTCACTGTAGAGCAAAAAGCAAACGGTCTCAAGGATATGCATTCTTCATCGACGGCGAATCTTCCCTCGATCATTGCGTTGAACTGGGATCCTCGGTGATCTTCCCTGCAGGCCCCAGGCAACGCAGAGCAGCCAAAACGCCGCCCTCTTTGTGAGGCACATTCGCGAATCGCATGCCCATTTCGATTCCGGACAGTGTCCCCGCCAGCATGAGATCATTGAAGTGTCCAAGGTGCCCGATGCGAAACACTTTGCCCGCAAGCTTTCCTAAGCCGGCCCCCAGGCTCATGTCAAAATGCTCGAGGATCGTTGCTCGTAGTTGGTCCGCGTCGTGGCCCTCCGGGGTGAATACTGCGGTGACTGTATTTGAATACTCTTGAGGTGCGCTGCAGACGATTTCCAAACCCCACTCCGATACGGCCGCACGGACGGCTCTCCCATGACGATGGTGCCGGCGAAATATGTTCGCCAGCCCTTCTTCGCGAATCATCTGCAAGGCCTCGCGCAGGCCGTAGATCAGGTTTGTGGCCGGGGTGTAGGGGAAAAATCCCGTCTCGCTGGTTTTCAACATTCCTTGCCAGTCCCAATAAGACCTTGGCATCTTCGCGGTCTTGTTTGCTGACAGGGCCTTTTCGGAAATCGCGTTAAGACTCAGGCCAGGAGGAATCATTAAACCCTTTTGTGAGGCCGCGATTGTGACATCTACTCCCCACTCATCATGGTGATACTCGATCGCGCCCAAAGAAGAAATCGCGTCCACCATCAGCAGCGCAGGATGGCCGGCGCGGTTTATTGCGCGACGAAGCTCGGCGATCCCGCTCGTTACTCCCGTCGAAGTCTCGTTGTGAACCACCAGCACAGCTTTGGTAACGTGACCCTTGTCCCCCTTCAGTCGTGACTCCAGCTCTCCAGCCGCCGCGCCTGCGCGCCAGCTTCCAGGTACGTATTCCACCGGGAAGCCCATTTTTTGCGCGAGCTGTCCCCACAGTTGCGAAAAGTGGCCCGTTTCGAACAGTAAAACGCGGTCGCCCGGAGAGAGGGTGTTGACCAGCGCCGCCTCCCAAGCCCCGGTGCCAGAGGACGGGTATATCACGACGGAAGAATTTGTTTGGAAAATGGAGCGCAGACCTTCCAGGACTTCCTTTGCCAATTTCGCAAATTCTGCGCCACGATGATCAATGATAGGCTGGCCGATGGCCCGCAAGACCCGATCGGGAATATTTGTTGGACCGGGGATTTGCAAAAAATGACGGCCGGTGCGACTCATAGGGTGAATGATACTGCAGCAAGCGCCCGAGCGGGGCGTTTGAAATTCTCGCGCAAACCGTTTCATTTCCAGTTCTCGCCAGCGTCAGGCGTCTTTCAATTGCTTCACAACCCTGAAGGGATGCCGCCCCGAATCGAGAATGGGGATGCAAATGGATTCCTCTTTGGAGCCCAGGGAGCCAAAGGATACATTAGCTGCCGCGATGCGAGCTTAACTTCAGATTAATTTGCATTTATCTGACTACGCGGCCGGCACAATTTCTAGGTTTGGATGCCGTGCTGAAATATACTCCGCGCTGAAACTTCGTTCATAACCGCGCATAAGGCCAAGCACGATCTCACCGCGGCGATGAGATCGGGCTGTTGAGTTTCAGCACCGAAGACAACAGAGAACATGGCGGAGCTTCAACAAAAGTCCGATATATCGGCAGGGATGACCCGGAACGCGCCGTCTCAGCGATGGGTTCGCATAATACCGGTCGCTCTTATCATGTACACGATCGCGTTTATCGATCGTACCAACATCTCGCTGGCCCTGCCGCGAATCAGCCGGGACCTGCATTTGGATCCGCAACAGGCAGGAACCGTCGCCGGCATTTTCTTCTGGGGTTATCTCGCACTGCAAATACCCGGCGGCCATCTGGCCAAACACTGGAGCGCCAAGAAGTTCATCAGCATCCTGCTGGTCGCATGGGGTATCTTTGCCCTCGGTTGTGGTCTGGCCCGCACCTATCACGAGCTCTTGTTGCTTCGCTTGTTCCTGGGAGTAGCCGAGAGCGGCGTTCATCCCGCAACGTTAATTCTTCTCTCGCACTGGTTCCCCCGTTCCGAGCGCGCGCGCGCCAATGCGTTTTGGTTGCTCTGTTTGCCGGTTGCGGTGATAGTTTCCTCGCCCTTTTCCGGATGGATGTTGGACCATTGGTCCTGGCGCGTGATGCTGGTTGCCGAAGGGTCGCTGCCTTTCCTGTGGCTTGCGATTTGGCTCAAATTTGTTCAAGACCATCCGGCGGAGGCGGCCTGGATGCCGGAAAGTGAACGAGTTCCTCTGGTGGAAACCTTGCGCAGGGAACATTCTGAACTGGAGGGCCAGGAAAAAGTTCCCTACCTGTACGCGCTGCTGCGTCCCCGCGTGTTTCTGCTGGCTGCAGTTTATTTTTGTTTTATCAGCGGCCAGATGGGGCTCCTGTTCTGGCTCCCCAGCGCGATGCAGAATTTCAGAAAACTGAGCGGCTTTTCGATGGGAATTCTCTATACTCTCCCGTTCATCGTTGGTGCTGCTTCTCTCCTGATTATCTCTCGCCACTCGGACAGCATGCATGAGCGCCGCTTTCACGCGGCCGGAGCCATGTTGCTCGGAGGAAGCTGCATCCTGCTTGCGGTTGCCACGATCGCTCGCTCGCATTTGCTGGCCTTCGCGTTCATTGCCCTCAGCGGTGTGGGTGCCTACGGCCCGATGGGCTCCTTTTGGGCCATACCGACCGAAACCTTGCCGTCAAGAATCGTCGGATCGGTGATGGGATTCGTCAACGCCATCGGCAACCTGGGGGCTTACTTTGCTCCTCTCATCGTCGGGTATCTAAACAAGAAAACGGGACATTTTCTTTCAGGATTTGCCTACCTTGGGGCTATCACCGTAGTCGGTGCAGGACTTGCCACGCTGTTGAGGACGACTCCGGCATCCCCGGCGACTGGGAGAGAGGAAACTGGAACTTGACGCAAGCAAATCGACGGTATGCAATATCGCCTCGGGTCAGTCTGCACGGCTGGCATTCTGAAACTCCGAGTGACGGGTTGGGACCCTGACATTGGATCAACCAACCAAGAGAAATTCGCTCTTCGCGTCGTGGTTTTGTGGCGATTGGTTGTGGCCGAACTCACGGAGCTTAAACGCGTGAAGTTCACTGTGAACAGTGGCCAGGTCCGGTGTGATAATTTGAATTCTTTGCATAGACGGCGACGCAGCCAGAACTAAATGTTCGGAACATAAGGTGAACTGTGTTAAGGCGCGACTTTAGCAAAGCCTCTCTCGGTGTGATTGGGTCAACCGTTCTCGCCAATTTGGCTGGGAGAGCGGGAGGCGCGCCCGGTACCGATTTCCCCAACGTTCCCGGTTTGACAGAATATGTCGGCAAATTCCTTGCTTCAACAAAGTATGAGGATATTCCAGAAGACGTCATCGAGCTGGGCAAGAAGTCTATCCTAGACGGGTTGGGCTTGGCGCTGGCCGGATCGCGAGCGCAAACCGGGACGATTTGCGGGCAATACCTTGAGCATCTAGGTATCTGCGACGGAAAAGCTACCCTCATCGGCTCCTCGAGAAAAGCTTCTCCCCGTTTCGCCGCGTTTGTAAACGGTGTATCCATTCACGCCGATGATTTCGACGACACGCAACTTTCCGCCGCTAAAGATCGCGTATATGGGTTGCTGGTGCACCCAACCGTGCCGGTGTTGCCCGCGGTGCTGGCGCTGGCTGAAGGCCGAACGATTTCCGGCAAAGAATTCATGCTTGCGTACCATCTGGGGGTTGAGGTCGCATGCAAAATTGCAGAGGCCATCTCCCCCCGGCATTATCAGGATGGATTTCACTCCACGGGAACTTGCGGCCCATTGGGCTCGGCGGCGGCCTGCGCGAAAGTATTTCAATTCGGACCTGTGAAAATACTGAATACCCTTGGCCTGGCAGCCAGCCAGTCGGGCGGCTTGCGTGAAAATTTCGGCACGATGGCTAAACCCTTTCAAGCCGGCCACGCGGCCGAGAGCGGGCTGCTTTCGGCGGAGCTTGTCTCACTAGGCTGGACGGCGGCGGAGCAAATTCTGGAAGCGGAGCGCGGATTTTTCCATGCGTTCGGAGGGTCGTTCGATCCCGGGGCGATTATGAATCGTCTGGGAAAACCTTGGACCTTCGCTTCTCCTGGTATCTCGCTCAAGCCTTATCCGTCAGGCTCCCTCACTCATCCCGCAATGACCGAGTTGGCGCGATTGATCGATGTCCATAAATTGCAACCGTCACAAGTGCAGAAGCTCGACGTCGGCGCAAATCATCAAATGACCACCACGCTGCTTCATCACCGGCCAAAGACAGGATTGCAAGCCAAGTTCAGCATGGAATTTTGCATGGCGATTCTTCTTTTGCGGGGGAAAGCAGGCCTGAGCGAGTTCTCCGATCATGTCGTCCAAGGTGCGGACGTGCAAGAGATGATTGACCGCGTCAACTTTTATGTGGACCCGGAGGCTGAGAGCGCTGGCTACGACAAAATGACATCTCTTCTGAAGATTCACCTTAACGATGGAAGAGTCATCACCGGCCGCGCGGATTTTGCCAAAGGCAGCCCGACAAATCCAATGAGCTTCGAGGAAGTAGCAGCGAAACTCAGGGAATGTGCAGAATTCGCAGTGTGGCCCAAGCAAAAGGCCGAGAAACTAATCACTTACATAAAGACATTGGATTCGGCTCGCGATCTCAGCGCTCTTTCGCCGCTTCTTTCAGCCGAGAAGGGATAAACTTCAGCGAAAATGAAAACGTTCAGTATTGCCGTCATCGCCGGCGATGGCATTGGGAAAGAAGTCGTTCCCGAAGGCATTCGCGTGCTCGAAGCCGCGGGACGGCGTTTTGGGTTCAAATTCAACTGGCGCGACTTCGATTGGAGCTGCGAAACCTACGCTAAGACCGGAAAGATGATGCCGGCAGACGGCCTGGAGCAGTTACGGCCATTCGATGCCATTTTCCTCGGCGCCGTAGGGCATCCCAGTGTTCCCGATCACGTCTCGCTTTGGGGGCTCCTGATCCCCATCCGCCGCGGTTTCCGGCAATACGTGAATTTGCGGCCCGTCCGCCTTTTTGAAGGGATTGAGACTCCGCTGAAAAATTGGAAGCCCGGTCAAATCGATTTCTGTATCGTCCGGGAAAACAATGAGGGGGAATATTCAAATATGGGCGGGCGTCTCTATGAAGGAACCGGCGAAGAGATGGCCGTCCAGCAGACGGTGTTCACGCGGCGTGGGGTAAACCGCGTGCTGCGATTCGCGTTCGAATTGGCTCGCAAGAGAAACAAGCATCTCACCTCGGCCACAAAATCAAACGGGATCATTCATACCATGCCCTTCTGGGATGAATGCTTTCACGCGATGGCCGCTGACTATCCGGAAATCCGGACAGACCAATATCATATCGATATCCTGACCGCTCATTTCGTGCGCCATCCGGGCTGGTTTGACGTAGTTGTGGGCTCCAATCTTTTCGGGGACATTCTCTCTGATCTGGGCCCCGCTGTCGTGGGATCGATCGGCATCGCGCCTTCCGCAAATCTCAATCCAGAAAAAGAATTTCCGTCCATGTTTGAGCCCGTGCATGGCTCGGCCCCTGATATTGCCGGGAAGGGAATCGCGAATCCGATCGGGCAGATTTGGTCAGGGGCGATGATGCTCCGGCATCTCGGTGCTTCGGAAGCTGCCGATGCAGTCGAGAACGCCATCGCGGAAGTTTTGGCGGAATCGAAAGTCCGCACGCCGGATATTGGAGGAATGGCGACAGCCAAGGACCTGGGGGCGGAAATCGCTCTGCAAGTGAGCAAATTGTAGCCGTCATTTTGTCACTGCATCGGCCGGCCCGAGTGAACAACACCCGATAGCCGGCGCGGCAAGCGGCGTGGCCGAGAGCCTGGGCCAGAGAAGGGTTTTTCAAAACCTTTCCGCCCGAGGCCAGGCGGGAGGCGTGGATGTACCCTCTGGCCGATATGAAAACGCATCGCAACGGCGGTGACGGTAGAGGTTTTGCGCCTGGACGAATCGCGACTTAATAAGATTGCAGTCACTGAAATTGTGAGTCCTCGAGGCGCACGCATCATGACTGACTGGAACTGCTCTTCGGGGAAACACGTGCTGGTTAGCGCTCCACAGGAAGGGGTCAAGTCGCTGGCGCGCATGTTTTACTGCCAACGCGTGGAGAGCGCAAGATTTACTGTTGGCCTCCAGCTGGTAGTCCGAGTTGAGGAGTGGGGGAACCCGCGAGCCTCGACTGAGGACCCATCGAGAAATCCCGCCGGAAACAAGCAATTTCCAAGGAGCTAAGGAGCGCCGAAAGCTTTTCTGTCACCGCAACAATCGCTTCAGCAAGTTTTCCAGCAAAATTCGGTCTTTCAACCCTAACCTCGTGAACTCGACCCCCATCCCCTCGCCAGGGACAATATTTCGCACGATTGCCTCTGTCTGCACGTTTCCGCCGGGCACTTCGAACGAAAGTCTCAGCTTCGTGCCCACTGGACGTGGATCAGGAACGGAAATGAACAGCCCTCCCATGCCAAGCGTCCGTACGTGCGAAAAAAGTTGCAGATCGCCACCATGCCAAGCCACGCACATGCCCTTCGGCAATGAGATGCGCAGGTATCTGCGCTTCGGAGAAATACCCTCGTCGGTCGTGTCGCGGACACTTCCGGAGGTGACGGAAGCTTCAGCGCGACTTGCGAAGGGTTTCGATCCAGGACAGCAGTGTTGTATTGGAGTCTCTCGGCCGCGAATTCATCATAATTTCTTCACCGTGAGCAAGTTTTCCATCTTTTCGCTCAGACGTCCAAAATCGACCGGCTTGGTGTCGTAGTCATCGCAGCCTGCTTCAAACGCTTTATCCTGATCCGTTACCCAAGCGTGCGCGGTCAGCGCGATAATGGGGATGTGCCGCGTGGATTCGTTGCTCTTCAGAAGGCGAGTCAGTTCCCACCCATTCATAACCGGGAGACTTATGTCCATCAAAATCAGATCGGGCATCTCCGAACAGGCCAGCGAATGCCCTTGCTCGCCATCCTGCGCGGTGACAACGGAGTACCCCTTGCGCTGCAAGCGCCTGGAGAGCATGTCCCGGTTCATTTCATTGTCTTCGACTAACAAGATCTTCGGCATGATCCATCTCTCCTGAGGCTCTCAGTTCCGATTCTCGTTGCGCTTTCTGACCGCGACCTCAAGGCGCATCGCCTTGCGCAGGTCTTCCATGATGTAATCGAGGGTCGCCGCGCCATTACGCATCACCGTTCCTGGCCTATGAGTGCCGCTTCCAGCTCATGCTTCTCCATGCGCGCCAACAATTTTGAATAGAAGCCGTCCACGTGCCGGTAGAAGCGGGGATGTCCATTCTTGAGCCAAATTCCTTGGCAATAGTGCCGAAGAAATTCTGCTCCCAGCTTGAATAGGACATGCGTCGCCATTTCTTCCGCGATTACGGGAATTTCATCCAACTCGAAATCCTCATACGCGGCCGAAGACGCCGATAGAAGCGAGGACGCCACTTCTGAAACTTCGGATTCCGGAAGAGTCGGGTGCAGAAGCAGGTCGCAGCGGTTCTCCAGATAACTGAAATTGACGCCGAGTGGACCGCGATAAACGATTGCGGCCCCGATCGGTTCGTCTTTGTTTGCCCGATAAGCCAGCCAGACATGGCGTGTGCGTCGCAGCCCTACACTGCGATACAGTTCGTCTACAGCGTTAAATTCGACGTCCTGCTGTAGCTCTTCCGCCATGACATAAATGCTTCCGCGCGCGGCCGAAGCGATTTCCAAAAGAGCTTGTCTGTGCGATGGACTGTAAGGCACGACGCGAATTCGCTTTTCCGTGGGCAGCAATAGCCTTCTCGGTAATGCAAAATATGCATGTCGCTGCACTGACGAGAGCCGCTCTCCAATGGTCTGCACCATCGAACCGAACACTCGTGCGGGAAACCGGTTCTCTGGTCGAAACCAATTCTGTGCCGATAGGTCAGACCCTTTACGAATCGCCCCGGCCGCCGCGGCAAGCATCACGGCGCGCGAGGCGTAGGGATTGTTTTCACAAACAAGGTGCTGCGACATCCATCCATGATGCGTCGTCCGCCAAACGGCAAGCGACGCACGCCCTCGTTTCTTGTCTCCGGCTGTCAGGACATACAGGAGAGATTCGCCGGCATCGAGCATCCGCCGCCAGTTCTCGCGAACCTGTCCGAGGTGGGGAAAAAGACGCGCTGCTTTTTCGGGATACAGGAAACCGGTGTGCTCGTAGAGAGCAAAGATTTCGCTAACTGACAGCGCATTGACCTGGACTCCGTACGCGTCATATACGTCCGGCAAACGCGGAAGACTGTCCACGGTCTCCTGATCAAACGTGTCTAACGACATATCGTCGCCTCCGCGACATCGTGTCAACTCCGATCCTGAGCGCCGCGCCACTTCCGGTGAACCGCCACCAATTTGACGTACCCCGCCGCGCTTGGAGCCTTCCCCTAAGTTCTAGGATTCTCCGTACTTTCTATTTCTTTGTACAGGAATCCTGCTTGTTCCAAAATGGGTCATCCGTACTGTTTTGCGGAACGTAGCCTACGGATTATCAGCGTGTTGATACAGGACTGTAGGCCTCGCTAGGGACTTCTTGGAAAGGGACAAACCAAGACAGAAACATATAGCCAGGTAACCTACACAATCTAATAGGCTTAGCGATTATCCGACCAAGACTTGCGGATTAGGCACAATTCAGTTCTTGGAATGGTCTGGCAATACAGCAGGGTGCACGATTGCATGCGGCGGTATCAATCCGATACCTCGGATAGATGTCATTTTTCAGGATCTATCGACCACTTGAGCCGTTGCGCCGAAGGAAGGCTGCGTAGAATGGTGGGCCTCGAAGGATTTGAACCTTCAACCTGCGGATTATGAGTCCGATGCTCTAACCAGATTGAGCTAGAGGCCCGTGCTACGCCTTAATACCATATCGTTTTTGTGCAACCGCGCCAAGTTTCTTCAGTCCGGCCTTCGCACGATCTAGGTTCGGCAAAATATAGTACGCCTGGGTAGTCGAAATGTCAGCATGGCGCAGGATGCTTTGAATTTTTTGGTCGTCCACACCCATCTTGTTCAATCGCGTTCCGAGGCCACGCCTAACGGCGTGCCAGCCGAACCATGCGCCATTGAACTCCGTCGTAGTCTGGCCAGTTACGCCGCGAAGTTCGCTCCCGGTTAACCCCGTGAACGCGGCGACTGCAATGACTGTGCAGGCAGGGCCCGGAAGTTTGTCTAACATTTCCGCAACTTCCTCCAAGGTGTATGCGTGTTCATGCGATTTACGAATTTTACGTTCACGTTCTGTCTTCGGTTCCGGTGCGCTAGACTTCTCAGACCAGTCTCCTGCCTTCGTTTCTTCCATAGGTTTTCACCAATTGGGTATTTCGAATAGAATGTCGGCAGACCTCGGCTGGGTGGGGGACGCATGAGCCTTGCAGCGAGACTGGCAAAAAACTTTACTACCAGTGCCCGGAGTCGCGGTCAGGACTACCATTCGCAATGTCGTGTCCGTATCCTGCGAGGCTCCGAATCCGAGGTGCGGGCGCGTGTACGCGGTCAGGAAACTTACGACGTGGAGCTGACTTGGAAAGACGGCACTCTCTCGGTCTGGTGTGGCTGCCTCTACTTTGTGGATTCGGGCCTCCCCTGCAAGCATCTATGGGCGGTAGTCCTTGCGGCCGAAGGGCCGGGTTACCTCTCCGCGGTCGACTCGGCCGCGGACATGGTCTTGGATTACGACGGTCTGGAGTGGGAACTTGAGGACAGAGATCCGGAGGTGCCGCCCACACACTATCGCCTGCAGGTCGCAGTGCCTAAGCTGAAGGTGCCGGAACCACCTGCTTGGCGGAAACAGGTCAGCGAGATTTTCCACACTCGCGCCCAGGTTGCTGGAGGCGAAGGTCGTTGGCCTGCAAACCGAGAGATCCTCTATGTAGTGGATGTTCCCCGCAGCTTGCACAGCGCGGGCCTGATCCTTGCACTCAAATCGCGGGATCGCAAGCGGGATGGCAGTTGGAAGCAACAGTGTACCCTGGCCTTGGACCGCAAACAACTCACGCAGCTGCCGCTGCCGGAAGACCGCGAAATATTGGCGGCTTTGGCTGGCGGCAAACAGGATCACACAGATGGGTATATCAATTACTATGATCGGCTTCCCGAGTCCTTTCTGTTATCGCACGCTCTGGCTGGCATGCTCATGCCGCTGGTGGCCCGTACTGGGCGCTGCTTCTTGCAAGTTGACAGGGAACGGAAAGACTTGACCTCGCTCGCTTGGGACGATGGCGGCCCTTGGGAATTCGCGCTCGAGATACACCGGGGTGACCAAGGAGCATGGGCGGTCGCAGGCGTTTTCCGGCGCGGAGAGCAGCGGATGGATGTAGCTGTCCCGGTCCTGGTCACGCAAGGCGGCTTCGTATTTACACTGGATCGTGTTGCGCCGCTTGCCGAGGACCCGCCGTTCGAATGGATCGCTTATCTTCGTAAAGTAGGTTGCATCGAGGCGCCGAAAGAAGAACGGGACGAATTCCTGGCCACACTGCTGGGCTCGCCGAACTTGCCGCTCTTGGAGGTGCCCGAGGAACTGCAATACGAAGAGGTAACGTTGCCGGCTCACCCGCACCTGCGGATTTCCAAAGCACATGTCTCGTATGGAGCGGAGCGGCTGCGGGCGGAATTGTCATTTGACTACGAGGGTCGAATCGTGTCGGCGCTCGATCCGGTCCGGGGTTTCTGGGAGGCTGCCACTCGCCGCTTTCTACGCCGTGATTGCAATGCGGAAAAGGCCGCCGCCCTACTGCTGGACGAACTCGGCGTCAGGTTTCGCGGTCCGACGCACTGGAACCCGGAACCGGCTTGGGAAGTAACGCCCAGCAAGCTGCCCCCCATCGTGCGATCGCTCGCGGGGGCCGGCTGGCACATTGAAGCGGAGGGAAAAGTCTTCCGGTCTCCAGGCGCATTCCGTGTCGAGGTTTGCAGTGGTGTGGACTGGTTCGAGTTGCACGGTGAGGTGGAGTACGAAAAAAGCGCGGCGCAACTCCCGGAATTACTCGAAGCCTTGCGCCGTGGCGACAACATGGTTCGGCTCGACGACGGCACCTATGGTGTGCTGCCAGAAGAGTGGCTGCGACGAATCGGGCCTCTCGCCGGAATGGGCACGCCCGAGAACAGCCACATCCGTTTTCGCCGGAGTCAGGCGGGATTGCTCGATGTGTTGCTGGCTTCTCAGCCTGAAGCCCATTGCGACGAAACCTTTGCGCGCGTCCGCGAGGAGTTGCACCTGTTTCACGGTGTGGAGACTGCCAACCAGCCCGTAGGTTTCGTGGGGCGATTGCGGGACTATCAGCGTGAAGGTCTGGGCTGGATGCAGTTCCTCCGACGTTTCTCGTTTGGCGGCTGCCTAGCTGACGATATGGGAGTGGGTAAGACCGCGCAGGTGCTGGCGCTGTTGGAGACGCGGCGCGAGTTGCGAGCCGCTGGCGAACCGGTCGGTCCGTCGCTGGTGGTGGTTCCCAAGTCGCTCGTCTTCAACTGGAAGCAGGAAGCGCAGCGCTTCACTCCGCAATTGCGCGTACTTGATTACACTGGCCTGACGCGTAATAGTGGCAGCCTTGCCGAATATGATCTCGTCGTTACCACGTACGGAACGCTGCGCCGGGATGCCTTGCGCCTCAAGGATTTCGAGTTCGACTACGTCGTGCTCGATGAGGCCCAGGCCGTCAAGAATGCGGGTACCGAATCGGCGAAAGCTGTACGCCTGCTCCGCGGAAGACACCGCTTAGCGCTAAGCGGCTCTCCGGTCGAGAACCACTTGGGTGAACTTTGGGCTCTTTTTGAGTTTCTTAACCCCGGCATGCTTGGCGCTGCCAGTGCGTTCAGAGTTGCGGGCGGTGCCATGCGCAACCCAAACGAAGAGACCCGCCGAGTGCTGGCTCAGGCGCTGCGGCCGTTCATCTTGCGCCGAACCAAAGAGCAAGTGGCCCGCGAACTGCCACCCAAAAGCGAGCAAACCATTCATTGTGAAATGAATCTTGTCCAACGCAAGCTCTACGACGAGTTGCGCCAGCACTACCGCGACTCGTTGCTCAAGCGGATTGAGAACGAGGGTCTGGCGAAGTCCAAGATCCAAGTGCTGGAAGCGTTGTTGCGCCTGCGGCAGGCCGCTTGTCATCCAGGCTTGCTCGACCCGCAACGCTCCGGCGATCCCAGCGCCAAGCTGGACGTGTTGCTGGAACAGCTGCGCGAGGTGCTCGACGAAGGGCATAAGGCACTGGTGTTCTCCCAGTTCACAAGTTTTCTGAGGATCGTTCGCGATCGCCTGGATAGCAGCGGCATAGCATACGAATATCTGGACGGCGCTACCCGAAACCGCCAGGCGACGGTGGAACGGTTCCAAAACGATGCAGACTGCCGACTTTTTCTGGTCAGCTTGAAGGCCGGCGGCCTCGGGTTGAACCTCACGGCCGCCGAATACGTGTTCATTCTCGATCCGTGGTGGAACCCAGCGGCAGAAGCGCAAGCGGTGGATCGCGCGCATCGTATCGGACAGACGCGTCAGGTTTTCGCCTATCGGCTGATCGCGCATGATACTGTCGAAGAGAAGGTCCTCGAATTACAAAAAACCAAGCGCGATCTTGCTGCGGCCATTGTTGGCGCGGATTTCAGTGTGATTCAAAACCTGCGCTCAGAAGATCTCGAACTCCTGCTTTCGTAGCCGACCCTGAAGGGATGGCGAAGGCACGCCGATCTGAGTTTCACCGCCCAACACGTTTCTCGGCGCATCTCCAGGCACACCTGGGAGATTGGCACGGCGAGGTCCGCGGCGCAGGACCCCGCTTCCGGGGGAGGGTGTCCACGGATTCGAAACAGCACCCTTCTCGGTCATGTGGGGTCAGCGTGTCTGCGAGCTCATGCCCGGTTCGCCGAAAGCCAAGCAGCACCTAGATAGCTCCCTGACTGTCGCTGAAAATAAGCTACCTCATAATCCGTTGGTCCCTGGTTCAAATCCTGGTGGCGGGGGCGGGCGGGCCCGCCAACCGATCTTTGACATCCTCCCCACCGCAAGCGGCGAGGATTCCTACGGAGCCGGATGTTGGTCCGGTCTCTTCGGTGGGTTCCTCCCACAACCGCCTTAGTTCAGCGGAGGACAACAAAGAGGCTTCACTTTTGGGCTGTCCGCCCATAGGTCTTGTGGACGAAGAGATGTTTATGGTCAGAAATCAAGAGGGCCTTATATCCCCCGGTCTAAAACACCGAGGCTTTACGGCCCACGCTGGTGAGTTTTGATTTCAAAATGAGTTGATTTTTCCTTTGTTCGTGCTGTCGTTTAACTTAAGAACGCCTGAGAACAAGACTCCCGCGACCCGCTCCACAGCGTGTTTTTGCGAGTCGCGAATCATAAAGTAGGCTGCCTCAGGTTTCACCTCCCCGGCGACAGAGCAGCGAAATGTTTTGCAACTCGGCCAGAGCTAGCATTCAAGTTTTTGTCGGGTACTCATGGATTTCTCATCCTTGAGGTAAGTTTTCCGTCTTTGTCAAACGGAAGGCCCACCAAGAGAGTCCCGAAGCAGCTCTTGCTTGTACTGATGCAATTCAGTGCAACCGGTGCGCCTATCTCTAAGGAAGCGCAATCCAGGCATTCCCCAAACAGAATTCCACCGTCCCAATTATGAGCGGCAAGTGAAATCGAGGGGATGCAACCTAATCGCTGGACCGGGAGTCCAACACCCAGATAAAGTGTTGGGCTCTGGATTCCTTCGGAGTATCGTCGAGGCGATATGGATCAGGGCACTGTTTTCCACGGTAAGCCCGGCAAGAGTATGCTGGCGGGAGCCGCCTTTTTGCTTCTCGTTACGATCCCGTATCTCTTCGCGCACTTCCGACAAGGCCAGCGGGCTACAACTCGAGATGAGTCCACCGCAAAAGTGGAAAGGAAGAATTTCGCGCAGGTACTCCGTCTGAATGGAACAACGCAAGCCTCGCGTTCCTTCCTGGTGCTGGCCCCGAAGCTCGAAGGAGCTCAGGTCGGCTCCATGGTCATCACCAAGCTGGTCCCCGCCGGCACCCATGTGAAGAAAGACACCATCCTGGTCGAATTCGACCCGCAGGCTCAGACAAAAGACTATCTGGATAAGAAAAGCACCTACGAAAATCTTGTCGGGCAGGTCGCCCAAAAACAGGCCGAGGAAGACATCGCGCGAGCCAAAGACGATACGGCGATGAAACAGGCCGAAGACGAACTCAAGCGCGCGCAACTCGAGCTTCAGAAAAATGAAATTGTTTCCCGCATTGACGCCGAAAAAAATCAGGAAGCTCTCGACGAAGCCCAAGCCACTCTCAAGCAGCTTAAACAGACCTATGAACTTAAGCGCGCCGCGTCCGCATCAACCATTCGAATTCAGGAAATTCAGCGCGACCGGGCGCTAGAAGCCATGCGTTACGCGCAGGGAAACGCCGCAAAAATGGTCGTTCACTCTCCTATGGAAGGAGTGGTCGTATACAACACTATCTGGCTTGGCGGCCGAATGGGAACGGTGCAGCAGGGCGATCAGGTTCGGCCGGGCGTGCCTTTTCTTCAGGTGGTAGATCCATCCCAAATGGAGGCTCGTGTCGAGCTGAATCAGGTGGATCTGCTGAAAGTACATCCCGGCCAGCGCGCACAGATGCACCTGGATGCTTATCCGGGAATGACGCTGCCCGCGGTTCTCGAAGAACTTTCGCCCCTCGGCCACCCGGGACAATTCGCGCAAGCTGTCAGGTCATTCGCCGCGCGCTTTTCCGTTCAGGGAACCGACCCGAGACTCCTGCCCGACCTTTCTGCCGCTCTTGATGTCGATCTCGGCTCCCAAAAAAACGTACTCGTCATTCCTTGGCAGAGTATTGGCATCGAAGCTGATCACGTTTTCGTTTGGCTGAAAACTACAGGGAGCTTTGAGAAGCGGACCGTGCAAACGGGCTCCCGAAATGATCTCGAGGCCGTTGTGGTTTCCGGACTCGCCGAGGGGGACACTATCCGGCGGGCCGCTATCGAGGACGAGCTAGGAGCGGTCCCGCAATGAATGACCGAAATCAGAAATGGAAACCCGGAAAGAGAGCCCTGACCGGCGCCGCTGCTCTGGTCCTCTGTGGCCTTATCTTTGGCGCATTCCGTCTGGCCAGCCCCGCGGTGAAAATTCCCACGGCGGAGGTGAAACGAAAGGAATTTGTCGATTACTTGGAAATCAGGGGTGAGGTCAAGGCTCTCCGCTCCGTCGTTATTACCGCGCCCTATAGCGCGGGCGATCTGCAAATCATGAAGCTTGCCGAAAATGGTGCGAAGGTCAAAAAGGGAGACGTTTTGGTCGAATTTGACAACACCACCGTGAAGCAAAAGCTTGCCCAAGATCAATCTGCCCTCAAATCGGCGGAGGCCGAGATTCAACAGTCACGCGCCGCGGCGAGATTGAAGGAGGAGAAGGATCTCACCGACGTCATGACAGCAGACTATGACGTGCGGAAAGCGCGTATGGATACCAGCAAACAGGAGATTCTTTCGGTAATCGAAGGCGAGCAAGCCAAGTTAAAACTCGCGGATGCCGAGCAAAAACTCAAAGAGGCAGAAGCCAAGCTCAAAGCCGACCGCTCTTCAGCCGCATCGGATGTTGCCAGCAAGCAACAGAAGCGCGACCAAGCTGCCTTCCAAGTGCGGCAGGATGAACGCATCCTGGCTTCTCTTGCCTTGATTGCACCGCTCGATGGCGTAGTTGCGCTTCAAAACCACTGGCAGCCACAGGGGGGCCCCACTCCTTTCAAGCCCGGCGACCGTGCGTGGCCGGGCGCAGGCATCGCACAGCTTCCGGATCCATCCACACTCAAAATTTCAGCACGCATCGAAGAGGCGGAGAGAGGCCAGTTGAAGATGGGTCAGTCCGCCACGATCCGCGTGGACGCCGTCCCCGATGGCAGTTTCAGCGGAGGCATCGACACCATCAGCCCCACTGCCAGCCTGGACTTCAATGCCGGATGGCCCGTCCCGAGAAACTTTTCGGTGGAACTGGCTCTAGCGAATGGTGACGCCCGTCTCGCACCTGGAATGGGGGCAGTTGTTCGCGTGGCGGTGGGCCGTGTCGCCGACGGGATTGTTATCCCTTCCTCCGCGATTTTTCGCAAAGCAGGCCGAACCGTTGCCTACGTTCGGCGTGGTACGAAGTTCGAAGAGACCCCCGTTGAGGTGTCGCGACGGAGCGGGGATGAGGCGCTGATCGCAAAAGGATTGCGACCTGGAGAACAGCTGGCCCTCAAGGATCCAACACTTACGCAGTAGGATTTCTGGTTATGAAAAGTCCCTCAAAAAAAACCGCGCTTCTTTTGCTACTCGCGTTGAGTGCAGGTTGCATGGCTTGCCGCCAAACGACCGTCCTCGCCACCGATCGAGAGATTCCGACAACCGCAGTGAAAGAAGCCAATCTGCAATTGAAGGTTTTCACGACGGGAGCCTTGCGCACGTCGCAGTCCAGAGCTATCACTGCCCCACCCATCGCCGGAGGCACCTTGCAGATCATCACCCTGGCCCGCTCCGGCGCTCAAGTGCACGCCGGTGACGTCGTGCTTGAGTTTGATCCCAGCCAGCAGGAATACAATCTTGCTCAAAACCGAAGCGACCTCGCCGAAGCCGAACAAGAAATTGTCAAGGCCAAGGCCGATGCCGACGTCCAAACCGCCGAGGATCAAACCGCTCTATTGAAAGCAAAATACGCGGTACGCCGTGCCGAACTCGAGGTCAGCAAGAACGAACTGGTAAGCTCGATTGACGCTCAGAAGAACCTGCTTGCCCTCGAAGAGGCCAAGCGTGCTTTGGCTCAGCTTCAGCTGGACATCGAGTCCCACAGCGCTTCGAATCAGGCGGCATTGGCGCTTACTGAGGAGAAACGTCACAAGGCGCGACTCGCCATGGAGCAGGCGGAACAAAACATCAAGAACATGCATATCACCTCACCGATTGACGGTCTTGTGGTCATTCACGGCAACAGGGATTCTACGGGTGGAATTTTCCTATATGGGATGACGCTGCCGGACTATCAGGTCGGCGATCAGGTCAATCCGGGAAGCTCCATCGCAGAA